>Ga0256845_1001390_pt1 | contig 19571 bp, 20 predicted proteins | sample RiftiametaG_FD_189101 | JGI IMG/M metagenome (GOLD analysis project Ga0256845, IMG submission 189101) | Tube worm associated microbial communities from hydrothermal vent at the East Pacific Rise, Pacific Ocean - Riftia | ecosystem: Host-associated > Annelida > Integument > Unclassified ...
CTGAATGGTTCTTTGCATAATCACATAATTTAATATACCTTTTCATGATGCTATCATATCATAGAATTATTTAATATTGTTTTAAATAATTTTCTATTGTTTCAGAGACATGTTAGAGATACTCTCTTTTCCTGAATTTATGGTGTTGTTGAGAGTCTCTTCTCCTGAAGTTATAGTTTTATGAATAGTTCTCTCTCCCATATCTACAACATTTGTAATTGTGTCTTCTCCTTGGTCAACAACATCTGTGATTGTTTCTTGTCCTTTATGAACAACATCTGTGATTGTTTCTTGTCCTTTATGAACAACATCTGTGATTGTATCCTCTCCTTTGTGAACAACAGATGTAATTGTATTTTTTCCTCTATTAACAGTATGGTTAATTGTGTCTTTTCCATAATCCACAGCTCTATTAATAGTTTGTTTTCCAGAATCTACAACTCTGTTAATGGCATTTTTCCCTGAGTCTATAGCCCTATTTATGGTTCTCTTTCCTGAACTCACAGCCCTTTTGACATCATTAATCCTATCATTAATCCAACTCATGACTTTATTCCCCTTTCATATATCTTTGGAGGTTTTATTGGCTTTATTTAGCGATAGAGGTATTAAAAACATTAAGTATATAATATAATATATTTTTTGTCAATAGTATTTAAAAAAAACACTATTTTTAGTATAAAATTTTTAATTAATTTAAAAAAACAACTTTTTAAGCTTCTGAAAAAAAGAGAGCTTATTATTTTTTTTCTCTACTTTTTTTATCTTTTTTTCATCTTCACAAAGATTTTCAATATAGGCTTTGGCTGCTTTTATCTTGTGGGGTGTGAAATTAATCTGCATCTAAAATTCTCTCTATCTCGTACATAGCATCTTCGTTTTTGAGTCTAAATTTAATCTCTATTCTTCTTGAAGCATCCTTATCCTCTATGCCATTTTTTTTGATAGCATCTAGGTATGAGCGACCACTTGCTACTAATTTAGTTTTGATATTATGTTTTTTGATATAGTCCAATGTCAAGAGATAATTCATAACAGCATAAGCTCTTCTTTGGGATAGCCCTAGGTTATATAGGTATCTACCATCACTATCTGTGTGACCCTCTATAATAATTTTATCGAGATGTTCATAGATATTTTTATTTGTAATTAGTGTATTTACATATTTTATAAAGTTATCTTTGAGTTGTTTTTTTGCTCCATCTTTTAATTTGGCAGAGCCTTTGTCAAAAAGAATATTTGATGATAATCTAAGTGACCCACTCTTTTTATCTATATTTATCTTTTTTCCAAGTGCTGATTTTAGTTCGGCTATTACTTTTAGTTTAATACCTGTTAAAGATTTTATTTTAGCTTTTTGAGCTTGGAGTTTTGTTAGGAGGTCGTCATATTTTGTCTGTTTATTATCTAGTACTTGTAACATTTTGAGGAGTTTTTCATCACTTAGTTTTAGCTTCTCTTTCTGTTTTGTTAGGGTGTTTGATAGAACTAGTACTTTTCCTTTGTACTCATCTACTATATCTCTTTGATTCTCTATGGTACTGTTTTGTTCATTAGCTAGATTTTGGAGTATAAGCACTTTGTTGGAGTATCTATCTATTTTGGTATTTTGTGCTAATAGTAGTTGATTTAGTTTTTCTATCTCATCTGATTTGAGCTTTAAACTCTTTTTTGAGACTATAAGTGCCTCTTTACTCTCTCCCAAAGTCTTCTCTCTTTTTGCTAAAAGGTTTCGTAGTTTATTAATCTCTGCATCTTTAATATATATAGTCTCTGATTTGTCTTCTATATTTTCGGACTGCTCTTTTAGTATCTCTTCTTTGGTTTTTAGCTCTTCTGATTGTACCTCTAGTGTTGATTCTTTCTCTTTTAGAGTCTCTTTTATAATAGCAGATTTTACAATAATAGCACCAATTAGTAGAATAAAAACAAAAAGCAGACCAGCCATCAAGTCTGCATATGAAATCCAAAAATTATTATTATCATTTTGACTATTTTGATTAAACATGGTCTTGGTTGCCAATAATAGTGTTTGAAATCTCTGTATGGTATGTTGAGATAGTATCTTGTAGTACTCTGTTCTGTTCACTTATACTTGTAGCAAAATTTCCTAGTTTTATAATAATATCTCCTAACTCATCATCTATTTTATGAAAAGTTAGATTTAGAGAATTCTCCAAAGAGTTTTCAAATCTATCTATAGAGTGTTGAAGTTTTTCTGTAGTCTCTGTAAACTTGTAGAGATTTCTATCTATTTTATGAGTTGCATCTAGTGCATTATTTGATTTATTTACTTTTGAAATGGTTTTTTGTAGGTCATCCGATACCATTTTCATATGGGTTGTAATATTAGAGAAGTTTCTGTTTGTTTCATCAATAATAGTTTGGAAGTTTTCCATATGCTGTTGGTTTAGAGTCTGTATAAAATCGAGATTAAATGTCTTTTGTAGTGCCTCTATAAGCTTTGCATCTCTTAGTTCATGTTGTGAGTGTTCATGCTTTTTTAGTTCGCTATCAGTCCATATAAATCCACTATATACACTCTCTAGTTGATTTCTATCATAGTCAGCTTTTGAGAGACCTCTTTTTTCAAAGTAGTTCCATAGTATGGAGAGGAAGATACCAAATATAGAGGCGTAAAAAGCTGTTCCTATACCACTTAGTAGAAGAGAAATCTCAGCATCTAGTGCTGAACTCTCCTTGATAGAGAAGTCAGGCATAGAGATAGCTATAGCTGTAAAGGTTCCCAAGATACCAAGCATAGGAAAAAATGATGGAGCAACAGAGGCGAAGTTATCATTACGAAAAGTTTTGTAGTATTGTGATATGTAAGAGCCTATATTGATAGTTGATTTGGTCTCCTCTCCTATTGTTAGAGAGTTATTTCGTATACTTTTTTGTAGCTCTGTCTGTAGATGAGTGTAGCTTTTTCTCATATTGCATATAGCGTAGTTTGCATTGTGTTGTATAAAGAGGAGATATATAAAATAGATAAAAGAGATAATAATTAGTGAGTGCATATCGACTTTGAGTGAGATTATTTTCATATAACCTAGAACTATACCTGTGAGAAATAGAGTAGGTAGTAGAGCAATGACCATGTAGTTAAGAAAGCATGTTGAGCTTGAATTTTTGTTTATCATTATTAACTCTTAATTTTTCTTATTATAATACCTAAATATAGATAACAGAAGACTAATGAGAAGTATCTATTTTTGTTATTGTACTGTTATCTTCTGAATTGTCTAATATATTTTTGTCTATGCTTTGAATTTCCATAGGAACTTTTTTTACCAAATAGAAATAATCAGGTCTTAAAATATCAGCATAAGTGTTTATAATAGCAGTTTTATAAGTACTTCTAGTTAATATTTTTGATACAGTTCCAACTGGAATATTTGCTAAAAATATATTATCTAAGCCACTCGTTACTACTTTATCACCTATAGCAATTTTTGACCATTTTGGTATGAAGTTTACCTCCATAGTCTTCTCATCTATACCTTTTGCAATTCCTGGCATATTCTTTTCACCTATAAAGGTTGAGAATTGACACTTCTCATTTGAGAGTAGGATACCCTCTAATCTGTTATCATTTTTGATAGCTATACCTGCAGCCACATTTTTTTGAATCAGTCCATATATCTTGTCCTCTTTTAACTCTTTGCTATTGGTCAAATATATATAAGAGAAGTCATTTATCTTCTTATATGATAGAGTCTGTATATGGAGAATGTTTTCATTTATATCATATTTTTTTATCTTTGAGTTACTATATTGTTCCAATTTAGTTATACTCATTTTTTGACTATATAGATATTTTCTTAGAAGTATATTCTCTTTTTTTAGTCTCTCTATCGAGTCTGCTTGTTTTGTATATTTTTCCCATATGTCATACACTTGGTTGGTAATATTTAGATACCACTCTTTTACAGGAAGCGTAACAATAGAGAATGTCTCTTGAAATTTCTCCTCTTTTTGAAAAAGAGAGAGAGAAGCCAAAGAGAGTAGTATAATAAAAACTAGTTTTCTATTCATCATTTTTTATTCATCATAGGATGTATGTTGTAGTAAATCTATCTCTTCAAGTGCTTTACCTGTACCATTTGCTACAGCTAACAGAGGGTCTTCACAAACATAAACTGGTAGTTTAACTATATTTGCTAAATATTTATCTAGCCCCTTAATCAATGCACCACCACCTGTTAAAACAATACCATTTTCAACAATATCACCTGCTAAATCTGGTGGAGTATCCTCTAGTACCTGTTTGAGTGCCTCGGCAATCTCTCTGATTGGTCCTTTCATAGCCTCTCTCATATGTTCAGATGTAATCTCAACAGATGTAAGTAGACCTGTTACTTGGTCTCTACCTTTTACTTTTGTAGATAACTCCTCTTCAAGTTGAATAGCTGTACCTATCTTGATTTTTATCTCTTCGGCTACTCTATCCCCGATAAGAAGGTTAAAGTTCTTTTTCATATAGTCTATAATTGATTTATCTAGCATATCACCAGCGACTCTGATTGATTTACTCTGAACTAGCCCACCAAGTGAAGTAACACCAATCTCTGTTGTACCTCCCCCAATATCCACTACCAAGTTACCATTAGGCTCTTTTACAGGAATTCCTGCACCAATTGCTGCAGCCATTGGCTCCTCTATTAGATATACCTCTCTAGCTCCTGCACTCATTGCAGACTCTTTAACTGCTTTTCTCTCGACTTGTGTTAATCCATAAGGAACACATATAATAATTCTAGGAGAAAATAAACCCTTTCTATTATGTACTTTTTCTATAAAATAACGAATCATCATCTCTGTAACATTAAAATCGGCAATAACTCCATCTTTCATAGGTCTAATAGCTTTGATATTCCCAGGTGTTTTACCTACCATATCTTTTGCCTCTTGTCCTACGGCTAAAATATCCTCTCTTCCGTGTTTATCGTATTGAATTGCTACAACTGATGGCTCATTGATTGCAATCCCTCTACCTTTTACTAAAACTAATGTATTTGCTGTCCCTAAATCTATTGCTAAATCATTAGAAAACATACCTAAAACTTTTTTTAACATTTATCTCTCCTTCTCTTATGCTGACTTTGAATTTTTTATATATATTGGTTTAATACTACTGTTTTCAATGACATCTTCAGTAACAACAACCTCATACCCCTCTAACTCTGGAAGCTCATACATTATATCTAATAGTACCTCTTCCATTATTGAACGCAATCCCCTCGCACCTGTTTTTCGATTAATAGCTTTTTGTGCAATAGCTTTTAGTGCGTTATCATCAAATGATAGTAAAGCATTATCTATCTCAAATAATTTTTGATACTGTTTAACAATTGAGTTTTTAGGCTCAAGTAGTATTCGTACCATATCATCAAGTGTGATTGGTTCAAGTGTAGCTGTTACATGAAGTCTTCCAATTAACTCTGGAATAATTCCAAACTGAACTAAATCACTTGACTCAATAAGGTGCATCACTGATTCATTCTCTAATTTACTCCGTTTTGTTTGACCAAAACCTAGTTGATTAGCCCCTAACCTTCTCTGTATAATCTCCTCTACTCCATCAAATGCTCCACCACAGATAAATAGGATATTTGCTGTATCTATCTGTAAGAAGTCTTGATTTGGATGTTTTCTACCCCCTTTTGGTGGAATGTTTACAACTGAACCCTCTATAATTTTTAGAAGAGCCTGTTGTACCCCTTCACCTGATACATCTCTTGTAATTGAACGATTTTCACCCATTCTTGCTATTTTGTCCATCTCATCAATAAATATGATACCTCTTTGTGCCTTCTCTACATCACCATCAGCGGCTTGAAGTAGTTTGGTCAAGATATTTTCAACATCTTCACCTACATATCCAGCTTCTGTTAGATTAGTAGCATCAGAGATAGCGATAGGAACATCTAAAAATCGTGCAATTGTCTGTGCTAGTAGCGTTTTACCTGAACCTGTAGGCCCAATAAGCAGTATATTTGATTTATCTATATTTGTATCACTACTCGTACTGTTTTTAAAAATTCTCTTGTAGTGGTTATATACTGCAACGGAGAGTGTCTTTTTTGCGTTCTCTTGACCTATAACATAATCATCTAACATTCGATGAATCTCTTTTGGAATTAGAAGTGTTTTTTTCTCATCATCTATATTTGTACTCTCATCCTCTCCAAACAGTATCTTATACGCAGATGTTACACAGTTTGAGCATATATATACACTGTTTCCTGCTATAAATGGATTGCTCTCTTTCTCTGTAGTACTACAAAAACTACATCTTTTTTTAGCCATTAATATTTTTCCTTATAAATGGAATGCCCCGTTTTGAATCGGCGACAAACTCTAATAATTTTTTTACTATTTCTGAATTTTCCTCTTTGAGTAGTCTCTCTACACTCTCTTTGAGTGGATTTCCACTCTCAAATAGCTCTCTATATGTTAATTTTAGTCTATTTATCTCATCTCTATCTATATGTCTTCTAAGTCCAGTTAGATTTAGTCCTCTTAGAGTGGCTCTGTTGCCTTCTGCTAGGCAATATGGTGGAATATCTTGACTCAAGGCACTAGCACCTGCAATCATAGCAAAATCTCCAATATGAACAAACTGATGAACTGGTGTAAATCCACCAATTACAACATTGTTTCCTAACTCTACATGACCTGCAAGTGTAGCTCCGTTTGCCAATATACAGTTATCTCCCATCATAACATCATGTCCTAGATGAACATATCCCATTAGAAGGTTATTGTTTCCAATTCTAGTGACACTACCTCCACCCTCTGTTCCAGGGTTTAGAAGTGTAAACTCTCTAATTTTATTATTATTACCGATAATAAGCTCAACCTCTTCTCCTTTGAACTTTAAATCTTGTGGGATAGAACCCACTACAGCATGGGAGAAGATATGATTGCCTGAGCCTATAGTTGTGTTTCCATCTATTATAGCGTGTGTATCAATAATAGAGTTATCACCAATAGTAGCTTGGGAAGATATTACAGCAAAAGCTCCAATTTTTACATTATTACCAATCTTTGCACCATCTCCGATAATAGCTGTTGGATGAATATTAGACATATATATACCTACTTGTCTACAATCATAGCTTTTAGTTCAGCTTGGGCTACGAGTTTATCATCAACGAAAGCTTTTGCATCTAGTTGCCAAATAGCCCCTCTATGTTTTAGAACTGTTAATTTATAGACAAGTTGGTCTCCTGGAGTAACAGGTGCTCTAAATTTACACTTATCAATACTCATAAAATATACAACTTTATTCTTAATATTCTCTTGTTCATCTTCACTATAACTTTGAAATGCAAGTATACCACCTGCTTGTGCCATCCCCTCAACAATCATAACCCCTGGATATATCGGATGTCCTGGAAAATGTCCTTGGAAAACTGGTTCAGAGATAGATACATTTTTATACCCCTCTATACTTTTACCTGGTTCCATAGCTATTACACGGTCTAGCAGTAAAAATGGGTATCTGTGAGGTAATATTTCTTGAATTTCAACTACATCAAATTTCACTAATTTAGCCTTTGTGAGAAAAATTTTAGTAATTTTATCTAAAATTTGCTAAATTGTTGTCAAGTTTCATATATAACCTCTTTGACATCTTCATAAATATGACTTTTAAGAAAAATCTCAACTTTTTTCGTTGGAATTTGTTCTATAACTATAATTGTAGATAAATCATAATAATTAGTTATTATTTTTTTGCGTATTTTAAGTTCTTTATCAAAACTTGGTGGATTGTATATTAAATTGGTTATATTCTTATATTTTATCCCTAATAGTTGACTATATCTATCTAGTGAGATAAACTTAATCTCATCACGATTCATGTAATAGAGTTCGTCTATAGAGTGGTCAATTTTTCCTCTACTATACTCTCCTCTAATAGTTGAGTAGGGGAGAAAATGGACAGGTATAGTCTCTTTTTTAACCACTACTTTTCCAAATTTTATTCTCCAGTTTAGAAATCTCTCTTTGACTATTTTATACTCTATATTTTTCTCTTCATACTCCATTCGTTTCTCATAAAGTTCAACTCTAGCCTCTATAGATTCAGGCTGTATCTGTTTTGAAATAGGAGAAAAAAGCTCATCTGCTACTCTCTGTTGTTGCTCTCTTTGCATTGTCAATCCAAATATACAGCCACAGTAGTCTTGTCTATATAGTCTATCCTTTTTTGCCATGATATTCTGCTCTTGAGTACCTGATGCTTTACGAAAATCAGGAGCTATAAATGAGATACCATATCTATCTGCTAGTATATCACCTATATATTGAAGCTGTTTTAGCGATTTTTTTGGGCTTGTTAATAGAGTAGATGTAAATATCTTCTCCCCTAACTCTTTTGCTTTTTTAGCTGTAATTTCAAATCTTTTATCAAAACAGACTAAACATCTAGCACCCTTTTCAGGTTCATTCTCTAAACCTCTAACAGCCTCTAACCAACTATTAGTATCATATTCCCCCTCTATAAGCTCTATATCGAGTATTTTGCATGAACGCTTCACATCTAGTAGCCTTAGGTAGTATTCACTATAAGGGTGAATATTAGGGTCATAGAAGAATCCTATGAGTCTCTCATTGGGGTAGTTCTTTTGTAATTTCTGTAAAAAGTAGTGACTATCTACAGAACAGCAGATATGTACTAAGATATTTTCTCCTTTATGAATCTATTATTTTTGCTACGCTTCTACTACTCCCATGTCTTAGATACTCTTTTAACTCTTTTGCTTTTTTAGCAAAAACAGCTCTATTGGTCTCATAGTACTCTTTTAGGAGATTCTCTACAGTTACATCCTCTTGTATTATCTCTTTGTGTAGAGTTGTATTGTCTTTTTTCGTCAAGATAATATTGGCAAGACCTATCTGTTCTATACCTAGTAGTTTAGTTCCTATAAAAAAATCTATCTTTTTAGCAATATAGTTTAGAGTAAAAGGTGTTCCTATTAGTGCAGCTTCTAGTGTGGCTGTACCTGAGCATATAAATGCAAACTCCGATTTATTTAGTGCTAAGTGGGTATCTCTAGCTATTGTAAATTCGGATATATCTCCATAAAGTTCTGCTATTTTTTTGTCAGAGAAGGATTTTGGTATAATTAGAATAGCCTCCTTATGAGATAGCTCTTCTCTAACCTCTCTATATATTGGTAGTAGTTTAGATATTTCACCTCTTCTACTTCCAGGCATAAAAGAGATAGCATTCTGTTGGCTATACTCTTGGTTAGTCTCAATCTCATCTAGTAGAGGGTGACCTATATACTCTGCTTTGGTTTGGTAGTAGTTGATTTCAAAAGGTAAAATACCTAAAATTCTATCGCAATATCTCTCTATTTTTTTTGCTCTTTTTGGACGACTTGCCCAAACTTGAGGTAGGATATAGTAGATAATCTCTTTGTTGGGATATGTAGTTTTGAGTTTTTTAGCAAGTGGCAGATTGAATCCCGATGAGTCCATGAGTAGAACCTTGTCAGCATCTTTTGCTAAACTCACCATCTCCTCTGCTACTTTTAGGAACCATCTTAGCTTTTTAATAGCATCTACGATTCCCATGATAGCCATATCACTTATATCATATAGAGGATTACCTAGAGATTTATCAAAAATACCCAAGAGTTCAATATCTTGAGTATATAGTAGAACCTCTTTTAGATGAAGATTAGAGGAGGGTTCTAGTGCAGAAACTAGGAGTTTCATCAATTAACCAATTTTCAGACCTACAAGGAATCCAGCACCAGCACCTATTCCTGTCTGAAAGCTAGTTATCCTATCTTGGATAGATGATACAAGGAACTCAAAATATGAACTCCCCTTTGATATACTCTGTTCTAAAACTTGGTCATTTACCGTCAGAATATCTTGTGATTCCATAAAAAATACTAGAATAAGAGAGAATCCTAAAATAAAGAGAACAATTTTAAAACTTTTTTTGATAAAGTACCCTACTGCTAATCCTATAAGAAAGCTACTCCCTAGCTCTAAATATGGTATAGGAGAGTCAGCTGTTGGAGTCCCATCTACAGGTTTACTCATGGCTCCATAAGAGTTTGCATGATTTAGCTTTTCCATATATTGTTGTTTATCCATTAATATTACCTTTTAATTTATGTGCTACCATTATACCTTATCACCTATTAATTTACTACACAAGTCAAAACGATTGTGTGTCATTAGATGAACTTTTGGATGTAATGCTATAATATCATCAAAGAGTTTTTTTGATAGAGCAAATCCAACCTCTTGCTCTTTGTCAACTCCATCCATAGCTGCTAAGTTCATCTCATCTATAATATCTTTGGGTACAGTTATCCCTGGAACCTTATCAGAGATGAAATTTGCTGTTCTTGCACGAACTACAGGAAATTGACCCAAAACTAACTCCGCCTCTTTTGCTGTCTCCCTTACACTCTCATTTTTACACTCTTGAAATATCTCTATTAGCTCTTTTGCATTGTCTATATCATACACTGGTTGGGTGATGATTCCTCTTGCACCATAATTTAGCTTTTTTAGTATCTTCTTTTTAATATGGCTCATATTTTTAGCATAAGCATTAGATACAGCAAAAGGATAGATAGGTTTAGGTTGAGGAGATAGCTCTTTGTTGTTATAGTCAATACCTCTGTTTAGATGATATATTATACTAAGTAGAAGTGTAGAGTCTCTCTCTAGCACCCCTTTGACCTCTGGTTGGTCAGAGAACTTCGCAGGGTCACCCGTAAGGGCTAAAATCGTTCTTATATCAAAATCATTAGCACCAAGAAGTGTAGATTGAAGTGATAGTTTATTTCTATCTCTCATGCTCATTGTAGCAATAGCAGGTTTTCCAAAGCTCTGTTGGATTTTGATAGCAGAGATTATGGCATCCATTTTGAGTTTAGCAAGAGGATTATCTGTAACAGAAAATCCAGAAACTTTTTTATCTAAGCCTATAGATTTGATGTTTTCAATAGTTTTAGAGATAGATGCACCATGAGGAGGAGTTATCTCTACTGTTATAAAAGGTTCATTACTGTGGAGTTTTTTACAAAATTTTTCAAACATATATATATTATTCCTTATTAATTCGATATAATTTTACCAAAATTTAACATAGAGGTAGTATAAAAGATGAAATTAGCCGTATTTGATTTTGATTCAACACTAATGGATGGCGAGACAATAGACTTTTTGGCAGCACCATTGGGGCTAGAAGAGAAAGTAGCAGCGATAACAGAGAGAGCAATGGCAGGAGAATTAGATTTTTTTGAATCATTGACTACACGAGTTGCACTGCTCAAAGGTTTACCAAAGGAGAGAGTTGAGAAGATTTGCTCCAAGTTACCTATGATGCCTGGGGCAGAAGAGGTTGTTAGAGGATTAAAAGATAAAGGTTATAAGGTAATATGTTTTTCAGGTGGATTTAGAACAGCCACCTCTCCTGCATCAAAGAGATTAGGAATTGATGCTGATTTCTCAAATGTTTTACATGATGACAATGGAGTATTGACAGGAAGAGTTGGTGGAGATATGATGTTTGGATTTTCAAAAGGTGATATGATGATAAGGCTTCAAAATCTATTGGGTATACGTAGAGAGAATACACTAGTTGTTGGTGATGGAGCTAATGATTTAAGTATGTTTGAACATGCTGATATACGAATTGCTTTTTGTGCTAAAGAGATACTAAAAAAAGAGGCAACGCATGTAATAGATAGAAAAGATTTAAGAGAAATTTTAAAAATTATGTAGGTTGGTGCTTTTAAGCCCATCGATTTCATAATAATTGAAATTCTATTTTGGTGGGCATAAATGCATCACTCTACGAAAAAAGACTTATAATTTGCTCAAAAAGAGCGTAGTTTAAAATAAATTAATATAGGATATAGATTCATGGACATTATACAAGCCATTATAATAGGAATTATAGAGGGTTTTACAGAGTTTTTGCCCATTTCGTCTACAGGTCATATGATTGTAGCGAGTGAGTTTTTAGGAATAGAACAGAGTGCAGTGGTAAAAGCCTATGAGGTGATTATACAGTTTGCAGCTATTTTAGCCGTTATGTTGCTCTATCGAGATAAGATTAATCTAAAAGAGATAGAGCTTTGGCAGAAGATAATAGTGGCGTTTTTACCATTGGCTATTGTTGGATTTCTGCTAAAAGATTGGATAAAAGAGATTTTTACAGTATCTACGGTTGCGTGGATGTTTATTATTGGTGGTATTATCTTTATTGTAGTAGAACAGTTTCACAAAGATAAGCAGAGTGAGTCAAAAGATATAGAAGAGGTGAGTTGGAGACAAGCCATAATTATAGGTTTTGGACAGATTCTCTCTTTGGTTCCTGGGACTAGCAGGGCTGGTTCTACTATTATAGCAGGAATGTTATCTGGAGTAAATAGAAAAGCATCTACAGAGTTCTCCTTTCTTTTGGCGATACCTGTAATGATGGCAGTGAGTGGCTATGATTTGTTAAAGCACTATCATGAGTTTGTTGGTGCTGATATGACTGCGTTTGTGGTCGGTTTTATGGTTGCGTTTGGGGTTTCGTACTTAACCATAAAACTTTTTATAGTTTTTTTGCAACGATTTACCTTTGTTGCATTTGGTATCTACAGGATACTTTTTGGAGTGCTTCTGTTGATAATTATATAGGGGTAGCCTTTATGATTACCCTATGAATTTGCAAGGCAAAAATTTGACATTTAATGAATTTAATTTTCATAAAGAGATTTTGAAGGGTGTAAAAGTAGCAGGGTTTAGAGAACCAAGCCCAATTCAAGAGATAGTGATTTCTATCATATCGGATGGGAAAGATTTAGTAGGACAGGCTCATACAGGAACAGGTAAGACCGCTGCATTTGGTCTACCGATAATGAACAAGATAGTTAATGGTGAGATAGAGAGAGCATTGGTTATTACTCCAACAAGAGAACTAGCAACTCAAGTTAGTGATGAGCTTTATCATCTCGGAAGATTTGCAGGGATTAGAACAATTACTGTATATGGTGGAGTAGGGTATGGACGACAGATAGCACTAATCAACAAAGGTGTACAGGTTGTTGTCGCAACCCCTGGAAGACTAAAAGACCTATATAAAAAGGGTAAAATAGATAGTTTTAATCCAGAGGTAGTTGTTCTTGACGAGGCTGATGAGATGCTAGATATGGGTTTTTTGGATGAGATAAAAGAGATTTTTGAGTATATACCTCAAAATAGACAGACTCTACTATTCTCAGCTACTATACCTGAACCTATCAAAGCTTTGGCCGATACGATATTGACAGACCCACAGTTTATATCGGTTGTTGGAGAGGATGAGGGTACTACTAATAATGAGATAGAGCAGAGCTACTGTGTCATAAATGAGTCTCAAAGAGATGAGGCGATAGTAAAGCTATTGGAGACAGAGAAGATAAAAAAATGTCTAGTCTTTTGTCGTATGAAGAGAGAGGTAGATAGACTTTCTGAACACTTACAAGCCTTAGGCTTCAACGCCAAAGGGCTTCATGGAGATTTGGAGCAGATGGAGAGAGATGAGGTTATTAGGGCATATAGACGAAATCAGATTCAGATAATGGTAGCAACAGATGTTGCCTCAAGAGGATTAGATGTAAAAAAGGTAACTCATGTCTTTAACTATCATATCCCTTTTGACCCACAATCCTATGTTCATCGTATAGGTAGGACAGGTAGAGCAGGTAAGAGTGGCAAAGCCATCACACTTGTAACAACAGGTGAGTTCAAAGAGCTTCAAAGGATAAAAAAAGAGGTCGGTGCTAATATTAAACTAGCAACTATAAGTGTTGATGGAAGAGATGGTAATAGTGTAGCTGATTTTGATAAAGTAGAGGAGATGGTTAGAGAGGTTGATATTCACAAAGATGCTGTTGGCTTTATAGATACTATGGAGGATATGGATTATCATGAGTTTGTAGAGAGAGTAGTTACTCTTTTGTTACTGAACAATAAATCAGATTCTCCTCTAATTGGTTATGACCAAGAGAGTGTAAACAGTATGCTAGAAGAGTATAGAGATGAACAAAAAGTAGCACGGCAAAATAGTCGTAAGAGAAAGAGACGCTAAATTAAGCTTTTTCAAGTAAAAATTGCATAAAATACCTCTATAAAATAAATCTACAAATGTAAAGAGGTTTTTATGGAAGATGTTAATCTACTTGCAGAGAGTTTGAAGTTTATGGTACTTGGAATGGGAGTAGTTTTTCTATTTCTCTTCATTCTAGTAAAAGTAGTTGAACTTCAAGCTTATCTGATAAATAAGTATTTCCCCGAAGCACCACCAGCACCAGCTACTCCCGTAGCTACTAACACAGCAGAAGACGAAAGTAGGAGAGTTGCCGCAATAATAGCCGCAGTGTCTGAGTTTCGGAAAAATAAATCATAATAAGATGAAGGTATAAGATGGCAAAAAAATATATTGATGTGATGGATACAACCTTTAGAGATGGATTCCAGTCTGTCTTTGGTGGTCGTGTTCTTATGGATGATTTTTTCCCAGCCGTAGAGGCTGCGAAAAATGCAGGAATTAATCACTTTGAGTTTGGAGGAGGAGCTAGATTTCAGAGTCTCTACTTCTATCTTCAAGAGGATGCTTTTTTGATGATGGATAGATTTCGTGAGATAGTAGGACCTGATGCAAACCTTCAGACTCTATCTAGGGGAATCAATACAGTAATGTTAGATACAGGAAGTAGAGAGTTAGTTGATTTACATGCAAAGATGTTTAAAAAGCATGGAACGACTACTATTAGAAATTTTGATGCACTAAATGATGTTAATAACTTGGCATACTCTGCATCTTGTATCAAAAAGCATGGTCTTCAACATGAAGCGGTTATAACCATGATGGATTTACCTCCAGGGTGTAAAGGGGCTCATGGTGTTGATTTTTATGAGAAGACTCTTAGAAATATGTTAGATGCTGGAATTGAGTTTGATAGCTTATGTTTCAAAGATGCAAGTGGTACTGCAAATCCAAACAAAGTTTTTGAGACTATCTCTATGGCTAGAAAAATTCTCGGAGAGGATGTTCATCTTAGACTTCATACTCATGAGACAGCAGGTGTATCAGTGGCATCATATTTAGCAGCTTTAGAGGCTGGTGCAAATGGTATTGATATGGCTGCTTCACCTGTGAGTGGTGGAACAAGTCAACCTGATATATTGACAATGCTTCATGCTACAAAGGGTACAAACTATAATCTTGGTGATTTAGAACTTACTAAAATTCTTAAATATGAAGAGAGATTAAAAGAGTGTCTAGCAGATTATCAGATTCCACCAGAGGCTACACAGGTTTCACCTCTTATCCCATTTTCACCAATGCCAGGTGGTGCATTGACAGCTAATACTCAGATGATGAGAGATTCAGGTAATCTTGATAAGTTTGATGAGGTTATCTTGGCGATGAAAGAGGTTGTTGAGAGAGGTGGATATGGAACTTCTGTAACACCTGTTAGTCAGTTCTATTGGCAACAGGCCTATGCAAATGTTATGTTTGGGGATTGGAAACAGATAGCACCAGGGTATGGAAGAATGGTACTTGGTTATTTTGGTAAGACACCAGTTGAACCTGATGCAGAAATAGTAAAATTAGCTTCTGAAAAACTAAAATTAGAGCCTACAACTGGAAATCCATTAGATTTAGCAGACAAAGAGGTGACAAAGTCGATTGCATATTGGACAAAAGTTCTCGAAGATGAGAATATTAAAACAACAGAAGAGAATATCTTCATTGCAGCAGCATGTGACCAAAAGGGTATAGCGTTCCTAAAAGGTGAAGGTCCTTTGATGGTAAGAAAAGGTGAAAATAAAAATTGTGGAGAAGATAAAGAGATGAGTGGAAATTATACAGTAGTAGTAGATGGTAAACAATATAGTGTTCAAGTCGCAGAGGGTGATGCAGATATTCAGATAACTCCATCAACTGCACCAGCCGTAGCGACACCTGCAACTCCTGCACCAGTAGCAGGTGGGAAAGGTGCAGAGGAGATTCTATCTCAAACTCCAGGTAATGTTTGGAAGATTACAAAAGCTGTAGGTGATAGTGTTAATGAGGGTGATACTATTATGATTCTTGAGGCGATGAAGATGGAGATTGATGTTGTAGCTACAAGAGCAGGTACTATTCGCTCTATAGAGGTCAATACTAATGATGCTGTTGCAGATGGTCAGCTTCTAGCGACAATGGATTAACCTATGAAGATTAAACAGTTTTTAATCTCGCTGTTCTTTGTCCTATTTGCCACAACTTCTGTGGTTCAGGCAAGTGGACATCCTGCACCAGCAGTAGCCGATAGTGCTACTTCACAGGAGAGTTCAGAGGAGAGTACATATAAACCTAAATCTATTGCTCAATTAGTAGCTAGTTTTTGGGAAACTACAGGAATTAATGCTATTCTTGATACCAATGATGGAGAGATGACAGCAGAACCAGCAGGTCATGATGCTGAGAGACCTATGACATGGTTTGAGTCATCTCTTGGACGAATTATTATGATTATAATTGTATTTGTTCTGTTTTATTTAGCTATTGCCAAGGATTTTGAGCCTCTGTTACTTATTCCCATTGCATTTGGTGGACTTCTAGCCAATATTCCACTTGCCAATATGGGAGGTGAACATGGGATGCTAGGGGTTATCTACAATATGGGTATTGCCAATGAGTTCTTTCCTCTTCTTATATTTATGGGGGTTGGGGCAATGACTGATTTTGGTCCACTTCTAGCCAATCCTAAAACAGCACTACTTGGTGGAGCTGCACAGTTTGGTATATTTGGTTCACTAATCGGAGCTGTTGCTATTGGTTTTGATTTACAAACAGCATCAGCTATCTCTATTATTGGTGGTGCTGATGGCCCAACTTCTATCTTTATTGCCAATAGACTAGCCCCTGATATGCTTGGAGCTATTGCTGTTGCTGCCTACTCATATATGGCTCTAGTACCTGTTATTCAGCCTCCAATAATGAGAGCTTTGACAAACAAAAAAGAGAGACAGATTAAAATGGGTGTTCAGAGAAAAGTTAATAGTAGGGAGAAGTTGATTTTCCCTATTGTTGTTCTTATGCTCTCTCTCTTAATCTTGCCAGAGTCTACACCTCTAATTGGAGCATTTGCATTTGGTAACTTTGCAAAAGAGTCAGGTGTTGTAGATAGACTAAGTGATACTATGCAAAATTCACTTATTAATATTGTAACAATATTTCTGGGTCTTGGTGTTGGTTCAAAACTAGCAGCTGATAAATTTTTGGTACTAGAGACTATGGGAATTATGGTTATTGGTCTTTTGGCATTCTCTGCAGGTACTGCTATGGGTGTCTTGATGGCTAAACTTATGAATAAATTTGCAGATGAGGATAACCAAATCAATCCTCTTATTGGTGCAGCTGGGGTTTCTGCTGTTCCGATGTCAGCTAGAGTTGTGAGTAAAGTTGGTGCAGAAGAGAAACCTGGTAATGTTCTACTAATGCACGCAATGGGGCCAAATGTTGCAGGTGTAATTGGTTCAGCAGTTGCTGCTGGTGTTCTATTATCTATCTTTAAATAGTAGAAAATAATATCAATTGTAGGGTCGGCTTTAGCCGACCACAGATGATAAAACCAGTAAAAATAGGTTAATTCAAATATTCATTATAGTATAATTAATAAGAGGTTATACTACTTATAGTTATAGCAAATAAAATGAGAACGGTTCTTCTCATTTTATTTACTATACAGTTGTCTTTTAGTTATAATAGAGGATAAATTTAGTAAAATAAAATATTAAATAACATACAAAGGCAGACGAAAGATGAGTATCAGGAAACCGAATGGTCTTGAAAAATTAGGACTTGAAAACATTGGTAATATCTATTACAATTTAAGCTATGATGAGCTTCAAGCACATGAAGTTAACAGGGGGGAGTGTAAAATATCAACATCTGGTACAGCAATGTGTGATACAGGTATCTTTACGGGGAGAAGTCCAAAAGATAAATATTTTGTTGACCAACCACCATCTAATAAAAATATTTTTTGGGGTGATACTAATTTCAAGATAGACAAAGATACTTTTAATGAGCTTTTTGATTTAACAAAAGAGCAACTCTCTGGAACAGATATATATATTATGGATGTCTATGCAGGAGCGAGTACGGCTAGTAGGCGTTCGATTAGATTTGTTACAGAAGTGGCATGGCAGGCTCATTTTGTAAAAAATATGTTTATTCGACCAACAGAGAAGGAGTTAGAGAGTTTTGAACCTAATTTTGTTGTATATAACGCATGTAAGGTTTCAAATAAGAAATTTGAGAAACAGGGGCTTAATTCAGGTGTTTTTGTCTGCTTTGATGTAGAGGATAATATCTCAATTATTGGAGGAACATGGTATGGAGGAGAGATGAAAAAGGGTATCTTCTCTATGATGAACTATTGGCTTCCACTAGAGGGTAAACTCTCTATGCATTGCTCGGCAAATGTTGGTAAAGATGATGATGTGTGTCTATTTTTTGGACTCTCTGGAACAGGAAAAACTACACTATCAACTGACCCAAATAGAGCATTAATTGGTGATGACGAGCATGGTTGGGATGAGAATGGTGTATTTAATTTTGAGGGTGGATGTTATGCAAAAGTTGTAAATCTCGACCCAAAAAGTGAGCCTGAAATCTTTGCTGCGATTAGAAAAAATGCTCTTTTGGAAAATGTGGAGCATGATGAGTTAGGTGAAGTAGACTACTCATTTGTCAAAGGCTTTTCTAAAACTGAAAACACTAGAGTCTCTTATCCTATTGAACATATAGACAACTTCAAAGAGGATTTACAAGCAGGTCACCCTAAAAACATTATCTTCTTGACAGCAGATGCTTTTGGTGTATTACCACCTGTATCAAAACTTAGCAAAGAACAGGCTATGTACTACTTTATGAGTGGATATACAGCCAAAGTTGCAGGAACAGAGAGAGGAATTACAGAGCCTGTTGCTACATTTAGTGCATGTTTTGGAGAGGCATTTTTACCACTTGCTCCATCAAGATATGCAAAAATTCTTGGTGAGAAGATAGATAAGCATAATGTAAATGTATATCTAGTCAATACAGGTTGGACTGGTGGTCCATATGGTGTTGGAAAGAGAATGAGTATCAAAGATACAAGAGCATGTATAGCAGGAATCTTGGATGGTTCTATCTGTAATGCAGAGTTTGAGACATTGGGCGTATTTAATCTTCAAGTGCCAAAAGCATTAGATGGTGTACGGGATAATGCTATATTAAATCCTAGAAATACTTGGGAAGACAAAGAGGCATATGATGAGTCTCTTAAGAAGTTAGCAGGTATGTTTAGAGAGAACTTTACCCGTTATGATAATAGTGGTGGAGAGTTTGATTTCTCTGGTGCTGGACCAAAGGTTTAAAAGAGAAGGGGATTTTACCAAAATATAGCGTAAAGCCCCTAGCTTCAGCTATGGGGATATAAGCGGGGCATACAAAGAATTTATCTAAGGTTTATACGATATAATACCACAATGAAGAACAAAATAAAATATAAATT
>Ga0256845_1001391_pt1 | contig 19568 bp, 25 predicted proteins | sample RiftiametaG_FD_189101 | JGI IMG/M metagenome (GOLD analysis project Ga0256845, IMG submission 189101) | Tube worm associated microbial communities from hydrothermal vent at the East Pacific Rise, Pacific Ocean - Riftia | ecosystem: Host-associated > Annelida > Integument > Unclassified ...
GGGGCTTTACGCTATATTTTGGTAATATATCTCAAAACCCCCCACCAATTGGAGAAAAGTAGAGCAGACTCCTCTAATTTTGGCTCTATCTGCTCTAAAAAAAGCTTACCCAAAAGTATAGGAATAGGTAAATAGACCCAAAAAAGTATAAAAGCCACTCCCCAAAAACTAAATAGAAGCTCATCTCTACCAATAAGCTCAAACCAAGAGTAGGCAAGAATATATGGAGGGATAAGCAAGGGAATTATAAATATAAGTAGAAAAAAGTTTGTAAATCTGAGTGTTGTTTTTCCTAATAAGATAGCAAGAGATATGCCTATTATAGTTGTAGAGATAGCTACTAAAAAAGCTAGATATAGAGACTCTCTAAAACTATGCCATATCTCTATATCTAAGAGTTTACTATAGAGATAAAAAGAGAAGCCCTGTTCTGTTTTTAGGCTCTCTATTATCATATATAGTATTGGGGAGAGGAGTAAAAAAGCTATAGTAATGGCGAATAGTTTAAGGGTTCTGTTTTGGTTCATTTGTATCAACTGCTTTAAGATATTTCTCATTCTCTAAAAAATCATCTATAAATAGAATCCAATTATCCATTAATTTTGTAACAAGAACTATATATTTTTGAACATCATCTAAACTCTCAATCACTAGAGCATTTTGTCCACCATGAGCAATAATATTTCTCTTTTCTATTAATTTTTTGAGTCCAATAAGTTCATCATCCGAAAAAAACTCTTCTATTTCAAACAATCCAAAATTAGCACACAACTCTTTTAATACTTTATCATTTAGATTTGATTTTGTATCAATTTTAAATTTTGAAAATCTAACTTCATTTCCTAATGCTTGTATTAGTATTTGAGAATTTTTTATTTTCTTTTTAAAATCTTCACTATCCTTCAAGGCTCTGATTTTATCACTAAGTGACCATACAAATAACTCTTCACTTATATTTTCAGCAGGAATCTCTTTTGTATCTAAATATTGTAAAAGCGATTTTAAAACTTTTTTTACAAATCCTTCCCAAATAGCATAAATGGTAGGGATACTGGATTGAAGAAAAAATCTTTTTTCCTCTCTTGTTTGCAACTTTAAATATATCTTTTTTATAAGTGCTAACTCTGTAACTCTCCATTGAATATGCTCTTCAATAAGATTACTTATAAAATCTCTATTGTTCATTTAGAAAATCTCTAAAGCTCTAGTAATTCTATCTTGAGTTCGTGTTTCTCTTTTTTTAGTACCTATACTTTTATACTTTCTATCCTCTTTTAGTTCATTTACTTTTTCTATAAAATCACTAGGATTATTTTTATATTTATCAAATTTCTCTCTCAACACATAGGTTATAGAATCATATAAACTCTTTGCAATATGACCATTTTTTGCTTTAAAAATATCTGCTCCAAAATTATCATTGATAAATGTTATTATTTTTATAAACTCTTGACTCTCAATATCTTTATCAAAATTATTCATATCAATATTTTTTTCCATATATCTATCTAAATGACTTCTAACACCATCTTTCATATCAATAGAATCTTTAAATGCGAAATATCTCAAAACTAACTCTGACATATACATATTTTCTTTTTGTTTATATGTTGGATTCATCAATGATACAAAAATATCATTATTAGATAATTCATTAAGAAAACTATTGAATTCCCCAGAATAGATTGCATTACGCATCTCTTGTTCACTTAATCCCTCAGATGTTGTATTTAGTCGTTTAAAAAGTTCATATTTCATTTGGCTATCACTACTTGGATTAAGGACTTCAACACCTAAAGAGGCTCTTTTAATTCTCATTTTTAGTTTAAAACTCATATTTTTAATACTTATATCTTCTAATTCAGGAATTAATTTTCCTTTACCCAAAATAAGATTATTTTTCTCTTTCGGTACATTTTCAAGAATTCCAAAAAAAGAGAGTACTGTAGAAATTCTTTGTAATCCATCAACCAATTCCCAAACTCCATTTTTATCTTCAGCAACAAATATTGGAGGAATAGGAATCCCTAAAAGTATTGATTCAATTAAGTTTGTTTGCTTTTCTTGATTCCAACGAAAAGAGCGTTGAAAATCAGGATTTATATTTATCTCTCCCTCTTTATACATATTCATAATCTCTCCAAAAGACATTGTTAACCTATCTGTTCGGAAATTTTTTGTGCGTTTTAAGATTATCTGCTCTAAAGTATTAGCCATAGTGTCCTCATTTTTACCTATTTATATTAAATGAATTATATCACATTTATATTATCAGAGACCTCATCAAATTTATAAGTATTTAATGATTTTTTTAAGTCTATTTTTTATTTAAATTCATCCTCTATTTCAACCACTCCTTGAGATAACCCTGAATCTGCATCATCTCTTCTGCCACTTTGGCATAATCTACCTTCATTACTTTTATCTCGTTTATAGGTTTTAGAGTTTTTGGCATATCTACTTCACTATGTAGTGGGATTTGAGCACAATCTGCAAAGGCTAGTTTTTTTTCGCTCTTCTTGCTTAGTAGATAATCCATTAATTTTTTTGCTACTTTTGGATGAGGTGAGTTTGCTATTAGCATAACAGCATTAGGCACAACAAAAGCTCCAACCTCATCAGCTTTTTGGTCTGGGTAGATGATGGTTATATCTTTTTTTTGCTTTAGCCTAGAGACGGCATCATCACTATCTACTAGTGAAAAGGAGTAGGTGTTTGTTGCTACAAAATCGGCACTCTCTCCATTGCTTGTGCTTATGGCTGTTTTATTTGCTTTTAGATTTTTTAGGAACTCTTTTGTCTTTTTCTCTCCCCAAACTGAAAATAGGGCTGATATATGAGCTGTAGTTGTTCCAAATAGTGGGTTGGCTATTACCGATTTGTCTTTATACTTTGGGTTAATATAGTCTAAGATAGAACTTGGTTTATCTTTTAACTTGTTATTGGCTACTATTACTCTAACTCTTGCTGAAAAACCTGTCCAGTAGTGGTTTTTCTCTTGGAATGTTTGGGGAATCCCTTTGGCATTTGGGCTTTGATATGGGGTGAGGATTCCTTTTTGTCGTAGAACTTCGGCACGAATTGGTTCATTTGCCCAATATAGGTCTGCTTGGGGATTGTTTTTTTCGGCTATTAGTCGGTTCATAACTCCTGTGCTTTTGGACTCTTCGGTGTCATAGACTGCATTTACTTTGATTCCTGTCTCTTTTTCAAAATCTTTTAGTAGTGGTTCTGAGAATACTTGGTCTTCTGATACATATATTGTAACGCTCCCTTTACTATTATCACCACAACCAATAAAAAGAAGAGAGATTATAAAAAGTATACCTTTTATCATCTCTTGTCCATCTCTATTACTAAATCATCAAAAGAGCTAAGAGCATCTGCTTTTGTCCAAACTCCAACTCCTCCACCTTTTGTTAGTCTATTGTCTTTGACTGTTAGAAGCTTTTTGTTATCAAGATAACCCTCAAAATTATCATCTTTTTGGACAATCTTCATAGTGTGCCATCCACCTCTTAGTTTTATATTGGCAGAAGCTATCTCTTTTCTAACTCCTTTTTCTACAATATAAAAACGAAAATTATCCTCTAGTGGATTAAATCGTGCTACATAGTAGTTGTCATTGTCTTGAACACGCCACATAAGCCCACCACCTTGGTCTATCTTGCCTCTATTGGCTCTAAATAGGGTGGATATTGTTCCATTTGTGAAGTTTATATCACTGGTATAACATAGATTAAAAGCCTCTTCTCTATTTTCGTGTAGAAGAGATAGCACCATAGAGCTTTTATCCTCATCAATCGCCCAATTGGCATTTGTTTTCCAATTTGAGATATTTTCATCTTCAAAATCGTGTGTTATGGTTTGGGAATAGAGACTCAAAGTCAAAAATGTTAATATCAATCCAATCTCTCTTATCATAATTTTTTCCTTTTTAGAGGGGATTATACTTAACTATTGTTAAAAATTGAGTTGAGTTATAATATTTTTGAAAATAGAACCTCATAGGAGTAAAAAAAAGATATAATACTTTAAAATTTGTCAAGGTTGAAAAAAATATGCAATATCATAATATAGAGATTTTCAATAAATTAGACCAAAGCTTTGAAGAGCAATTTTTTAAATATGGGAAAATAGTCATATTTAAAAAGAGAGAGACACCATTTGTAGATGATAGACTTCATCACTACTTCTATATCGTTCTCAAAGGAAAGATAAAAACCTTTCAACTAAACTTTGATACTACCAAAGAGCAAACACTATCTATTTATCGTCATGGAGATATGTTTGACACTCTAATACTTCTTGATGGACAACCTCATGATATTCTATATGAAGTGCTAGAAAAGAGTGAACTTTTGGAACTGCCTATTATAAAAGTGCGTGAGTGGCTTAAAAAAAATGAGCAATTTAATAGACATTTTTTTCCATATTTAGCTTCTCAAATGCGACAAAAAGAGAATTTGGCTAGTGACTTATCTCTCTATAGCACATCCGAGAGACTATCCAAACTTCTATTACAAAACATAAACCCCAAAGATAAACACTACTATCAGCTACTACAAAATCTATCCAAAACAGAAATTGCTAAACTCATAGGAACAGTAAGACATGTGGTAGAAAGGCATCTAAAAGAGTTAGAAGCTGATGATGTTATTGAAAATAAAAGAAAAAATATCTATATAAAGAGCATAGATAAACTTTTACAAAACACCAAACAACTCCTATTGGAATGGAATCCTTAACTATTTTTTTGGAATTTTAACTCTTAAAATACCATCTTTGTACTCTGTAGTCATTTTATCGCCATTAGCATCTTTTGGTAGACTCATAGAACGATGAAATGAGCCTACAAATCTCTCTTGTCGAATAATTTTATCACCCTTTTTTTGCTCTTTTTGAGTCTCACTCTGTGCATTGATAGATAACATTCCATTCTCTGCTTTGACATCTATTTTGGCTTTGTCCATACCAGGTAAATCAGCTACTATCTCATAGTAGTCACCTTTGTCATTGACATCTGTTTTAAAAGTTGATGAAAATCCACTGCTTCCAAAACCACTTGGTATACTTATTTTTGGCATATGAGCAAAGGCTCTTTGGTGAAAATTTTCAAAGATCTTGTCCATATCACTTTGGAGCTGTTGAAAATCTTGGAAAAATGGGTCATTTGCAAATAGATTCTCAAATGGTTGTTTAGTTATATTGTTATCAGCGTGAATAGCACCCATGGGCAATAGTGCCAATAGTGCTGTGGATAGTACTCTTTTTATCATAATTCTCTCCTATTTTATAGTAATAGTTTTCGCTTTTCGAGACTCCTCTTTTTCAAGTGAAACATAGAGTCGTCCATCCTCAAAACGAGCAGATATTTTCTCTCTATTTATCTCTTTTGGCAAAACAAAACTTCGAGAGATTAAACCTATATTGCTCTCATAGAGATAATAGTCCTCCTCATCTACCTCATGTTTTGCTCTTCTAATAGCATTGATAGTTAGATAATCATCCTCTATTTTTAACTCAATATCCTCTTTTTTGACTCCTGCTAAATCTATCTCTATATCAAAAGTGTCACTACTATGTCGAGCAAAATTCGCTAGAGGTAGGTGTCTAGCTACATTACCCAAAGTCTCTTTGACTATGTCTATACCTTGCTCTACTTTCTCCTCTACACTCTCTACTAACTCTTTGCTTTTTTCTGCTATGCTCATTATGGACTCCTTATTTAATATCAATTTTTCTGCTTGAAGTATCAATGTGAAGTTTAGGTATTATCACCTCTAACAACCCATCAACTGACTCTGCGTGAATATTCTCTATATCTACTCTCTCTGGTAGTGTGAAACTTCTCGAAAATTTCCCATAGCGACTCTCTACCTTGTGGTAGTTCTCCTCTTTGACCTCTTCTCGAAGTGTTCTCTCTCCTGAAATAGTCAAAACATTACCATCAACTTTTATATCCACAGCATCTTTTTTAATCCCCGGTAGCTCCATCTCAATATGATAAGCCTCTTTTCCCTCTCTAGTATTCACCTTTGGGTGGAAGCTCATAACCTCCTGTTCTGTGGTTGTTCTAGCCTCTCCCACAGAGTTAATAATTGCATTAACTAAGTCAAAACTTTTTCGTATATCATTAAATGGTTCATATCGTTTTACTAACATGCTTTATCCTTTTTTTTATTAATTGTAGGAGTATTATAAAACAGATTGAAAAAAGAAAATGCAACTTTAGTAGCAATTTTTAGAATATATCACTATTTTTTACAAAATAATTAGAGTTGAGTAATTATAGCAAAGATATAAAAAAGTTAGAGAGCAAGTTTTTTTATTAATTAAATCTTTAATATTTTTTTTGTATTATTAAATAAGGTTAAACCATTAAACAAGGAGATTCTATGCTTCCAACTCACGACAAAGCAATTATTTTAAACGATTTAGCAAACAGTTATGCTCTAAATATGCGATATACCAAAGCTATAGAGAGATATAGAGAATCTCTAATCCTCTATCTTGCTTTGGCAAAAAAAGAGCCTGTAGAATATAGTCTAAATATAGCCCATATCTTCTCCAATCTATCCATTATATATCTCAATATCAATAAAAAAGAGGAGTCGGAAACTTTTTATCAAAACTCTCTTAAGATGCACAGGGCATTAGTAAAACATAATATAAAAAAATATGGAATTGGTCTAGCATACTGTATTATAGAGGGGGTCTCATATCTCAAACAGCACTCTTTAACACTCTATGAAGCAGAGGCTATATTAAATCGATTTAGAGATGATGTTAGAGCTAAATTGTTACTTGAAAATATTTTTAATTTAAGAGAGAAGTATAAATATATATTGTAGATAAGAACAGAGCCTAAAGCTCTATCCTCTTATCGTCTTTTACTAATCCCATCAACCTGACTCTTTGCAGAGGTAATATCAGCTTGAGAAGATGATTTTGCTTTTTCCAAAAGAGTTTTTGCCTCTTCTATCTTAGAAGCTAGGTCTGTACCCTCGGCATGTAGGGCAACAGCACCATCAACAACACATAGAGTCTTTGCCTCTTCAACTTTGACATAGCCACCATTGACAGCTACAGAAATCTCTTTTGAATCTTTAGTCTCGATAACCATAACACCTGCTTTGAGAAGTGAAACAAGAGCCGCATGGTCTGCTAAAACACCAAACTCCCCTTCACTTCCTGGTATTGTTACCTGTTTTATCTCATCATCAAATATGACACCATCAGGTGTCACTATTTCAAGTTTCATGAGTTTCATTATAAACTCCTTCTACTTATTTATTTTTCGCTAAAATCTTTTCGTTTTTAGCGATAGCTTCGTCCATATTACCTACCATGTAGAATGATGCTTCGAGCATATCGTCATATTTACCTTCGATAAGACCTTTAAATCCTGCAATAGTATCAGCCAACTCAACATATACCCCAGGGCTTCCTGTAAATACTTCAGCAACATGGAATGGTTGAGATAGATACTTCTCAATCTTTCTTGCTCTCTCAACTGTATTTTTATCTTCCTCTGAAAGCTCATCCATACCAAGAATTGCAATAATATCTTGAAGGTCTTTGTACTTCTGGAGGATAGATTGAACACCTCTTGCTACATTATAATGCTCTTCACCAAGAATCTGTGGGTCAAGCATTCTACTAGTAGAATCTAGTGGGTCAACAGCAGGATAGATACCTTTTTCTGCAATACTTCTGTTAAGTACTGTAGTCGCATCAAGGTGAGCAAAAACAGAAGCAGGAGCAGGGTCTGTCAAGTCATCTGCTGGTACATATACAGCTTGAACAGATGTAATTGAACCTTTTGTTGTTGATGTAATTCTTTCTTGGAGTTTACCCATTTCAGACGCTAGTGTTGGTTGATACCCAACGGCACTTGGAATTCGACCAAGAAGAGCTGACATCTCTGAACCTGATTGTGCAAATCTAAAGATATTATCGATAAACATAAGTACATCAAGACCCATCTCATCACGGAAATGCTCAGCCATTGTAAGAGCTGTTAGAGCAATTCTGTTTCTAGCTCCTGGAGGTTCACTCATCTGACCATAACACAGAGCAACTTTATCAAGTACATTTGACTCTTCCATCTCAAAATAGAGGTCATTTCCCTCTCTTGTTCTCTCACCAACACCAGCAAAAACTGAATAACCACTATGTTTCATAGCAACATTGTTAATAAGCTCCATAATAATAACTGTTTTACCAACACCAGCACCACCAAATAGTCCAACTTTACCACCTTTGTTATATGGAGCTAGAAGATCAACTACTTTGATACCTGTCTCAAAAACTTCTGTTTTTGTACTTTGCTCTTCAAATGGTGGTGGGTCTCTATGGATTGATTTGTACTCTTTTGCTTCAAAAGGTCCATTATCATCAACAGTCTCACCGATAACATTAAAGATTCTCCCTAGAACCTCTTCACCTACTGGAACTTTGATTGAGTCACCTGTAGCTTTTACCTCTTGACCACGAACTAACCCTTCACTCATATCCATAGCAATTGTTCGCACACGGTTATCACCAAGTTGAGCTGCCACTTCAAGAACCAATCTCTGGTCACCATTTTCTAATTTAATTGTTGTCTCTAATGCTTCGTTGATTGCTGGAAGATAATCCGTAAAATCAACATCTACAACTGGACCCAGTACTTGTACTACTTTACCTGTCATTATAATATTCTCCTTCTTATTTCAACGATTCCATACCACTGATAATCTCAATGAGTTCAGTCGTAATCGCTTCTTGTCTTGCTTTGTTGTAGGCTACAGTTAATTTATTAACCATCTCACCTGCATTTTTAGTTGCCGCATCCATTGCTTGCATTCTAGCACTATGTTCACCTGCTAGTGAAGTTAATAATCCGTAGTACATAGAGTACTCAATATACTTTTTCACTAAAGCATCCATAAGTGTGTCATCATCATCTGGCTCAACTTCAAGCTCAGATACAGGTACAGCATTTGGTGTTATTACAGATACATCAACTGGCAAAAGTTGCTGTTCTACAATCTCTTGAGTAATCATATTGACATAACCATTATATACCAATACAATTCTATCTGTTTTCCCTGCAACGAAATCTTCAACTAATTCAGAGATAAATTTAGAGGCATCCTCATAATTAGGAGAGGCACTTAAACCCTCTATCTCATTTATCATCTCAATTTTATTATACTTATAAAAAGCTATACCTTTTTTACCAATACCACTTAGTCTAATCTTCGCACCAACCTCTTTAAACTCTTTTATAAGTTTGTTTGTTCGCTTGATAGTCTGATAGTTAAACCCACCACAAAGACCTTTATCAGCAGACACAAATACAATATCAACTGTTGAGGGATTTTTATTCTCTCTAAAGAAAATATTATTTATCTCACCCTCACTCTTATTCATCTTTTGAGCAATCTCACTCAAAAGTTCAGTAAGCTTAGCAGCATAAGTTTTAGAGCGTTTTGCAACCTCTTCTGCCCTCTTTAGCTTAGCTGATGAAACAAGTTTCATTGCACGGGTAGTCTTCTGTGTGCCTTTGACACTTGAAATCTTCCGTTTAATCTCTTTTAAGTTAGCCATAATTTAGCCCTTATGCCGAGAATGTTTCGCTGAAATCATCAAGTGCTTTAATCAATGCCTTCTCGTTATCGTCAGTAATCTTTTTCTCATCTCTAATACTACTTAAAATAGCCTCATGTTTTGCATCCATAAAAGGCATTAACTCTGCTTCAAATTTAGTAACAGCAGAAGCAGGAATATTATCAAGATAACCTTTGTTTCCTGCAAAAATTATAATAACTTGCTTCTCAATCGGCACTGGAACAAATGGCCCTTGCTTAAGAACCTCAACCATTCTAGCACCACGTGCAAGTTGATTTTGGCTATGCTCATCAAGGTCACTAGCAAACTGTGCAAATGCTTGAAGTTCTCTAAATGCTGCAAGGTCTAGTCTAAGTGTACCTGCTACTTGTTTAGTAGCTTTGATTTGAGCAGAACCACCAACTCTTGATACTGATAAACCAACATTAATAGCAGGTCTTACACCTGAGTTAAATAGATCAGTCTCCAAGAAAATCTGTCCATCTGTGATAGAGATAACATTTGTAGGAATATATGCAGCAACATCCCCTGCTTGTGTCTCAATAATTGGGAATGCTGTAATACTCCCTGCACCATTCTTATCTGATAGCTTCGCAGCTCTCTCTAGTAATCTTGAGTGTAAATAAAATACATCCCCTGGATAAGCCTCTCTACCTGGAGGTCTTCTAAGGATTAGTGACATCTCTCTATATGCAACAGCATGTTTAGACAAGTCATCATAGAAAATAACAGCGTGTCTACTAGAGTTCATATAGTACTCAGCCAAAGTAACACCTGCATAAGGAGCCAAGAACTGATAAGCAGCAGAGTCAGCAGCAGTAGCTGCAACGATTGTAGTATACTCCATCGCTCCATGCTCTTCTAGCTTTTTAACCATTGCAGCGATATTTGACTGCTTTTGACCAATAGCTACATAGATACACTGAACATCAAGACCCTTTTGGTTGATAATAGTATCAATCGCTAGTGTTGTCTTACCTGTTTGTCTATCTCCAATAATAAGCTCTCTTTGACCTCTTCCCACAGGAACAAGTGCATCAATAGCTTTGATACCAGTTTGTAATGGCTCATGAACTGATTTTCTCGCCATAATTCCTGGTGCTTTATCCTCAAGAAGTCTACTCTCTGTAGTCTCGATTGGACCTTTGCCATCAATTGGTTCACCAAGTGGATTTACCACACGACCTACCATAGCATCACCTACTGGCATTCTTAGAAGATTTCCTGTTCTCTTAACGCTCATCCCCTCTACAATTCCTGTCATAGAACCTAAAACAACAATACCAACATTTGCCTCTTCTAGGTTAAGAACCATACCCTTAACACCAGTCTCAAACTCTACAACCTCACCAGCCATAACATTATTAAGACCATAAACAGATGTAATTCCATCTGCAACTCCTACTACTTTACCAACTTCGTTGATGTCTATGCCTACCTCAAAATTCTCAATTCTCTCTTTGATTATCGAGCTAATTTCGTCTGCTTGTAACTTATTTGCCACTGCAACTCCTTCCGTTTATTTTTATAGTGATTTTGTAATAAAATCTATTAATTGTTCTTTAACTCTCTGTTTAGAGAAGTTTACCTCGATGCCTAAATCTTCAACTGTTACTTTTATACCCTCTAAATCAGATTGAACTTGTGTTAATTTGATTGTAGAACCTGTATATTTTTTGAGAGACTCTTGTAAATCAGCAATATCTTCATCCGATAGTGTATTACTAGAAGTAACAACTCCATCATAATTATTACTCTCTTTTTGTAACTCTTGGTTAAGTGTTTTAGCAATTGCAGGGATAAGCTCCAATCTACTATTCTCACCAAGAATCTTAATAAAATTCTCTAAATTACTATCAACCCCTTTGAGACCATCTAGTACAAATGCTGTTTTGTCTGATGATGCTATAAGTGGAGAGGTCAATCTCTCTGCCATTTTTTCATCCTCAAAAAGTCCTGAAATAGCACTAAGTACTTTGCTATATTCTGCTTTTTGCTCAGAAGTTGCTACCTCAGATAGAGCATTAACATATCGTCTTGCAATTAGCTCTTCCATTATGCCACCTTCTTAGATATTAGAGAGACAACTTTTGACTCATCTACAGCAATATCATCATTTGAGATACCATCTGTTAAAAGTCTGTTAATAACATCTTTTGTCATCTTTTTACTCTCAAGCTCCATCTTCTCATCAAGACTTCTATCGAGAACAGCTAATGCCTCTTCGTTTTTCTTAGCTATATTCTCTACCAAGATTTTAGCCTCTTTTTTACTATCAGCAACCAACTCTTTGGCTTTTGCTTCACTCTTTACAAGTCTAGCTTCTGCCTCTTTTGCTTCATCTTTAGATGCTTGTAGTTTATCTTCTATCTCTTTGAGCTGACTAGCAATATCTGCCTGTCTTCCTTTGAAAAAGGCAGCTATTGGACCAGCTGCTAGATAGTATACGATTCCTGAAAAGATACCAAAGTTAATAACTCTCTGCCAAAAATCATCCACTCTACCTGTTAGTTTAAAATAACGAGTAGCCTCAGGGTCAATATGATGCGCCGCACCACTAGCCAAAGCAACTACAGGAGCCAATAGTAGTGCAACAATTACTATATTTCTAATTTTCATTCATTATCTCCTTTTTATAAATTGCTCATTTTAGATTTTAGACTCTCTGTAAAGAGAGGTAAAGAGTCCAAGAGAGATTTCTCTAACTCTGCTCTTTCTTTAGAGAGTTCGTCCTCAAAAGTCTGATATTTTTTATCAAGCTCTTGGTTTTTGCTCTCTATTTTACTCTCTGCCAAAGCTTTAGCTTCATTTACAGCTTTTTCTCTAACAGCGTTAGCTTCTGCCTTAGCATTAGCTATTACAGCATCAGCTTTAGCGTTTAGTTCATCACTATTTCCTGCCATCTCTTTCGCATTTTTCAAATCATCACTAATAGATTTATCTCTATCATCCATAAACTTCAACAACGGTTTATAGAGCATTTGATTCAATAAAAATAGAAGAGAGAAGAAAATAACTAGAACAAATAACATTAAACCAGGGTTCAGGTCAAGCATTAAGACTCCTCAAAAAATTTGGCGTATTATAACTTGTAAGTCGTAATATGTTTATTAAAAAAGAGCCTCTTTTGGGCTTATAAAAGAGATAAAGGTGGATTCTGTGATTCTTGTTACAAATTGTGTCAATATAAAACTAAAACTAATTTAACATCAGAAGGAAGGCTTCAACTTCTTGCTCATTTTTGAACTTTATCTCAATAGTATCATTTTTAAGTTTGTGTAAAAAAGGTAGTTTTTTAGATATTACCTCTTTATAATTAGTAATAAAATCAATCTTATTTTTTATGAAACTTCTATCATCTTCACCTGTTTTGGATTTTCTGTTTTTGGAGATTGACTCTGCCTCTCGAACACTCAATTTCTGTTCAATAATGGTATCAACTAAACTCTTCTGCTCACTCTCATTAAAACCTACAATTACTTTTGCATGTCCTTGAGAGATATAACCCTCAATCAGTTTTGTCTGTACATAACTAGATAGTGCCAAAAGTCTAAGTGTATTGGTAATCTGAGACCTACTCTTGTTAAGAACTTCAGATAGCTTATCATGAGTAATCTTATATACTTTAATCAACTCATTATATGAGTAAGCTAACTCTATTGCATTTAGATTCTCTCTTTGGATATTCTCGATTAGAGATAACTCTCGCAGTTTTATCTCATCAATATCAACATCTGCAATAATAGCTTTGATAGTCTCCAATCCCAAAAGTTTATGAGCCCTAAGCCGTCTCTCACCTGCAACCAATAGATACTCATCATCCCCTTTATCAATAACAACTATAGGTTGTAGTAGACCATGTCTTTGAATAGATTTGCTTAACTCACGCAGACTCTCCATATCAAACTCTTTTCTTGGTTGATATGGGTTTGGTGTTATATCCTCAAGCTCTATATCTTTTATATGCTCTCTAAAGTTCTCATTCAAATCCACTTCTGTGCTATACGCCTGTCCAACCTCATCAAGTATCGCACCCAAACCTCTACCTAATGCCACATTCTATCCTTTTAGAATACTTTTTGCCAAGTCTCCATATGCCACAGCACCCTTTGACTTCTTCGCATACTCTGTAACAGGCTGACCAAAACTCGGACTCTCTGCTACTTTTATATTTCTTGGAACTATAATAAACTGATTTTTTTTATCTGTAAAGAGCTTATCTTTGAAGTGATGTGAAAGGTCTTCAAGTACCTGCCTAGAGAGATTATTCTGTCCAGAGTACATAGTTGGCAAAAAACCTTTTATTGTAAGCTTTGGATTTATAGATTTTTTTAACAGATTAATAGTATTAAGTAGTTGTGCCAACCCCTCTAGTGCAAAAAATTCACACTGAATTGGAATAATCACAGAGTCAGCCGCTCCTAGTGCATTTATAGTAATTGGACCTAATGCAGGAGGAGAGTCTATAATTATGTAGTTGTACTTCTTGGTTACAGGCTTAAGTGCCTTTTTTAATAACAACTCTCTATTTCTCTTTCCAGAGTTATAAAACTCCTTCTCCACACCAACCAATCCGATATTAGCAGGAAGCATATCAAGATTTTTTACCTTTGATTTCAAGATAACTTCAGATACCTCTTTTATACCTATCATCACATGATAGACATTATACTCATAATCATTACGATTAAAACCCAAACTTGTTGTCGCGTTTGTCTGTGGGTCTGCATCAACAAGTAGTACCTTTTTGCCTTTTTTTGCCAAAGATGCAGCGAGGTTGACAGCTGTTGTTGTCTTCCCCACCCCACCCTTTTGGTTGGCTATTGCTATTATCTCACTCATCTTAAACTGTATACTCTCTTATTATTTATAATTAATGAACCATCTTGCGATAAAATGGCGTTTTCAAGGCTTTTATACTCCCCCTGAATATGTGCAGAAACTCTTTTGGTTATTTCGAATTCTAACGCAAACTTACTAAATATCTGCTTCCAAGATGGATATTTCTCAACCTCTTCAATATACTCTTTTAGAAGAGAATCGACCTCAATGTTGAGATTTAGTGCTTCAAAGCTATTTGAATTTTTTTTCAGATTTATTCCAATTCCACATAGCAAAACAGTATCTATCTTTTTTGTTATAGTCCCACCAATTTTGCTCTCATTATAATATAAATCATTAGGCCACTTCAACCAAATGTTACTTCGAAACCTCTCCAAAAGCTCTTTCATAATATAAGAGTAGTAGATTGAAACAGAATTTAACGGTAAATCTTCAGGTAAATCCTCCATATCTACAGCAAAAGATAGAAAAAGATTCCCATCCCCCCCCTCCCAAGAGTTATCCCTACTACCTATCCCATTGGTCTGTCTTTTTGCCACTATAGCAATAGGAGCAGATAAGTTGCCTCTTTTTATCTGCTCTATAAGATAAATCTGTGTAGAGTCTAATTCATTAAAATAGAGTATGTCCAACTTTTAATCCTCGCCCTACACAGTATGATTTAGCATCCATAACTCTCTTGGATGGTGGCTGTAATCTACCTATTTTGACCCTTCCAACTCCACAACCTACAGATATACTATTATCATCAATAGCCAAAATCTCCCTTGCCCTATTCTCACCAAAACTATCCAATAACTCTACATCAAATAGCTTTACTCCATTCTCCACAAAAATACCAGGCCACCCCTCAAAAGCCCTATATCTCTCATAAAGCTCCAACGCATTATCAAAAAAGACTTTTCCATCTGATTTTTTTATCTTTTTACAATGTGTAGCATTGGCTCGAATCTGAACTATTGGTTCAATCTGCTCAAATCTATGTATAATCTCTGTAGTCAAAATACAAGCATCATCACTTAGACGACTCATCAATTCAGACAAAACCATACTATTAGGAATCTTAAAATAGCGATACCCTAAAATTGGTCCACTATCAAGCCCCTCCTCCATAAGCATAGCTGTTACACCTGTAAACCTATCACCATGCAAAAGTGACTGTTGAACTGGACTAGCCCCTCTGTATTGAGGTAAAAGCGAAGCATGAAGATTAATACAGGGTGCAATATCAAGTATATTTTTGGGCAGAAGTTGACCAAAAGCAGCCACAACAATATAGTCAGGTTCAGCCTCTACAATAGCCTCATAAACCCCCTCATCAGAGAGTTTTTGAGGTTGCAAAATCTCTAAATCATGCTCCTTAGCCAAAACCTTTACAGCAGGAGGTCTTAACAAACCCTTTCGCCCTGCCTTTCTATCAGGTTGAGTGATAACTAATGGAATATCTATCTTTTTATCATCTATAAGCGTTTGTAAAATCTCTTTTGCATAGTGGGGAGTCCCCATATAAACAACTCTCTTCAATAGCTTCTCCTAAATTTTTTTGGGAATTATAGCAGAAAGTAAAATTAATAAAAAATGAATTAGATGATATTAGGTCCAAAAGCTTTGGTACTAACAGTAACCCTCTGTCCAATAACCAACCCCTCTGCCTCTCCTCGTGTCAATACCACCTCAACTAGTTGCTGACCAATAGCCACAATAGCTACAAAAATCACATCCACCTCAATAATATCCAATAACTCCCCCTCAAATGAGAACTTCTGCGAACCACTAGTTTTAAGCAATACCTCTTTTGGTGTCCCATCTCTAACCACCATACCCAACTCCAATACCACTACGCGATTAGCCAAACGGTATATCTCACTAGGGTCATGGCTGACCATAATAGTTGTCATCCCAAACTCTCTATGTAGCAGTAGTATCTCATTTTGAAGCTTGGTTCGCATCACAGGGTCAAGAGCAGAGAGAGGTTCATCCATTAGTAATAGTTTAGGTCTATTCATCATAGCTCGACAGAGAGAAACCCTCTGCTTCTGCCCACCACTTAGAGTACTAGGTAGTCGTTTTTTGAGATTAGATAACCCTGTAATCTCCAACAACTTATCAGCCAACTCTCTATCCCTACTAACGAACAGCAGATTCTCCTCTACACTCATATTAGCAAACAGAGCATAATCCTGAAACACAAACCCTATACGCCGTTTTTGTGGTTTAAGAGATTTATCTCCATCCAACCAAATCTCATTTGCTACACTTATTCGACCCTCTGCCTCCTCTAACCCTGCTAGGATTCTTAGCAGTGTAGTCTTGCCACTCCCACTCTCTCCTGCTAAAACTATAAAATCCCCCTCTTTTATATCTATGTCGATATTTAGTTGCATCTCTCCGTTACTTCCATGTAGAGTTTTGATTGTTTTAATTTTTAGCATTTAACACTCCCACATGCTATTTTCAACTCGTTCCACCTATCCTCAGGTGGAACGAGGTAAACACTACCACATGTCTTTATACCATATACTATCACCTGTTCATCCTACTATTTTTTCGGAATTATAACTACTTCTGAATATGATAGCAATAAGCCACAATAGGACAAACCTCACACTGAGGAGTCCGAGGCAAACATATAGTCTGTCCAAAGCTCACAATAGTAAAATTGAGTCTACTCCAATACTCTTTTGGTACTTTAGTAGATAACTCCTTTTGGGTCTCTTTTTCATTTTTAGTATCAATAAACCCCAACATATTCGAAATCCTATGCACATGAGTATCAACAGCAATAGTAGGAATCCCAAAAGCATTATTTAGCACAATATTCGCTGTCTTCTCCCCTACCCCTCTAATACTCAAAAGCTCTGCTTTGCTCTGTGGTACTGTGGAGTTAAATCTATCTATTAGAGTCTGTGATACCTCTTGGAGTGTTCTAGCTTTTTTACGATACATCCCTGTGGGTTTAACTATCTCTTCTAGTTCATCTATGGGGATATTTATCATCTGTTGTGGTCTATTTGCTATTACAAAGAGCTTTTTGCATACTCGTGCTGTATTTTCATCTTTGGTTCGTAGACTTAAAAGAGTTGCCATCAATATATTATAAGGCGTTCGTTTGAAGCTATTTTTTAAGATATTGCTAGGGCTGTCATTAGGAATATTCTGCTCCAAAATATCCAAAACTTCCAAAAACTCTTTTTGATTCATCAATAAAATCCTCCTACTTTTTTCTGAGAATGGTTAAAAATATAGACACCAAGCAAGACCAAAAAGCTAATAAAAACCATAATCCCACTATAGATATGAGCTGAGCTATAATCCATAATCTCCACCATCTCATAGATAGCAATTGATGCAACCTTGGTCTGTTCAGGTATACTACCCCCTATCATCAAAACCACCCCAAACTCCCCAACGGTATGAGCAAAAGTAATAATAATCGCTGTTAACAAAGAGGGCTTAATATTAGGCAGAGCCACTTTTAGAAGTGTAGCAGTTCTGCTCTTGCCTGATATATAGGAGGCTTCTAGCATATTTTTGTTAAGTGCTTCAAACCCACCCTGCAAGGGCTGAACCATAAAAGGCAAAGAGTAAAAACAACTAGCAATCACCAACCCTGTAAATGTAAAAGCCAAATCCACATAACTAAATGCCACCAAAATATAAAACCCCAAAACAGAAGGAGGCAATACAATAGGCAGAGCCGTTATAGCTTCGAGCAGTGGCTTGGTTTTGGAGTGAGTTTGAGAGAGATACCACGCTAGAGGTAGGCTTAGAATAAACAAAATCAGAGTAGTTAATCCTGCTAGTTTGAATGATAGTAGGAAGGGGGTTAAGTCTATATCTAACATATCTCCATCAACCCCAACAAAACCCCATCCATAAACTCCTCATCCGACCTATCAGGCAGAGAGGAGTTTTCAAGCTTCTCTTGAACTACTGTCAACTTCTTGTCTATATAATCCATTACATCCTCCAACTCCTCATGTCCCTCTTTTATAGATGTGATATAGACTCTATTTTTTAGAGGAAAAGTTATAAAATTATCATCAATAAGCTCTTCGACCTCATCTATAACTCTAACAGCATGAGAGAGTGCTTTGAAATCCACACCTTTGGCTGATGCTCTAGCTCGATTACCAAACTGCTCCTCCATCTCTATGATTCTTTGGGAGAAGTATTTGACTGTGACAGTTCCCAAAAAGCGTTTGCCTAACACCTCTACATAGATACCCTCTTTTGCTTCTCCCGAACCACGAGAGGTTGGGGCTGTTATAAATTTGATATATTTATATCTTTTTTCAGAAAATAGTTTTTCTATTGTGGGGTACATTATCTCTAACTTCTGCTCTCCTTGCTCTTTGACCAACGCATTAAAGTACTCTACAAATAGATGCAACTCATTAAATCTCTCTCCTCTAACATTATAGATTTTGCTCTGCCCTACACAGTAGCCCAAAAATGAGTGTAGATTTTTGTTATAAAATTTTCTATAGTTTTGCATTATCATATCGGTAAACTCTCTATCACTATAGACCTGCGTATCTGCTCTAAAGAGAGAAAATAGAATATCTATAGCACCTGTTTCGCCTTTTTTGAGGAGTGAAAACCACTTATAGATACTAAAAAGTTGCAAATCTATATCATCTTTTGAGTTTCTTGTATTATTGCTGTTGGAGTTGAAGTTATAGTGTTCTATATCTCTCTTTAGAAGAACAGACTCTCTGCTTGGGATAAAAATCCCCTTGTAGTCTGTATCGGAGTTTGGGTTATCTGTGCCGTAGAGTTTTGAGCCGTATTTGGTGATATAGACTACTTTGTAGTTATATTGTTTCTCGAACTCTTTTATAAATTGTTCTATTTTCATTTTTTTTCCTTCTTCTTAACATAGAGATACCTCACTCCCCTTAAACAGCACCAAAACCTCATCCCCCACGCTTAGCTCCATAACCAAAGATGCCTCTAGTGAAATCAGGCTTTCAAACAAAACCCCCTCAATATCAACTCCTATACTACTCAAGAGTCCTCCATTATTGACTCGTACTATCTTTGCATCTAGTTGATTTAGTACACTGATTTGACCTGCTAGTTTTTTGGCAATTGCTATATTGGTT
>Ga0256845_1001392_pt1 | contig 19567 bp, 16 predicted proteins | sample RiftiametaG_FD_189101 | JGI IMG/M metagenome (GOLD analysis project Ga0256845, IMG submission 189101) | Tube worm associated microbial communities from hydrothermal vent at the East Pacific Rise, Pacific Ocean - Riftia | ecosystem: Host-associated > Annelida > Integument > Unclassified ...
TGAAGTCGGCTTTGAAAACAGCAAAAAATATAAATTTGAAAAACGAGAAGTCGTTAATATATGAATCACTGTATAAAGTTTATGAAAAAAAAGGTTTTTTTAATAAAGCATTTTATTATCTGAAGAAATTTCAAATTGAAAATAAGGAGATAGCAAAAGAGCAATCAAGAGAAAAAGTAATTGAAATTGAGAAGCGATATCAGATGGAGAAAAAGAAAAAGGAGATTGAGCTGTTAAAAAAAGACAGAACAATTCAAAAACTGACCATAAGAAGACAGAAACTTATTCAACGACTGATATTTATAGGTGTGCTAATCCTTTTTTTAATAGTTTTGTTTCTTTTTTATCTTTATAGGTCAAAAAAAAGATTAAATGAAGAGTTGAAAACGGTAAATATAAAACTTGACAAATTTTCCAGAACCGACCATTTGACAGGTTTGTCAAACAGAAGGGATATGTATGAAAAGTTGGAGTATGAACTCAATCGGGTTCGACGTGGTAAAATACCGTTTTCCATTGTACTTTGTGATATAGACGGATTCAAATCTTTTAATGACAGATATGGGCATGATTGCGGTGATTTTATTCTTCGGAAGTTAGCAGAGCTTATGAGATTGAAACTCAGGAAACAGGATACTATAAGCAGATGGGGAGGTGAAGAGTTCCTGATACTTGTCCCTGAAACTGAAATTGAAGGTGCAAAAATACTTTCCGAAAAAATCAGAAAAAGTGTCGAAAGCGAAATATTCATATTTAACGGGAAAGAACTTTCTCTGACATTGACATTGGGTGTCTGTATGTTTGAATCCGGTATGGAGTTAAGCGAGTGTCTTAAAAGGGCGGATGAAGCACTTTACAGAGGGAAAAAAAGCGGGAAAAACCGTGTCGTAATTTGATTCTAAAAAGTAAAAAACTTTTCCCAATCAATTTTTTACAAACTTAATTTCCGAATTATTGAAAATGTGATATAATAGTACCTTAGAATTTCCAAGGCACATTCCCGATTAAAAAAAACCTTTATTCAGGATGGTGTACTTTTATACATTAAGGGAAAATGATGAAAAAAATTAAAAATATAGCAATTATTGCCCATGTAGATCATGGGAAGACCACACTCATAGATGCTGCATTAAGACAGGCAGGTGTTTTCAGGGAAAATCAAAAAGTAGTTGAAAGGATTATGGATTCTAATGATCTTGAAAGAGAGAGAGGAATAACGATATTTTCAAAAAATGCTGCAATTTTTTATAAGGATTTTAAAATAAATATTGTGGATACACCGGGGCATGCTGATTTCGGCGGAGAGGTTCAGAGAATACTTAAAATGGTCGATTCCGTTCTGCTTCTTGTGGATGCTTTTGAAGGACCGATGCCTCAAACAAAGTATGTTCTTAAAAAATCGCTTGAGCTCGGATTGAAACCGATTGTTGTTATAAATAAGATCGACAGACCTAATGCCAGACCGGATGAAGTCCTTGACCATGTTTTTGACCTGTTTGTAGAGTTGAATGCCAATGATGATCAGCTTGATTTTCCGGTGATATACTCTTCTGCCAAAGAGGGTTTTGCCAGATATGATTTTTCTGATGATAATAGTGATTTGAAACCGCTTTTTGAGACTATTATCGGTAATGTTGATGAACCCGGCGGAGATGAAAATAAGCCTGTTCAATTTCTGACATCAGCGATAAGCTATGATAATTACCTTGGAAAGACAGGAACCGGGAAAATTCATAACGGTACATTGAAGCAGGGTGAAGAGGTCATGTTAATAAAAAATGACGGTGAAAGAAAACTGTGCAGGATTACAAAACTTTTCGTATATAAAGGTTTATCGAAAATCAGTGTTCCTCAAGCAACTGCAGGTGATATTGTATCAATCTGCGGGATAGATTCCATTGATGTGGGAGATTCTATATCGGACAAGGATAATCCGAATCCATTGAAATCCATTGATATTGATGAGCCTACACTTGCTATGAATTTTATTGTTAATGATTCTCCTTTTGCGGGAAAAGAGGGGAGATATGTAACTTCCAGAAATATTTGGGACAGGCTTCAAAAAGAGTTATTGACAAATGTAAGTCTGAGGGTTTCGGAAACAGATGCAAAAAATTCATTTCTTGTTAAGGGCAGAGGAGCACTTCAACTCTCTATTCTTATAGAGAATATGAGAAGAGAGGGATATGAGTTTCAGGTTTCAAAGCCGAAAGTTATTTTAAAGGAAATTGACGGAGTGAAGTGTGAACCGATAGAACATGCAATAGTTGATGTAGCTGATGAATATAGCGGAGTTGTTATTGAAATGTTCGGGCAGAGGAAAGGTGAGTTGATAAATATGATTGCAGGAGTAAGCGGATATACAAGAATAGAGTTTCATATCCCTTCCCGCGGTTTAATCGGTTTTAACAATGAATTCCTGACGGAAACACACGGAACCGGTATTTTAAATCACAGTTTTTCCTCTTATGAACCTTATAAAGGTGATTTCAGTAAAAAGACAAAAGGAGTCCTTATAGCATTGGAAAATGGAGTTTCTGTCCCTTATGGACTTTTTAATCTTCAGCCGAGAGGAACTCTGTTTGTTGATTCCGGAGTTCCCGTCTATTCCGGTATGATAATAGGGGAACACAGCAAGGAGAATGATCTTGTTGTAAATGTCTGCAAAACAAAAAAACTTACTAATATGAGAGCTTCAGGGTCGGATGAAGCCGTAAGATTAATCACTCCGAGAAAATTTTCTCTTGAACAGGCACTGGAATACATTGAGGATGATGAACTCCTTGAGATCACTCCGAAAAACATAAGAATGAGAAAAAAACTGCTTAATATCCATGAGAGAAAGAGGTTTGATAAACTGAGAAATGCGGGTTAGAAAAAACAATATTTTCTTATTTCCATTATCGGATATTTTTTTTAAAAAAAGATAAGTGCGATTTTATATGAGATTTTTTCTTTTGAGATCTATTTATTTTCCAAAAGGACGTTAGTTCGGTATAATTGTAAAGTGTTAAAAAAGTAGAAGGAGTTGTAATGAAGTTAAAAATACAAGTAAAGTTTCTTATTATTTCACTATTCTTTTTTTCTATGGCAATCGGTTGTATCATTAATGAGGATTCCGGTAATTCGGATAATAATTCTCAATATACTTTAACGGTTTCACTTGGAAGCGGGGTTTCGGGTTATCCTTCAACCGGTAGTTATAACTATGCAGACGGGAGTACTGCCAACTATGCTTACTCTCTTGAAACAGGTTATTCAAATCTAAGGGTCCTTCTCGACGGAACTAATGTTGCTGCATCGGGATCTATTCAGATGAATAATAATCATACCCTGAGTGTAACTGCAGATACACAATCGGCAACATATGATGTCAGAGGACATTGGATTGGTTCAGGATGGGATTCAAACGGTGATCCTGATCCGCTTGAAGTTACTTTTTCAGGAACTTCAACTCTGACCGGAGATACAAGAGGATATATGAATAATCCTGCAAATGAGGGAACCGGTCATTACAATGTGTCGGTAACGGATATTCAATTTGATCTCTGGTATGGAAGTGTAAGGAATTTTCAATTCACCGGAACTTTTTCCGATAACAGTCATATGAGCGGAACCTGGATCTGGACTAACCAGTCGGGAGATAAATTCTACGGAACATGGAAATTAACCAGATAATTTAAGAGAGTTTTTAACTCTTTATTTGACAGTACCGAATTGTTTTATATAAACTGATGTAATGGAGTTTAATTCACTTATCTTTATTTTTCTATTTCTACCTCTGTTTTTAACTCTATATTTTTTTATTGCATCTGATTTAAAAAATTCATTCCTTATTATTGCAAGTCTTGTGTTTTATGCATGGGCAAAGCGTGAAGCTGTTTTCATCTTATTAATCCTTATTTTTGTCAACTATTATTTTAGTATTCTGATATCCGACGGTAAGGTTAAGAGCAGATCAAAAAAAGTATATATTTTCGGGGTAATATTTAATATTTCCGTTCTTATATTTTATAAATATCTTACGTTTCTACTTGGATTGTTCGGGATAAAGTTTCACTTGGAAGGGCTTCCTTTTCCCACGGGAATTTCTTTTATTACTTTTCTCTCGATTTCTTATTTAACCGATATTTATAGGAAAGTTGTTCCGTTAAAAAAAAAAATATCCTCATATATGCTATATATTTCATTATTTCCAAAACTTATAACAGGTCCGATCACAATTTACTCTGCATTTGAGAAACAGCTCGGAAAGAGAAATATTAATTTAAATGATATTTCGGAAGGAGTTAAAAGATTTATAACAGGTTTGGGAAAAAAGGTTATTATTGCAGATACTCTCGCTAAAACTGCAAACGGTATATTCATTATTCCTTCGGAGAGTCTGAATTTTTCACTTAGCTGGATAGGTTTGGCTGCATATACATTGCAGATATATTACGATTTTTCAGGATATTCGGATATGGCGATAGGATTGGGGAAAATGATAGGATTCAATATTCCGGAGAATTTTAATTTTCCATATTCCTCACGCTCAATAAAAGATTTCTGGAACCGCTGGCATATAACTCTGGGTATATGGTTGAAAACATATATATTTTTCCCAATTGCATATTCTGTGATGAGGATGACCGGGAAGAGCAGGATCTTACATATTAAGATAGAAAATATAGCATATTTAACGGGAATTATTCTTACATTTTTTCTTTGTGGAGTATGGCATGGGGCTGCATGGACTTTTATCCTGTGGGGGACTTATTATGGAGTTTTACTTGCAATTGAACATATAGGGGTAAGAAAATTTGCCAAAAGGAATCTCCCCGGATTTGTAAGAACGATAATAACTCTCTTTTTTGTTATGATCGGATGGGTATTCTTCAGATCACCCGACCTGAAATATTCTCTTAATTATATCGGAAATCTGTTTGGATTCGGAGGAAAGTTTCCTGTTCCGATCGGGTCTGAGTTTTTTTTGAACAGAGAGTTTATCTTAATTTCATCTTTAGCGATTTTCGGATCATTTCCGATCTTTAAAATGATCAATGGAATTATAAGCAAGACTTTTAGAAGATCACTCTTTTTATATACTGTTTTAGAGAATATTTTCTATTTATCCGTATTTATCGTGAGTATAATGGCAATAACCGGAGGAACTTACAAACCTTTTATATATTTCAGGTTCTAACAAATAGATAATGATGAATAAAAGAAGAATAGTGAAAAACAGGCTGATTGATATAAAAGGAGTATCCGTATTTTTTACTACTGAAATTTTTAAAAGTATAATTCCGATTTTTCTTATTATTATATTTTTACCTTTTGCAAACGGAATTTTCCATTTTTTTTCAGATCAGAGCGATGTTTTATCTGAAGAAAATAGAATAAGATTAAAAAAACCAGAGTTCAATATTAAATCCGTTTTCCCCTATTTTAAAAAGTATGAAAATTATTACAATGATAATTTTGTATTAAGAGATTTTATGATAAACAGATTCAACAGGATAAAATTTTCTCTTTTTAAAGTTTCACCTGTTGATTCCGTTCTTATTGGAAAGGATGGATGGCTTTTCTTAAAAAAAGAGAGCGGGGTAAATCTTTTAAAATACTATTTTGCATTCGATCATAAAGCACGATCTATGCTCGTACGCCGGAAAGATCGGATTGAAGAGAGAAGGAAATGGGCAAAATCTCTGGGTTGTGATTATATCTATGTTATTGTTCCGAATAAACAGACAATATATCCGGAAATGATGCCATCTGGAGCAGACAGACCTCCGGAGGAATCAATCCTTGATCAGATAATGGAATCTTTAGAGAGAAGTGGAATTGATTTTATTATCAATCTTAAAAAGGAGTTTATCGGCTTAAAAAGGAGAAGATTGCTTTATCAAAAAACCGATACACATTGGAATGAATTAGGTGCATATTTCGCATATAGACGTATTTTGATGTTTATTAAAGTTCAGTCAGGATTATCAGTCCGTCCTGAACCTATTAATAAATTTATAGTTAACAGACATATTAATACGAAAGGAGATTTATCGGGGATGCTTTCATTAGAGTGTAAAACTTTCCCGAATAACATGGTCAGACTTAAAAGAAAAAAAGAAATTAATATTAAAAGTAGAATAACCGATGTTTTATCCTCGAATTTGAAAATAACAGTTGATGAAAATGATAAAGGGATACTTCCTCCGGTTTTAATGATCCACGACTCATTTGGAGAATATCTCAAATATTTCATTCGGAAACATTTTAAAGTATCATATTATTCGACTAATAGAAATTTAAAATTATATCGTGAACTAATTAAAAAAGAAGGAATAAAATATATCATTGAAGTAATTGCAGAACGGTATTTTATTCAGAAACCTCCGGATTCAATAGAATGATGAAATTACAATTTGAAAAAATATTTAGTTTTCTTATAATCTAATTGTGAAAAAAGGATTAATATATCGGGAAATAGTCTTTATTTTCGTACTTTTTTCTATATTTTTTTTGAGTTCTAAAAAAAGTTCTGCCATAAATCTGAATAAACCTTTATCCCATAGTAAACTTACGGTATGGACATCTAAGGAGGGACTTCCTTCTAACAGTATTACCGATATCCTTCAAGATTCAAAGGGCTATATCTGGGTTGCAACATTTAACGGACTTGTCAGATTTGACGGTATTAATTTTGAAATCATAAAAGCCAATGACAAATCGGGTTTTACCGGAAATCTTAATACGGTGCTTCTGGAATCTTCGGATGGTTCAATATGGATAGGAACCAATGGTGATGGTCTTGCAAAATATAAAGATGGTAAATTCAGATTATTCACTGTTAAAAACGGTCTGTCGGGAAACAGTATAAAAACTTTATACGAAGATAAGGAAGGAAAGATATGGGTTGGAACAACAAACGGTCTTAGCATAATAAGCGGCAATGGGGAGATCATCGGCGATTTGAGGGGGACTGTGATTTCGGATTCGATCGAAAATATATATTGTGATCGGAATGATAAAATTTGGATCTCTTTGAGTAAGGGAGGAGTATTAAAACTTACAAACGGTAAGTTCTATTCTGAAAAGAGATTTAAAGGAGTGAAAAATTATGTGATTTTATCAATGCTTGTTTTGAATAATAATGAAGTTTGGTTCGGAACAAGAGAGAACGGACTGTTTATATACCGCTCAGGGAAGATGATCTCCAAAAAATTCAATTTTAAAATCGGGACTATCAATAAGATAAAATATGGAAGTAAAGGTTGTATCTGGATAAGTAGTGATTCAGGACTCTTAAGATATTATAAAAATAAATTCAATGTTTTTTCGAGTAAGAATGGACTCAATGATAATCTGGTTACGGATACACTGGAAGATAAAGAGGGTAATATCTGGATTGCAACAATAAGAGGTGGTTTGGGTAAACTGAGTGATAATAAGTTTAATATTATTGATTCATCGGAAGGTCTGATATATGACAGGGTAAATACTGTTTATGAAGATGGGAGAGGATTATTCTGGATAGGAACAGATCAAGGATTGAGTATTTATAACGGAAGGAGTTTTATTGAAAATCCTATGGTAAAAAAATTAAAGGGAGTGAGAATTCGTCATATAATGCAGGATAGTAAAGGGAAGATGTGGATCTCAACTTACTCTGATCTTGGAGTTGTTACATATATGAATGGTGTGGTTGTTAAATATTCAAGAGAAGATGGATTGACCGGTAACAGATGCAGGATCACTCTTGAAGACAGCTATAAAAATATATGGATAGGAACAGGGAACGGTTTGAATTTATTAAAGAACGGAAAAATAATTCATATAAAAAAGGGAAGTAACGGTATTGCCGATAACTATATTTTAAGTGTATTTGAGGATTCTAAAAAAAATATCTGGATTACAACAAATGGCGGTGGTGTATCTGTTATTAAAGGTGAAAAGATCAAGAATTTTTCAACTGCCGACGGATTAAGTTCGAATGTGGTTTTCAGGGTTTATGAGGATAGTGAAGGCGTTTTATGGTTTACCACCGGTTATGGTATTTCAAGGTATGACGGAGTGTCGTTTGTCAATTTCAGAGAAGAACAGGGAATACCGGGGAGAGCTGTTTTTCATATTATTGAGGATAAATTCGGTAAATTCTGGATTAACTCAAATTTAGGTGTTTTTTATATCAAGAAAAAAGAACTTAATGATTTTCTCAGTAAAAGGATAAGTAAAGTCAGAGCGGAAATCTACAATGATCTCGACGGTCTGCCCGATTCTCCGACTCCTCTCGGGTGGGTATGCAAGGATAGAGGAGAAAATATCTGGTTTCCTACACTTAAAGGAGTTGCCGTTATTGATACTGTAAATATTCCCTTAAATAAAAATCCTCCTCCTATTTTTATGGAAAAGGTATTTATCGACGGCAAAGAGTATAGAATAAGTGATATAAGTTCCCTTAATCCCGACTATAAAAGAATTACTTTTAAATATACCGCTTTAAGCTACGTTATTCCACATAAGGTCCAATATTTATATAAACTGGAAGGATTTGATGTAGGTTGGTCTCAACTGACGACGAAGCGTGAAATATCATATACAAGACTTCCGAGAGGAGAATATACTTTTAAAGTAAAAGCTGTTAACAATGACGGGATCTGGAGTAAAAAAGAGGCTGATTTTTCTTTTGTTCAAAATCCTGAATTTTATCAGACTCTATGGTTTTTCCTCCTTGTGTTTTTTGTTTTCGGTGGATTAATAGCATTGATTCTCGGATTAAGGATTAGAAACCTGAGGGTTAGAAAAAAAGAACTTGAGGCACTTGTAAGTGAAAGGACGAGGGAGCTTGAAACAACAGACAGAATTGTTGCGAATGTAAATAAGGAGATCGATTTTGAAAAATTATTGAATGTTTTGTTAAAGCAGACACTCAAACTGTTCCCTCAAGCGGACAAAGGTCTGATCTTTATATTAAACAAGAAAAATTCAATGTATGAACCTCTTGTCTCTATCGGATATGAAGAAGGTGTATTGTCAAATGTTCGTCTTACGGAAGATGTTGCATATGGAAGATATGTGGAAAGCGGAGAGGAGATGGAGGATGGAATTTATATTCTAAAAAAATTCCAGGGAATTCCGGGTGATAGGACATTTAAAGATGATGATAAACTAAGGTCATTGATTGCAATGACAATTGTCTGGAGTTCAAAAATCGAAGGTTATTTTATTCTTGAAAATTCTATAAACAAGTCGGCATTTACAATCTCAGATGCAAAAAAGATGAAGAGGATCAGAGAGCACGCACTCTCCGCTTACTTTAAAGCCAGAACTCATCAAATATTAGAGGAGGCGGCAATAACCGATCCGCTTACATCGTTGAATAACAGAAGGAAAATGGTCGAAATATTTAATTCTGAAGTTAAACGATTTGAACGTACCGGAAAGACATTTGTGACTGTAATGTGTGATATAGATCATTTTAAACTGTTCAATGATAAGTATGGACATGATTGCGGTGATTTTGTTTTAAAGAAGGTTTCCGATCTTATTAAAACTTCGATAAGAAAACAGGATTCGGTCGGGCGTTGGGGAGGGGAGGAGTTTCTTATTATTTATCCTGAAACGGATATGGATGGAGCATTGATCATTTCTGAAAAAATCAGGGGAAAGATCAGTGATAAATTATTTCATTTTAAAGGTATTGAATTGAAGATAACAATGACTTTCGGAGTTTGTGAATTCAGATCTGATAAAACTGTAGATTCATGTATTAAAGATGCGGATGACGCTCTTTATATCGGGAAACAGTCGGGAAGAAATGTTGTCAAGAAAGGACTGAACTAAATATTTTTAGGAGGAGAAAGAGTGAAAGAGATAGTTGCGTTGATTTTTGGAGCGGGTCTTATGGCAAATGCAGGACTATTTGTAATTCAAGCTGTGAAAATAGTCAAAGCTAAAAGTGCAAAAGGTGTATCAACTCTGACATTTGCAGGATTTTCTATTCTTCAGGTGACAGGGATACTTCACGGTTATTTCCAGAATGATATATATCTTCTCACAGGAATGGCGGCAAGTCTTCTTGCATGCGGAACGGTGACGATTCTTTCGATAGTATATAAAGATTAATTATCTATTGATCATATTTTTAAAGGATGGAGTTCAGCCAGTTCTTTATTTCATCCCTTGAATTTCTAAAAGCATCAATCCTCTTTTCCCTGCTCTCTTTTACATCGGATGGATCCTTGAAACTTTTATGTAAATATTTTTTAGCTCCGGGGAAAAAGGGGCATTTCTCTTTTGCATCATCGCAGACGGTTATAACAAGATCAAATTTTTTATCTATGAATTCAGTACTTAATTTTGAAACCGCAGATGAGATATCAATGCCCAGTTCCAAAAGAACCTCAATTGCTTCATGTTTAACTGCAGTGGCTTCGGTTCCTGCACTGAAAGCCTCCCAGTTTTCACCGAAAAAACGGTTGGTAAGTCCCTCTGCCAGCTGTGATCTTGCGGAATTGTGGGTGCATATAAATAAAACTCTTTTTCTTCTGCTCAATCGGTTAAGTCTGTTCGGTGTCAGTGACGGTAATCAATCCGGAATTGGAATTCTTTAATTGACTTCCCGAAGCAGATGCCGCAATCAATTCTCCGTTAAGGCTATCCATCGGGTAGATAATAATTGTTGAACTCTCTTCCTTTGACATTTCAAGCAGAGCCTGTATCTGACGTAATTGTATTGTTCCGGATTGTGAAGCAAGAATTTTACTGGCTTTGAATAGTTCTTCAGCAACTTCAACCTCGGCTTCAGCCTGAATTTTTTTGGCTTTTGCACTTCTTTCGGCTCTTGCTATTACAGCGAGTTCTTCCACAAGTGAAGTCGGAGCACTGATATCCGTGATTCTTACTGCCCGAACATTCACACCGAAATCTTTTGCGGCAATATCTATTTCACTTTTCAATGCGTTTGCAATCATTTCCGTCTCACTGAGAATAGGACGAAGTTCATTTCTGCCAATCGAACTTTTAAGTGCTTCCATTGCTGCCCACTCGGTTGTTTTCCAATAATCCTTGACACCGATAGCAGCTTTTTCCGGATCTTCCACTTCCATCTCAATTGCTGCGGTTACATCTATCGGGACATTATCTTTTGTTAGGGTTCTTGTTGCTTTGACTTCATATGTCATTATTCTTATATCTATTATTCTTGCTATTGAATAGATGAAGGGAGGAATAAGAAAGAATCCCGGTCCTTTGACTCCGACTGATTTCCCCAATCTCAGTAAAACCAGTCGTTCCCATTGCGGTAGAATTTGAATCATTTTTGCAATTACATTTGAAAACCAGAAAATAAATATTGTTATAATTACCCCTTTTAACATTGATAGAGGTGGTGCATTTATCTGAAATATTTCAGTAACATTTTTTGTGAAAGGTGAAAAGATCGGCCAGACAATAAGATACCAAAGAGAAAAAAACAGACCCCATCTTATTATATTTCTTAAAAATGATTGAACAGGATTTCTTTTTAATATCATAACAAACCTCCCGAATTATTATTTGTTATATTTTAAATTTTTGAGAAAAGAAAATCAAATTGATTGTATAGGTTGCAGACATATGAGACTCTTTATTTAATTTTATCATATAATCAACGGGAGATAAATTTCCCAATGAATAATGAGGTCTGATAGTATTAAACCAAATCAGGTATTCAATGAGATCTTTATTAAATTTATTAATATCCCTATCATCATAAAACGGGTATGATATAAGGAACTCTCCATTCGGTGTTCTGTCAGCTCTTTTTACAAAACCGTTTATTATAGGACATCGGGGTAAATAAAGAGATGTTTTATTTTTTTTTTTTCAAGTAATTATCAAATTCTCCCAAAAACTCACTGCCGTTATCCGTTTGTACTTTTTTTATTCCTCCTTTTAAAGGATATATTTTTTCGAGTTTCTAAAAAAAATCCGGAGCATCTCTACTCTTTGCCGAACGATATGCATATGAGAACTGGAATCTTGTACTAATATCTACGGCATTAAATATATAGGTTTTAATACCTTCCATGAATCTGTGCATGGTATCTATCTCAATATATCATGCTTCTTTAATCTTGGGTGATCGCTTAACTCTGTTCTTGTATGACACTTTCTTGTGAACCCATTTACTTGAGGATTATGGTATACACCTCCGTTCTTCGGACGAACCATATCGTATCTTTTAAGAACTTTGCCTATTGCCGAGGTAGATATACTATCCAGATCATTCTCCTTGCAATTTTCGTCAAGAATGGGTTTGATCTTCCTCTTTGCCTAAACGGTAGTGATCTCTTCGCAGTTCTCTTATAAAGTTGATCAATTCAGGTCTAACAAGCATCTCGCGTCTATTGACAGGAGACCTTGATTTCGGAATCGGCCAACTCAACTTTTTCCCGCTACGATCATACGGCTTCTTCCGTCTATATATTGTTGCTTTGGATACTCCGTATGCATCCATGCAGGACAGAAGTCCATGATTCTTAAAATGCTCTATTACTTTTAATCGGAACTTACCTTGTTTGCTCCCTGAAAATTTGAATATCTCCTTATAAGAACTCATAACTCCCTTATTATACAAGGAGGTGCCGTAACAGAGAGATTTGTACTTCGTCGGTCTGCCTATTCTGCCGGAATTCAACTGATCAATAACTTTCCGAATAAATAATTTGTATTCTTCACGACCGGTAAAATTTCTACCCCCCCAATTGTAATTTAAACTCCAAAAAAACGGGAGTTTTAATTGTCGCTGATCAATTGGATAAATAACAAGTAGTTTTCCTATATGTCCGGTAAGAACATATCCCATAACAAAATTCTGTCCACTTAAATCAAAATAAACTCGTAAAGCTATACACCGATTTATTCATAAAATAACACGCTTATTAACAACAAAAGAGATTACAATAGATTACTCTCTTTTTTAAATGAGTGAAAAATATTATACATTATCAATAAAAAATTTTTTACGTGTATAATTTTATAAATATCCAAGTGATTTTAATGGAGATGATAATTCTGGTTTTTCATATCCTGAATCATAATCCAAATTTTTAAAATCTCCTAAAGTAGTAATAATTTCTTTTTTTAAATTGTTTATTAAATTTTTATATTTTTCAATTTTTCCTAAATTATTTAATTCAGAAGGGTCAATTCTTAAATCATATAATTCATCTGAAATAATTGAATTATAGATAAATTTAAATCTGTTTTTTATTATTACTTTTTGTTTGTTTTTAAGTAAATATTCATTTTTTAAAACCCCACCCACCAACTTTTTTAGATTTTTCTCAGAAATTATGGGTTTTAAGAATTCTGAAAATGATAAATTATTAAATTCATTAGAAAAGAGAGATTGATGATTTATACAAAACTCTTGTATTTTTTTTTCATCCCCAATTAAGTTGTGAATAATTGTAGGAAATATTGTTGTTGTGTCTATATTAGAATCAATAACCCTTCTTGAATTATTTTTAAAAAATATCAATAAGGGTACTTTAATTATTTTATTATATGCTGAAAATTCATGAGTTAGAAATCCATGATCTCCAATACTTTCTCCATGATCTGAAGTTATAAATACAATTGTATTTTCAAATATATTTGAATCATAAAAAATTTTCCATAATTTTCTTAAAACTTGATCAGTATAAAGTATTTCTTCATTATAAAGATCTTCTAGAATAACTAATTCATCCTCTGAAGGGAATTTATACTTATAGTTGTTTGAGAATAGAAAATATTTTTCTAGATTGCAAAAACTTGAAATTCTCTCAATAGTTTTATCAGGAAGATTTTCCGTAAAGTTATGTTTGCTACTTTTTGGAGGAGAATAAAGACTATGAGTTTCATTGAAATTTATCAAAAAGAAGAATGGTTTGCTTTGCTCTGCTAAGTCTCTCTTTATTTTTTCTAAAAGTCTTTTTGCACCTTTATCAAAATAACCACGAAAATATAATTTACTTCTTATTTTATTGTAAATTTTATTTGTAATACTTAAAAAAAATAAAAATTTCTTTTCATCACTATATAAATCCCAAAATTTGTATGTATTATCAAATTTTATTGGAAATCCATTTTTTTCATCCAACCAAGGATTCGAAGTGTACATTTTTGATATATATCCAAAATTTTTCAGAAATTGTGGTAAAGTTACAATATTTTCATCAATCATTTCATTACTATGGAGTACTTTATGTTGAGATGGGTATAATCCTGTTAGAATTGAAATATGTGCTGGTAGAGTCCATGTTGCAGGCGAATAAGCATTTTTATATAAGTAACAATTTTTTAGTAAACTTGATAAAAACGGAGTTGTCTTTTTTTTATACCCATAAATAGACAAGTTAGATGCTCTTAATGTATCAAGTATAATTATTATAAAATTTGGTTTTTTTTTTTCTATATTTAAGTACATTAGAAAATATTAAATTGATAAAAAATTATAAGTTTTTTTTTGACTAAGAAAATATATTTAATCAAAACCGAAGTATATCCCATCCCTCTATTTCTGAATGATTGTGAGAAATTTTTATCAGAATTTTATTTCTAAACTCTTTTAAAATTATTCTTTCTATTTCATTTTTAGTTTTTTTGTCAATATTTGAAGTAGCCTCATCTAGAATAATAACATTTGGATTTTTTAAAAGTGCTCTTGCTAATGCCATCCTTTGTCGTTCACCTCCAGACAGGTTTGAACCCCTTTCATTGATTTTATAATTTAGATCAAATTTAGAATTTAATCCACATTTATTTAGAATGTTTTTTATAGTTTCTTTATCAATATTTTCACCCATTGTTAAATTATTATAGACTGTTTCCTTGTAGAGTAAAATATCTTGACTTACATATCCAATGTTTTTTCTTAATTTTTTTTTATTTATTTTATTTATTGGAATATTATTCCAAAAAACATTTCCTTCTTTACATCTATATAAGCCTAGAATATTTCTTATGAATGTTGATTTACCTTTTCCAGAACTTCCAACCAACAAAAGTTTTGAACCACTTTTAAGTTTAATATTTATATTTGAAAAAATTTTTAAATTATTATCGTCAAACCAAAATGATAAGTTTCTTACTTCAATTTCTTTTAATTCACCTGGATCTAGTTTTCCTTCTTCTGGAACTATTTCCCATAATTCCTTAATTCTAAGCAAACTTTTTTTCCCATATTCATAAATTAATGATATATTTCCTAAACCCATGAAAGGTTCATAAATATTAGTCAAATAAGAGATAAAAGCTACTAAAGTTCCAATAGAAATTTGCTTTAAAATTACTAAATAAGTCCCCAATCCCCAAACTAATATTTCCAGTAATTTTAAATTTCCTAATAACAAATGATTATATTGAGATTCCTTTTTATATTTTAAAATTTGAGATTTTTGAAAACTACTAAATGATTTTGAAATATTTGTTTCAGGAATTTCCTCCTTTCCCTCACTTTTGATTAATTCAATCGCTCCAATTGAATCTGTTAATATTTCTGATGCTTTTGCACTCTTTTCAAGTAATTCTTCTGCTAACTCTCTAAGTTCATTCTTATATTTCTTGATTATTAAAAAAATAACTGGAACTGGAAAAAATGACAATATACTTAGTCGCCAATCCATTTTAAATATTATAAGAAAAGCTCCGAGAGTTTGAAATATTTTAATAATACTTGAGAATAATGATTCTGAAAATACATTTGACAAACCTCCGACATCCCCTCTTATTCTTTGAGATAAGTATCCAGAATGCATTTTTATTAGAGATTCAAAGTCTGCATACAAAAGTTTTTTAACTAATTTCCTCTGGATAAAAAGAATATTTTCCCGTTGAAATTTGAAAAAGAGATAATCTTTAAAGTATGAAGTAATTAAGTAAATAATTATAGTTATGACAAAACTTAGTATGACAGGGAAAAAAAAACTGAAATTTCTTTTTTTTAAAATGTTATCAATTAAATATTTTGGAAATAAAGGTAATGCTAAAATAGTTCCTGCATTAATAACGGCAAATGTTATAGGTAAAATACTTTTTCTCCATAAAGGAAAAATAAATTTTATAAAATCATCCTTTTTTACCATTTAACTAAATCCGTTTTGAAAATATTATTTTTATTTTGTCATTTTTAACTTCTCAATGATCACATGGATACTACCGCCCTCAGATTCTGTGATGTAGGCAAACATATCTTTAGATAATGTTGCTGAAGTATTCCTTGATATTTCACACATGTAAAATTTGGGTATAGAAAATTTGCAAATATATTTACCATCGATTGAATAATTCCTTATTTCAACATTTTTTTGATCGTTAATTTCATATAGTGTAACAATTAAAAATCCTATTTCCTTCGAAAGAAAAAAAGTAGAAAACTCAGGTAAATATTCGTGTGGAACAATCTTAACTCTATTCAGTCTTTTTCTTATCGAATCGCTTAGATATCTTTCCTTTAAAATTTCAAGCATTTTTTTATTATATTTAATTTTACTATCTTCATCATTGATGATCATACTTGTTTCGTAATTATCATATTTGAATATTTTAAAATGATCAGGATATCCCCAATATATTTTGTCATTTAAAATTCTGTAAACCATCTGCCGATAGAAAGGAACAAAAATCACTCTCCTTTTCCCACCAGAAATGACGGCTTTGATAAATTCATTTTCATAGCCGGGAGTTATTTTTTTTATTTGATACTTATTTTTTTTTTCAAATAATTTTGCTACATATTCTTTCCTAGATAATGTTCTTCTATTAAACTCTCCAAAAATCAAGTATATATCCCCATTAGCTGAAACATTAATATCATCTCCAAATTTTCCATATTTTATTGTTTTTAAATTTTTTGTAGTATTTATATCAAATACTTCGATCTCTCCATTCCAATCATTAATATAGATTTTATCCCTACTTGTGCAGAAGGTTCCAAGCTCCCTCACTTCCCCGGGACCTTCTCCTTTCCCTCCAAATTCTCTTATTTTTTCTCCATTAAAATCATACAGAAAAACTTTGTTCTCTGAATAGTATGAGAGAAAAATGTAGTTGTTTTTATAAAATCTGATTTGACCGGGAAGATAGTTTATTTCAAACTTAGAAATTCTCCTTCTGGTTAAATGGGTAGTTGATTTTTTTATTTTGGAAATATTAGCAAAGGAAGTTGGAGTTATTGTATAGAGAAAAAAAAAAATTATAGCGAAAATTAGATTCTTTCTCATATTAACTCATCTAATTTTTTTAATTTCTGAAAAAATACGGGCATTTCTACTTTCATTTTTAAAATAAAATATAAATCAACTTCAAATAATTTCTTTTGAAACAGACAATATTTGTCACTAGGTTTTAAAGGGTCTCCAGATAGTTGATAATTCGTTCCATAGCATCCCCCACCACAAATATATTTTGCCCAACAAAATTTGCATTTATCTCTTTGATCCACATTTTTATAAATAAATGAATAATTAGAAATATTTAAAATTTTTTCTGAATTTTTTAAATTTCCGAGTTTGTATTCTTTGTATGGAAGAGCTAAGCAAAAAAACAAATCACCATTTGCTCCAATACAAATATCATCTCTTTTAAATAATGAACAACCAAAAATGTTTTTTTTTGTTAGTATTCTAGAAATAAATTTTATCCAAGTGTAATATACATTCCTCTTCTTTTTATTATTTAAATTATATTTAATATTATTAAAAATATAATTTAAAAAATCTTTTTTTTGATTAATCACTTCGTTTATATCTTTTTCATTTATAAATTTATTAAAGAATCTGAAGTTTGGTTCAAACTCTATTAATTTAAAATCATTTTTTTCAAACCATTCGTATATTTTTTTTAATGTAAATTTTTTATCAAAAGTCCATGTGGGGCGAATTGTTGGTTTGTGTCCATAGATATTATTATATATATCAATTCCCTTTATCACATCAGAGAAACTACCTAAATTATTTTTATATTTCCTATATTTATTATGATAATCTTCTGGTCCATCAAGTGAAAATATGATATCTACATTACTTTCTTTTAAAAATTTTGATACTTCCTTACTATATAATGTACCATTAGTTGTTAATATATAGTTAATTTTCTTATTTTTGTTTATTTTTATGTTTCTATTTATCAAGTTTTTAATTAAATCAAAATTTAATAATGGTTCTCCACCAAAAAAATCAATTGAGATTTGATCATTTTTGTTTTCTTTTAATAAGTCAGTAAAATATTCAATAAGATCGTTACTAAAAAGACGACCATTATTTCTCTGAAATCTCCCTCCTAAATTCCAACAATACTTACAATTTAAATTACAATCTTCACTAATATATAAAGAAAAACTCGAAATATTTGTTAAATCAATTCTGTTTTCAATTTTTGTTTTGAAAACATCTTCTGAATTAACACTTGATAGATTTTTCGTAATATTATATATTTCTGATATTTTATTCCTTATTTCATTGTTATCCCAATTTTCAATAACATAGTCAATACCAAATTGAAAAATATTAAAAGCAATTTTATCTAACTCAAATAAAGAAACAGAATCTCCATCAATATATAATTTTTTATCCTCAATATCCCAAACATGATTTAACATTTTAAAAAGAGAGTATCACTCTATTAATAGAGTGATACTCTTAGAATTAGAACAAGTAGTTTTCCATAATTTTAACTGCATATAATTTAATTGGTTTTTTTTTCCCATCATTATCGTAGATTATGCAATCAGATTTGGGAACAGCACAACTGCTACATCCACTCATAGAACTCACTTGATTACAATTTAAAAAAACTTCTCTCATTTTTCCTCCTAATAAAATTGTATGTATTAAATTTCTGATTTAAAAGGGCCTTTTTCGTCAAGGTGAAACGGGTGTTGTTGAAATCTAAAAAATAAAGATATATCTGTGAAATGAGCAAATTTGTTATGTTGATCGAATAATTTTTTGTGTGTGACTAAAAGGACTGTTTTAGTCTCTATTTTTGATATAATTTCCTGTACTCCCCCGGATTTATTCCGAATTTTTCTTTGAATTTGTTTCTGAAAACCTGAGTTTTTTCAATTCCGACTATTTTTGAAATATTTTCAATAGTAAGATCAGGCCTATTTTTGATCAGATTCTCTGCCTTGTTAATTCTTGTTGAATTAATATATTCACCAATTTTGATTCCAATTTTTTGCTTAAACATTGTAGACAGGGAACTTGGTGGTATGTCAAATTCATCTGCTATAGCATCCCGTGTTAAATTAGCTAGGGATTTGATTTTTAACGACAGGATATAGTTGCATATTCTTCTGCATAACCTCTCTTTCTTCATTCCCCCTCCAGACTAATTTAGATTGGATATAAAAATATTAAAAAACTTTTTAATCAATTCCAAAAAAAATGTCAAATTATTAATATATTTTTCTTATCTGACCAACGACAATTCTAATTCCGGTCTAGCGACAATTATAATTCCCTAAAATATATCATAAATATTTTTTTAATAAAAGGTTTTGTGGGAATGTGTAAATCCCGAAGGGATTTGCAAAGTAATGTGGTAAACTCGTAAGAGT
>Ga0256845_1001393_pt1 | contig 19563 bp, 16 predicted proteins | sample RiftiametaG_FD_189101 | JGI IMG/M metagenome (GOLD analysis project Ga0256845, IMG submission 189101) | Tube worm associated microbial communities from hydrothermal vent at the East Pacific Rise, Pacific Ocean - Riftia | ecosystem: Host-associated > Annelida > Integument > Unclassified ...
TCAAAAACCGTTCTTAAAGTCGTCTCCGTATATGTTTGAGAAAAAGAATATGGAGATAAAAATAAGAAAAGAATTACGTAAAAAATTAATCTATTTTTCATTTATTGTTCAGATAAAAATGGATAAACTTCTTCCAGAGAAGTTGAGCCTATGATTAGTTCTTGATATGCTCTTTCAGCTATATTCATAATACCTCTTTCTTTTAATAAAGAATTAATATCATGGCTATTATTTTTTATTTCGAATGCAATCTTTTGGTCAATAGGAATGACTTCATATAGTGCAATCCTACCTTTGTAACCAGTGTAATGGCAGTTATCACACCCAACGGGTTTAAAAATTTTCTCGAGGATTTTAAAACTAAGGTTTATTGGCCAATCATCCATGTTTAACTTTTCTACCCTCTTACAATCTGTGCATAATTTTCTAACAAGCCTTTGAGCAACAGAAGTATTGAGGGTGTTAGCTAGTAAAAAAGGAGGAACTCCCATGTCAATGAGTCTAGATATTGTTCCCCAAGCGGAATTAGTGTGTATAGTTGACAAAACAAGATGCCCCGTTAAAGCGGCTCTAATGGCCATCTGAGCAGTTTCTCCATCTCTGATTTCTCCAAGCATAATAATATCAGGATCTTGTCTTAAAAAAGAACGTAAAGCACTTGCAAATGTAAGTCCAATTGACTCCTTTAATTGCACTTGGTTGATTCCGTCTAATGTATACTCTACAGGGTCTTCAACGGTTACAATATTTCTTCTTTCAATATTTAAAAGTTTAAGAGTAGCATAAAGTGTTGTTGTTTTACCTGATCCCGTAGGTCCACTTATTAAGATAATCCCATTGGGTTTTCGAATACTTTCTTTGTAGTCTTTTTTCTCTTTTTTAGAAAAACCTATTTTTTCGATATCAATTGAAGAGGCATCGTTACCAAGAATTCTAAGGACTATTTTCTCACCATGAAGTGTCGGGAGTATGGAGACCCTGATATCGAACTCATCGTATTCAATTCTCCCATCTTGTGGTAATCTTTTTTCTGAAATATCTAAATTTGCTTTTATTTTAATTTTATTGACCAATTCAGGATAATCTTCTTTCTCAATTGTAAATCGGTGGATTAGATTACCGTCAATTCTAATTCTAATTCGCGCTGTTTTATCAAAAATTTCAATATGGATATCACTACTCCCAAGAACATTTGCTTCTTGAATTAAACGATCAACAAAATCAATATCTGAATCAAAAGTAATTTTATCATTTTCTACCGTTGTATTGCGGTAATACTTCCCTAAACTTCTTTGAATTATTTCCTCTGAACATTCTTCAAAAATAACCTGTTTACCTAAAAGAGCGGATAACTCTTCTTCAACAAAAACCATGTCCATGGATGAATCAATGAAGAAGTTAAAACTTTCCTTTGACTCACTTTTGGGTAAAACACGATAGTGCCAAGCTAAATCAGATTGAATAATTTGCTGTAGTTCAGCTGTTATATTAAGTGTATTTTCTTCCATTACATTAAAAAAGGAATTTGCTCTTTTAAAAATAAAAAAGAAATGGTGACTAAAGACATATATCCAGCGTAAGGAATTGTATTTTGCTTTTTATAGAGTTGAACAATCAAATGAATAAATAAAGTAAAACTTGTTCCAATTGTAAAGAAAATAATGTATTCATTGAAATGAAACAATGGAATTACTGCAGCTAAAAATAAAATATCACCTATGCTAAAAAAACCATCTGTAATCAAAATAATTTTATTGTTTTTTATAGATAGGTATACCGTTAACATAAGCATCATTCCAATTAAAAATAGACTGCTTATGTACATTTGATTTGTGGGTATTTGACTAATTATAAAAGATGTGATAAAAATTAGAGGAAAAATAAACCAATAAACACCTCGGTATTTAACATCTTGAAAAAAACAAAAGACCAACAGAAATATGAGAGTGTAAAAAAACATTTAATCGACTTGAACTTCTTTTAGTGTACCATCTTGGTCAATTTCCCAAATGTTCATTTTCCCATCTCCATTAAAATCAACAACAGCTTCAGCCCTTGCTTTAAATCCAGTGACATCAGATTCTGAAATACTTATTTCGTAATTTGCCGTACCTCCAGAGGTAATCAGCTTATGCGGGATGTAATTTATTGCTTTAAGGTCATTTGAATATTTCGAAAACTGTAAAAAGTGAGCATACTGAAGATTATAAATCATCTTAAGTTCTTGCTGGGCTTCTAAACTTTTAGCTCTCGAAGCTACTCCTGCTTGATTTGGCACAACAAGCATTACCATTATCCCCATAATGGCCAGTACAATAAGAATTTCAGCTAGAGAAAAGGCCTTTAATTTTCTTGGTTTTAATTTTAACATATCGGTGCAATCATTACTTTATTACATTACTTAGATTAAACATAGGCATATACATTGCGACCATAATGACACCAACGACAAGCCCAATCACAACAATAATAAGAGGTTCTATAATTGTCCCAATTAATTTTGTTTTATATTCAACATCATCTTGATATTGTTTTGATAGTCTTTCAAAAGTTGAATCTAACTTATTGACTTCTTCTGCTATTTTAACCAAAGAAATCAAACGTTTATCAAAAATAGAAAAATTTGCCAACCCAACGTGCAAAGATTCACCTTTAACAATTTGTTTCCGAATTTTTTTTACAGCATTTTCAATGGGATAAAAACCAATCATTTCCTCTACTAAAGCTAACGCTTGAACTAAGGGGGTTTTTGAACTTAAAAGCAAAGACATACTTTGACACATTCGTGCAAGATATATTTTTTGCATTAAAGCACCAAACACTGGAATTTTCAAAATGATTGATGATGTGAAATGTCTAAATTTATCTTCTTTTCTTTGTGTGTATCCATAAATTAGTATAGCTATGAGAGTTAAACTAAAATACATCAAAACAGTTGAGAAGTATTTTGAAATAATTATAATTTTTTGGGTTAAATAAGGTAAATCCTGACCAAATTGTTTAAAAACATCTTCAAACATAGGTACAACACTTGTCAACATAAAATATAGAACTCCTATTGTGATAAGAATGACAAAACTGGGGTATGTAAAAACACCTATTAATTGTCTTTTCAATTTAACTTTATTAGAAAAGAATTCTTCCATGTGTAATAAAATCACCTGAAGCCTACCTGTCTCTTCTCCAATCTTAATACTCTGGTATTCATAGGCTGTAAAATGGGTGCTTTTTTTTAATGAATCAGCCATTGACAAACCGCTAATCAAGTCCTTGAGAACTTCTTGAAGAACAATAATTACTTTTTGATTCGTTTGTTCTTCTATTAGAATAGTTAAGGCTCTTTGAATGTCAATCCCATTTTCAAGTAGCGAACCAAATTCACCGTAAAACTCCTCTTTGGTTTTATCCGAAAATGTTTTTTTAAAAGAAATATCTTTTTGAAAAAAATTTTGTTTCCCTTTACTCATTGTTTTACACTACTAAAATATCGATTAACTCTACTGCTCAGATCAGAAGGTTTGTAGAACTTCATTTTTAAGCTTTCTGTTTTCCAGTTAAAATCCAGAACAATATACTCTTTATTTTCTTTTTGCTCAACCTCAATAGATTTCACTAAAATTTTGGTATCAATCACTTTTTGATTTTCGGTTCTTTTTAAGAAACCATCATCAATAAAGTACGAAAACTCTCGTTGGTTCTCAAAAATAGTCAATTCATTCTTTTCTACATTCATTGAATCACTGAAATATAATTCACGCCATAAATTTGACCTAAAGGCGTACCATTGATTCAATTCCTGACTAATATCTGAACTGTTTTTTAATTGCTCTGAGAGTCTATTGGTTGCATTAGCAATAATGCCAACAAGAAGTCCCATTATTGCCATAACAATTAACACTTCCATTACTGTAAAACTTTTCAATTTTCTCCTCATTCTCGAATCCATTGTTGTTGCCAAATAGTTTTATTTGATTCATTGGTAAATGTGATAACAACAAGGGAATCATTTCTTAAATCGGGAGTTGTTTCAATAATAATATTTTCCATTTCTTTTATTACTTTATCATCAGAATATAGGTTAATCCATAACGCTGACTGAATCTCAGTTTGTTTCTTTATGTCTTGAAAATTAGAAGTAACTTTTACAGATCGAATAAAAGCAATTGAGGCAATTCCAAAACAAATTGAAATCACTGATAATGCAATCACAGTTTCAGCAATACTTGATGAATTTACTTTTTTTAGAAGCATTCTATTATTTTAGGATTATTGATTTTATCTTTCTCTAACCAATTGGGTAAAATAAATCCAACGGGTAATTTTTCTGAAGAAATTTTAACATCTAATAAATAATTAAGATACTGTCCTCCTCCATACTTTAAACGAAAACTAGAAGTGTAAATATGTCCAATTATTTCCCCCTTTAATTCAGTAACTCCTTGGTTATACACAAGCCCCCCAACAACTGAATCATCAATAATTAATTCAATTGTATTTCTAAAATTCGGTGACTTTGATATAAGTAAAACCCCACCAATAACTGAGCTTTCTTTTTGTAAATAAATTCCATGTTTTTTTCTTAATTCATCTTCGGTTTCGATAAGAGTTATGGTAGAGGGGTACTCTAATTTCACATTTTGTTCACAAGTGATTCTTTTACTTGCAAATGCCTGTACTTTTCCAATGAACCCTTTTTCAAAGTGAATTATTGGAGCAAATAAGATTACATGTTCCAAAGTTGCAGTAGAAGAAACAAAAATTGAGTCAAAAGAATGAATTACACAGTTTCCTTTAATACTATTCATAAGTGTGATTGGCTGCAAACTATTAATCATTCTTGTTTCGTTATTGAAAGAAAAAATAGTATCTTTTTGAGGTAAATCAATTTTTACACTCTTCTCTATAAAATCTTTAAAACCGACTTCCATAACTTGACGACCAAGAGCAGGAAGGTTTCTTTCACTTTCAAACTTATTTCCTTCTAATAAAACATCCCCCAAAAATGGTTTCCCTGAAATATGCCCTCTAGAAATTCCTTTACTTGAGATAAATAAGTCACCGATAATTATTGACTTACCGCACAATTTTATTTCATTTCTTTGATTAGGTAAATATATGACTGGGTGTTTACCTACCAATTCATCTCCCACGATTGCTGAACGTGTGTAATTCTTATACTTATGTTTTGTTCTTGCAACAATGGTTTTAAATGCTCCCCATTTTTTTACAGATACATTACTTGTGTCTCCAGAGCTATGAATCAATTGTAAATCACAGTTGGTTCTTTTGGTTGCTCCATACTTTAAACTCATATAATTATTTAAAAGCATATGGTCTTCAAGTGTATAATTCATCTCTAAGCGTTTATTTACACTTGTAATGAAAAGTAATCCTGAACTAACAAGCCCAATGAGTAGTAGAAAAGAAATTGCGTAGACAAGTGAGGATGCTTCTAAAAATCTATTTTGTTTTACAGAATTATTCATTCCGATTTGATTGATTCTTGTCTTTTTTTCTTTTGAAGATATTCAGTTTTTTTAAGCTAATTTTTTTTCTCTCTTTTTTCACAGTTGTAGAGTTGTTGTCCTCATCTTTCTTTTTAGATGCCTCAGAATCCTTTTTATCAACTAAAACTCCATTCTTAAATCTTTCCGATTTAATTAGTTTCCCATTTTCAAAAGTTTGTTGAACACCATTTAGCTTATTTAACTTTCGCCTTTCTATTCGAATAATTTCACCATTCTCATCTTTAATGATGATTTTTTGTTTAGTTCCTTTGTTTTTGGTCTCAACTATACTATCCTTTGTCTCAAGTTGAAAATTATTCCGTTGATAGGTTATTCTCTTTGCTTCTTCACCATTTTCGCTATAAAAAACAGAAGACTTTAATTCGCCATTTCGCCATTTCTCAACTAGCAATAAAGAACCATCTTCTCTCCATTTTATCCATTCTCCATTCTTTACCCCTTTTTTAAAACTTCCTTTTTTAAACAGTTGTTTATTCGAATAAAAACTCTCAAAGGTTCCATTGAGTAGTGTTCCCGAAGCACCTCCTTGAGTAGATAGAATATGTTGAGCTTTATACCAAAAATAGATTCTGTCTTTTTTGTAAAACCACACACCATGTTTGTCATCGTCTAGAACATGAAACTGGTATTGCATTCCATCTTCTTTAAAACTTCTTTGGAAATAATAATCCTCTAACTGGTCTTGGGAGAAAGAGAAAAGAAATAGTGACAGAAAAATGAATAAAATGGTATATTTCATTGATGTGTTGTTTTTTGTAAAAATAAGAAAAAACATAGTATTCGCATTTTAATACTCGGTTTTTTCAAAATGGATGAATAATTGACATATTAAAAAGCTTGTTAAGATTAGATACTATGGTTTTATCTTTTGAAAATAATACAGAACTGGATATTAATAACGTTGTTTCATTCCTGCCATCAACTTTTTTTAAATGTTCACTTGAATATTTTCACATCCCTACAGTTACTAATAGCTGTACTATCAACTTTGTTTGGGGAATAGTGAAATCATCTCAGTAATATAATTTTTTATTTCTTCTGTTAAATTTTGATTTGTTTCTAAATTTATTAAAATCTTTACTTGATTTTCTTTCAATAAATCATTTTTTTTAATAGCATTAATAAAAGGTTTAGTTTTAGTCATGAATGCTTTCATTTGGCTAAAAGTAATACTGGTTGATGTACTTAATTTAGCAATAGAATTATAAAAAAGTACTTTGTTGTTTATTAGTTTTACTACTTCAGAATACACCAAAAAACCTCTGAAAAAAGTAACAAAATCTTTAGATTCACATATAGTGTTCCATTTCATTGACACATTTTCAATGTCTGGCTTTCCATCAATTAAATCAAATAATTGTTTCGTTTCTTTAAGATTGAATGTATAAAATTTTGAATCATTATCAATCAAACTTAGAACATTGAAAAAATCATGAAAAATATTAACTACAACATCTCTTTTATCTTTTTTGAATAATTCTTTTTGTTTTCTTTTGTTAATTGACTTATGACTCGATAGAGTTTTCAATAAAAACGAACTTAACTCAGGGTGTTCTATAACTCTATCAGCAATCCAAAATGTTTCTTTTTTAAGAAGAAATAAACTCTTATTATTCATAAAAATACTTAGATCATAATCTAAGTATTTAAGATTTTTCTTAATTCTTTCGGAAGAAAATTTTTCTTTTATTTTTTTCTTTATTAAAAGAGGTTCTTTAAAATAAAAGATCGACAGATAAACAACGTCTTGAATGAACGAATTATTTTTTAAATCGAATTCTTTTTCAGCATAAAATGCTCCAATTTGAATTTTGGGTACTAGTCTTGAAAAAAATACTTGAACAACAGTCTCATGCTCTAATGGTTTAAAATCCAGTCTGTTTTTTTCAATCTGATTAACTAGAACAATGAGGGAATGGAGTCTAGAATTCTCTTTTTTTCTAAATTCTAACATTATTGACTCCTCAATAATGTTTATATATTTCTCAAGCTTATTTTGAGTAATTATTATTTGTTCTTGTCTTGCAACTACACATTTTACATTAGAATAGAGTGCTATTTCATTTTTTATTAATTCAATCATAATTATTCCATAGTTTTATTTCACGGTGTTTATATTCATCTGATATTTTTAAATATTTCCGAAACGAAGAGTCTGATTTATGACCTGTAATACTCTTAACAACATCTCTATCCATACCAAGCATTAGCGAATTTGTTACAAATGTTTTCCTAGCCGTGTGAATTGTTATAAGCTCATATTTATACTGATTCTTTTCAATTCTTTTATTACCAGAATAACGAATGATTTGGATAGTATTATTTAGTTCAATAATTTTACAAGCTTCTTTTAAATATTTATTTAATTTTTGAGAACTAATTAATGGTAACGGTTCAACGATAGTTCCTTTATATTTTTTTAAAATCGTTTTTGCATGCTTACTTAAGGGAATTATAAGATCTTGTTCTTTTGTTTTTTTAACAGTTATTTTAAGTTCATTTTCATAAATATTGGCTGTATTTAATTTTACCAAATCGGAATACCTTAATCCCGTGAATGCAGAAAAACAATAAATATCACGTACTCTAGAATGCTTATTTTTTTCAAAGTCATAATGAAAAAATTTCATCAATTCATCAAGAGTAAGACAAATAACTTCTATCTCATCAGATGATGCCTTGAACTTGTGGTAAGAAAAATTTGAATGATAATCTCTGTCTGCAGCCCAATTTAAGAAGACTTTAAAAATTGAAATACTTTTTGCAAAAGTACTGTTAAGATACTTTTTTTCCTGAAAACAAAAATCCCTGTATAAATCAAAAAATTCGAGGTTTATGTCCTCAAAAAACAAAGATTTATTTGTCGCCTTTATAAAGTCATTGATTGAATTTCTACATGTAACATATCCTTTGATTGTTTGTTCTGCTCTAATATTTTTATTTAAGTTTATGAACTTATCAAAATATTCAATGATACTTTTCTGTTCTAACTCATAATTAAACACCTCCTCTCTACCTTCAATGGACTGAACTACCGCTTCCTTTGTAAGTAGCTTTTTGAGTAAAAAGTATTTTCTCCAAACTTCTTTTATATTATAATACACTTGATCAATTGAGCTATTAAATTCAATTGAATTATTATAATCTTCATTTTTTTTATTTGGTATTATTCGCTGTGATGAACTGTCCCAATTGTTCAAAAAAACTTTAACACCAGGTATGTTTTTTCGAACAATTAATCCATTATCCGTAACAAGAACTGCCACTGGTATCAGCCCAGTCTTTTTAGATTTTTTTTCTTTTCTTAAATAAAATGTAACATTCATGAAATCGAATTTCAGGTTAATAGATATAATTTGATAAAGTGGGTGTTTGATGGGGTGTTAACCATTCTTTATATTTACCTGAAATTCCATTCAAAACCCTTGGCTAGTATAAATATAAAAAATATTAATTGAATAAAAGCGTTTATATTTGATTAAAAATTACTATATTCCCGCCTCGAGTACTAAAACCTTGATAAATAACATTTTATCAAGGTTTTTTTTATTAAAACTCGTACTGTTTTATCCATATTTTAACTTACTTTTACCTCAAATGGCAGGTATTTATATTCATATTCCTTTTTGTAAACAGAAATGCACGTATTGTGACTTCCATTTCAGTACAACTTATCATTCTTACAGAAAAGAGATGATTCTAAGTATTTTGAAAGAAATTGAATCACGGAAAAATGAACTCTCTTCTGTCGAAACAATTTATTTTGGTGGTGGAACACCTAGCCTTCTAGATAAAGATGAATTGGATTCAATTATTCAAACCATTCAAGCAAATTATACAATAAATGAATCTTTAGAAATTACACTCGAAGCCAATCCAGATGATATTTCTACAAATAAATTAAAGGAATGGAAAAAAGCAGGTATCAATAGACTAAGTATAGGACTTCAATCGTTTAAATCCTTTGATTTAGAATGGATGAACCGAGCGCATACCGTTGAAGAAGCAGGAAATTGTATTTCCATTGCGCAACAAGAAGGTTTTCATAATTTAACCGTAGATTTGATTTACGGATTACCAGAATTAACCTTAGTGGAATGGGAAAATCACATTCAAAAACTCATCGACCTTAAAGTTTCTCATATTTCTGCATATTGCCTTACGATTGAAAAACAAACTGTCCTTAGCAGTTGGATTAAAAAAGGGAAAATTGAACCTGCAAAGGAAGAGATGCAATCCTTACAGTTTGAATTATTGGTCAACATTCTTCAGAAAAATGGCTACGAACAATATGAAATTTCCAATTTCTGTCTTCCTGACCGTGAATCAAAACACAATTCCTCTTATTGGAAAGGGACACATTATATCGGAGTCGGTCCATCTGCACATTCTTACAATGGAAAAGAAAGACGATGGAACATTGCCAACAATCAACTGTACATCAAAAAAATGAAGCAGGGAGAAGATTATTTTGAAAAAGAAACGTTATCCAGTATTGATCAATTCAATGAATTATTACTCACGGGACTTCGAACCAAATACGGTGTTTCATTACTTAAATTGGCATCTTTTACGCAAATTTCAACTGAATTTCAATATAAAGTTAATGAATTCAAAGAAAAAAAATGGATGTTGGAGGGAAATAATTCACTTTATTTAACGCAAGAAGGAAAATTAATGGCAGATCATATTGCATCAGAATTATTCATTGTCTAAGTTCATTCTACTGTGTTTCACTTTCTCTAAAACTGGAGCGTAAAACAAAAAAACTAGTGAAATTATACTGATTTTTTACTCGAAAAATAATGATTACGAAATCTATTCTTATTTTTACACTATGGAGAAATTACAGAATTTTATCAACGGGACTTATCAAGCTCCAATCACAGGAGATTACATCGATAATTTTGAACCAGCAACAGGAAAAGTATATTGTTTAATTCCAAATTCTGGTGCAGAAGATGTTGAATTAGCAGTTCAATCTGCTGAGAAAGCATATCCTATTTGGTCAAAAATGAGCAATGATGAGCGTAGTAAAATTTTAGTCCGTTTATCTGAAGGAATAGAAGCTAGAATGGACGAATTTGTTCAAGCAGAATCACGAGATAACGGGAAACCTTTGGCACTTGCGGCACATGTAGATATCCCACGTGCATTTTCAAATTTTCATTTTTTCGCAACAGCCATTTTACATTATGCGTCAGAATCTCATAATATGGAAGGAGTTGGTATCAATTATACGTTGAGAAAACCACTGGGAATTGTCGGTTGTATTTCACCTTGGAATTTACCTCTTTATCTTTTTTCATGGAAAATTGCACCTGCGTTAGCTGCTGGAAATTGCGTTATTGCAAAACCTTCTGAAGTGACACCGTATACTGCTTTTCTACTTGGACAAGTTGCTAAAGATGCAGGAATGCCTGACGGTGTTTTAAATATTCTTCACGGAGAAGGTGCTGCAGTTGGAGATGCCATCGTAAAACATCCAAAAATTAAAGCAATTTCTTTTACCGGTGGAACGAAAACAGGAGAATACATTGCAAGAACCGCAGCTCCAATGTTTAAAAAATTATCCCTTGAGTTAGGCGGGAAAAATCCAAATATTATTTTTGCAGATTGCGATTGGAAAGATATGATGAGTACAACACTTCTTTCATCTTTTGCAAATCAAGGCCAAATCTGTTTGTGTGGATCAAGAATATTTATCCAACGAGAGATTTACGATAAATTTAAAGAAGAATTTGTTTCTAAAGTTGACAAAACAGTTGTTTCATATCCCAATGATCCAAAAGCAAAACTGGGAGCTGTAGTTTCCAAATCGCACATGGAAAAAGTTCTTTCTTATGTGAAAATTGCTGAAGATGAAGGTGGAATCGTTTTAACAGGCGGAAAGCAAGTTAAATTAGACGCACCATACGAAGACGGTTATTACTTAAGACCAACAGTTATTGAAGGGTTAACGTTTGACTGTCGAGCAAATCAAGAAGAAATTTTTGGTCCTGTTGTTACGATAACACCTTTCGATACAGAAGAAGAAGTACTAATGATGGCCAATTCTACTGATTATGGGTTGAGTGCAACACTTTGGACTTCAGATTTAAAAAGAGCTCACCGAATGGCGAATGAACTGGAAGCTGGAATTATATGGATAAATGCTTGGTTAGTTCGTGACTTAAGAACACCTTTTGGTGGAGTCAAAGCATCTGGGGTTGGTCGTGAAGGTGGTTGGGAAGCCTTAAGATTCTTTACAGAACCTAAAAATGTTTTTGTGAAATATTGAGAAATAAAATGACAAAAAAATAGAGACGCAATGCATTGCGTCTCTATTTTTTTATTCCATTTTTTATCGTCTCACTACAATTCTACTAGAAACTCTAGCTTCATCATTTGATAATTCTAATAAATAAACACCGTTTGTTACATCAGTCAACTCTATAGAAAGAGTGTCTTGGTTTGCAACAGTGTTTTGGTAAACAATTCTTCCCGACAAATCTCTAACAGTAATATTTACTTCTGTTGTAAACACTTCGTCTAAAGAAACGCTAAATTCACCATTATTTGGATTTGGAAAAACAGTAATTAATGTAGAAGCTAATTCTTCCAAACCAACTCCATCAATAATAACTCCATCAATTGTTTCAACACCTGAATCAGTAGGATCTAACCAGTGCTTTAACTGTTTTGATATTGCTGCATCTGTATCCCAAGAAACAGATAATTTCCCATAGTAATCAGGAGAAGACAATTGAGTACAAGAAGCTCCACCACCCCATAATTGGCCAACAATTCTACCGTTTTGATCAAATAAAGGTGATCCAGAAGAACCTGGTTCTGTTGTCGTATTTCTATCCCAAACTAATTCCCATTGACTGTTTGCCTCAGAAGAAGGCATTCCTGTTGCAGAAGTTAAAGGATTATCATCAAAAGCAACTTTCTTGATATCTCCAGACGGATGATGTACACAATGAGCACTCGTCGGAGCATCACCTGAATTATCCCAACCTGCGAAAAAAGCACCGTAAAAAGATGGAATTGTAGGAATAGAACTTCCTGATGGCGTCACTAATCCACCTGTAATCTCTACCAAACAAAAATCTGAAGGTGTTCTTCGTGATCTTAATACAGCTCCAGAAAGAGACATAAATGATGGAGAGCTACCTGGGTTATTACACGTTGATGATGCCCATTTAAATCTAAATATCCATGAAGCTGGATTTGAATAACAATGATTAGCAGTTAATACATAAGGAATACCATTATTTTCCGTATTATTAATTATAGCTCCAGTACAAAAACCATTTGAACCTGAAACGAGCATGATTGTAGAACTAATTTCATCTCGAATTGGATCACCATCTGGACAAATTGAATTCATGTTACAACTCCCCGAAGAACCAAATACTTTTTCTTGAAACTCTGCAACTGTTCTGTATCCGTGCGTTAATGTTGAAATGGTTAAATCTCTTTCTGCAGAAATATTTTGAGGAGCAACATAGTATTCTACAATAACTGTTTTGCCTGGTACTAATTCTGTTCCTAATTGACCTTCATAAACATGTTTTGAAGTGAATTTCCCAAGAATGAATGTTTTTTCTGGGTTAAAAACATACATTTCATTTCCTTGTGGAATGATCAAATCTTCAAAAGTTAAATTAACCGTCAAAGCGTCTTCACATGTCAAAGAAAGTTGCCAAATTTTACCACCATTGGCTAAGTCCGTCCAAGTTCCTGAATTATTGAAATTGAAATCAGTATAATTATTGAACCCAAACCTCCAAGGACTATCTTTTTGAGCATCAGACACAACGTCTTCAGCAATTAAAGAAACAACATCTGGTTGGGAAAATGATCTTGCATCCATAACAGCGGATGTAGATTTTGAATTGTCATAAAATGGTTCTCCTCCATCACCTTGTTGGGCAAATGAAGCGAACGATAATAAAACAATCGATACAAAATAAAGTGTTTTTTTCATAAGAGTTTGAGTATATATTATTACAGTTTTATAAATAATTAAGCGAAATTTACAACAAAAGAATCACTCTCACCAATTTATTTTGGTAATCCATGGTTATTCTATAACGAATAATTGAATAATTATACCTCAAAATCAATCGGTTTTAAGTTATGATTCTTTATATTAGCCTATATTTTATATTTTCGATAAATACTCAGTTATGCGGAACACCATTTTTATTCTTTTTATTTTTTTCTCAAGTAATTCTTTTTCTCAACCGATAGAAATTGAAGAAGCTACTTTCCCCTATTCTGACATCATTGAATGGAAAGGAATGGGTGCTTTATTATTAAGTAAAGATCCTTCAGGAGTTGAGAAACAAATAAACATTACACTTGTCGGAAATCAATCCACAAGTATTTGGGACCAAAAATTTAAACCTAAAAATGAAAAGTATTACTACATTTCTAGTGAAAACACTCGTTATGTTTACTTCTTAGACAACCTGGATTTAGTAAATGGAAAAGTCTATTTCAGTCAACTAAATTCAGCTGGAAATGTTAAAACAACCTCTATACATTTAGGTAATACGATTAAAAAATTAGGTAAATACGATTATAACAAGTTAGAATTAGTAAATGTAGTTGTTACAGATAAAGCGCTTGTTCACCATTTTCGTTACCAAGATAAAAAGAACAAAAGTGTCATAGAAATTGCCACATTTACCACCCACAATAATTTTCTTTCTTATGCGATTGAATTAGGTAACATCAGTTATGAAAGTCTAAAAAATGAAAAATATGGCCATTGGAAATATGTTGGTTTCACGAACGATCAAATATTCTTTGCAGCTCGAGATTATCAAGCAAAACAAAGTGGTTGGTCGATCAAAGAATTCACTTCTAAAGGAAAAGCAAAGACAACATTATTTATTTCTTCGCCAGAAAAGATAATTCCCATTGAGAATATTGGTTTTGGAACAACAGGAAGTTATTATTTAGAGAATAAATCAACCTTAGAATTAGGGCTTCTTACACAAATCAATGGTAAATTCTATTTGGTTGCTGGACAGCGATTTGGTGACCACGGTGCTCAAGTAACTCTTTTTAAATTTTCAGAAAATGAATGGGTGACTTTAAACGAAATGAAACTAAATTATTTTATTGAGAAAAAGAACTTGCAACTTGGGATTTACCCCATGAACGAAGGAGTAGGCTATCACTTGAATCACAATGGTTACGACAAGGTAAGTATGATCTATTTTGAAAAAGGAAAAGAAGCCCCTCACAATGATTTTACAAAAAGAACAATATATAATCCAAGTAGTGTCTTTGAACGGAAAAAGAAAGAAGAATTTAATGTAATTTTGTCGAATGGCTTTTTACGATTTAATACAAATCAATTAGGAAAAGCAGGAAACGTAACCTTTGAATATATTAAGCAATGATTGTCGGAATTTGTGGTGGAAGTGGATCGGGGAAAACAACCCTTTTGAAACGATTGAGAAAACATTTTGAAGATTTAAAGCCTAGTCTTTTTATCATGGATAATTATTATCTTTCAATCGACCAACAAGCAAAAGACCAAGAAGGTAAATATAACTTTGATCTTCCTACAGCTTTAGATGAAGTTCGTTTATCCAAAGATCTTCAGAAATTAAAGCAAAAAGAAGAGATTTTAGTCAAAGAATATCATTTCAATTCTCCACCAGATAAACATGTTTTATTAACCATTCAACCTTCAGAGTTAATCATCGTTGAAGGTTTGTTTGTTTTCCATTATGAAGGCGTAAAAAAACATTTGGATTACTCTATTTTCGTTGATGTTGAACCGAAGACTCAACTGGATAGAAGGTTGTATCGAGACCAAGAAACAAGAGGTTATTCTCGTGAAGACATCATTTACCAATGGGACAATCATGTAAAACCTTGTTATGAAAACTACCTTCTTCCGTATCAAGATGAAGCAGATTTTATTTTCAGAAATGATTCTAGGGCAGATTATGATTTTGACCGTTTAACCAAAGAAATTGAAGCTCGCTTAAAAACACAACAAGCGATTGTTTAAGTATCTACGGAAATATCGCATTCTTGTCTTCGCAACTCTTTCTACAATTGCTTTTTTAGGATTCTACCTTCAAACATTTACTTCTAATCATCAATCTTCCATCCAACACTTCAATCATCGTTTTGTTGAGCTAGAAGAGAAACTCGATGATTTTATCCGATACAGGTCAGAAGAATTGAAGTACAATGAAATTGAAACACTTTGGAAAGCTTCTTTTTCAAACGAAGACATTAATGTTCACGTTTACCGAAATGACTCACTTATTTTTTGGAACACGAATCAATTGCCCATTATTCGGTTTGCAAATATTCATTTTCCAACGGAGGGAGTTTTTCATTTGCAAAACGGATGGTATTTCTCTAAAATTAAAACGATTGACAACTATCTCATCTGTGCGAGTTTTTTAATCAAACAAGATTATTCTTTCAAAAACAGTGAACTCATCAATGATTTCAATCCAAACTTACCGCTTTCTTTCAATGCAAGCATTAGTTTAGATCGTGAAAATGGATTTCCAATTTTTGATAAAACAGAAAAATATATCTTCTCTATTCTGCCAAATTCATATCAAAATGCGAGTAGAACTGAATCTATTCTATTGACGATTTTATTGTTCATTAGTTTTAGTTTATGGTTGTTTTGGGTTTCTGTTTTTCAGCAAAAAATGAAAGGAATTCTTGCATTGATAATTCCTGTTTCCATAGTTATTCTTCGTCTAGCTTCATTAAAATTTAGTTGGTTTGGGTTTATGCATGGAACGATTGCTTTTGATCCAAGTCTATACGGAACAAGTAAATGGTTTCCCAATTTTTTCGAATACCTCATCAATATCTCTATATTTATATACCTACAAAATGAATTAAGCAGACAATTAAAAAAGCTAAAAATCAGTGCTTTAAATAAAAATATTGCGCTAGTTTTCTTCATCGCATCATTCTTACTTTGGGGGTTATTTCTTTACCTTACCAAAGGATTAATAGAAAACTCTTCCATTGAAATGGTTATAGATGAACTTTTCTCCTTGGATTTCTTTTCCATTGTTGCACTCTCCAGTTTAGGCATCCTTTTCTATACCTATTTCACATTTGTTAAAACCATTATTAGCGTTTGTCAACAACAACTAATCACTGGCGCTCAACTTGCTGTAATTAGTTTCATTCTCAGTTGTAGTTTCTTTTTCTATGAAATTTATGGCGGATATCAATTGTTTTTAGCGGCCGTTTTTCCGGTTGTCTTTTATGAATTATTACTCTATATTGTTTACCGACAGAATAAAAAAAGCCCATTAGGAGTAGGCATACTTCTTCTTTTCTTATTCTCTATTGTTTCTGCATCTGTTATTGATGAATTTAATTTACACAAAGAAAAAAGTGAACGAGAATTATATGCCAATCAACTCATTACAGAAAAAAACGTTGTTACTGAGGTGGAGTATACCCAAGTTGTTAAAAAGCTAAAAAGTGATCATTTTCTTCGTCGATTTATCGCAGACCCAAAACAAATCAGTAAATCAAATTTTCAAGAAGGATTAGAAAGGAGAGTTTTTAACGGATATTGGGAAAGGTATGAATTGAATTTTCACCTGTTTAACGAACAGCATTTACCTTTAATTGACAAAGTAAAAGAGAATACAACTCAATTTGATGAACTCAACGACATCATTCAAAAATCTGGAACACGTTCTGAAATTGATTCTACTATTTTCTTTATTGAAGATTACACAAAGCAATACAGTTACATTATTCGACAAAAATTAAAAGGTCGTGGTGATTCTGAAGCAGTATTGTTCATTACATTAAAATCAAAGAAAATTCCTGAAGAAATAGGTTTCCCGCGTTTATTGATTTCATCTAAATCAAACGTTCTTGAATCACTGGAGTCATATTCAATTGCACGCTACCACGAAAAAGGATTAATTACACGCTACGGTGAATTTAATTACCCTTCTTCTCCCCTTTGGATTATACCCGAATCAATTAAGCAAAAAGGGTTTTTCAATTACAAAGGATACAATCATTTCACCTTAATAAAATCAAATAATGACATCGTTATTCTGTCTGTTAGAAACAGAACATTTGTCGATTTTATCACTTCATTTTCTTACCTTTTCACACTCTACGGACTGCTGTTGATGCCCTTTTTATTCCAAATGAATTCTAAAAATGGTTTCAGTAAAACGATGACACTAGCATTAAAGATTCAAGTTGTATTAATTTCACTTGTCTTCATATCTTTGCTCGCTTTTGGATGGGGAAGTGGACTATTTGTGACCTCCCAATACAATCAATTGACCAATGATGTTATTCGTGAAAAGTTGAATTCTGTCGAAACAGAGGTTAAAACGAAGCTTGGACAAAATAAAGCTTTAAACATAATTGAAGATGGAAATTATGCGCAATATATTCTTCAAAAATTTGCACATGTATTCTTTACTGACATCAATCTTTATGACACGGACGGTTATTTATTGGCGACTTCCCGTCCAAAAGTCTTCAATGTTGGTTTATTGAGTGAACAAATGAACCCGAAAGCATATAAACATTTAAGGTTTATGCGAGAAAGTGAATTTATTCACAAAGAAAGCATTGGAGAATTGGATTACTCTTCAGCCTACAAACCATTTTACAATAAAGATGGAATTCACCTAGGGTACATTAATTTACAACATTTTGGTCAACAAAGAGAATTTGAACACCAGATTCAAAAGTTTCTAGTTGCTATTGTTAACGTCTTTATTCTATTATTGGCAATCTCAATTATTCTCGCCATTTTTATTTCCAATTGGTTAACAGCTCCTTTGCGTTTATTGCAAGAGAGTTTTGCTAATGTCAAATTTGGTAAAGCCAACGAGCCAATTCAATACAATAAAGAAGATGAAATTGGTTCTCTCGTGCAAGATTACAACAGAAAACTAGAAGAATTAGAATTTACAGCGCAACAATTAGCAAAAAGTGAACGTGAATCAGCTTGGAGAGAAATGGCGAAACAAGTAGCCCATGAAATCAAGAATCCACTTACACCGATGAAATTGAGTATACAACAATTGTTGAGAGTATACAATCCTGATGATCCAAAAAGTGGTGAAAAATTGAAATCTGTGGCAAACTCTATTATCGAACAAATTGATGCATTGACAAAAATAGCCAACGAATTCTCCAACTTTGCGAAAATGCCTAATCCATCGGAAGAAAAAGTGGACATCATCGCATTAATTGAAGGAGTGAAAGAAGTTTTTGAGAATGATGAAAATGAAATTTCCATTCAAACAGACCTGGACGAACTATTCATCACTGTTGACAAAGATCAATTCGTACGAGTTTTCAATAATTTAATCAAGAATGCCATTCAATCCATACCTTCTGACCAAAAAGGAAAGATTGTTGTTGAAATAAAACGAGCAGACAATAAACTCTTCATTTCTGTAAAAGATAATGGTATCGGCATCGAAGAAGAAAAACAATCCAAAATATTTGTACCTTATTTCACGACAAAAAGTACAGGAACAGGTTTGGGATTAGCAATGGTTCGACAAATCATAGAGAATCACAAGGGGATAATTGATTTTGAATCTGAAGTAGAAAAAGGAACTACTTTCAGTATCACCTTACCTTTATTGAAATAAAAAATCCTGCTTCAAAGCGAAACAGGATTCTCTAAAATTATTTTAGAACTAAGCTATTAAGGTATAGTAGATAATCAAAATTACGTCAATTGAAACTGCTATTATTCCTGAATTAATTATATACTTCATTGGGGCGATTGCTAACAACAACGAGAGTGTAGTCATTGTAGAAATAACAACTGCAATTAACGCTACCGTATCATTTACAGCACCTAACCCAACAGTGATTCCTCCCAAGCATCCAACAATTAATAATATTGCTGAAATAAGTCCATAACGATTGAAATTTGCTTCTTTAAAAATACTTACTTCTTTGTTTGATTCTTGTGCTGTACTTGTCATTTTTATGTTTTTGTTTGAAAACACTAAATTCTTACATTTTATCACCT
>Ga0256845_1001394_pt1 | contig 19559 bp, 16 predicted proteins | sample RiftiametaG_FD_189101 | JGI IMG/M metagenome (GOLD analysis project Ga0256845, IMG submission 189101) | Tube worm associated microbial communities from hydrothermal vent at the East Pacific Rise, Pacific Ocean - Riftia | ecosystem: Host-associated > Annelida > Integument > Unclassified ...
TTTCGCATGCCACCGATATAGTCGTGCGGATCACAATGAAATAGCGAGTTATTTTGGACTGACTCATAGGGGAAGTGTTTCTCAGCCATTAACCCGAATACGAAAAGAAATCGCTAATAATCAATGGAAAAAGGAAGTGAGTGAGATAGAAAGATCCTTGTTTCTTGTTAAATGAGCCTGATCCGTAGTCGTAGTTCGTAGTTATGATAATTTAGCCAAATTGGCAGTAGAAAAATATCAGTTTATTGACAACCTACCTACAGATTACATGCACCCTTTATTTAAGAACTTGGAACAACAAAGTGTGGACTTTATTACAACAGTTAAAGATCCTTTAGAATGGCGTAGTAAGGCTGACTATTTAGGATATATGGCTAAGATTCTTAACGAAAACAACGTTCCTTTAGTTATTGGTTCTGACGGTGGTGTTGGTTATACCATTAATGGCAAGAGTACTATTGATGAAATGGAGCTTTTGGCACATTATGGGGTGCCCACTAACGATGTTTTAAGGGCTGCAACCTATAACCCCAGCATTAGCATTAAAACGCGATAAAAAAATAGGTATTGTCGCTCCAGGGTTTACAGCCAACTTAATTTTACTTGCATCCGATCCCAGAAGAGACTTATCGGTATTACATCATCCAATTGCCGTGATAAAATCTGGACGTATTTATAATCAAGCCGCGTTAACCGATTTTGATAACAAAGCAAAAGAACATATGGGTTGGCTAGATACAGCAATACGTTTAATTCAGGCATTTTAGACAATAGGATTTAAAATCATTTGAGAGACGCTAGTTATTTCATATGATATTGATGCCAATTGATATTCAGGAAATTATATTCAATGTTTCTTGATAACATTCCAAACAAAAATGGTTAAATTTTTCTAATAACTCAGGTTTCGGAATAATTCCAGATTTAGCATTTAACTGCCCACTTTCAAATTCATATTTTGCCAATATTTGAATATATTCTCTCCGCTTACTGACGGGAATAACTATCGGTGGTAAACCCGAACTTAACAATGGAATATTGGCCGCTAACCGAGCGATCCTGCCGTTACCATCCCAAAAAGGGTGAATGTGCGCAATCGCAGCATGAATTTTTGCATAATAAATGGGAGCATCTTTGAGATCAAAAGAGAATTTCTTATAATCATTGATCAAATTAATCACTTGTTTCATTAACGTGGCGACATGTTGAGGTAAAGCGTACTCTAAATAAATCGATTTTTCATCCGCACCTATTGTATAAGTTCCATTTGCTCTAACCTTCCATGCTCCATAAGGTTTATCAATATCGTTAATAACTTCAGTTTGCACTGATCGGTGTAGATCAAAAAAGAAAGTTTCCGTAATATTACAATTTACACTGAGGTATACCAGTTCGATTGCACTAGCATGACCAAGTATTTCTTGATGCTCCTTTATCGGTTTTCCGGAAACTGTTAAACCTTCTTCCAATATAAAGTGTGTATCGCCAAGCGTTAATGTATTACCTTCGATAGCGGTGGAAGTATGAGTCCATAGATCACGGATCTGTTTTAAGATTTGATATTGTTTGTTTTCTGAAAATTCTTGTAAAAACTTAAAAGTAGGAGTTGCTTGAATCGAACTAACTTTTAAATACTGGGTATTTCGTTTATTACCTATTCGTTTTAATTTGCCGTCTTTAACAGCATTAGATAACCATCGCCTTAACGTTCTTTCTACAACTGGTATGGGTAATCGTAGTTGAATTTGATGGATAGATAGCGCTTCTTGAGCATCATCAAAAACCTCAAAAATAATAGTTGGATTTTTTTTATCGGCCATACAGGTGCCTAAAGATATTAATACGGCCACTATATAGATAATACGGCCATTATTCAATCGAATTACTTTCTACATCTTAAATAAAAATGTTCGTTATCGAACACAAAAATAGTATCGTTCATTATCGAACAATAAAATGGTTTACTTTCTAATTAAAACAAAACGATAACCTGCTGTTTTATATGAATAAATAATCAGTTTGTCTCTATGGCACAGTTATTGTAATGGAAGATATAAATTCTCGTTTCTTGTTAAAATTATGGATCAACCTCTTTCAAACAGCCAGCTTTCTAAACAAAGCAATAAAGTGAAACTTAGAGTCCTTATTGGGCTATTTGGTATCGCAATTGTTCTATTTAGCATTCATTGGTTATTAACACCGAGCGCCAAACTTTCTTCATTGCGAACGGCTAAAATCGAAATAGCAAACATCGCTTCGACTATTTCCGCAGGGGGTATCATTGTACCCGCGAATGAATCGACTCTTTCGAGTGAAACAAACTCTCAAATTGTTGAAGTGTTTGCTCAAGCTGGACAGAAAGTGACAAAAGGCTTGCCCCTATTACAGTTAGAAACTCGTGCATTAAATTTATCCATTGAAACTACCAAAGAAAATATTTTATTGAAGGATACACAAATTAAAACCAAAGGATTTAATGTTAATAAAACCATTCATGAAATTGAAAGTCGCGATCAGATATTAACCGTGGAATTAGAATTGCGAACAGTTAAAGCCAGTCGATTAAAACAATTAAGTCTAACTGGCGCAGCCGCTAAACATGATTTACTTGAAGCCGAAATATTAGTAAAACGTACTAACATAGAGCTTAAACAACTCAAACAATCCATTAGAGATCACCAATCAACTTCCAATGCAGAAATTGAAGGGTTGCTGTTAGAAAAAACAATCCTTAATAAATCGCTACTTGAAAAACAAAGGTTGTTAACAAACTCTCTAGTTGTTGCCAATCGAGATGGTATTTTGACTTGGATAAAAAAAGAACAAGGTGCCAGTGTTACTCTTGGTGAACCTTTAGCAAAAATATCTGATGCTAATCAATTTAGGGTTGAAGCGACTTTGTCCGATTTTTATGCCCCACAACTTACCCAAGGTATGCAAGTAATTATTTCTTATAATGAACATAAACTCGAAGGTTATCTAGAAACATTATCACCAACCATTGAAAATGGAATAATGAAGCTAATAGTCAATTTAAAACAGCCTCAGAATAAAATCCTACATCAAAATATTCGGGTTGATGTCGGGTTAATCACTGACAAGGCAGAAAAAGCGAAAACAATTATCAAAGGACCTTTTGTCAAAGGGCAAGGTACTCAAACTATATTTGTGATTCGAAATGGTATTGCTCACAGAACCAATGTTGATATCGGTTTTAGTGATAAAGATAGATATCAGATTATTGGTGATGTAAAACAAGGTGATGAAATTATTATTTCAGATACCAGTCACTTTACCCATTTGAAAGAATTTCTGATTAACTAGAGAAATAACTATTTAAATTAATATTACTAATTTTTAAAAAAGGAAAATATCATGTTGCACTTAAATAATATTTGCAAAACCTATCAAACCGACAAAATAGAAACTAGTGCGTTATCTGACATTAACCTCACCATCAAAAAGGGAGAGTTTGTCTCTGTGATGGGACAGTCTGGTTGCGGAAAAAGTACTCTATTGAATATTATTGGTTTACTTGATCAACCCAGTGGCGGCGATCTGCAATTTGCAGGTCAGAAAATTATATCTTATAAAGATAAAGATATTGCTAAATTAAGAAATGAAAAGATTGGTTTTATTTTTCAAAGTTTTCATCTCATTCCTGATTTGCGTGTTTTAGATAATGTAGAGCTACCATTACTCTATCGGAATGTTTCAGCAAAACAGCGAAAACAAATGGCTCTGGAAGCGCTGAATAAAGTTGGGCTATCTGCGCGAACTCAACATTATCCTAATCAGCTTTCTGGTGGTCAGCAACAACGTGTAGCCGTAGCAAGAGCGATTGTCGGAAAACCTAAATTACTACTAGCAGATGAACCCACCGGAAATTTAGATAGTCATATGGGAAATGACATTATGGAAATCATTGAATCATTACATAAAGATCATAACACCACGGTAGTGATGGTGACGCATGATGAAGCAATGGCAAAAAGAACAGAGCGTATTATTAGAGTATTTGACGGACAGCTGGTTCACTAAATGAAGCTATATATTAAATCAAATCGGCTCACTGATCCTGAAAACATATTTGGAGAATATAGATGTTAAAAAATTATTTATTAACTGCATGGAAAGTGTTTTTACGGCGAAAATTTTTTACCTTTATTAATTTATTTGGGATCTGCCTTACCTTAACCATTATTGTAGTTGCGACGCGAGTTGCCGATAATCACTTACATCCTAAAGGGCCTGAAAAAACCAATCAGCATTATTTGGTGGTCGGTCATTTAGCACTGACTAACGATTCTCATACAAGCACTAGGTCATCCTATCCTGGTTTTAAGTTTATGCATGATTATGTCAGTCCTTTAAAAATGCCAGAAATCATATCGATTTATACAAAATCAAGTCGATTTCCTACTTACCTTCAAGGAAAGAAAATTGAATATTCTATTCGACGAACAGACGGTAACTACTGGGAAATATTGGGATTTGAGTTTGTCGAAGGGAAAGCTTATTCACAGGAACAGTTTAATGCAGGAAATGCGGTTGCCGTAATAAACCAAACAACAGCCGAGCAATATTTTGCCAAAGAAAATGCTTTAGGTCGCTCTATTAATATTCAAGGAAAAGCATTTAAAATTATTGGTATTGTCAAAAATGTACCACTTACAGAAATGGATTCCTATTCCGATATTTGGATACCATTTACTACTTTACCAACAACAGGTTACCGTCAAGAAATCATGGGTAATTTTTCTGCTATGCTCTACCATTCCGATGTGCAGCAATTAAAAAACATTCAGCAAGAATTCACTAACCGACTTCAACAAGATTTTGTCGCTATCGATGATTTCACTCAGGCAATTAGCCATGCCGACAATCCCTTACAAGCTATGGCGCGAGATATTTTTGGAGATTCAAGAAGTTTTGAAGACTACACTCCAACATTAATCATTGCTATATCCATCATTTCCTTTTTGTTTATGTTATTGCCCAGCATTAATATGGTGAATTTAAATATTAGCCGAATTTTGGAAAGAGCGTCTGAGATAGGTGTACGTAAGGCTTATGGTGCGACGACCTTACAATTAGTTTGGCAATTTATTATAGAAAATATATTGTTAACTCTAATTGGTGGAATCTTCGCATTATTATTCAGTTCTTTTATTCTATCGAGTATTGAAATGAGTGGATTAATTCCCTACGTTGAGTTTCCATTTAATTTCAGAGTTTTTGTGATCAGTTTATTGATGATCTTAGCATTTTCATTAGTCTCAGGCATTTACCCTGCATTTAAAATGGCTCGACTCGATCCGGTATTAGCCTTAAAAGGAGGATTAAAATAATGTTGAATCAATTATTTAAAATCATATGGAAGAGAAAAAAATCAAACGGACTCATTGTTGCAGAAGTCGCAATTGCTTTTATTATAGTGTTTGCTATTTCTTTAATGGTAATCCGTAATTATTTATTATACGTAGAACCACTGGGATTTGAATACGACAATCGATGGAATATTCGTTTTTTAGCCATCAGTGGAAGTTGGGATGAAAATTTAGATACCAATCAACTTGAACAAGTGTTATTACAACTAAGAAAAGAAAATGAAATAGATAATGTTCATCTACTAAAAAATCCAACATTTCAAAATTGGTCTTCTATATCTGATTACGAATTAAATGGACGGAATATTATGTTTATGAGTAACGTTATGGATACAGGTGCCCCACAAGACTTTGGAATTGAATTACTGAAAGGACGATGGTTTGGAGAGCAGGATGATGGTCAAGCTTATGAGCCTGTGATAGTCAATCGATTATTTGTAGAACTATATTTCGGAAAACAAAGTCCAATAGGAAAAAATATAAGAAACATAGAATCAGAAAAAAAAACAGAGCAAAGGATTGTCGGCGTTTTTAATGACTTCAGACAAGAAGGCGAACTAAATGATTTAAAACCTTATGTTATCTATCGTTACAATAAAATGTCAGGATCTAGAATCCATAATATCGAAATAAAACTCGATAGCGGTACATCAAGAAATTATGAAGAAAATTTAATGAAACTACTTACAATAATCGCACCAAACTGGGAGTTCACTATTACTCCATGGGATGTCAAAAGAGAAAGTAGTTTGAAGAAAACCTTCTTACCTCTACTTTTTGCGTCCGTTATTGGCTTATTTTTTATTCTCTTAGTAGCTTTAGGATTATTTGGTGTTTTATGGCAAAATGTTATGAGTCGAACATCCGAAATTGGTGTAAGACGTGCGTTGGGTGCAACTGCAAAAAGCGTTCATTTACAAGTCATTAGTGAACTTGTTATTGTCACATTATTGGGCTTACTAATCGGTTTAGTCTTGTTAATCCAGTTACCCATCTCCGGATTTATTCCTGAGCTTAGCTGGAGCCTATTTTGGTCTGCTCAATTATCAGCTAGTATATTTATGCTGTTGCTAGCGGTATTATGTGCCTATTATCCAGGTAAGTTAGCGACCAAGATGTTACCCGCCGATGCGCTTCATTACGAATAGTTAGCTTTATAAAACAGCATTAAATAGACGTAAACGATGAATATGATTAAAAGACACACAGTAGTTTTAATTGTCGATGATGATTTATCTGTCATCGCGTCTATTGAACTATTGCTCAAACAAAATGGATACAAAACGCTAAGCGCATGTAATCCAGAGGACGCGATTTTAAAACTTGAAAACAATAAGATCAATTTGATCATTCAAGATATGAATTTTTCTCGAAGTACTAGCGGAAAAGAGGGGCTTGAGTTGCTCAAATCAACTAAGAGCAAGTATTCCAATATCCCTGTTTTGCTAATGACCGCATGGGCTTCAATTGAACTGGCAGTACAGGGTATTAAACGAGGTGCTAGTGATTTTTTAACGAAGCCTTGGGATAACACCAATTTATTGCGAGTCATTGAAACGGCGCTGGAATTAAATCAACCAAGCAGAGCCGAACTAAGCGACCGAAAAGAGCTCGATGAAAAATTTGATTTCAAAAATATCATTGGTCAAGACCCTTTAATGCTAGAAATTTTATCAACTATCGGCCGAGTTGCCTCAACTAATGCACCGATTCTCATTCTCGGAGAAAGCGGTACTGGTAAAGAGCTAATCGCGGACGCAATTCATAACAATTCACTACGAAAAGAACACTCCTTAGTCAAAGTGAATTTAGGTGGAATGACAACGAGTTTATTTGAGAGCGAAATGTTTGGGCATGTCAAAGGCGCATTTACCGATGCAAAAAAAGACCGCTTAGGTCGATTTGAGTTAGCCGATAAAGGTAGTATATTTTTAGACGAAATTGGCGATCTCGATCCGGCATCGCAAGTTAAATTACTACGTATTTTGCAAGATCAAACTTTTCAACCGGTTGGCTCATCAAAAACTCGTCGTTCTAATTTTAGAGTGATATCCGCAACTAATCGTTCACTTGATGAGATGGTTTCTAATAATGAGTTTAGAGAAGATTTACTCTATAGACTCAATTTAATTACCATCGAGTTACCGCCGCTCCGGAAACGTAAAGGCGATATTTCTCAACTTGCCAATCATCACCTAAAACGAATCGAGCAACAATATCATTTAGAAGATCTAGAACTTAAAGATGAAGCGATAAAATGGTTGGAAAGGCAAACTTGGCCAGGTAATATTCGGCAACTCTCTCAAACCATTGAACGAGTGGTATTAATGAGCCACAGTAAAAGGATATCAGAAGCCGATCTGATAAACATTAATCCATCCAAATCATCACAATCAGATCATGCTAATAATTTTGAGGACATTGAAAACTTAACACTCAATGAGGTAGAAAAAGTAATGATTTTGAAGTCTCTAGATGTTTACAATAATAACATAACCAAAGTGTCAGAAGTTTTAGGTGTTAGCCGAGCAGCTCTCTATAGGCGATTAGAAAAATATGGGATCAATTTGTGAGCCTAAAAAATAAACTCTTATCGATTAGCGTTCTACTACACGTTTTCTTTTTTACTTTTGCGTTTTTTTTTAGAGATGAGGTTGGGTATTGGTTTTTCCTAATTGAATTTATTTTAATTTTAAGTCTTTCAATATTTATTTGGCTAATCCGTAAGGCATTGCAACCACTCGAATACATTGATATTTTTTCGACACTACTCAAAGAAGAAGAGTTTACTTCTCGCTTTAGTTATCTAAACCAACCCGATCTTGATAAATTAATCTCTCAGTTCAATATATTGCTGGAAAGGCTTCATAAAGAAAGATTGGTCGCAGGTGAAAGACATCATGTTTTCGAAAAGCTGATGGATGAATCACCTATTGGTGTTTTGTTACTTGATACTAACCACCATATTAGCGAGTATAATTCTTCGGCGGTAAGACTCTTACAAAATGACCAATTAAACCATTCCGATCGCGATAAAAAAGATTTGCTACTAGATATTCACTCCATAAATCAAAACTATTCAATACATGAAATTGCGATAAACCAGCATCAATTAATTTCACGAGGAGATGGAAAACGTTTAAAGATCGGCCATTATCAATTTAGAGATAGAGGTTTTTACCGTTCATTCTATCTTATTGAAGAATTTACAAACAGCCTCATAAAATCACAAAAAGAATCCTATGTGAATTTAATTAAAACCATGTCCCATGAAGTTAACAATACCATTGCGATCACTAATTCTTTATTAGAAAGTAGTTTAAGTTTTAAACAACAGCTATCTCAAGAATCAGGCGTTGATTTTGAGAAAGCACTAAAAATTGTGATTAATCGTTGTTATAGTCTTAACCAATTTATGCAAGGATACTCTGAGATTGTTAAGCTTCAAAAACCAATTAAGATGTCTTTTAACTTAACACAGCTAGTAGAAAATTTATCCAACCTTTTTTATTCTGAAATGAGTAAAAATAAGATTCATCTTAAAATAGATTTAGAAGAAGAGTTGAAAATTAACGCAGATCCTTATTTAATAGAACAAGCACTAATTAATATCTTAAAGAATGCAATTGAGGCAATTGAAGATCAGGAGCAATTGGATAATAATCGAAACCAAATTGAAATTAGATTAAAATCTAAAACTGAATCAAAATCAATTCGGCTTGATATTATTGATTCAGGGTGCGGAATTAGCAGCGAAGTTAAGCAACAATTATTTACCCCATTCTTCACAACAAAAGCAACAGGGCAAGGGATCGGCTTAATGTTAATAGATGAAATATTGACCTCACATGAATTTCAGTATCAACTAGCAAATAATTGTGAACAAAAGGGTGCTTATTTTCGAATCAGTTTTAATCATTGCTAAGATTTATTCTAGCTTATTAGTCTAACCTGCATAATCGAAATATGCCTGTATAATTTTTATATCAAACTGGTCTTTTTATAAAATATAATGACGACTGTTTAGATGATTCGATCATATTTCTACAATTCGAATTATCGCCAACCATCATTTTGTTTTTTTGAACGCCCCCCAAATAATAGACCCAATATTATTCCAACTAATATAGTCGCTCCACCTGCAAAAAATATTTCTCTATTAAAACGCTTACTAAATGCATTGTTAGATAACTCAGTTTGTTCTAGTTTAATCTTAAGGTTAGAAATTTTTGATTGTAAATTAAGGTTTATTTCTTTTAAAGGCTTCATGGCGTTAATTTCTCGTTGTAGCTTTTGAATTTCTTGTGTACTTTGCGATCTTTCTTTATCTAATCGATTAAGTGCATTTTCTAGCAATAGGCTAGCTGTGGGCGTTTTTGTTAAGTAATTACTTTTAATCCAAAACTCTCTACCCTTAATATCTTTTACTTGGGTATATCCTGAATCTGTATTTTCAGAGAGAATATCTAACTTAGTTCCGGGTAAAACTTTATGCTTCACCCTAAACTCTTTTGAAGGACCTGATCGCGTCCAAATTTTTCCTTTATCATAAACATAAGCAACTTGAGCTTGAATATAACCAGAAAAAAATAGAAGCGAAAGAAAAATAGGGATAAAGTTATTTATTTTGGAATGTTTCATGGATTTGCTCTCATTGCTTTGTCAAAATCTTCTTAATATTGGGTTGAAAACTCTGATATTTCATACATTTATCTAAGCTTTGTCTAATTCATCAGAAATTGTATAGAGAGTTATGCATGAAATAAAGCGCTATCACCCTACAAATACCCACATTATTTGAAAAGTGTTTATTTTGACCTAATAATTTGCACAAAGATCAATGACAAATCATCTAAGGAGTGGTTAAATGGCTCTAATTAATAGAGATTTAATGGTTATTAAATGGTACAAGAACTCGAGCTGAAACTAGCCGCGACTCAAGAAAACCTCAATAAAATTAAAGAGTTAGATCTTCCTGGCATTGCTTCACAAACCCCATGGAAGACTAAGCGTCTAAACAACACCTATTTTGATAACGCTAAATTCAAACTTCGCGAGCTTGCTATAGGTATGCGCCTGCGATATGTAGACAATAAGATAATTCAATGTGTTAAATCTTCAGGTAAGGCTATTGGTGGATTGCATCAACGAAACGAAGATGAAGTTGAGTTAGATAACGCAGTTTTAAATATTACAAAAATCCAAGAGCCTTATTTGCAAATTTTGATTGAAGAAGCCTTTGAAGATGGTGGTGAGTTTGTACCATGTTTTGAAACTAATTTTGACCGAACCTCTAGTTTATTAACATTTTCAGATGGTACACAGATCGAAATAGCATTGGATACAGGAGAGATCGTTGCAGATAATAAAACACTTGAGATTTGCGAAGTTGAGCTAGAGTTAATCAGCGGTAGTGCTGATTATGTCTTTGCCATAGGTCGTTATCTAATTAAAGAGTTAGATTTAGTGTTGGCTAATTCTAGTAAAGCAAGACGCGGTTATAGCTTATGTAAAGATTTCAATCCTCGTCAAAAAGTTATGTCCGTAACTGAACTAAGTCAAGGAATAGAGTCGGAACAGGCGTTTGAAAAAATATGTTTTAATTCATTAAATCATTGGCAATACTATGAATTATTTTTAGAAAAGGACAATGCGCATGGAGCGGTTCTTGAGATGTATCGATCATTGATGAATCTCCAGCATATCTATTTAGTTTTTGGTGGATTAATTCCAAGAAATGCAACAAATGATCTTAAACGAAGTTGGGATTGGTTAGCAGAGGCAATGCGCCCTATTGTTGATGCTGCAAAACATAAACGTTACCTAATGACATATCTTAAACTTAATGCTGATTGGGATTTGGTTGAAGAACAGCAAAACAAAATTCAAGTTGAATCAGCAAAGAAGATCTCTCAATTTAAGACATTATTAAAAACTCAGAGATATAATCTTATGATGCTCAATATGTCCCAGTGGGTTTACAACAAAGAATGGCGAAAAGTCATGTCGGATAACGAAAAAGAAAACCTCACTATACCCATTGTTGAATTTGCAAAAAAACAACTTGAACATATGTTAAAAGAATTAAAAAAAGACTTGGGGCCAAAATTAGACATGCAACCCGTTGATTATTTTAAACAGATTTCGCATTTAAGGCGGGCTTTGGATACTGGTTTATTTTTTGGTAGTTTATTTGATTCACAAAAAAGAGTTAGTTATAGAGATTTGTGGGTTAATATTATTAATAATATTAGAGATCTATTAAGAAACCAATATATTTCAGAATTACAAAAAGATAACCATAGTCAAGATGAAATAAATACTTGGCTCAAAGAGCTGAATGTACCAATATTAAAAGAGCTTTTAGAATTAAGAAAACAGGTTTTCAAATTGAAAGGCTACTGGCTTTAGCATAAGCTTATTAGAATAGATAATTTTTCAGCGATTACTTTTGACTTCCATTAAAAACTGATTAATATTAAATTTACTAATAATGGAAATAATAGGTTGCTTGAGTAAAACCAGATTCAAAACTTCTGTTTGATAATAACTCTAAACTATAATCTTGATTAGTTATACCAAAAAGAGGAATTCCCTGCCCTAACAAAATAGGAACTTGGGTTATAGTAATTTCATTTAGTATTTTTTCTTTTATAAATGATTGAAGCGTTAAACCTCCATCAATATAAGCATGTCTCACATTTTGACTTTGCAGATCAACAACTAACATCTCTGGTGAACTTGAATACAGCTCTGCTTTTTCTTGGTAGTCATCAGGAATTTCTTTTAGCTTTTTGCTCAAAACAATCAGGCGTTTGTTGTAATAGGGCCAATCAGGAAATGATACAACTTTTTCAAAAGTATTACGCCCCATGATTAAACAATCAGTACTATCATAAAAGTTTTTATAGCCGTAATCTTCGCGGTTTTGATTATTTGAGCTTTGGATTTTAGAGTGTGCGTTAAGATTAGTTTTTTTCTTATTAATATTTATATTTTTTTGAGTCAGCCAGTCAATTCGACCATCAAGCCTTGCAATATAACCATCTAAACTGGTTGCAATAAAACCTGAAAACTTAATATTCATATTGTTTCTCCAATTTTTTAATTTGTTATTATTTACTGAGCTACAACAAGTTTAGTATCCCAATTTTTAATGTAATATTCAATAATTTCTCTTGGTTTTAGAGAATGTAAGGGTGGTTCAATCACTTGTCCTAAATGTTTAAAAACTTTTAATAATACTTCTGTTTTTGTGATCACTTCTTTTTGATCTTGTAAATATTCGACTTGCTTTAAAGACGGGCTGTTTACCGATTTACTTAATTTTAAGTTTTTATCATCTTTAATTAATGGAATATGGTAGTAGAATGGGGCTGTTTTTTTAAGGATATGATATAAAAATATTTGTTTTGGCGTTGAATCTAGTATATCCATACCTCGAACAACATGATTAATCTTTTGATAAATATCATCCGCAACCACAGCTAGCTGATATGCGAAAATCCCATCTCTTCTTTTAACGATAAAGTCCTGCTTTTGAATTGCAGAATTAAAATATTGTTTGTTAAGTATTTGATCCTCAAAATAATGAATTCCGCAGGAAAAATTAATCCTTATTGCCGCATCTGGACTATGTGAGTTTATTTCTGTCGATGTTATTATTTTATTATTCGAGACTCTACACTGAGCATCATAAGCACCATAGTTTCTCTCAAGAATATCTTTTCTGCTACAATCACAAACATACAACCAGTCAGATTTAGCAATATCCTCTATAACATGCTGATGCCATTGTTCATTTTTACTTTGATAAAAAACCTCATCATCCCAAAATAAACCATAACTTTCTAAGTCTCTTAGTATTGAGTCTACAGCACCAATGACTTCTCGTTGTTTATCAATATCTTCAATTCTAATTAACCATTTGCCTCGTTTTTGTTTTGCAATCATATAGCTTGCAACTGCAGAAGCTAATGATCCCATATGAAGTGATCCCGTTGGACTTGGTGCAAATCGACCGACCCATTGTTCCGCTATTTGGCTATTTTTTGAGATGTTTTTTATTATTAACGGATTAAGCATTTGGACAGTTTAAAGCAAAAAAGCGCCCGTAGGCGCTTTTTCCAATAATTCAGTAAGTAATTACAATTATCGATTAACGTGTTTTTCTTTTATTTCATCAAGCGTTTTACAATCAATACATAACGTAGCTGTTGGTCTCGCTTCCAATCGGCGCAATCCAATATCGATCCCACAGGACTCACAATACCCATAATCATCATCTGTAATGGCTTGAACAGATTGACCTATTTTCTTTAATAATTTACGCTCTCTATCTCTTGTTCGTAACTCAATACTAAATTCTTCTTCTTGACTCGCTCTATCAACTGGATCGGGGAAATTAGCCGCTTCATCTTTCATATGAGTGACCGTTCTATCCACTTCTTCCATCAATTGTTTTTTCCAAGCTTCTAGAATTTCTTTAAAATGGGCTACTTGACTCTCATTCATGTACTCTTCATTTTTTTTAGGTTTATATGGTTCAATCCCTAAAGCGCCGAGAGTAGTATGAGTTGCGATGCTTGACTTCTTTTTACTTGGCATATGATTCTCCGCCAGTTTAACTATTTGATATTTAAAGATTTTTTTATAATCTTTGTTTCCATGAATAAATATTTCCGAACAAGTCGGATACTGCTTTTTATCAAGGCGCGGATTTATAGCATATTCATTCGTTTAGAACAATCTATTTTCAATTATTCACACTGATTAAATCTGTTTCTAAGCCCTATATTCTCTAATTCTACCAATAAACCATCCAATCTTTTTTCTAACTCTTTAAGCGCAAATGATTTCATTGGCTGTTGTCCCCAAATAGATTTAGGCCAACAATTATCATTTTCGTAACGAACCACATGATGTAAATGATACTGAGAAACAATATTGCCAATTGCAGCTACATTGAGTTTGTCACCTTTAAAATGTTTCATAATTAATTGTGATAACTGTGAGGATTCACGCCAAAGTAACAATTGATCTGATTGATTTAACTGATAGGCTTCTCTGATATTATTTCTCCTTGGCACAAGAACAAACCATGGGTATTGGCTATCATTCATCATTAATAAGCGAGTTAGAGGAAATTCACCGATAAGGATGCTATCAGCACTCAGTCTTACGTTTAGTTCAAACGTTACTTCATTTGCCATACCAAAATATCTTGTTTGGGTTAAATTTTGTTAATAATACTTGATTTGAGTAGTTGTTACTTGATCAAGCTCTAAGATAATTGCTATTTTATTACTAGAGAATACAACCTTGAAAGAGAAGGCTAAAATAATGAATACTTTAATAAAACAAACATCAATCACATTTTTTGCGATCACTGTTGTAAGCGTACTAACAATCTCCAATAACTTATTAGCGCATAGTGGCGCTCACCCAATTAGATATGTTGCTACTAATGGTTCTGATGATGGTGTTTGTAATAAGCCTCAAGCCCCCTGTAAAACGATTGCCTATGCTGTAAATCAATCTTCAAAAGGCGATAAAATACATGTTGCGGAAGGTGAATATCAAGTTGAAGGACTCGATATATTCTTCTTATTAAGTGACATGGTGGAAATGAAAGGTGGCTATTCAAAAAATTTTAGGCAATTCGATAAAGATAAACATCAAGTGAGTATTATTGGGATTCCTGCAGAATATAGAGAAAAATTAGCGGAACGCGGATTTCGACTTATCCAAGATACAAAAGGTGGGGATATTCAACTCAGTATAAAAGATAGACAGTTATTGGCGACGTATAAAAAGATTACTAGTAAAAAAGAAGGTCCCGCAGCCTGTGAAAATGGTATGGCATCTAGCTACGAATGTCACAACATTGATTTACAATCACATATTCCTTTGATTCAATTCAGTACAAATCCAAGTAGCGCAAATGATATTTGGGGCTTTGTTGACCTTAACAATCAAAAAGAATATGCACTAGTTGGGTTGAGGAATGCAACCGTTGTAGTTGATGTGAGCAATCCACAAGTACCCGTTGAAATAGGATCAATATCTGGAATTGGATCAACATGGCGAGATATCAAGGTTTATCAGTATTTCGATCAAAACGAATCCCGATATAAAGCTTATGCCTACGTCACCACTGAAGCTAATACACAAGGAATGCAGATATTAGATTTAACCGATTTACCAAACCAAGTTACCTTAGCATCAACAATTTCTGAATTTTCTACAGCTCACAATGTCTATTTGGCCAACGTCAATTACGCAAATGGAACTCCACTTGATGGTTTAACTCCCTATTTATATATTGAGGGTTCTAATAAGTCAGGCGGTGCTTTTCGAGTATTTAATTTGATAGATCCTATCAATCCAGCGTTAGAATCTACGGCACCGTCAGGTAGTGGTTATATCCACGATGCAACTAGCCTAGTTATCACTGATAGTAGAACTGAACAATGTTCTACTGGCCATAACCCTTGCGAGCTATTTATTGATTTCAATGAACGAACCGTTGATATCTGGGATATGACCGATTTAAGTTCTCCACTTTTACTAAGTAGTACCGGTTATTCTGGTGCTAGTTATACCCATTCTGGCTGGTGGTCTGAAGATAAAATGACTATTTTCATCCAAGACGAGCTAGACGAGCAATCCCTTGGAATAAATACAACTTTACGAGCTCTAGACATTAGTAATTTAACTAGCCCACAAATAGTGGGTACATATACAGGACAAACCGCAGCAATCGACCACAATGGCTTTACTCTTGGAAATTATTATTACATGTCAAATTATCGTAGAGGATTAAGCGTTATCGATATATCTGATCCAACCAACATGAAAGATGTTGCCTTGTTTGATAGCTATCCCGTACCTGAGGAAAATACTGCAAACTTTAATGGTGCCTGGGGCACGTATCCTTACCTACCAAGTGGTAATATTCTCATTAGTGATATTGAAAATGGTTTATTTGTTGTTAAACTAAATGAAAATGATGGCGATTTTCCTCAATCAAATTCAGGAGGTGGCTCGGGTACGGTGACATCAGAAGAATCTAATGGAAGTGGCTCGCTGTCTTATTTTTCTATGCTCTTTCTTTTTATATTTTGTAGACGAAAAATTAAATAAATTTTGTGAAATTTTCTAGAACTCACAAACTTTATAATCAACAGGAAAATAATTCCGGTAAAAAGGAACTATTTTTTTGTTTCTACAATCTTTAAATGATGCAAAAAAGCCATCATCTTTATACCCATAAACAATATCTTCTGGTGCTGAAAGATCGATGCTTTTAGCGCCCATTTTTTTAAACAAATCCGACCATACTAACAATGCACCGGATGATCCTGTTAAATTAATCGATTGATTATCATCTCGCCCAAGCCAAACAACAGCTAATTGTTCATTATCAAACCCCGCATACCAACTATCTTTTAGAGCGTTCGTTGTTCCTGTTTTTCCTGCCAATATTTTATTATGAAAATTTTGCTGAATTCTTTTTGCCGTTCCAACTTGTGTGACCTTTGATAATAAATAACGGATTAAAAAAGCGGAGTCTTCATCTATGACTACTTCACTTTCTCTTGAATAGCGATTAAGCAGTTTTCCACTTTGGTCTTGCACCGCAAGTATAGCACTTGGTTTGATGGTTAAGCCATTATTAGCAATTGCTTGATAAAGTCTAAGCACTTCATATACAGACATTTCTTTACTTCCTAAAGCAATTGATGGATAGGCTGTGATAGAACGATCAAAACCAATATTTTCTATTGTCTTAATTACCGAGTCGACACCAACCAACAGCGCTAGATTTGCCGTCGCCAAATTATATGAGTTCGTTAATCCTGTTTCTAACGGGAGATTAAAACTTGAATCACCATGTTCGATTTTATCGTAATTATTGGGGGACCATACGCTATTATCTGAACCTGTAAGCGTAAATTTTTTATCCGAAATCATAGTCATCAAATTAAATTGTTTCGGGTTTTGTAGAGCCGTTAAATATACAAACGGTTTAATGATAGAACCCGTTTGCCTATAGGCGTTAATTGCTCGATTAAAACCAATATAATTAGGGTTTTTATCGCCGACAACGGCCAAAATTTCACCACGTTTATAATTGCTAAGAATCAATGCGCCTTGTAATTGATTTTTGTCATGTGATTGACCATTTAATTGTCGTTCTAGATGTTTAATTCTTTGCTTTAAAGATGCTTCTGCTTGTAACTGTTTGATTGGATCAAGACTTGTAAAAATACGCAAACCATCTCGCTTTAGTGAGCCTGTCGAATAAAGCTCTGAAAGCTCTTTTCGCACTAAACCCATAAAAGCAGGATTACGACTGGTTCTTATCGGAGCCTTAGCAACAATCGCTAAAGAACGAGATATGTCACTTTTATATCGTTTAGTAGAAATGAGGCCATTATCTAACATCTTTTTTAATACTAGGTTTCGACGTTCAATTGCTCTTTGCGGATGTTTCCTAGGATTATAAAATGAAGCACCTTTAACAATTCCAATTAATAATGCAATTTGAAAAGATTCTAATTGATTAATTGGCAGATCAAAATAAAATTCACTAGCACGAGAAAAACCATGGATAGCAATCTGTTTATTTTGACCAAGATATATTTCATTAATATATGCTTCTAGAATCGTATTCTTATTATAGTGAATTTCCGTCAAGAGAGCCATCAAGGCTTCTTTTCCTTTTCTTAAGAAATTTTTCTGGCTAGATAAAAAATGATTTTTCATTAATTGTTGAGTTAATGTGCTTCCTCCACTAACTATTTTTCCATCTTTTAAATTATTCCAAACAGCACGACCAATACCTGAAATAGATAAACCCCAATGCTCAAAAAATGATGCATCTTCCATAACAAGTAGAGTTTGAATAAAATTGGGAGGAAGATCCGACAATTTAATTAACTGTCGATCTTCAAAGTTATTGCCATTGGTAAGTTGTATATCCCCAAGAGACAGAGGCTCTAAGCGAACATAATTAAGATTAGACTTTGTTGAGAAATTAATTAACTCAGTAATTCTATTATTGGTGATCGTTAACTGGATATTTTGTGAAGATTGTTTGCCATCCCAAAAATCAAAAATTCTTGTTCTTATAACCAGCGTTTGTTTTGTATCTTCATTTCCATATAATTCATACTCGCCAATAAAAAGGGCTTTTATTTTTTTACGATAACTTAATAATTCCAACTCCTGCTTTAAAGACTGAAAACTTAACTCCTGTCCGAGTGTAAAAACTAAAGCTCTGGCGTATACCTTTGCGGGAATATCCCATGCTTGCTGTTTAAATTCATTTTTAACAATAGAGTCTAGGTAAATAGTAAGGAAAGCAGTTAGAACCACGATTATGAGAGTCAACTTAATAAAAAATGACTTTAGTTTAGAAGTAATGCTACCCATAAAGATTACTTATATTTCTTTCTAATATATAGGTCTTTATACTGGAATAAAACACTCTGCTTATCGATTGATAACAGCTGGAGGTTTGGGGCGATCGTTTCACCTACACCATAGAATGAATTATTTAAGACAATAAAACTCTTTTTAGCATTACTTGATATGGCATAAGAGCTAATTTCTAAACTTGGCAATGCCACTAAAATATCAGTTGTTAACTCTTCGTAATAAATAACATCCTTCTGCGAATATTGATCACTAGCATAATTAATTTTACTTATTGTACTGTTCTTTTTTACTGGTGAAGAAATAACGTCTTCACCAGTATTTTTTTTTATGGAATTTGACTCTGTCACAACATTATTTTTTATTTTTCGTTTTTGTGGTTTATATTGATTTGTTATTTCAGTAACTGGAATATTTGAAATATCTTCACTATTATCTACGACTAATTTTTTCTCAAAATTTTCTATTTTTAATAGACTATTTGACTTGCTTGGGGGTTTTTCAGAAGTACTCAAATAAAAATAAATCCAGCTCGTAATTAGTGAAACAAGTAACAATATACTCACTAATTTCCAAATTCTAACACTTTCACTCAAAGCATCATCATTTAACATTTCGTCGTCAAAATGAGAATCATGTACACTAGGTACAATAATTTCTTCTTGATCCTTTTTTGATTTTAATGAATCTAATAATATCGACACGTTAAGCCTTTTTACTCTAATA
>Ga0256845_1001395_pt1 | contig 19551 bp, 20 predicted proteins | sample RiftiametaG_FD_189101 | JGI IMG/M metagenome (GOLD analysis project Ga0256845, IMG submission 189101) | Tube worm associated microbial communities from hydrothermal vent at the East Pacific Rise, Pacific Ocean - Riftia | ecosystem: Host-associated > Annelida > Integument > Unclassified ...
TAAGCTTTTTATGCCTGGTATTATAAAACTGTCTTGGGACAGAACCATTTCTATTCCAAGAAAAAATGCTGTAACAAGAGATACAAGCATGAGAACATAAAAAAATGATGCCTTGTTCATGCCTTTTTGGAGTTTTTTCAGGGAGAGTAAAAATAAGGCATAAAAAAAAGCCGTGAGAAAGCCCATAATAAGCCCTGTTTGATATGAATCTGAAAAATTTGTCCACTTGATGCCCACAATCATTATCAAGCCTGCAAAAGCTATTGGTATGGAAAGAAAAAATAAAGGATGCAATTTCTCCTTAAAAAAGAAAACACCTGCCCCTGCCAGAATAATAACCTGAAGATTTGGCAGGATAGTACCAAGCCCCGGACCAATATATGTAATTGACAAATGATAGCAATAAAGGTCCATGGCAAAAATAAACCCGCAAAACACAAGCAGAATAACATGGCTGAATCCATACCATTTAAATTCCCTGTTCAAAACAGTAAGTATTAATAAAATAATACCTCCGAAAAAAACCCTGTAAAATGCAGATGACACAGGACTGACACCACTGATTTCTACCCATACACCTGAAAAACTTATGAGAAATGCACCAATAAAAATGCAAGGTATGGCAAAGGTCTTGTGTTTTTTAAATTCCAATAAAGAAAGTAATCTTGATATCATTTTGTTTTATTATCTTAAAAAAAGGGGGCTTAATTGCTGACCAGATAAGCTGGTGATACCAATATTCACTTTAGCTATACACATCCTTTCTATGACCAACTTTAACTATCCAAACAGAAAGCTCTTTATCTTGGATTGAGTAAAGAATGCGGTATTGTCCATATCTCAAACGATATTTTTCTTGACCACTTAATTTTTTACATCCGGATTGACGGGGATTCTCACCAAGGGATTCAATACATGCAAGAATTTTTGTTAAATCCTTGTCTGGAATAGATTTGAAATCCTTCCATACTGATTTTTTTAAAAAAATTTTATATGCGCCCATCTCGCCTAAGCCTTTTAACCATTTGCTCGTAGCTTACTAAGGGCTCATCAGCTCTTTCCTCAAAAGCAGAAAGATCATTCGCATCCTCCGCAAGAGCTTCTCTCAATGCTTCATTAATAATTTTGGACATTGAACAGGATGTTTCAAGGGCTTTAAGGCGTAATGCATGATGAAGTGTTGGATCTAAATATATAGTTGATCGTTTTGATAATGTTGCCATAATTTCACCTCCAAATAAACAGTATCAACACTATAACACTATAATGTTTTTATGTCAAGATTTTGAAAACGAACTCTTTCTTATGTTGATCTTTTAGATATAGAGCCTTTGGCAATGCCGGTTTAAGCTTTTTTAATCCAGGTCAAGTTCAGCTTTACATTTATTGCATTGCATGGCACCGCGGAAAACCTTGTTGCCGCATTCTTTGCATATATAGCGGGCTTCTTCGTCGTTTATCCATTTTTCTGTCCCATGTTCCCGTCTATACGGGACAGATCTTAATATGACTTTTTTACCCACAGCCATGGGAAAATTGTCAATAAAGGCACAGGGGAATTCATCGCATTCATGGCATCCTGAATATCCTTTGTCTTGGCAGCAGTCACGGATTTCACATTGCTGGCAATGCATAAAAATAGTATTGGACATGCATCCATTGCATTTTATGTCATCTGTTGTAAGATTCTCGCAATTGGGAAGGGTGCCCTTGCCTTTAACATTTCCTTTGTAAAGGTTAACAAGTCCTTTTTTCAATTTTTCATTGTTATCCCTGTGGGCAATATGAATTGCACAAACTCCGCAATAAAGTCCGCAAGGCGAGGCAAAATCTGGTGAGGCAAAATCTGAATTTATTTTCATAATAGAAGATCTCCTTTTGTTTTTATTTAAGTGGTTTCATATTTATAGTCAACACAATTTTTAATTTATGTTATTCTGTTTTTAATAATTATTAAAAATCATGGAGTTTTTTATATATCATGGACAAAAAAATAATAAATAAAGACTTGTTTGATTTTAAACTTTGCACCACTTCATTTATTTATCCTGACAATATTATTCCCAATGTCAGAAAACTCGGGCCATTTTTTGATGAAATTGAACTTTTGATATTTGAAAGCATTCCTTGTTCTGTTCTCCCGTCTCCCAGGGATATAAAAGAGCTTAAAAACCTGGCACAGGAATTTGACTTAACATATAATATCCATCTTCCGGTTGATGTATCCCTTACAGATATTTCCAGAACAAAAAGAGATCAGGCTGTTGAAACCATAAAACAGGTTATTGATATTACAGGTCTGTTAAATCCGACAACCCACACTCTTCACCTGGAATTTGAAGAATATAAAAATTCTTCTTTAAATTATGATGACTGGTATAAAAGAAGTTTTGATGCCATGGGAAAATTGTGCGCATTATTGGACAAACCTGAAATAATTTCCATGGAAACCCTTGATTATCCCTTTGAATCCATTGCACCCATAATTGATGAATATCAGGTTTCTGTCTGTGTTGATGCAGGGCATCTGATAAAATACGGTCATGACATTAAACGCATTTTTGAAAAATACCATGATAAAATTCCCCTTATCCACCTCCATGGCGTTGATTTTTCCATGGTGCCTCCAAAGGATCATGTTTCCCTTGAAAAAATGCCAAAGGAAAAATTTATTGATACCCTTGAAGTTTTGAAAAAATTTAAAGGCGTTGTTTCCATAGAAGTGTTTAATAAAGACAATTTAATATCATCTCTTGATTTTTTAAAGAAAAATTTTTAAAAGTTCTTTTGATTCAGCACATCTTTAATATTGCCTGAAATTTTGAGACCACCTTGGACCAAAACAAGTATTTTTTCTGCAATGGCTGAAATTTCTTCCATATTGTGGCTTACATACAAAACCGGTATTGATAACTCTGTTGAAAGTTTTTTGATAAAGGGGAGAACTTCATGTTTTCTTGATTGATCAAGGGAAGCTAAGGGCTCATCCATGAGAAGGAGGTACGGACTTGTAAGCAATGCCCTTCCAATTGCCACACGCTGCTTTTCACCGCCTGATAATTTAGCAGGCCTTCGTTTTAATACCCTGGAAATATCCAAAAGCTCAATTACATGATCAATATCTATGTATCGCTCCTTAATTGGTATTAATTTCATTCCATAGGTCAGGTTTGACATTGCTGATAAATGGGGAAAAAGTCTTGCTTCCTGAAAAACATAACCAAAACGCCGCTTTTCAGGGGAAATATTGATTTTTTTATTGGAATCATAAACGCATTTATTATTAATAATAATATGTCCCTTATCTGGGTTGCCAAGCCCTGAAATCATATTGATAATAGATGTTTTACCTGCGCCTGAGTGCCCTGAAAGAGCGGTTATGCCAATATGTTCACAAGCATATTTGATATTGATTTTAAAATCTTTGTATTGTTTTTGAATATTAATATCAATCATGGATAATTAATCTCCCCTTATTATCCCTGACATTTTTCTGGATAGATATTCCGAGGTCATGAGGGCGAAAAATGCAGTAATAACCGAAATAATGCACAGCCTCATGGCGCCGACATCGCCGTTTGGCACCTGGGTCATGGTATAAAGTGCAAGGGGCAGCGTTCTTGTCTCTCCAGGTATATTTGATACAAAAGTGATGGTTGCTCCAAATTCACTTAAACTCCTTGCAAAGGCAAGGATCATGCCTGTCAGCACACCTGGTGCTATTAAGGGTAATGTAATGGTGAAAAAAATCCGAACCTTTCCTGCGCCAAGGGTTTTTGCAGCTTCTTCAAGACCTGGATCAACAGCTTCTAAAGAAAGACGTACTGCACGTACAAAAAGTGGGAAAGCCATAACAGCTGATGCAAGGGCAGCTCCTTTCCAGTTAAAGGCAAAACTCATTCCTGTCAGATTAAAAAGCAAGTTCCCAAGAATTCCTTTTCTGCCCAGAAGCACAAGAAGAAAATACCCTGTTACAACAGGAGGCAGCACAAGGGGCAGATGAACCATACTGTCTAACAAAGCTTTTCCAAAAAAGAATTTTTTGGCAAGTATCCATGCTGCACCAATACCCGGGATAAAGCAGACAAATACAGCCCATAAAGAGACCTTGAGGCTTAGAATTAATGCTTCTGTTTCAAAGGGTGTGAGTCTTAAAAATTCCATTATTTAACCCTGTTGAACATTATTGAATCAAAAATCCGTATTTTTTAAATATTTTTTCAGCCCCGGGTGATTTTAAAAATTTTAAAAAGGCTAAACCGGATTTTGTGCTGTTCTCTTTTACAATTGCTGCCTGATAGGTTATGGGAAGATGGGATTTTTCAGGAAAAACACCTGCAATTTTCACTTTATCTGTAATGGCAGCATCTGTGGAATACACAATGCCTAAGGGAGATTCTTCCCGTTCAACAAAAACAAGGGCGGTCCGCACATCCTTTGCTCTTATGACCCTTGATTTTATTTTGTCCCATACACCAAGGGAGATTAACGCCTGTTTTCCGTATATACCTGCCGGAACATGGTCAGGATCACCCATGGATAATCTTTTGCCCTTTAATATTTTATCAAGATCAAAGCCCTGAACAATATTGATTTTAAAATTTTTTGCACTGGCAGGCACTATCAGCACAAGGCTGTTGCCAAGGATATTGCATTGTGTGTTTTTTTGAATAAGTCCTTTTGCAGCAAGAAAAGACATCCATTTTTTGTTTGCAGAAATATAAACATTGGCAGGCGCTCCTGATTCTATCTGCTTTGCAAGGGTTGATGAAGATGCAAATGACGGGACAAATTTTATTTTTGTTTGATGTGAAAATAATTTTCCGATTTCATCCACTGCATTGATTGTGGACCCTGCTGCAAAAACTATCACCTTTTTTGCCTGGGCTGCATTTATTGTGTTGGAACAGATAAAAACATAAAAAAATATCAATAAAATAGTTCTGGAAATTTTCATGATATGGTCATTCCTTATATTAGTTGACTTTAGGTGTTTATTTATAGTAATTATGTTTAAACACGTCAAGTAATATTTGTAAAGTACATCTTTTAGTATTTTTTATATGCATTATTTATGTTATATTAACCACTTTGGATGTAAATAATGTTATTTGAATCTGCAAAGGAATGATAAACAGATGAGTAAATTCAAGGATTCCGGCATTATATGTAGATTAAAAGAGATTCGCAATAAGAAAAAAATAACCCAGACAAAACTTGCCAAACTTGTGGGAGTAAAAAGACAGGCGATCTATGATCTGGAAGCAGGTCGCTACCTGCCCAATACATCCATTGCCCTGAAACTTGCAAAAATTTTAAATTGCAGTGTGGAAGATATTTTTGTGGAAGAATCCATGGATTCCCAGCCTGTTGTTCTGGTTGATGACCATGATACAATGGACCCAAGGGTGCGCCTTGCAAAAATACGCAATATTGTTTATGCCTACCCCCTTTTAAGGGATTTTTCCATGGGTGATGAGATGAAAGCAGCTGACGGACTGCTTTCTCCCTGCAATACCATGGCAACAATGCTGAACTCAAATGATTATTTGAAAAATACTGCTGTGCTTTTAGGATGTGACCCTGCGTTTTCAATCCTTGGACACCATGTGCAGAAAACCGGCATAGATGCTGATGTTTATTGCAGGTTTGCATCAAGCAAAAAATCATTGACCCAATTGGCAAAAGGACAGGCACACCTTGCAGGAATCCATATGCATGATAAAGGCGGCATTGACGGAAACCAGGAATTAACCGAAAAATTGCTGAAAAATTTCAAGGGTGTTCTTGTTGCTTTTTCTTTTTTTGAAGAAGGCTTGTTGGTTGCAAAGGGCAATCCCTTTGATATTCGTAAACCAGAAGACCTTGCCCAAAAACAAATCCGCTTTGTAAACAGGGAAAAAGGTGCAGCTTTGCGCCATCTTTTAGATGATCTTGTTTGTGAATCTGATATACCTTTCTCAGAAATCAATGGGTATGATAATATTGTTTTAAATCATTCCCAGGGCGCCCAGAAAATATTGCATGGTGTCTGTGATGCAGCTCTTGGTTTAAAAGCTGTTGCCACGGCTTTTAATCTTGGTTTTGTCCCTCTTTCCAGGGTAAGGTGTGACCTTGTAATCCCCTGGGATCTTCTGGATCATACAGGTGTTAAAACTGCCCTTGACACACTTCAAAAACAATCATTTAAAAATGAATTAAGCTCTATTCCGGGATATGATTCCTCCTGTACCGGAAAAATAATCAAGGAATTTTAATTAAAAATAATTTTTGAATGGTGACCGGAAACTGGAGACGGTCTGTAAAGGTTGGTTCTGCGTGGTAGTTTAGAGCACAATCCCCTTTTTGTCCCTTGTTTAGAATAGTTAAATATAAGGGTGCGGAATATGAGATTTATCAAGATTTAAGGTTTGATTTTGTCGTTCTATCAGGATAGTATTCATTTTGACGGGTTTCCTGTTTTTGATTTTGTTTTTTGCCAACGCTCAAAGATTAACTGTATTTTTGAAAGGTGAAATTGAAAGAGTTTAGTAAATGGAAAATAAAGAAAAACAAGTGAAATCTAAAAAGCGTGTTACCGACTATGGAGAAGTGTTTACATCTGAAAGAGAGGTAAATGCCATGCTTGATTTGGTAAAGCAAGAAACAGAAAGAATTGATTCTCGTTTTTTAGAACCTGCATGTGGAACCGGTAATTTTCTTGTTGAAATATTATGGCGAGAGTTAGCTGTTGTAGAACAAAGATATAGTAAAAACCAAATTGAATATGAACGCTATGCTGTTATTGCTGTTTCAAGCATATACGGAATTGATTTATTACAGGATAATATAGAGGAGGCAAAAAACGCCTTTTTGATATTTTCAATGAACAATACACAAAAAAATATAAAAGCAACTGCAAAGAAAAATGCAAAACCAGTGTGAAATTTATACTAAAACAAAATATTTTGCGAGGTGATGCATTGACGTTCTTAACGGATAATGATGAACCTATTGTGTTTTCCGAATGGTCTACTGTAAATGGAAGTATGACAAAAAGAAGAGATTTTACACTCAACAATTTGCTTGGAGCAGAGGCAATGAAAGGTGATGGAGGTCTTTTTGAAGAATTTTATGATACAGACCCTAAATTATATAGATTTGATGAAAATGGTTACATATCATTTGATAAATTAGAAAAAAATCATTCATTTGTTAATGATTGGAAAATTTTTATCCCTTATGCAAGTCCAGGAAACGATAGCTATCCACATTTAATTTTAAGTAAGCCTATTGTTGCAGGCGTTAATACCTGTTGTACTGAAACCTATTTAATTATAGGTCTCGTTTCTTCAGAAATAAGAGCTAAAAACATTGCTCAATATATGGTCACATCTTTTTTTAGATTTATGGTCTTGTTAGCTAAAAGCACGCAACACATTACACAAAAAACATATGTTTTTGTTCCAATGCAAAACTTTGATGAAACTTGGACAGACGAAAGATTATATCAAAAGTATGGAATAACGAAAGAAGAACAGGAATTTATCGATACATTAATAAGACCAATGGATATAACTTATGAGTAATAATGAAATAATAATCTACACAACTGAAGATGGCAAAGTTAAAATTGAAACTCATTTTAAGAATGAGACTGTTTGGCTTAATATTGACCAGATAGCGGAACTTTTTCAAAAATCCCGTTCTACTATAAACGAGCATATTCTTAATATTTATAAAGAACAGGAGCTTGAAAAAGAGGATTCAATGAGAAAAATCGGAAATTCCGATTTTTCTACCAAACCTACTAATTTTTACAATCTCGATGTGGTTATTTCGGTTGGTTACAGGGTGAAATCACATAGAGGCATACACTTTAGAAAATGGGCTACAGCTCTTATCAAAGAGTATCTGATAAAAGGCTTTGCAATGAACGATGAACTGTTAAAAGAAGCAGGGGGCGGAAACTACTTTGATGAACTTTTGGCTCGTATTCGTGATATTCGTTCATCTGAAAAGGTATTCTGGCGAAAGGTTTTGGATATTTATGCTACAAGCATAGATTATGATCCAAATACAGAACAGTCAATATTATTTTTCAAAACAGTGCAGAATAAAATGCATTGGGCTGTTCATGGAGAAACAGCAGCTGAAACAATCTACAAACGAGTAAACTCTTCAAAAAAGCATATCGGGCTAACAAATTTTAAAGGCGAAATACCTACAAAACAGGAGATTGAAATTGCTAAGAATTATTTATCGGAAGATGAATTGAATATTTTGAATAGAATGGTAACTGCATTTTTAGAAATTGCAGAAATTCAGGCATTAGATAGAACACCAATGTATATGACTGATTGGATTAAGCAGTTAGATACTTTTTTAAAGATGACAAACAAAGATATTTTACAGCATTCAGGAACAATAAGTCATCAAAAAGCCATAAAAAAAGCATCTACTGAATACGAAAAATATAAAGAAAAAATAAAAAATAGAATTACGCAAGTTGAAAAGGATTTTATAAAACAATTGGAAAATAGCACTAAAAGGTTAAAAGAATGAGCAAAAAAGAATTTTTCCCGAAACGACCTCAAGCAAAACCAACAATTTATGCTTACATTAATGAATGATGCCAACGCTGAAAGAAAGAGCTAACAAAATTTGGAAGAAAAAGGAAGAAATTACATCAAATGTATCAACTATTTCAGGATACAATAAGAGGCTGTTTGAGAAGATATCTGATTTTTACATTGATTGCACTTGTGTTCGTTACAAGCCTATGCTTTACCAAAGGAAGTGACGCACAAGAAAAGGATTTTCCTTTTCACTCAGGTGAAAAACTGGTCTTTGAAGCAAGATGGGGCGTTATTCCGGCAGGTGAAGCTGTTATTGAGGTATTGAAAGAACAAGAGATAAATGGTGTCAGATGCCGGCATTTTGCAATAAGTTTAAAGACATATCCGTTTATAGATATTTTTTATAAAGTCAGAGACACCATTGATTCTTATACAGATATGGAAATGACCCATTCGGTCTTATATAAAGAAAAAAAACGCGGCAAAAGAAAAAAAGATGTTGTTATCAATATGGATTGGGAAAAAAAACAAGCCGTATATTCAAAAAACGGGAAAATAAAAAAAACCATTTCCATATTGCCTGGTTCCTTTGACCCTTTATCAGTATTTTTTGCCTTTCGCATTCATGAATTAAAAAAAGGATTAAATATCAATATATCGGTGACAGATGGGAAAAAATGTGTCAATGGGGTAGCAAGAGTCATAAAAAGAGAAAAAATAAAGGTAAATGGCAAGATCTACGACACTTATTTAGTGGAGCCTGATTTAGAACACATCAAAGGCGTGTTTGAAAAAAGCAAAAATGCCAAACTTCAATTATGGGTCACTGCGGACAAATACCAGATGCTTGTCAGGGTAAAAAGCAAAGTCATTATTGGAAGTTTTGTGGGAGATCTTATTTCTGTCGAGGGCATTGGAGAAAAAAAGCAGAAAACAACCCTGCCTGAATAAATAGATTTTATTGAATTATATCTAAAGCTTTGGTATTTAGAGTTATTAAGCTTATATTGTGCTGTTAATTTCAAGTTAAGGTTATTTTAAGATGTCCATTGTTCAAAAGAGGAAAAAAACGCGCCAGATAAATATTGGTTCTGTAAAAATAGGAAATGGTGCACCTGTTGCTGTTCAGTCCATGACCAATACATATACCCAGGATGTTACATCCACAGTGTCCCAGATAAACCAATTATCAAAAGCAGGCTGTGAAATTATAAGGATTGCCATACCTGACATGGATGCAGCCCTTGCCGTAAAAAAAATCAAGAAGCAAATTGATATTCCCTTAATTGCAGATATTCATTTTGATTATAAACTTGCCATTGCAGCAGCAGAAAACGGGGCAGATGCCTTGAGAATCAATCCGGGCAATATCGGAGCAAAATCAAGGGTTGAAAAATTAGTCCAATGTGCAAAAAATAATGGAATTTCAATCAGAATAGGTGTAAACTCCGGGTCTCTTGAAAAAGACATTGAAAAAGAATTTGGCAATGGTGCAAAAGCCATGGCAAAAAGTGCTGAACAAAATATTGATCTGCTTCGGAGCATGGATTTCCATGACTTAAAGATATCAGTTAAGGCATCTGATGTTTCAAGAACCGTGGAAGCATACAGGCTTGTGTCATCCATGACAGATTTGCCGCTGCATCTTGGGGTCACGGAAGCAGGTGGACTGTACGCCGGGATTTCAAAATCAGCAATAGGCATTGGTATGCTGCTTGCCGAGGGTATTGGGGATACAATGCGGGTTTCCTTAACAAGGGACCCTGTTGAAGAGATAAGAACAGCATGGGAGATTTTAAGAGCCCTTGATATAAGAAAAAGAGGGGTTGAAATAATATCCTGTCCCACATGCGGAAGATGCAGGATTGACCTGTTTGATATTGCGGAAAAAGTTGAAAAGTCTTTGCTTAATATTAAGGTTCCGGTTAAGATTGCAATTATGGGCTGTGTGGTAAATGGTCCTGGTGAGGCAAAAGATGCTGATATCGGGATAGCAGGTGGAGATGGCATTGGTATTTTATTTAAAAAAGGAAAACTTGTAAAAAAAATTCCTCAGGATAAGCTTATAGATGTGCTTTTAGAGGAAGTTGAAAAATATACTAAGACCTGGAGGAAATTAAATGGGGAAAAAGGTTAAAACTGCAATAACGCCAACAAGAGAAGAAAATTATCCTGCATGGTATCAGGAGGTTATTAAAGCTTCTGATATGGCTGAACATTCTGCTGTAAGAGGATGTATGGTAATTAAACCCTGGGGCTATGCCTTGTGGGAAAATATGGTAAAAGTCCTTGATGAAATGTTTAAAAAAACAGGCGTTAAAAATGCATATTTTCCTTTATTTATTCCCAAGTCATATCTTGAAAAAGAGGCTGAACATGTTGAAGGATTTGCAAAAGAGTGTGCAATTGTAACCCACCATAAGCTTGAGCAGGATGAAAACGGTAAATTGATTCCGGCAGGAAAGCTTGCAGAACCCTTGATAGTACGCCCTACTTCAGAAACAATTATTGGAGAATCCATGTCAAGGTGGATAACAAGCTATCGTGATCTGCCACTTTTACTTAATCAATGGGCAAATGTTGTAAGGTGGGAGATGAGAACCAGACTTTTTCTCAGAACAAGTGAGTTTCTCTGGCAGGAAGGGCATACTGCCCATGCAACAGAAATGGATGCAAGAGAGCGCACCATGATGATGCTGGATGTTTATACAAAATTTGTCCAGGATTATCTTGCAATGCCTGTTATCCAGGGCAATAAAACAGAATCAGAAAGATTCCCAGGAGCTGTTGATACCTTGTGCATTGAGGCTATGATGCAGGATAGAAAAGCTCTCCAGGCAGGCACCTCGCATTTTTTAGGACAGAATTTTGCCAAGGGCTCCAATATTAAATTCCAGGATGAAGATAAAAATGAAAAATTTGTTTATACAACTTCCTGGGGCACGTCAACAAGGATGATAGGCGGGCTTATCATGACTCACAGTGATGATGATGGCATTATTATGCCGCCAAAGGTTGCACCGTCTCATATTGTTCTTATTCCAATTATAAGAAAACCCGATGAAAAAAGAAAAATAATAGAATATTGTACGACCATTGCTGATGCTTTAAAAGATAAAGAATATGCCGGAAGAAAAATTATTGTTGAAATAGATGATAGAGATATTGGTGGAGCAAGGGGTTGGGAATGGATTAAAAAAGGTATACCCATCAGGGCGGAAATAGGTCCAAGAGACATGGAAAATGATTCTGTTTTCATGGGCAGAAGAGATAAATCTCCTAAAGACAAACAATCTATCAAAAGAGAAGAGTTTATTAATAAGGCAATTGATATTCTGGATGATATACAAAATAATTTGTATAATAGAGCCATTGCATTTAGAAAAGAAAATACCCATGAGATTGATGATCAAAAACAATTTTATGATTTTTTTACACCTCCTCCTGAAGCCGAAGGGATACATGGAGGCTTTGTCCATGCTCATTGGTGCGGTTCTTCCAAATGCGAAGAAAAAATTAAAAAAGATCTTTCTGTTACCATAAGGTGTATTCCCTTTAGCAGTACAACAGAACAGGGTAAATGCATTTGCTGCAATAATACAAGCAGCAGACGGGTTTTATTTGCAAAAGCGTATTAGCATTATTTAAAAATGATCAGAATAACAGACATTCTTGATAAAATATTAGAGCATAACCCTGATGCTGAACTAGATATAATTGACAGAGCATATATCTATTCGGCAAGGGTGCATGATGGGCAGATACGTCTTTCAGGAGAGCCTTATTTGTCACATCCCCTGGAGGTTGCTGCAATTGTGGCAGATATGAAGCTTGACGTGGAAAGTGTTGCTGCGGCATTGCTCCATGACGTTGTTGAAGATACCCATGCAACAGCTGAAGATATTGAAGAGATGTTTGGTCATGATGTTGCTCATATTGTGTCAGGAGTCACAAAACTTTCCAAACTTACATTTTCAACAAAAGTTGCACACCAGGCAGAGAGTCTGAGAAAAATGATTCTGGCAATGGCTGATGACTTAAGGGTTGTGCTTATAAAACTTACTGACAGAGTCCACAACATGAGGACCCTTAAATATCATAAAAGTGCAGAAAAACAACGGGCAATTGCCCAGGAAACCCTTGATATTTATGCCCCTATTGCTGCACGCCTTGGAATATTCTGGATAAAACAGGAGCTTGAAGATATTGCTTTTTATTATACTCTTCCCGATGAATATGACAGAATTAACAGCCTTGTAAATAAGGCAAAGGAAGAAAAAGAAGAATATATTGCAATTGTTAAAAAAAAGCTTGAGGAAGAGATACATAAAACAGGATTTAGCGCTGATATCAAGGGGCGGTTTAAAAACCCTTACAGCATTTACCATAAAATGCTTTCCCAGGATCTTGAATTTGAAGAAATCTATGATGTCATAGCTTTTAGAATAATTCTTGATTCGGTTACTGAATGCTATGCCATTATGGGATTGATTCATTCTTTGTGGACTCCTATTAATAATAAAATTAAGGATTATATTGGCAGTCCCAAGCCCAATATGTATCAATCTATTCATACAACTGTGATAGGTCCATCCGGTGAAAGAATCGAAATACAGATACGCACCTGGGAAATGCATCAAATTGCAGAGTCAGGTGTTGCAGCTCATTGGAGCTATAAAGAGGGTATGAAAATTGAGCAGGGAACCAATGAAGCCTTTGCCTGGATAAGAAATCTTGTTGAAAATCAGGAAAATTATAAAGACCCTGATGAGTTTATAGAAAATGTCAAAATAGATTTGTTCCCAGATGAAATTTATGTGTTTACCCCATTGGGAGAGATCAGAACCTTACCAAGGGGCGCAACTCCAATTGATTTTGCCTATTTAATCCATACTGAAGTAGGTCATTCCTGTAAGGGCGCAAAAGTAAACAGCGCGCTTGTACCGCTGTCATCAAAGCTCAAGACCGGAGACAGGGTTGAGATCATCACATCCAAAACCCAGTCACCAAGCCCTGACTGGCTTCATATTGTTAAATCTGTAAAAGCCAAAAGCAAGATACGTCAATGGCTCAATGCCAAAGAAAAAGAGAGAAGTGTTTCTCTTGGCAAAGAAATGTGTGAAAAAGCTTTCAGGAAAAAGGGTCATAGTTTTAATAAAGCATTTCGAACCAATAAAATTGAAGAAGTATCCAAGAGTTTTGGTTTTGAAAAAGAAGAAGAACTTTTAGCCCAGGTGGGGTTTGGAAATATTACACCCATACAGGTCCTAAACAAAGCTGTGCCTGATCTTGAAAAAAATGAAATTAGGAACAAGCCCCTTTTTAAGAAATTATTGCCAGGCAAAAAAAAGAATAAAGACCATACAGGGGTTATTGTCAAAGGGCTTAATGATATTCTTGTCAAATTTGCAAAATGCTGCAATCCTCTTCCGGGCGACCCCATTGATGGATATATTACCATTGGTGAAGGAGTAACAATACATAGAAAAAATTGTGTTAATATATTAAAAATGAGCCCGGAACGACAGATAGATGTATCCTGGAGCAGTGATGATAATAAAGATCAGTATTTTGTAAGTTTAAGGATTCGATGTGTTGACAGACCTGGTCTGCTTGCTGATATGGCAAATGTAATAAGCAATAATAAATCAAATATCCAATCAACACGCTCTGAGACATCAGAGGTGGGGATTGGATATTTTTATTTTACTATTACAGTTGAAAACTCAGCCCATCTTCAAAAAATAATATCAGAACTTAAAAAGATAAAAAAGGTTAAAGATGTTAAGAGGGTAGTAATCAACCAATAGATTATAATTCTTTTGGGGTCACTGTTTTTTTAACAACTTTTCCTGATTTAATACAATTTGTGCAGGCATTTATTTTTTGAACTTTTCCATTGAAAACCGCACGAACTCTTTGTAAATTTGGATTAAATCTTCTTTTGTTTAAATTATGTGCATGACTCACATTGTTACCGGTCATTGGTTTTTTACCGCAAATATCACATTTTCTAGACATATCAATACTCCTAACAAGAGATAATTATTTCATTATCATTATTTCAAAAAATTAACCCAACGAATATATATTAAATTTTATTATTTGTAAATACATTTTTTGAATGCAATCAGGTTTTAAGTTCTGTTTACAACCACAATCTTATTTGATACTAATTTATTTGTGCCTGGGACCAATTACACAATTTGCATTTTAAACAGGTCGAATTTTGATTTTTACAGCCCAGGATGGCAAAAGCAGCATTGAAGCCCGCTATGAAGATGAGACCCTCTGGCTGACACAAAAACTTATGGGTGAGCTTTTTGAAGTTGGTACAAATACCATAAATTATTATTTAAAAGAGATATATTTAAAAGCAATGAGATTGAAGAGTCTCGAACTATTCGAAAATTTCGAATAGTTCAAATTGAAGGTGAACGCAGTGTTGAAAGAGAAATTGATTTTTACAATCTCGATGCCATTATTTCTGTTGGCTATCGTGTAAACTCTGTTCGTGCTACACAGTTCAGGCAATGGGCTACCAAAGTTTTAAAAGAATTTGCCATTAAGGGTTTTGTTCTTGATAAAAACGCCTTGACTTGTTTTTAGAGTATGATGACAGAGCTGTATTAAAAGATGTAGGAAGAATTACAATGGGAATTGTCAAATATAAAGCCAAAAATATCCTTTTTAAAAAATGAAAACTTCTTATGGTTTACTGCATACAATGGCGAGTGGTGGAATTGCAACATTAAATCTAAATACTGGAAATTTTTTAAAAATTAATATATCACTACCAGAAGAAGAAATATTGAAACAATTTCATAATAAAGTTGAGCTATTATTTGATAAAATATACAAAAATCAAGAGCAGGTTAACACCCTTGGAAAATTTCGAGTATTATTACCAAAATTTTTGAATGGTCAAGTGAGGGTCAGGTATTAAACTAAGGAGTGCAATATGACAACATCAAAATTAATAAAACAATTATTTTTATCATTTAGTAATAACGATAATGAATCTTTTGAGATTGCGGCTAGAGAGTATATTGAAAGAGAAAAACGGAAAAAACATAATATAGTTGCAAAAGAACTAGAAAAAGCCCTTTATAACACTGGTTATATAGCCTCTACTCAAAAGAGATTTAAAAATACTATACCAATCCCACGAGATGCAGAAAAGGGCTTTCCATTACTTGAGATACAACATTTTGAAAAAAATTTTAACAACCTTATTGTCTCAAAAGAAACAAAAGAGCAGCTTGAACAAATCATTAGAGAGTTTAAAGATTCCGATATTCTAGCATCTTATAATCTATATTGTAAAAGAAAAATATTGTTTTGTGGAAAGCCAGGAACTGGGAAAACTTTTTCTGCACAAATAATGAGTTCTGTTTTAAACATTCCACTAATATATATAAGGTTTGATGCGATTATATCCTCCTATCTTGGTGAAACAGCAGGAAATTTAAGAAAAGTTTTTGATTTTATTGAACATGGTACTTGGATTGTTCTTTTTGATGAGTTTGATATTATTGGCAAAAATAGAGATGATAATTATGAACATGGTGAAATAAAAAGAGTGGTTAATAATTTTTTACAAATGTTAGATAATGTTCAAGGGAACAGCATAATTCTTGCGGCCACTAATCATCAAAATATTCTGGACCCTGCTATTTGGCGTCGTTTTGATGATGTCATATATTATGATTTGCCTGATGAAGAAACCCGATACCAACTTTTTGAAATTTATTTAAAACCAATAAAACGAGATAGAGACATTGATTTGATTAAAATTTCTAAGAAAACAAAAGATTTATCTCCTTCTGATATAAAGATGATAACAGAAGAGGCTATGAAGCTTGCAATTATTAACTCCAAGGATATCATATCCATGGATAATATTGAAACAGCTGTTACCAAATTCATTCGTCGTGAAAAAGTTAGAAATAATGAAATGGGTACAAGATAATGAAACGATATGGACATCTAAAATTACCTGTTTTTAGAGGCAATATAGAACGTCAAAAGCGAGGCGGCGGCGGGTTTTCGTTTCCAACCGGGAGAAATAAAAGCCAGTTTGTACGGAACTCAGTTCAAAAAGCAGATGAGTTGATAACTTCTTATTCTACATTAAAAAAAAAGTTTTCAGGTCACGTTGATTCTGCTCTTATATATGAGATTGAAATAAATCAAAGTGTTCATATTGAAGGGATTGAAAAAACTTTTGCATCAATGGGTATCCATATTTTGTCTATAGCAGAAGGAAAGAAAGGATTTTGGATTGTTTTTAATGACAATGACAACTTAGATGATTTTAAAAAAAAACTTATAGACTATGGTTCAGAAGATGGTCCTAAATATGATTTTTTTAATGCAATTGAATCTTTCCAAAAGATACCGATTAATAAAAAAATCGGTCAAAATTTAAAAGCTAATCCTCTTGGAGACACTGCCGATTTTATCGATATTGAATTGTGGAAAATGAGTGATCCTCAAAAAAATGAGATTTTTATACAACAGCTTCAAGACACATATAATAATCCTTTACAATTTAGAATAACAGATAAACTTATTACAAAATCATTTGTATTATTACGAATAAAATTAATAAAAACCATATTTGATGAGATTATTGAATTAAATGAAATCGCAAGAGCAGATAGACCTCCAGAGCTACATTTTAATCCATTTCAATTTGTCCAACCTGATATATCTGAAATCAACTTTGGTGAGCCCTCAGACAATGCTGCTGGAATACTACTAATAGATTCTGGTATTATTTCCAATCACCCTATGTTAGAGAAATGTGTTGGGGGCGAAGAAAATTTTCAATCTGGTGAAACAGAAGTACATGACACGGTTGGTCACGGGACTGCTGTTGCAGGCTGCGCTGCTTACGGTGATGTTGAATATTGTCTTGAGAATAAAGAGTTTTACCCTGAGAACTGGATCTTTTCTGCTAAAGTTATGTATGCAGAAAAAAATATAATCACAGGAATTGTATCAGCTGTTTATGACCCCGAAAAATTAATAGAGCATCAACTCAAAGAAGCAGTTGAAAGTTTTTTATCAAATTCCGAATATTATATTAAAGTAGTCAATATTTCACTAGGAAACATAAATGAAGTTTGGCGTAAACACTACTCAAGACAACTTCCACTTGCAGCACTTATTGATGAGTTGGCTTTTACATTTCCCCACGTAGTATTTATTGTATCTGTGGGCAATCATCACCCCGCAAACAATCATGATACTATTCAATCAATCATAGATAATTACCCGACATATCTTATAGAAAATGAAGATTTTAAAATTATAAACCCTGCTACATCTGCATTGGCATTAACTATTGGCTCAATAGCGGGATTTGAAAGAATCGGCAAAGAACGATACGGGGCAGAAAATATTAAAATTCAGGTAGCAGACGAAAATCAACCATCACCGTTCACAAGGGCAGGTACTGGAATAAATGGGATGATAAAACCTGAACTTGTTGAATATGGTGGTAATTTGATTTTATATGAAAGCCACAATAGAATATCAGAAGATATTGGTGGTAAAATTGCATTATTAAATAATAAAACAACAGAAAACATCATTAAATATGACTATGGTACTAGTTTTTCAGCTTCAAAAGTTGCATATTTAGCAGGAAAAATTTCTAATCAATTTCCGCAAAGATCAGCAAACTATATAAAGAACATGTTGCTGATTGGTTCTGACTATACGTTTATACCAACCAAAAAATTTTATAAAACAAAGAATAAAAAAAATGCCGAAATCAAACATTTATCAGTAAGTGGTTTTGGTCTATGTATTTTAGATAAGGCAATAAATTCGTTTAGCAATAGAACAGTTCTTTGGGATGAAGGGAGAATTGCTCTGAACCAGATAAAGGTTTATTCTCTCCAATTGCCTGATATTTTTTTTAGCGTATCTGGGAAAAAGAAAATTACTGTAGTGCTAACTTTTAACCCGGAAACACGTCTAACCCGTGGAGACAGCTACCTTGGAAACCGTATGGAATTCCATCTGTTCCATTCTGTCAGTCCCGAAATCTTAATTGAAAAATATGGTTTAATTGCAGAAAATACAGAACAGGTTAGTGTACCAAAAGATATAAAAAAATTTGAGATAGATTTTTTTCCTGGCATTAACACAAGAAAAGCAGGATGCCACCAAAAAGCTTGGAAGGAATATAAACGCGAACCTAAAAATAGACCATCAACTCCTATATCTTTAGTTTTGCTTAATTTTAATAAATGGATTAATGACGACACGAGAACACAGAATTATTGCATTTCTGTAACATTTGAACATGAATTTGAAATTGAACTCTACAACGCAATCCGAGCGAACATTCAAATGAAAACAAGAGTAAGATAAGTAATGATCACAACAATCGGAAATATAACAAAATTATTATAGACTATAAAAATGTCTAAAGATAATATTCTTCAGAAATTTTCAAATTTTCAAATTTTCCAAACTTCTACCGGTAAGGTAAATATTGATGTATTTTTTTATAATGAGACTTTGTGGCTTACCCAAAAGAAGATGGCAGAGCTGTTTGAAAAAGACAGAAGTGTTATAACCAAACATTTAAAAGCTATTTTTAAAGATCAGGAATTGTCTGAGAATTCAGTATGTGCAAATTTTGCACATACTGCTGAAGATGGTAAGACCTATAATACAAAATATTATAATTTGCGGGCAATTACCGCTGTTGGTTATAGGGTAAACTCTCACAGAGCCATAGAGTTTAGGAAATGGGCAACCGAGATTTTGCATGAGTATATTATCAAGGGTTTTGCCATGGATGATGAAAGGCTTAAGCAGATTAAGCATTTCGGACAGGACTATTTTGATGAAATGCTTGAACGAATTTGAGAGATCCGTTTAAGTGAAAGAAGACTATATCAAAAGATAACAGATATTTATACACTTTCAGCAGACTATGACAATAAGGCTGAGATTACAAAATAATTTT
>Ga0256845_1001396_pt1 | contig 19550 bp, 16 predicted proteins | sample RiftiametaG_FD_189101 | JGI IMG/M metagenome (GOLD analysis project Ga0256845, IMG submission 189101) | Tube worm associated microbial communities from hydrothermal vent at the East Pacific Rise, Pacific Ocean - Riftia | ecosystem: Host-associated > Annelida > Integument > Unclassified ...
TGACCGCGAGGTGGATGCGAGCTTCCTACACGCCGAGTACCCCACGAGGCAACACATCACCCAGTACCGAGAGAGCGACCTGGACTTCGTCCACCGCTTGATGGAGGAGCACGGGGTCACCTACCGCTTCGACCACCGGGACGGCGCCGAGCTCATGGTCCTGCTTGACAACGACTCGGCCTACACCAGCCTGACGTCCCTGGGGAGCGCGGACGGGGTGCTCCCAATGGCCCGCACCGACGGTGCGTCGGACGACCGGGAAGACTTGCGCCACTTCGCGCGCAAGTCCATAACCCAGCCGACCGTTGCCCGGGGCGCGGCCTTCGACTGGAGAAACCCGAGTGTGGAAGCCCTGGAGGCCGCGCTGAGCAAGAGTGGGCAGCCAGAACTCGAAGACTACGACTTCCGCATCCCGCCGGCTGGGCTGGGTATCGAGGAGGTCGAGCGCCGGGTCCAGCTACGAGGGCGATATCTGCGGCGTGGTGAGCAGACCTTCTCGGGAGTCACCACCGCGACTCAGCTTCGCCCCGGTGCGAAGTTCGAGCTCATCGATCATCCAGGGGGCGACTTGAACGGGGCCTACCTCGTGACCTCGGTCGAACACGCCGCTGGTGACCTCGCAGTGCCGAGCGACCCCGCGACGGCCTACAACAACCGCTTCGAGTGTATCCCGCTCGGCGTCCCCTGGTGTCCCACGCCCAAGACCCCACGCCCGCAGATCTCGGGGGTCCAGACGGCGACGGTGGTGGGCGATGGGGAGATCGACGTCGATGCCCACGGTCGGGTGAAGGTCGAGTTTCACTGGGACCGAGATCAGGGGGCGTCGTGCTTCATCCCAGTCGTCCAGCCCTGGGCGGGGAAGGGCTGGGGGACCATGTTTTACCCCCGCGTGGGAATGCAGGTGGTGGTCAGCTTTCTCGACGGCGACCCCGACCAGCCCGTGGTCACCGGGACCCTCTACAACGGCACCAACACACCGCCCTATGGCTTGCCGGGCGAGCAGACCAAGAGCGGGATCATGACCCAGAGCTCACCGGGCGGCGGCGGCTTCAACGAGCTGCGCTTCGAGGATGCGGCAAACAGCGAAGAGATCTACATCCACGCGCAACGGGACTTTCGCCGGGAGGTCCTCAATGATCAGGCCGAGACCATCGGCGGTCATCAGACGATTCAGGTGGCCAAGGACCGGACCATGGATTGATGGGCATTTGCATGAGGGGGCCTGGGGTCTGAGGGTCGGCCGGAGCGGCGACAAACCCAATATGGGTGTGCGGTGTCGTTCAGGCAACGCTGGGTTTCGTGCATGCGATGTGCAAAAATGCAGACTTGAAACTGGACTGGGACGACCTTCGCTATGTGCTGGCCATTGCCCGGGCCGGGACTTTGAGCCGGGCTGGGGAGAGCCTGCAGGTCACCCACACGACGGTGGGTCGCCGCCTTCGTGCACTCGAAGATCGCCTGGGTGTCCGCCTCTTCGATCGGACCCCAGACGGCTATGTCCCGACACCGGCGGGCCAGGACATCAGGGAGGTCGCCGAGGGGGTGGAGGGCGAGGTGTTGTCGCTGGAGGGGCGGGTGTTCGGGCGGGATACCCAGCTTCGGGGGCAGCTCAGGGTGGCGACCATGGACCTGTTCTTCCGGGCTTTCCATCCCGCCTTCTCGTCATTTATGGCGCGCTACCCAGCCGTGGAACTGACGGTCTTGTCGAGCAACGAAGAGGTCTCCCTGACTCGGCGAGAGGCCGAGGTCGCGCTGCGCATGACCAATACGCCACCGGAGTACCTCGTGGGTCGCAAACTCGGACGGGTGAAGTTTGCGGTCTACGCCAGCCGGGAGCTGGTCGAGCGTGTGGGGGAGGGCGCCGGCTACGGTGAGTACCCGTGGTTGCACTGGGATGAGCGCATGAACATGAGCTGGCTCGACCGGTGGCTGGACCAACACGCACCCAAGGCGAAGATCTCCATGCGTGTGAACTTTGGCGGCGTGCTCATGCGTGAAACTGTGGCCGCGGGGATCGGTGTCCACTTCTTGGCGTGCTTCGATGGCGACGCGGATCCCCGGATCCAGCGCATCGGACCGGTCGAGTCGAGCTTCGGTCGCGATCTTTGGTTGTTGACCCTGCCGGAGCTACGCAGCACCAACCGCATCCGGGCGTTCATGGATCACGTGGACGAGGCGCTCCGGGCGAGCGGATCTGCGCTCGCAGGGGTGCAGGGGGAGGCGTGAACATCGAGGCCTGGGTGTGCTTGGCCTGGGCACGGTTGAAGGGTCGCTGAGAGGACCTCCTGCGACCCCGGGTCCGGGTGTTCTGTGGAATACTCGGGCCATGCTGCGTGCGTTGATCTTGTCGACAGGCTTTGTCCTCGGTTCCCTGGCCGCGCTGGCGCCGAGCCCAGAGGTACCGATCTGTTGCAAGACCTGTCGAGCCGGGAAGGCCTGCGGGGATAGCTGCATCTCCCGGGCGAAGGACTGCGAGAAGCCTAGAGGCTGCGCCTGCGATGCGGAGCCGTTCGACCCCGACCCGCCCGATTCGCCCGACCTGCCCGATTCACCCGACCTGCCCGATTCACCCGATTCACCCGATTCACCCGACGATCCGACCTGCGACGGTTGAGTCGGGCACGGGGCTCACGCTCACAAACGACGAGACCCCGAAGCGCGCTCCGGGGTCTGAGATCGAGGCCCTGGGGCCGTCCGTGGGACGGGTGCCCCCAGTGTCGGTCAGATGCTGGGGATGTCCTCGCGGGCGGCCTCGTCGGCGTAGTACTCGCCCAGGTCGCTGCTTTTGACCCACTCTTCGATGGTCTTCTTCTGCGCGGCGGCATCGAGGCCGGTCTCCTCCAAGGACATCTCGAGGGCCATGCTGGTGATCTTGGTGCAGTAGTGGGTGCCGGGGTCGATGCCGGCCTCTTCGGTGATCTTCTTGCACTCCTTGAACGCGACCTCGTAGTCCTCGAGGGCGCCGGCGGCCTTCTTTTCGGGAGAGCAGCCGGTCGAGATCAGGGCGAGGGCGAGGGCGGCCGAGGGGACGAGAAAACGGAATGCACGCATGACGCGCTGTCTACCGCGTTCTCGCAAGGGGACGCAAGGGAGGCCCGAAAGGGGAGATACGAAATGGCGGCCCGAAATGGAGCGCTCGCATCCGGGCCGTCAACCCAGGGGCAGCCAGTGCAAGGGGTCGTCGGGGCCGTCGTTGCTGCGCAGGGTGTTGCGGGTCTGGGTGGCGATCGCGGTCCGGGCATCCTCGGAGAGGGAGGGCGGAATCCTGAGCTTGTGCGCGGCGCCCTCGAGCAGGACCCCGCCGGTCAGGACATCCCGTCGGACCCTGCGGACGTTGCGAAAGGCGAGCCGCTCGGTCCGGCCTCGGTGGTCGATGGTGATCATGGACGTATCCGTGACCATGACCGCCCGGCAGCTCAGCCACTCCCGCAGGACCAGTATGAGTGCCGGCGCGAGCGCAGGCACGAGCGGCTTCCACATCTCGGTGAGCGGTTGGTCCCACAGGTCCGGGGCAAAGGCGGTTGCGGTCGCCAGCAGGGCGACGCCAGCGACGAGCATCCAGATCACGGGGCGCCAGCTGATGCCGATCTTTTCATTCCACCAGATCACCGGTTCGCCGGTGCGCAGCTCCATGGCCAACTCGAGGGGGACCGTGCTCGGAGACTTGGGGGCGCCGGGGGCCAGGCGCCTGGCGGTGCTCTTCGGGGCCTTGGGACCCGCCACCTTGGCGCGCGCATTTGCGCCGGGCTCCCGGTCCTCGGGCGCGGCGACGAGCTGGAGGCGACCACCCTGGCGAGGCTCGGTCATGAGGTCTCCGAACCCGAGGAGCCCCGTTTGGGTGCCCTGGCCGGATCGAAGTCCGGATCGGAGCCCGGATCGAAGCCCGTGTCGAAGTGGTCCAGCTCGCCGGCGCGCGCACCCAGGCGGCGCAGCAGCTGGTCGCAGACCACCAGCGCGGCCATGGCCTCGACGATGGGCACCGCCCGCGGCAGGACGCAGGGATCGTGGCGACCTTTGCGGGGCACGAACTCGAGCTCGCGGCCGTCCCGGGTCACGGTAGTCTGGGATTTGAAGATCGTCGCCACGGGTTTGAAGGCGACGGCGAAGCGGATGGTCTCGCCATTGCTGATCCCGCCTTGGATGCCGCCGCTGTGGTTGCTGCGGGTGCGCACGCGGGGCGGCTCGCCCTCGGACCGAGCACCCTCGATGTAGAAGGGATCGTTGTGGGTCGAGCCGCGCATGCCGGCGGCTGCGAAGCCCTCGCCGAGTTCGAAACCGCGGCTTGCAGGGAGGCTCATCATCGCGTGGGCGAGCTCAGCGCTGAGCTTGTCGAACACGGGTTCGCCCAACCCTGGGGGGACGTTACGGATCACGCAGCGGAGCACACCGCCGAGGCTGTCGCCGGCTTTCCTGGCCTCGCGGATGGCCGCGGTCATGGCTGCGGCCGTGGGTGGGTGGGGGCAGCGGACGTCGTCGGTGTCGACCTGAGCCCGGTCGACGCGGGCCTCGTCGACGGCGCCCGGGGGGACGGCGCAATCGGCGATGCGCTCGACCCAAGCGACGACCTCGACCCCGTGGGCGCGCGCCAAGAGGTCCTCGGCCAAGGTCCCCGCCGCGACCCGGGCCACGGTCTCGCGCGCGGACGAGCGGCCCCCGCCCGCGACCGCGCGCAGGCCGAAGCGGGCGTCGTAGGTGTAGTCGGCGTGCGAGGGACGGTAGAGCGCGGCCAGGTCGTCGTAGTGGCCGCTGTTGTGATCTTTGTTGCGGACCAAGAGGGCGATCGGGGTACCCAGGGTCAGCCCCGACTCGGGGTCGACGCCCGAGAGCAGCTCGAAGCTGTCGGTCTCGCGGCGCTGGGTGGTGAGGGCGCTCTGGCCTGGGCGCCGACGGGCGAGCTGGGCCTCGATGCGGGCCCGGGGGAAGGGGTGCCCCGCCGGGCAGCCGTCGATGAGCGCGCCGAGACCCCCGCCGTGGGACTCGCCGAAGGTGGTCACGCGCAAGCGCTCGCCAAAGGAGTTGCCAGCCATCAGAGCCTCGTCGAGCAGCCAGGGTAGGTCCCGGGGCCCCCGCCCACAAGCCGTCCGCGCTGGGGCCTCCGGGTCGAATACGGTGGGTGGGATCCGGGCCTATTCCTGCAGGCAGCGAAAGCGCAGCCTTTTGTTTGCGGTCTGCTGTTCGCGCGGGTAGCCGGCCGGGTCGAGGGCGATCGCCCCCTCCTCGCCCCGCTCCAGAGTCCAGCGGCGGGCAGGGGTGAACTCGGGGTGCGCGTGGAGCAGAGCGCGGAGCTCGGGCGCGGTCGGGAGGCGCCAGTTGGAGGGGCGCTCGCTGTCCATCTCCTCACAGATCCGGCGGGCTCGGGTGTGGGTCTCGAGCGCCGCCGTTCCGGTGCAGGTGTCGGCCTCGGCGTCGTAGAGGCGCCCGTGGTCACAGGGCTTCCAGTGGCGCTCGGCCTCGCTCACGGCCGTGTCGTCGCTACAGGCGAGCAGGGAGAGCACCGCGAGCAGGGGGAGCGCCCGCAGGCCGTGGACCGGGGGCCGGCAGGTGGGTGCGCGGTGCTTGGGATCCAGGGCCATGGGCCCGTGGATGATACGCGGCCGGGAATCCAGGGTCGATGTGGGGCAGGCGGCTCGCACCTGCGGGGTCGCTTCGCTACCATGTCGCCCGCCTCCAGGGTCGCCCGCCTTCGGTCGCCCAGCTCCGAGCCGATCGAGTCACGCGCATGCCCTACAATCACACCGAGATCGAAGCGCGCTGGCGCGAGTGGTGGAAAGCCAACGACACCTTCCGCACCTCGAGCGACCGCACCAAGCCCAAGTACTACGTGCTCGACATGTTCCCCTATCCCTCGGGGTCGGGACTGCACGTCGGACACCCCAAGGGCTACGTGGCCACGGACATCGTCTGCCGCGCCCGCCGGATGATGGGCTTCAACGTCCTGCGGCCCATGGGTTGGGACTCCTTTGGTCTGCCGGCCGAGCGCCAGGCGGTGCGCGAGAACAAACATCCCCGGGAGATCACCACCCGCAACGTGGCGACCTTTCGCGGACAGCTCGACCAGCTCGGCCTCTCCTACGATTGGTCGCGCGAGATAGCGACCTCGGATCCGGCCTACTACAAGTGGACCCAGTGGATCTTTTTGCAGCTCTACAACAAGGGCCTGGCCTACAAGGCCAAGGTGCCCGTGAACTGGTGCCCGGCCCTGGGCACGGTGTTGGCCAACGAGGAGGTCGTCGACGGGCGCTACGTCGAGACCGGCGACCGGGTCGAGCAGCGGCTCATGAGCCAGTGGATGCTGCGGATCACCGATTATGCCGAGTCTCTGCTGGCGGGCCTCGACGACCTCGACTGGCCCGAGGGCATCAAGACCATGCAGCGGGAGTGGATCGGCCGCTCCGAGGGCGCCCGGATCCGGTTCAAGGTCGCTACTGACAAGGGAGCCGAGAGTCCGACCGACCCGGTCGAGTTCGAGGTCTTCACCACGCGCCCGGACACGCTCTTCGGCTGCACCTACGTGGTGCTCGCCCCCGCCCATCCCCTGGTCCCGCAGCTCACGGCCGCGGACCAGCGCGAGGCCGTGCAGACCTATATCGAGGCCGCCCGCCACAAGTCGGATCGGGAGCGCACCTCTCAGGCCGTCGACGCCCCCAAGACCGGCGTGTTCACGGGTGCCTACGCCCTCCATCCGATCACCGGCGACCGGATCCCGATCTGGATCGCCGACTACGTCCTGAGCCACTACAGCACCGGAGCCGTGTTTGCGTGCCCGGCCCACGACGAGCGCGACCACAGCTTCGCCCGGACCTTCGACCTGCCCATCGTGGAGGTCGTCGGGGGAGGCGAAGATGTGCAGGTGGCGGCCTACACCGGCGACGGGCCGCACCTCGACAGCGACTTTCTCGACGGTCTCGACATCGCCGCGGCCAAGCGGGCGATGATCGACTGGCTCGAGGTCCACGAGCTCGGTGCGGGCACGATCCAGTACCGGCTGCGGGACTGGCTGTTCAGCCGGCAGCGCTACTGGGGCGAGCCCTTCCCCATGATCGAGCTCGAAGACGGGACCACCCGGGCCCTGAGCGCGGCCGACCTGCCCGTGCTCCTGCCTCAGGTGGACGAGTACAAACCCACCCAAGATGGGCAGCCGCCCCTGGCCCGGGCCGAGCAGTGGGTGGCGACCACGGACCCGGAGACCGGGGCCCCGGCCAAGCGCGAGACCAACACCATGCCGCAGTGGGCGGGGTCGTGCTGGTACTACCTGCGCTTCGTCAGCCCGCAGCGCAGCGACGTGGCCTGGGACCGAGAGGAGGAGGCGTACTGGATGCCCGTCGACCTCTACGTGGGCGGGGCCGAGCACGCCGTGCTGCACCTGCTCTACGCCCGGTTTTGGCACCACGTCTTGCACGACCTGGGCCTGGTCTCGTGCCGCGAGCCGTTTCAGCGCCTGTTCAACCAAGGCATGGTCCACGCGACCAGCTTCCGCGAGCGCCAGTGGGTCGACGCCGAGGGCGAGGTCGTCGACGAGGCGCAAGTCGAGGTCGGCAGCGACGGCGAGAAGGCCACGCGGCGCAGCGACGGGCTCGAGCTTCAGGCGCGTCTGGGCCGCTACCACTACCCCGCCGAAGTCGAGGAGCGCGACGGGGTCTGGCGGGTCACAGACACGGGCGTGGCCTGCCTGGCCCAGCTCGAGAAGATGAGCAAGAGCCGCTACAACGTCGAGAATCCCGACGACGTGAGCCGGGAGCACGGCGCCGACGCCCTGCGCCTCTACGAGGTGTTCATGGGCCCGCTCGAGTCGGGGGTGGAGTGGAGCACGGCGGGGGTCGCCGGGACCTACCGCTTCCTGCGCAAGGTCTTCGACATCGTTCACGGTGGCGACATCAAAGTCGTGGACGAGGGGGTCGACGAGATCGACTTCGCGCTTCACGACGCCATCAAGACGGTGAGCGAGTCGATCCTCTCGCTGCGCTTCAACACGGCGATCAGCAAGATGATGATCTTCAGCAACGCGGTCCGCAAAACCAAGCGCATCGGTCGGGCCCAGCTCGACAGCTTCGTGCGTATCTTGTCTCCCTTCGCGCCCCACCTGGGCGAGGAGCTGTGGCGGGACCTCGGCCACGAGGACACGATCGCGTTTGCGCCCTGGCCCGAGCACGACGAGTCCAAGCTCGAGCGCGCGAGCGTGGTCTTGGTGGTCCAGGTCAACGGCAAGCTCAGGGCCAAGCTCTCGGTCGCCTCCGACATCAGCAAAGAGGCCGCGCTCGCGGCCGCCAAGGCCGACCCCAGCGTGCTCACCCACCTCGAGGGCAAGACCCTGGTCCGCGAGATCTACGTGCCGGGTCGACTGGTCAACCTCGTGGCCAAGTAGCCGTCGCCATGCCCGCGGACGCCCCCGACTACATCGCGCACTATCCCCAGCAGCTGCGCGATCAGGTCGAGGACATGCTGGAGAGCGGGCGCCTGGGGGAGGTGTTGGCGAAGCGCTACCCGGAGCGCCACGAGATCCAGAGCAACCAGGCCCTGTACACCTTTACGATGGCCCGCAAGCGCGCGCTCTTGCGCTCTTCCCCGCCCCTGAGCAAGGTCCGCTACTGCGACAAGATCTCGACCCTCAATCGGGCGCTGGGTCTTCACAGCTACGCGACCCGTGTGCAGGGGTCGAAGCTCAAGACCAAGCACGAGCTCCGGGTCGCCAGCGTGTTCAAGCAGGGACCGCTGGCCTTTGTGGAGATGTTGGTCATCCACGAGCTCGCCCACCTGCGCGAGCGCGAGCACAACAAGGCGTTCTATCGGCTGTGTGTGCACATGTTGCCCGACTACCACCAGATCGAGCTGGACATGCGCCTGTGGCTGACCTGGCGCGAGCGGACTCGGGCCTAGCACCCGTCCCAAAGCGGGCCCCGAAGTCCAGGCCAGAAATCCGGGCCGGAAGTCCGGGCCAAAAATCGAGGTAGACTGGGCGCATGGCTTGGCGGTGTGAGCGAATGTTGGTGGTGTTGCTGCCGCTGTGCCTCGACGCGTGTACGGCCCCGTACTGTGAGGTCTACAGCTGCGCTGAGGCGGGCGAGGGGGCGAGCGGGACGACGCAGGGTGAGACCGAGACGACGCAGGGTGAGACCGAGACCACGCAGGGTGAGACCGAGACCGAGACCGAGACGGAGACGGACGCGACCGAGACCGAGGCCGAGACGGACGCGACCGAGACGGACGCGACAGGGGAGACTTCGGACACGGCCAGCGCGGTCTGTGAGGGCTACGAGGTCGGTGTCGAGATCAGCCTCAGCGGCCCAGATGCACCGCCTTGCGAGGGCCAGTACGATGTCTCTGGCCGGGTCGAGTCCGTGGACGGGGGGACCGTGACGATCGATCCTTGCGGTTGCAACGAACCCGATTGTGAGATGTCCCTGCTGGTCTTGGAGGTGCAACAGCCCAGCGTCCAGGCCCTGCCCATGTTGGGTACGGGCAGCTGTGTCCGTTTTCATCTGACCACGGACGGGGACGGGGACGCCTGTCGCATCGTGCGTCTGGATATCGCGCTGCTCAACAACTCGCTGTTGTTGTATTCGACTGGGGCGATGGTCTGGTCGTCGACCTACGCTGGCCTGGGTATCGCGCTCGGGGACGAGCACGACGCCTGCGAGGACGACTGCTCGGTGTGGGCGCTGCGCGATCTGGAGGTCAACAGCCCCGACTCGAGTTTGAGCGTTCCCTATGGCGGGAACGGTGCGATGACCATCGGCAGCTCCGACTACGCGGTCGGTGCCTGGCCCTCGGGGACCCGCCAGGTCGTCGATCCTCTGTGTGAGCTCGACGCGCCGCTCTCGCTGGTGTCGTGGACGGTCCGGTTCGTGCCCTGAACGACCCGTCGGATTCCGAAGCTTTAGGGCACCGGATTCCGAAGCTTCAGGGCACCGGATGCTCGACTTCGATCCCCTCCTCCAAGTAGCGGAGCAGACCGAGGTAGAGCTGTTCGTTGGCCTCGAGAAAGAAGCCCAGGAGCTCCCGGTGCTCGGCCGTGTCGCGGTAGCCGAGGCCACGGGAGATCAGCAAGGTCCCCCCGTCGTCGGTGGGCTCGAAGGTGACCACGTTGAAGAGGCGGCCGGCGTCGTCGCGGATCGAGGCCGGCCAATAGGGGCTGGGCTCGGCCTGTAGGGTCAACATGCGCTCGGGGGCGAGGTTGAGGATGTACAGGCGATTGGTGCCCTCATCGCCGATCGTCGCGCCGGGGTCGTAGTGGGTCTCGATGAGGCCGCCGGGACGCAGGTCGACGGTAGCGTGGGGTGCCACCCACGCCTCCCAGCCTGCGGCGGTGGTGTAGGCCCGCCAGACCTCGTCTACAGGGGCGTCGATCCGGACCTCGTGGGTGAGCATGAGCTCGCCTGGGCCGGCCGACTCGACCCGGCCTTGAATGTCGGGGTGTCCACCAATGGAGGACCCGGCGAGGGGATCGGGGACGCAGCTCAGGGGCTGGGCCTCGCCCGCGGGCAGGCGTCCAAACTGGATCGATGAGGCGTGTCGCTGGTCGCGGTAGATCTGATGGACGGCGGCCACGAAGTCGTCATCTCGGGCCATGTAGATGTTGTCGACCCAGGCCTGGGGGTTGAGGTCGATGAGTGGAAACCAGGTGCTCTGAACCTGGACCATCACCCGATGCCCGGCTTCGAAGGTGTGCAGCACGTCTTGAAGCGGGACGCTGACCTCGGTGGGGCGCTTGGGGGTGAAGGGCTCGGGCTTGGCCGGGTCGTCGCGGAAGCGGCCGCGCACGACCTCGCTGCGGACCATCATCTGGTATCCGCCCATGTGCATGCCCGCCCGTAGACCGTCGTGGTCGGGGGCGTCGTCGGGGAACACGTCGATGAGCTTGACGATCCAGTCGGCGTCGCGCTGGTCGGTGGACACCCACAGGTCTGCGGTGATCGGCCCGGCCAAGGTCAGGGGCGCCGTCAGGGGCTCGGTCTGATACACGAGCACGTCGGGGCGCTGGGCGGCGAAGCGCTGGTCGTCGCTCATGTACTCGCGGGTCATGCCTTTGGCGACCGCCGTGGTGTAGGGGACGGGCTTGGCCGGATCGCTGACGAAGCGGTCTGCGCCCCGCCTGTCGCCCGGAGCCTGCGCGAGGAGCCGGCCCTCGGATCCGAACCACAGCGTGTCGGGGGTCGTGTCCTGCGGCGGCCAGTGGTCGAACTGTCGCCATTGATTGGCGCCGGTCTCGAACACGAAGGCCTCCGGGAGCGCGGCGCAGCCCTCGAACTCGTCGGCGCTGTGGTGCTCGAGCTCGGTCGCAAAAAAACGGCGCTCGACCTCGGCCTGAAACAGGGGCGAGGTCGGGCCGCCGAAGGACACGTCGCCCAGGGAGTCGCCGCGGCTTCGGGCCCAGCCTCCGTGGCGCCAGGGGCCCATGACCAGCCTGTTGTCGCCCTTGGGGTCGGCGCCCTCGAGGGTCTTGTAGATCTGCAGGGGGCCGTAGAGATCTTCGGCGTCGAACCACCCGCCCACGGTCATGACCGCCGGGCCGAGGGACTCGACCTCGGCGAGGTGAGGCAGGAGGTCGCGGCGCCGCCAAAACTCGTCGTAGTTGGGGTGGTCCATGACCGCATCCCAAAACGCGAGCGCGTGCTCAAAGTAGCGCTCGTTGGCGTTGCGGGCCGGACCGAGGCGCTGGAAGAAGGCGAAGCCGTCGGGGGTGCCATGCTCGAAGGGCGGCGCCCACTCCTGGGTGTGGCCCTCGCGGGCGACCCCGAAGCGCGAGATGAAGTTGAAGAGGTGGGGGATCAGGAACGCGCCGTTATGGTGGAAGTCGTCTCGCCACCAGTCGGCGATCGGCGCCTGCGGGGACACGGCGACCAGGGCCGGGTGGGCGTCGATGACCCCCGCGGCCGCGTAGAAGCCGGGGTAGCTGATCCCCCATTGGCCCACGCGCCCGTTGTGGCCGTCGATCTCCTCGAGCAGCCAGGCGATGGTGTCGTAGGTGTCGCTGCTCTCGTCGACGTCGGCGGGGCCGTGTTTGTCGTCCACGTGCGGCGTCATGTTGAGGTACTCGCCGTCGGACATGAAGCGCCCACGCACGTCTTGGTAGGCGAAGATGTAGCCGTCGCGCATCATGGCCGCCTGGGGCCCGAGCTTGTCGGGGTACTCGTCCTCGCCGTAGGGGCCGACCGAGTAGGGGGTGCGGAACAGCATCAGGGGCAGGTCGCCCCCGCCGGCGCGGGCGCGCAGGGCCTCGCGGGGGGTATAGACGACCGTGAACAAGGTCGTGCCGTCGCGCATGGGTACACGCAGCTCCCGCTTCTCGTAGTTCGCGGCGACCCACTCGGCGCCGATCTTTGGAGCTGGGGTGAGGGGCGAGAGCGCGGCCGTGGTCGTGCCTGCGTCGCCCGGGGCGAGCGTCCCATTTTTTGCCTCGCAGCCACCCGCGATGGGCAGGGTCAGCGCGGCGAGAGCGGCGAGACAGGAAGGGACGAAGTGCGAGGTCAAGTGCGAGGCGAACCGCATCGCCCGGATGCTATCAGGCGAGGCCGGATCGTGAGTGGCTCATGGGCTGTCCACGATCCGGCGGTGGGAGTCGGGTGGCGCCGACTCAGGGCGCGCTTATGCAGATGCCCAGGTTCTCCAGCATCGGGGGCGCCGCGCCCTCATCAAAGAAGGCCACGCAGGCCGTGTCGGGGAGGTCGCAGGGCATGTCGCAGTCGAGGTCACAGAAACTCGCGCAGCAGTTCGATGCCTCGCAGCTGGGGAGCGACTCTCCGGACAGACACATGTTGCCCCCGGCACAGTCGTTGATGAACCCGCAGCCGTCCCCTTCGGGGATATCCGAGGTCGTGAACACACAGTTGAAGTCCTCGCCGGTCCAGAAACAGGCTTCACCGTCCCCACAGTTTTGGGCCAGGGGGTCACAGGTCTCGATGCAATAGGCGATCGCATCGTTGCCTTGGAGGCAGGTATTGCCCTCGGGGCACTCGGGGTCCAGGGGTGTCCCCTCGCAAAATGCCGCGCAGGTGCCGAGGACCTCGTCGTCTTCTACAAAAATGTCCCAACACCCCGAGTTCGCGTCGCAGTCGTCGGTGGCATCGACCACTCCGCCGTAGATGCAGACCTCACCCGGGGCCTGATCTCCGAGCACCGGCACACACTTGGCGGCATCCCAGGTGCCGCCCTGTGATGCGTAGGGCACACACTTTTCCCCGTCGGGGCAGCCCTGCGTGAACACGTCGCACTCGTTGGGTCCCAGGGTATCGTTGTCGGGGACGAAGCCGCCGCCGCCGCCGAGGCCGGTGTCGTTCGGCTCGTCGCCCGGGTCGGTCTCGCCGTTGCAATCGTCGTCGTCGGTCTCAGTTTCGGTTTCGGTCTCGGTCTCAGTTTCGGTTTCAGCGGTCGTCTCGGTCTCGGCGGTCTCGGTCTCGGCGGTCTCGGTCGTCTCGGTCTCGAGGTTGGTCGACGTGTCCGTGGTCGGGCTGGTCTCGGCGGAGCTCGTGTCCAGGTCGTCGGTCGAGTCGTCCCCGCCGATCTCGTCGGTCCCGTCGACCTTGGCGGTGCAGCCGAGGCTCAGGCTCAGGGCGCCGACGAGAGAGAGCACAGCGAAAGATAGTCTGGATTGAGGCATGCCCTGAACGTTGCATGTCGCACCCGTGTGGGCAATGAAGGTGATCTCCTCTGGCGGCGACGGGAGTCGCGCTCACGGCCAGGGTTGGTCGAGTTCGTCGGCGTCACAGACCGAGCGCTCGACGCTACAGTCGCCCCAGAGCCCGGCCCGGGCGGCGCCGAGGCAGTCGCTACATTGCTCGGGCGTGCTCGCACACAGGCTGTCGCAGGCCCGGTCGGCGCAGGAGTAGAGCGAGCCCAACAGGCGGACGGTCTGGCTGTCCGTGTCTCCAAAGCAGTTCGACGCGCAGTCCGACTCGGGGTCGCCACAGTCGGCGATGCAGTCCTCGAGGTTGTAGCAGGTGCGCTGCTTGATGGCGCCAGGACTCACGCACCAGCAGGCGTGGATGAAGCTGTCGGTGGGTGTACAGGTGAAGTTGAGCAGCTCGCTGCCGCAGACCACGGCGCAGTTGTAGGTCACGAGTTCGCCCGACTCGAAGTTGCAGCTGTTGAGCGTGTCCTGGTCGCTGCAGGTCTCGTCGAGGACGTCGCAGGGGCCAGCGTCGCCGGTCTCAGCGGTGGCGTCGCTGCCGTCGGTGCCTGTCTCCGAGCTCGCCGTCTCTCCTCCGTCGGTGCCCTCGCCGGCGTCCGGGTCGCTCTGCAGCTCCTTGAAGAAGTCGCAGCCTGTGCTGACCAGGCCGATCGAGAGGGCTGCGGACAGCGGGAGGAGGGCGCGGCGACGGTGCACGGACTCAGATGGACACGCCCCGGCGCGCTTGGCAAGAAATCGGCGCGAGAAATCCTCGGCGGTGTGAGGGGTATACGAGGGGACGGCCGGATGACGCGACCCCCGCCTACGGGTCCAGCTGTTCCGGCTGCAATATCCTTCGAACTCGATGGGGATGCGCTGCACCAGTTCGAGACGCAGTCTCGATCAGGTGAAGGGAGGCTCATCTGGCTCTCCCCCCAGATGCCGAATGACATCGTCGATTTACCTCGCCTCGGGGAGCCGAAGCCTGCGGGCTTCGCGGAGAGCTTCAGCAAGAAGCCACCTGATCTCTGAAGCGTCCTCAGCCGGGCGGTTTCGCATGATGAGGTTGATGGCCAACTGCGCACGACCGACGAGCAGCCCGCGTGCGTCGCCGAGCTTCTCGTAGACCGGGAGTTGTTCCACCCGGCGGATGCGTAGGGCCTCGTCGAGGCCGCCACGACGACCAGGAAGGGCCAGCCGTCGCGGTCTTCCAGGCGGCCGTGGTCGAGGAGGCGGACGACCGTGGTCGAGGAGGCGGACGACCGCGGGGACATCCGCGAGCTCCCGCAGGTAGGTGGCCTCGTCGAGCCAGCGCTGCTCTCGCTCGGGGCGGCCGAGGTAGCGCGGGGTGAGGAGCTTGAGCGCGACCACTCGATCTCCTGCTGGCGATCGAGGGGGCTGAACACGATGCTCATGCCCCCCTTTGCCGAGTTGGTGGACGAGGGTGTAGCGACCGGCGAGGGTCTCACGGAGGGCGGGTAGGGTCGGGCTCACTTTTCGAGCTCCTCGAGTTCGAGTCGGCCTTGACGCGTGACCCGGACTTGGACGCGGTTGGGGGCGACGTTGGGGATCCGGACCTTGCCGTGGGAGGTCCAGGTGCTGCTCCCGGTGGGGCGCCAGCTCACCTGGTAGCTGCCCGGGGGGAGCTTCAGGTATGCTGCGTTGTTTATTGTGGACACGCGGCGCGGACCCAGCTTGAGCTCGCCCCCGTGGTTGCCGTAGACCAGCACGAGCACCCCGACTGGTTTGGGCTTCGCCTCGGGTGAGGGGGCGGGGCCGAGTTCGGGATCGGGAACGACAGGATCGAGATCGACGGGATCGGGATCACCGTGGGCTGCGTCCGCCCCCACTCCGGCCGCCATTTCGGTGACCGGGGCCTCCGGGTCGCTTCCGATCCATCCAAACAAGGTCGCCATGAACAGCCCAAAGCAGACCACGACCATGGAGAACGCCCAGGTCGCGGCCCTGGGCATGCCTCCGGGGGGTCGGGCCCGGCCCATCAGAGGCAAAGTCGCGCGCTGCACAGGGGGGCCTGCGGGAGAGGGCGGGTCCTGCGCGGCTTCGACGTCGCCGAGCTTCTCGTAGACCGGGAGCTGTTCCTCGCGACGGATGCGTAGGGCCTCGTCGAGTTGGCCGCGGGCTTGGAGGATGTCCGCCACCTTCCCCATGGTCACGGCACGCTCGCGGACGTCGCCGAGCTTCTCGTAGACGGGAAGCTGTTCCTCGCGACGGATGCGTAGGGCCTCGTCGAGTTCGCCGCGGGCCTGGAGGATGTCCGCCACCTGCCCCATGGTCACCGCGCGGGAGTGGACGTCGCCGAGCTTCTCGTAGACCGGGAGCTGTTCCTCGCGACGGATGCGTAGGGCCTCGTCGAGTTCGCCGCGGGCCTGGAGGATGTCCGCGACCTTCCCCATGGTCACGGCATGCTCGCGGACGTCGCCGAGCTTCTCGTAGACGGGAAGCTGTTCCTCGCGACGGATGCGTAGGGCCTCGTCGAGTTCGCCGCGGGCCCGGAGGATGTCCGCGACCTTCCCCATGGCCACGGCACGCTCGCGGACATCGCCGAGCTTCTCGTAGACGGGAAGCTGTTCCTCGCGACGGATGCGTAGGGCCTCGTCGAGGTCGCCCCGGGCCTGGAGGATGTCCGCCACCTGACCCTTGGCCGCAGCGAGGGTCCATTCGTCTCCCGCAGATTCGAGCTCTCCGGTGGCCCGTCGGGCGAGATCGAGGGCCTCGTCGAGCTGTCCTTGCTGCGCCAAGATGTCGCCGCGCGCGAGCCAACATGCGGCCAGGGCCGGTCGGTCGTCGAGGGTCTTCGAGAGCGCGGCCGCTTCTGCGATGAGGGAGAGGCTCTGGTCGAGTTTGCCCAGGCGCCTGTTGGCACCAGCGAGACGCAGGAGCAGGATTCGGAGCGCGCGCTTGGAGGATGGGCTGTTCCCGCGGGCGAGCTCTCGCTGCCGGGCGACCTCCAGCTCGAGGGTCTTCGGGTCTTCGTTGCTGGCGAAGGCGACGTCGTGCGCTTGGACCAACACACGCCCTGGCGTACTCGCTGGGGCCGCTTCAGCGAGGTGCACCACGTGGCTGCGGATCGACCAAAAATCGGGCGCCGCGCGAGCGAAGTCTCCTTCGAGGCTCTCGGGCAAGAGCAGCACCAGGACCCCCCGCAGGTCCCTGGAAGTCGCATTGCGTCGCTCGTTGAGGCGCTTGAACAGGGCCGTCCAGGCCCCCGCCGTGGATGAGGTCGCGCGGGAAGCGTCGAGGAACACGAGCCGCTCGATCGTGTTTCCCTCGCTGTCATGCTCGAGCTCCGCGACCGTGGCTCTGCCGAGGCCGCGGGTCACGAGCTGCGCGAGCGTGTCGAAGTCGAGGGTCTCTGGTCCTGCCACGAGAGGATCGAGGGGGTAGGGAGAGACTCGGACGACGGTCCGGCGCGCGGGCTCGGCGAGGGCGAGAGACTCGGTCAGCCAGTGCTGCAATGCGGCGGCCGATCGGTAGCTCTTGCATGTGACGATGCAAAACGCGAAGCCCTCTGTCAGCGCGATCGCTCGAGCGAGACGCTGGGCACCCTCTTGTTCGGCGACGGCGTCGATGAGCAAGCGAAAGGCCGAAGCCGGGGGCGATGTCAGGCTCGAGAGCTGTGTTGTGGACACCGAGGTCACGTCGGGCTGCTCGTCGCGCTGCGGGCTTCGAGCGCGGCGATGGCTTTGGCGACTTCGGGGAGGGCGCGCACGGCGGGGTGGACGTCGAACCAGTCCTGGGCGTTGAGGTAGCGCAGCACGACGTTGTTGCCGAGCATGGCGTCTGCGGTCTCTCGATCCTTTTCGTTGCCGGCGGTCATGTAGCGAGTGACCGCGACCTGGGCCAGCCAGTCGAGGTCCTCGGTCTTGAGCAGCTTGCGGTATTCGTCCTGCACCTCGTTGAGAAGGCGGTCGAAGTCCTGATCCGACAGGGGAATGGTCTCGCTGGCGAGGGCCTGACGGAGGAGGCGAACGAGCTCCCGGGGGTAGCCGCCGGACCACTCGATGAGCCGCTCGACCCGGACCTCGGTCTGGCTGCCGAAGAGCGCGGCCAGGTCCCTCTCGCCCAGGCGCGCCAAGAGCAGCTGCATCACGGCATCGTAGCCGGGCTCGTGACGCCCGCCGCCTTCGCGTGGGTGTCTGTGCAGCTTGATCATGGGTATGAAGGCCACACCGGCGAAGCGCTGGCGAGAGACCAGCGCGGGGGGGATGGTGAAGAGGGTGTGGAGCGGTAGGCGCCGGAGCGCCCCGTCGTCCGCGAACACCCGCTCCGCGCTGGTGAGGACATGATCCCAGGTTGTTCCGGTCCCCCGCAGCTTCTCGAGGGAGTCGACGATGACGACGATCCCGGCCCGGCCGATCTGCTCTGCTCGACTGCCCAGGAGCACGAGCTCGTCCTGGACCTCGCCGAGGAAGCGGTTGAAGTTGGCACCCACGGTCTCGCGAAAGCGCTTGCGCAAGGAGTCGCGGGTCTTGAGCTCTGCGCCGAGTTTTCCGATGTCGCCAACCTGGAATTGGAGTTGGGTAAACTCGACGTCTGTCTGGGTGATCCAGTGCCACACGCGCGAGATGAAGCCCTCTTGCATCGCCTTGTCGACGTCCGCGTCCGTGTGCCCCTCGGCCTCGAGAACGGCGCGGGTGCAAGCCTCGACGATCATGAGCAAGATGTCGGTCTCGTCGACAGCATCGGCGAGGTTGACTCGATCTTTCGCGTTGATGAGGACGGTTAAAAGGTTGGCTCCGTCGCGCTGCCTCAGCCGCTTCGCCAGGCGCAGAAGCTCCGTCGATTTGCCCGAGCCCGGGAGGCCTGTGAACAATTGGAAGGTCGGCTTGTCCGACATCTCGATGGGCCGGGCCAAGCGCTGGACCCAGTTCAGCCCTCGTACGCCCATACTGTCGAAGTCGACGTAGCGCTCATCGCCGATGGGGAGCTTCTCGTCGGGGTCGCAACGGTTGTAGAGCGTCTTGAGACGGGCGAAATTCATGGGTTGGGAAGGTGTCTAGCATATTCGAGTGACTCCTCGTACCTCGCCGAGGGAACCCACTTCGGCCGTTGGTCGGGGGTGCTGCCGCCACATCGGTCGCGGGCCACGCCGGACGCCCAGACACAGGCGATCCTCGCTCGACTCGGACCAACTCCGCGCGGCGGCCTCTGCCGACGAGTTCGCGCGGGCCTACAGAACTCGCGTCTCGACAAGACTGCCGTTCATGAAGGGGGACTCGGCCCCGACCACGTCGGTGCCCCTGGCCTTTGGTGGGGATCCTGGGCACCATCCGGCCATGTCCAGCGCGCCGTCCGAGCCCGGAGAATCAGCAGGGTCCACGGACCCACTCGCGGCCCGGGTTCGGGCGCTCGCGGCTCGGGTCACGGAGCTCGAGATGGCCGCGACTTTCGACAGGCAGGCCCAGGCTAGCCTGGACGAGGTCGTGCGTGAGTTCGCCGAGCGGGTCCAGCAGCTCGAGCAGCAGATCCGTGATCTGAGCGCTCAGGAGAGCGCGGGCGCCGAAGTGGTGCGCGCCCCTATCGGCTGATAAAACCGCGCCGTGGCCAAGCGCGGCATCCCCTTCGGCGCCCGCCCAGGCAGCGCTGGGCGACCTGCTCGCGGACTGGGCGAGGGCGAGCGCTCGGGCCCCGGAATGGGGAGGGGTCCGGGGGGGAGCGGCCCTGGCCCTGGTCCGGGACCAGGGAGGGGTCCGGCGGTGATGGCGGTCGGGGAGGTGGTGGCGCTCGCCAACCGCACCCTCGAGCGCGGCTTTCAACCTCTGTGGGTCGAGGGTGAGGTCTCGAACCTGGTCCTGGCCCGCAGCGGCCACGCCTACTTCACGCTCCGCGACGACCAGGCGGCGCTCTCGGTGGCGATGTGGGCGACCAGCGTCCGCCGGCTCCGCTTTCGTCTCGCCGAGGGCCAGCGCCTGCGGGTGTTCGGGCG
>Ga0256845_1001397_pt1 | contig 19519 bp, 18 predicted proteins | sample RiftiametaG_FD_189101 | JGI IMG/M metagenome (GOLD analysis project Ga0256845, IMG submission 189101) | Tube worm associated microbial communities from hydrothermal vent at the East Pacific Rise, Pacific Ocean - Riftia | ecosystem: Host-associated > Annelida > Integument > Unclassified ...
TGAGCAAAAGAAAGAAGACTACTTTACGTGTTTTTCCAGATAATTGGACGGATCCCTTTGATTTTAAATCCCTTTTCCCTCATCCAGAATATCCGCTGGAAATTGACATCGGTTCAGGGAAAGGTCGGTTTTTAACTGCACGATCGGGAAATTTTCCACAAACAAATTTTTTGGGAATTGAACGACAGCGATTACGGGTGGATCAAGCGGGCCGCCGTTGCGAACGCGCCGAGCGCGAAAATGTTCGCCTGCTACGAATGGAGGGATATTATGCGATTCGGTATTTAATCCCCGTTGATTATGTCGACACCTATTATTTTTTCTACCCTGATCCGTGGCCAAAAGCGCGACACCACGACAATCGACTTTTTAATCCCGCTTTTATGGATGCGTTGCATCGCACCTTAAAAAAAGGAGGTTGTTTACATATTTCGACCGATCATCTTCCCTATTTTGAGGAGATCTACGCTCTACTTGAAAAGGATTCCCGCTTTAAAAAGATTAAAACATTTATACCTTCCAATGAAGAACGCACCGATTTCGAACTTATTTTTCACGACAAAACTCCTCACCGTTGTTCATTCCAAAAGATTTAATTCCTCAACTACGTACCAGTTAAATCATATATAAAAAAACTACGCTGGATAATTATTACCCGCGATTAAATTTTCGATCGAGTTCGGTGAAACTTGTAAAAACAAGGGTCGGTCGTCCACGAGGTGAAGTATATGGCATTTCTGTTTTTGCTAAATCGGAGACCAATTTTTCGATCTCTTTTTCAGAAAGTTTTTCTTTAAAACGGACGGCGGTTTGACACGCAGTTTGAGCAATTTGTTCTTGTATCATTTCTCGTGCAACTCGATTTTTTCCTATTTTTTCTAAACTGCGAACAATCTCTACAAGCATGGTTTCTACAGATCCGTTTTGAATGTAAACGGGGAGCGAATCAACTAAAAAGCTATCGCTTCCAAAATCTGCGATTCCAAAACCTAATTCGGATAAATTGGATAAATTTTCGCGAAGAATAAGCGCATCGGAGGGCAACATTTCGATCGTTTCGGGAACGAGTAAGCCTTGTTGTTTAATGGCATGTTGACGAGCTGCTTTCATAAACTTTTCAAAAAGAACACGTTCGTGTGCCGCACGTGTTTCCATTAGCACAAATCCTTCTTTGGTTTCTAACACGACGTAACCGTCCCCCATTTGTCCAATAATTCGGCACCATCCCCAGGGGGAGGAAGACGGGGATTCTGGAGCTGCGTTTACAACGGGGGCTTGTTGCGTTTCAGAAACAGGAACAGGTGTATTTTTAGGAACCGAATTGTTGTTCAAAATGTGGTCAGGACGAACCAGAATCTCTTGCATTTTGTGTTGTGTTTCAATTTTTGGCGGCGCCGCACATGTGGCTTTGGGTAAAGGTAATTCGATTGTTGTTTCTATATTTTCAACGGTTAGTGCTTTTTTTAGTGCCAAAATAATGGCATCGCGGAGTTGATTTGGTCGACGGAATCGGACCTCTTTTTTTGTGGGGTGCACATTTACATCAACGAGCGAAGGATCCATTTCGATGAAGAGAAAAACGGCGGGATAGTTCCCTTTTTGAATAAGAGAATAATAGGCTTCGTTAAGGGCGTGATATACAACAGGTGCTGCTGCAGGACGGCCATTTATAAAAATATACTGATCTTGGCGATTTTTACGTCCCGTTTGCGGCAATCCAGCAAATCCTGTTAAACGATATTCATCCGTATTAAATTGAATAGGAAGAAGTTGTTCAAGAAATCCTGCGGGATAGAGTTCGCCAATTCGATCTTTTATCGTTCCGTCACAGGGAAGTTGATAGATGAGGCGTTCGTCTATTTTTAAGCTCATCCCAATGGTTGGATGCGCTAAAGCATGAACCAAAAATAGTTGGCGAATATGTGCCAGCTCGGTCTGTTCTGCACGCAGAAATTTACGGCGAGCTGGGACATTAAAAAATAGATTCCGCACTTCGATACGCGTTCCGACGGGAGCTCCAATCTCTTCTACCGAGAGGACTTTACCTCCCGCTATTTGAATTTCCGTTCCAGACAGCTCCTCTTTCAGTCGAGTGATAAGGGTAAAACGAGAAACCGATGAAATGGATGACAAGGCCTCGCCACGAAATCCTAATGTAGCAATTTGTTCAATGTCGGCTTCTGAACGAATTTTACTGGTTGCATGCCGCTCAATACTTAGCAACGCTTGGTCGCGATTCATCCCTGAACCATTGTCTGTGATGGCAATGAGTTGTCTTCCACCACGAATAATCTCTACATCTATTTGAGTGGCTTTGGCATCAATGGCATTTTCAAAAAGCTCTTTCATTACCGATGCAGGACGTTCTACAACCTCACCCGCTGCAATCTTATTGATTACTTGATCGGAGAGTAATTGAATAACAGTTTTGGTTTGCATGAGCTTAATATAACAAACCCGCTACACTCATAGAACCCCGTTTTTAATCGAAATCAAAAAGGGAGCATCATTCCGAAGAAAAATTTAACAGAATTAAGGGGAATGTTGGGTTCTGCGAACCCTAAATTCGAGATATGGTGATAACGAACTTCCAAATTCATCGACTTCTCTTTTGGAAGAGATATACGTATGCCTAGTCCCATTTGATAGTTTCCGCAAAGGTCTGACCCCACTCCATCGATATTCGCAAGAATATATTGCGGTCCTCCGCCTATTAAAAAATAGGGCTTTCCAATTCTTGTTTCGGGGAAAACCCACGCAAAAAGAAAATGAGCTCCAACCATTCCGATATCATTAGAATCATTATCATCTGAATCAGAAATTAAAAAAGAAAACGGGACCTCTATCCAGAACTCATGGTTTCCTTTCAGCCAGCCCGACTCTTTTTTATTAAATATACGAGCATGTCGCCAGAGGATATCTACTGTTCTTACCTCTTGCGAGGTCTCTCCAAATCCTTTTATTGAACTTCCACCGCCCAGGAGAATTTCATTATAATACGTACGTTCCTTTTCTTGCTCTGCATATCCCCAAAAAGGGTAGGAGAGAAAGAAAAACAGGAAAAACAAGGGTTTTATTTTCATCGATTAGATTGGGTTAAAACGCATTTTACATTGCAATGAATAAAATAAAAACATACGATTCTATACTAATTATAGCTAGATTTTTCTGATAACGATTTGAGGAGAGGAGAAAAAATGAAGCGGAGTGAAATTATTGAACGGGTTAACGAGGTCTTTTTAGATGATTTTGAAATTGAACCAGAACAATTACGTCCCGAAGCAAATCTCTTTTTAGAATTGGGTCTGGATAGTCTGGATGTCGTGGATCTAGTGGTGGCTCTTCAAAAAAAGTTTTCGGTCTCTATTCGCGATGATGAACGGATTCGCGATATTCGCACGTTGGAAGATTTATATACGTTCATCGAAACCATCTCCGAAACCATAGAAAACCCTTAAGAATAAGATGTGGCATCGTCTGCAAACGATTGGATTAAATCTGAGCTTTTATCTGCTCTTAACAGGAATTATGCTCTTTGAAGTCCCGCTTCTTATTCTTGTGGGATTAATGGCAGCCCCTTTTTGCTCTTGGCGAAAAACACTTCGAAATACGCGAGAATTGGTGAAGTGTTACGGACGTTCCGTTTTGTGGGCAGGGTGGCCGTGGGTTCGAATCTATGCGGAACATCCTTCTGGTCCCCCGCCCAAAGCATGCATTTATGTTTGTAATCATCGGGCAACATCGGATGGGTTTTTAATTTCTATGTTCCCGTGTGAAGGTATTCAAGTGGTTAATATTTGGCCCTTCAAGATTCCTGTGCTTGGTATTTTTGCGAAATTGGCTGGTTATTTAAGCGTTCGAGAACTTCCTCCAGAAGAGTTTATGCGACGTGCCATAAAATTACTCAACGAAGGCGTTTCTGTGATTGGCTTTCCAGAAGGAACACGTTCAGGAAGCAAGAAAATGGGGCCCTTTCATAGCTCACTTTTTCGATTAGCACTAAAAACAAGTGTTCCTATTGTTCCGGTCTGTATTTCGGGTTCAGAAAACATTCCCCACAAAGGTTCTGTTATTTTACATCCAGGAAAAATCTACCTGCGATTTCTCGCCCCGATCCCATTCGAAACCTACGAAAAAATGAGCCCTTTTAAATTAAAAAATTATTTACACACATGTATGAAAAATGAACTCAACAAAATGGACTCTAACAAATGAACACATTTTTAAAAAAAGATTCCCTTGAATATGCCCCCTCAACAGAAGTGAAAAAAGAACAAGAGCGACTTCTTAGAGAGCACCTTGATTATGCAAAAAAGCACTCTTTGTACTACGAACAACGATTACAACAGATCGATCCCAACACCTTTTTACTTAAAGATCTCGCCACCCTGCCCTTAACTGCAAAAAAAGAAATTTCTGAAAAAAATAGTGCTTTTATTGCCGTTCCGCCAGATCAAGTTGCTGACATTGTTTTCTCTTCTGGAACCACGGGAAAACCTACGGAAATTGTTTATACCAAGCAAGACCTAGCTCGATTGGGTTACAATGAAGAACGCGCCTTCCGTGCGTGCGGCATTACCGATTCCGACATTGTCCTTCTCACCTGCACGATGGATCGTTGTTTTGTGGCTGGATTAGCCTATTTTCTTGGCACACATTCAATTGGAGCCACATCTATTCGAAACGGCCATGGAACATTAGAAAGCCATTACGATGTAATCCGCCGAGTAAACCCAACCACCGTTATTGGCGTACCCTCTTTTTTACGCAAACTCGGGATCTATCTTCAAAAAAAGAAATTTAATCTTCCCGCCTCCTCCATCAACAAACTCATCTGTATTGGGGAGCCCCTGCGTGACACCCGCATGAATCCGCTCGCGGTGGCAACCGATCTTGAAAAGATATGGGGTGCCAAAGTTTTTTCCACCTATGCTTCCTCCGAAATTGTAACCACCTTTTGTGAGTGCACTCAACAAGCAGGGGGACATCTTCATCCCGCTCTTGGACTCGTAGAAATTGTTGATGACACAGGAAATCCTGTTCCAGATGGCGAACTAGGCGAAGTCGTCGTTACCCCGCTTTGTGTTCAAGGCGTTCCTCTGGTTCGGTTTTGTACAGGTGACATCAGTTTTATTACTCACAAACCCTGTGCATGTGGACGAACCTCACCACGACTCGGCCCTATTGTCGGACGAAAAAACCAACTCCTTAAGGTTCGAGGAACAAGCTTATATCCTCAAGCCATATTCTCTGCACTGGATGAAATGCCCGAACTCAGCGAATATTATTTAGAAGTCTTCGCCGAAGAAGCCCTCTCTGACCGCTTAGTCATCCATCTTGCTTTTACAGATCATCCCGTAGAAATTGAAGAACTTCTTCGCCGTCTTCAGGCTCGTTTGCGTGTAAAACCCGAGGTAATTATTCAACCCGAAGCCAATATCCGAAAGATTGTCTTTAGCCCTGAATCCCGCAAACCCATTCGCTTTATCGATCGGAGATAACTCCTCTCCATTCTCATTCAAACTCCAATCGTTATGAGAATCTAATCCCCTCTTTATTTCTCTCCTTTATTTTTTATCTTCTAATGATTGCAAAACATATTTTCTTCCTTTATCTTTTACCTAGCTCATTAGAGATTAAAAACATATTAATTAGGGAGAAGACAAAATGTATAAACAAAAAACAATCACAACTACGCTTATCCTCTTTATCTTTTTCACATCCCTTATAACCCAGGCTCGAATCTGGAAAGATAAGAAAGGAAACAATATAGAAGCGGAACTTATTTCTGTACGAGCAGGCACTGTTTTTCTTAAAACCGCAAAAGGAAAAACCCTACGCGTTCCTAAAAAAAGCCTTTGCGAAGAAGATCAATCGTATTTAGAGAATGCTATTCCTCCTAAAGTAAAAATTGTCTTTAAAAAGAATCAGGATCGCCGTGGAGATGCATATTGGTCCTCTAGTGAGGTTTACATGCGCTGTCAGGTTACTATTACCAAAACAAGCCAACCAAAATATACGGGAAGCCTTAAAGCAACGGTTCTGGTTATTGGGAAAAATATGAGTCAAAAATATTATATGGTTTTAGATAAAGTAACCAAAACCTTCAGTTTTGAGGAATCAAAAACATTCTCCATAAAAGGCAATCGTTTTCATATGTATCAAGATAATTATGATTCATATGGAGAAAAATATATGGGTTTTGTTGTGGTTATAACAGACAAAGAAAATCATCTTGTTGGCATTATCTCTAATCGAAAAGAGTTTAAAAAAGAGTATAAAAAGCTAATAGAAATGGGAAAAGGCGCCCATTTTGATCGAAAATTTGAATGTATGTAAACCAAAAAAAAACGAACCATCAAAAGATGGTTCGTAGAAAATGGTGGGCGATGACGGACTCGAACCGCCGACCCTCTCGGTGTAAACGAGATGCTCTAGCCAACTGAGCTAAGCGCCCATTTTCGTTAAAGGAGTGCACATGGTACTTATTCCTTATTTAGAGTCAAGCGATGAACGTAAAAAAAATGCAAAGATGATCTTTCTCTCCTTTATTTACTCCTCTTTTTAGAGGTATAACAAAAGTAGAATTAGAACGAATAGCCCATATTAAAATTAAAACGTCCATCTCCTGACTGGCCAACATCATCATAATAAGTAATGGGCCAAGCATAATCAATTTGAAGCGGGAAGCCGGGCATATCAATTCGCAAACCAATACCCGCATCATCATTATAATACGAACCATCAAAATCGAACGAATCTTTATTCACAAAACCCACATCATAAAAAGCAGCAAACCGGACTTTACTCCAGATAGGGAGTGTATATTCAACCGTTAAAAATGCAGAGCTTTTCCCTCCAATCGGCTCAAAATGATCTCTTACATCTTTATATCCCACATCTCGATAATCAAACCCGCGCAAAGATCGACCTCCTCCCAAGAACAGACGATCAAAAATGGGAACAAAAGTACTATCTCCATAACATTCTACAGACTCAATTTGACCGCGTATATTTAAAACGGTACCACCAATCAGAGGAAAATATTGTGCAGAACGCAATCGGATTCCATAAAGATCCGTTTCCCCACCAAGAACTCCACCAGCCACATACGGAACAAGTGATGTTTTGTTTCCCCTAGTAGGAATACGGAAATAGTCACGAGAATCCCGTGCTAAGATAAGATTAAGGCTACTCTTAAGACGATCGCCTTTTTCCTGATCCATATAAGAGGCATTCGTTGCCACATTAAACACATCAAAATTTTCAAAGGCATACGCCAACGTTGCTCGAGAGAAACGAATAGGCAACGGCTTACCTAAAGAGAACCGAATTCCATTGTTTTCTTGATCATAATCATCCGAAAAATAGCGCGCTTCATGATGATAAATATCGGTACCAAACGAAAGTTTCCGGTTCAAAAACCACGGCTCAACAAAAGAGATGTCGAGATCGTTTCGCTCGGTTCCAATCGTCGCACGAATCTTAAACTTTTGCCCGCCACCAATAGGTGGCCAACGAGTGATGTCAAAGTTTCCTTGAGCAAGCTCAACGTATCCTACAATCGAATCAATACTTGATAAGCCCAATCCAACAGAAAACTGCCCCGTGTTTCTTTCTTTCACATGAACATTAATATCATACTGATCGCTCTTTTCTGTCGCTTCTGGTTGAACCAAAATAGAGGAAAAATAATTCAGGTTACGAAGTCGATTTTCAGAGCGTTTCATATGTCTGCGATGGAATTTTTCTCCTGGATAAATAACCAACTCCCGACGAATCACTTTATCCTTATTTTTTTCATTTCCTGTAATGTTTATATTTCGAATATATCCAATAGAGCCCTCAGTAATTTTATATTCAATATCAACCGTTCCCGCTTTTGCATGAGGAGTAAACACAGGATTTACACGCGTTTGAACATACCCCCGATTTCCGTAATAACTTCGGAGCGCTTCGCTTCCTGCAGCAGCATCTTTATACGCAGCAATATCCCCTGGTCTTAAGCGAATACCTAGGAAGAGTTCTTTTTCGGTAAAGGTTTTCATTCCCGTAATTGAGATCTTTCCAACCCGATAGCGCTGTCCTTCATTGATCGTATAAACCAACTGAGCTCTTTTCGAATTTTCTTTTATGTATTTAAGAGTAGGAGGAAGAACCTCAACATCCAAAAAACCTTTGTTCATATAAGCCGATTTAATGGTAAACACATCCATATCAATATGGTCAGAATTATATCGCCCCGCCTTTGTAATAAAGGAAAAAATCCATTTTTGTTTCTGTTTTAATTTACTCCGCACGAATTTTGCAGAAACCTGTTTTGTTTTTTTATTTTTCAAAAACTCAGGAACAAGCAACGAAAGAAACCGCATCGTAATGCCCTTATCCTCAATATTATTTTCTCCGGCAAAGACGATCTTCTTAATCACTACTTTTTTATTTTCTTTGATCCGGAATAAAACATTCACGGTCCCTAATTTATTATTAATTTTCTTTTCCCAAGAAACCACGGCATTAGGAAACCATTTTTTTCGATACGCCTCTTTAATTTTCACGGCGGACTGGGTGAAATCAGAATCATCTGCAAATTGATTTATTTTGAGTTCTGATTTTTTAAAAACCCACTTACTGCTTTTCTCTTTTGCCCCCACCACTTCAATAGATCGAAGCTTATTTTTACTTACCACAGTATAAATTAGAACCACATATCCCTTTTCTTTTTCTTCCATTCGAGCATCAACAAAAGAATACCGTCTTGTGTCTCTCATCCGAGAAATATCAACAGCAATCGAAGACATAATCGTTTTTATATCCGAAACTTCTTGTCCAATTTTAAATGAAGTAAATGCTTTTACGGAGCTTATATCGTATAGCTCCCCCTTCTGATTTACAATCCGGATCTCCTTAATAACCACGGCCTGAGAGCAGAGAACCCCTAAAAAAAGAAGTAAGAAAATTTGAATTGTTTTTTTCATAAAAAAGTAACAGGGGTTAAATTTAAGATTCATATTCTTCGTTTTGGAATTCTGCACGATCCTCGAAGCGAGTGTATTCTTTAATAAAAGACATTCGGATTTTACCGGTCTCACCATGGCGGAACTTTGCAACATCCACAACGGCTAAATTATCCTTATCCTCATCGTAATAATTCTCACGATAGAGCAAAAGAACCACATCTGCATCCTGTTCGATAGCACCAGAATCTCGTAAATCAGAAAGTTTGGGTTTATTGCTTCCCGCACGTTGCTCGTTGGCACGGCTCAACTGACTAAGCACAACAACCGGAAGGTTCAACTCTTTTGCCATCGCCTTAATTGCACCAGAAATCGCCATCGTTTCTCGTTGTCGACCATCTTTCGAAAATTTGGAATAATTCATGAGCTGCAAGTAATCAACAATAATAAGATCAATTCCATACCGCACTTTCATCCGGCGAGCACGAGAACGCAATTCAACGGCTTCAAGACCCGGAGTGTCGTCGATATAAATATTTGCTTTCGACAATCGGTCAACCGCTTCTGTAAGCCTCATATGATTTTCTGTACTCAAATGATCCCGAACATCTCTCATCGATACACGCGCATTCGAAAAAAGCATTCGACGAACAAGTTGCTCACGAGACATTTCCAAACTAAAAATCCCAACGGAAACCCCTTTATTTCCCTTAGCAAGCAGTCCCAAAGCCGCATTTTCTGCAATATTCATTGCAAGCGATGTTTTCCCCATTCCGGGACGAGCAGCGAGCACAATCATATCGGTTTTCGCCAACCCCCGTAAGCGTTCATTAAGTCCTTTATAGCCCGTTGTAATCCCATGATCGATATCATTTGGATCTTTGTTGATTTCGGTAAAAGCATGTTTCACCGACTCTTTCCAGTCGGGAATTTTTGTTTGTATTCCGCGTCCACTTAACTCAAAAGCAGCTTCCTCGGCACTTGTAACAAGTAAAGATGCTTCTTGCTCCTCTTTAAAAGCAGCATCACAAAGCGTATTGGAATAATCGATTAATTTACGATACAGGTTCTTTTCCAGAACAATATCGCAATAATATTCAACGTGAGCAGAAACCAGCGTACTTTCTTGTAACTCGACTAGATAATCGTACCCGCCCGCCTTTTCAAGTGTATTATGCGTTTTAAGCCACTCCGCAATCGTGATGGCATCCATCACCACATTGGCTTGGCTCATATCGGTTAATTGCTCAAAAAGCACCTGATGTCGGACATCATAAAACGCATCATGCGTTAAATGTTTAGCCAAGCATTTATCAAGAGCACTGGCTGGATCTAGAAGAACAGACCCCAACACCCCGCGCTCGGCTTCCTCGCTATGCGGGGGGATCCGGAGTCTTTTATCTAGACCCTCTGACATCATTTCTCTTCTACAATCCAAACCTTAAGAGTAGCGGTTACTTCGGAATGAAGTTTAATTGAAACATCAAAAACACCCAACTCACGCAATGGTGTTGAAAGTTTTACTTTCGTATGATTAATTTCAATTCCTTGTTCTTGGAGTTTTTCGGCAATCTGAGGAATCCCCACCGAGCCAAACATTTTTCCATTTTCGCCCACTTTTACAGCAATCGTACACTCCAATCCTTCCACCTTTTTCGCGAGCTCTTCAGCTACCGTTTGCTCTTTCTTTAATAGAGCAAGGCGTTCGGTTCGTTTCTTTTCGATTTGGCGTTTTTTACCTTCGGTTACTACCGTAGCCATTCCTTTCGGGAAAAGATAATTACGAGCATATCCATCCGCAACTTTCACGATATCGCCTTCGATTCCCAATCCTTCAATCTGGTCCATTAATAAAACTTCTGTAGCCATAACTTGTTTTCCTTTTCTGTAATCTTAACGGATGAGTCCAACAACCCGCGCACGGCGGATGGCACGTTTAATCTGACGTTGTTGCTGGGCATTAGTTCCCAACAAACGACGGCTCAAAATCTTGCCTCGACTGGTCATAAACTTTTTTAAAAGTTCAGCATCCTTATAATCGATTTTATCGACCCCTTTGAGTAGTTCTGGGTCACGCTTATATTCGTCTCTTTTATTTCTACGTCGCATAATCTTTTATCCTTAATTTATCTTAAAACGGTACGTCTTCATCATCGCCATTATCAAGCTCTGGTTCTTCTGGTGACGGTGGAGTTGTCGCCTCCGTTGTAGGCGATGAGGCAGTAGAAGAAGAATCTTTCGTGCCCAAGAATTGGATTCGATCTGCGCGCACACGCAATTTGCTCCGTTTCTCACCTTCTTTATTCTCCCATTGATCGAGTTGCAAACGGCCTTCCACAAAAACGGGGGATCCTTTGTGTAAATACTCAGAAGCGGTTTCCGCCTGCCGACCCCACACAACAACATCCACAAAACAGGTCTGTTCAACAACCTCTCCTGCCTTGTTCTTAAAACTTTCGTTAACCGCAAGTCCTAGGTCAGAAACAGCCGTTCCTGACGGCGTATACCGAAGTTCCGGATTACGCGTAAGATTTCCCATTAGTAAAACTCGATTATAACTGGCCATATTAAGCCTCCTGCACCTCTTTGTCTGTTGTTTTTTCGTCTTCTTTTTCTGCTTCTTCTCCCAAAACAAGTTGAACGCGGAACACATCCGTCGCAAGCTTTAATCGCTTTTTAAATGCGTCTAACTTTAGTCCATCTAGCATAAGCATTAAGACCACATAATATCCAGCCTTTTTCTTTTGCATCGGACGGGCAAATGTTTTCTTACCCAAGCGCGTTGTACTTTCAAGCGTTCCGCCTAATTTTTCAAGTTCTCTTTTCACTCCAAGAATAGCTTGGTCGAGTCCTTCTTCATCTAATGTTTCTGGGAAAATGAACATTCCTTCATACAATGTTTTCACTATTTTACTCCTTAATTAATCCTGTTTTTGGTTGGTTGAATGTATTCATCGTCTGTTCAATTCCAACGGAAAAAATACTTTCTACCGCATCTGCGGCACGTTCTACAACCTTTTCTAGTCTAAAAGTTTCGTCCTTCGTAAAGTTATCTAACACAAATTCAATAAGATCAGTCTGTTTAGGAAGGGGACCTACCCCCACTCGAATCCTTGGAAATTTTTTGGTTTGCAACCACTCCGTCACCGACTTCATCCCATTATGGCTTCCTCCTGATCCTTTTGCCCGCACCCGAATTTCTCCAAGTTCAAGCTCCACATCGTCATAAATAAGCACCGTTTCTTCTGGAAGCACTCGCCACTTCTTCATCGCTCCATAAACCGCTTTTCCACTTCGATTCATAAAGGTCGTAGGTTGTAAAAGAGCAATCGAATGCTCTTTTTGTTTCACCCGTGCTAAGCGAGCTGGGAACCAAAACATCTTTTTAAATTTTTCGTCATGTCGTTGAGCCAATCTTTCCACCACCATAAAACCAACATTGTGGCGTGACGTGGCATATTCTATTCCGGGATTACCCAGCCCAACAACTAACTTCAAATGAATCTCCTCCCCATACAAAGGGTCAATAATTTATTACTCTGCAGCGTCATCAGACGATTTTTCTGCAGCATCCTCTCCATCCTCTTCAGAAGCAACCTCATCTTCAGCATCTTCTTCCTGTTCAGCACGAGGTTCTGCAACCGTTGCAATAATAGAAGTCTCATCACTTTGGACCTTAAATTTACCACCCAAATCGATATCCGACACATGCAACGCATCTCCAATCTCAAGCGCAGAAATATCCACCTCAAGAGTTTCCATTAAATCATCCGGCAAACATTCCACAACAATTTCATGTAAAACCTGCTCCAATACGCCACCCGCTTTCACGCCGGCCGACTCTCCAACCAACTGAATCATCAAATTCACACGAAGCACCTTCTTCGAGTCCACCTCTTGGAAGTCCACATGCAATAACTCACTATTAACGGGATGATGCTGCACATCTTTCACCAGCATCCGGGTATCTTTTTTATCCAACACAACTTCCAACAGCATCGTTTCACTCGTGTGATGTTGCAAAATAAGTTCAAACGCATGCGCATCCATCTCAACAGACAGCGCCTCTTTGCCCTCGCCATAAACAATGCCTGGAAGGCTACCCGTCCGACGTAAACGACGAGCATTCGATGAACCTTGCTGTGTTCTTTTCTTTAGAATCAATTTTGTTTCTTCCATGGGGTCTTTCTCCTATAATTATATCTTGAATAGCGAACTAACCGACTGATCGTTATGAATACGACAAATGGCATCTGCTAATATATCAGCAACCGACAAAACCGTTACCGAAAAATCAGCCCACTTACGTTGCGGAACGCTATCTGTTGTTACCAGTTCATTAATGGGGGATTCTTTCAGTCGATCAATCCCCTTCTGAGTTAAAAGTGAATGGCTAACCGCTGCACGGATCGATTTTGCACCCGCTTTTTTAAGCAAGCCAGCTGCCGCAGTCAACGTACCCGCCGTCGATGTCATATCATCCACCAACAACGTATGGCATCCCGCCACATCGCCAACCAAATGATTCGCAATCACATCCGATGCACTTTTGCGCTGTTTTCCTACCACGGCAATCCCCGCATTAAGCAATCGAGAATACGCATCCGCCATCTTCAATCCACCAGCATCAGGCGAAACCACCACCAGATTGTCCAAATTCTGCGTTCGCAAATATTTCACAATCACCGGCGCGGCATACAAATGATCCACCGGAATATCAAAAAATCCTTGAATTTGTTGTGCATGCAAATCCATACAAAGCACTCGATTTGCCCCTGCGGCCACCAACAAATTAGCCACCAGCTTCGCCGTAATTGGAACACGAGGCTGATCTTTCCGATCCTGCCGCGCATACCCATAATAAGGAATAACAGCCGTAATGCGCTTTGCGGAAGCCCGCTTCGCAGCATCAATCATAATCAGCAATTCCATCAAATATTCATTCGGATCCACCGACACCGACTGCACCAAAAACAGATCCACTCCGCGCACATTATCTCGAAGTTTAACAAAAATTTCACCATCAGGAAAACGTGTAATATCGGCATCACAGAGCTCAACATTCATTGCTTGCGCAATGTGTTCTGCCAACTCTCTATGTCCTGTTCCTGATAAAATTTTCATAGCGCGATCTTCATTTAAAAGTGGTTGCCCGACCTGGGTTCGAACCAGGACCCTATGAGTCAAAGTCACATGTGCTTCCATTACACTATCGGGCAAACATACCATAAAGAATGGTTGTTTTTTTTGAACCGTTCCCTTTCAGGAATTTTCAAAAGAGCGTGAGACCATAGGTTGGAGATCAAAAGAAGTCAAGCCGTCAAAGTAAACTAATTTAATCACAATCCCGACTCCTAAAAAATAAAACACAAATTAAGAGATCTCACACCTCTCTAAATTTTAGGAAACCAACCAAATAAAATCAGAAAAATAGCACCGCTCCTCGTTATTCCTCCTCCGCCTTAATCCCCGGAATCATAATTTCATCAACCGGACAATCCTTAATCGATTCAACAAAAAGACGCCCGTACCACTGATGTTGAATTCGACTATCCAGCACCGTAACCACCCCGTAATCTTTTCCGCTACGAATAAGCCGCCCAACACCCTGCCGGAATTTTAACACCGCCTCAGGAAGTGAATATTCCCGAAAAGGATTTCCACCTCGCTCCTCAATCTTCTCAAAACGCGCCTGAATAAGCGGATGATCAGGAACCGCAAAAGGCAACCGCGTAATAATCACATTACTCAACGCCGCGCCCGGCACATCAACCCCCATCCAAAAACGATCCAACCCAAACAAAACCCCCGCATCCTGCTCTCGAAAAATTTCCAACATCTGACGAGGAGGAATCCCTGCGCCCTGCACCAAAAAATGATATCCCTCCGCCTCAAACTCATCCCGCAACTCATCCGCCACTTTTTTCATAAACCGAGAATTTGTAAAAAGCACAAACGCGCGACCTCGACTCTCATTCACCAAATGAAGAATCGCTTTAACCGACTCCGCCTCAAACGATTTAACCGATGGTGGCGGCATATTTATTGGAATGCGAACTTGCATCTGACGGGCAAAATCAAACGGCGATCCCACCTGTAATTCCGTGCACTCATCTGCACCGATTCGAGATCTAAAATATTCCAATGTTTTACCCACCGCCAACGTCGCACTCGTCATCACCACACAAGGCACCGCATCAAATAACAACTCCCGCAAAATAGGGCCCAAATCAATCGGCGCAGAATACAGCACCACCTGTTTTCGTCGACCCTGAACTTCCAACCAATACACATGCCCTTCAAGCGATTGATCCATAAAAGATTCAATCGTATCTCGCAACTCATACCCCTTATCCCGAATCGACCGAAGCTCCGCCTTTATATCCTCATTATCCAACTCCTGCGTCAGCTCCTTCAAATGAAAACAAAGATCCGTAATCTTCTTTGGCAACGTCGTTTCAATCGGAGGTGGCGAAAAAACACGCTGCTGCATTTTCTTTTCGCCCAACTTAAAATGAGCACGAATATCCGCAAAAAACCGTTCCGCCTCCTCGCCAATCCGCGAAACCATCAAGGCACCCTTCCCATCATTCAACGCCCCGCAAAGCCCCTTTCTTTTCCCGCTTCCATGCAACCGCCGAAGCCAATACTCCACCATATACGGCGAAAGACGAATCCCCAAATGCGACGAAGCCGCCTGCTCCATCTGATGCGCCTCATCAAAAACCACATATCCATAATCCGGCAAAATTTGCATATCCAATGCACGCAAAGCCAACTCAGAAAAAAAGAGCGAATGATTCACCACCAACACATGAGCATCCTTCATCTTTTGACGCGCATTCATAAAATAACACTGCGCATAAAACGGGCATCGCTTCCCCCGACAATTCCCATGCTCCGCACAAACCGCTCCCCAAACCTGATGATCCGGCTGCGGCTTCAACTCCTGCAAACTCCCATCCTCAAGCTCTTGATTACTCGCCTTCGCATAAATCACATCCAACTGATACTGCCGTTCCGGCTCCAGCAAATCAGCCCCTATTTTATACGCGCGCTCCAACCGCCGAAGACAAAGATAATTCGAGCGCCCCTTCACCATCACCGTCTTAAAATCACGATTAAGCACCTTTTCAATAAAAGGAATATCTTTATAAATCAACTGCTCTTGCAACGTAATCGTATACGTTGCAATCACACACCGCGTTTTATCCTGCAACGCCGAAAGAATTTGTGGAACCAAATACGAAAAACTCTTCCCCACTCCCGTTCCCGCCTCCACCGCCAAATGATGCTTCAAACAGGCCGCATCCGCAATTGCCCGCGCCATCTTTTGTTGCTGTGGGCGCAACTCAAAATGAATATCATTTGCTTTACAATACTGCTCCAACAAACCATCGGGTTCAAAAAAATGGTCCGTTATTTCAACCGAATTTATTACAGCTACTGGATCAAGTGAAATCATCCGCTCATGTTACCCAAAAAACCCTCCATCAAAAAACACAATCTCAAACTAATAAACACCCCGACCCAAATAACGCACCATTAAACCTCAACAAACATCTCATTCCACAGAAAACGGATCTAAAAAACACAACTCATTAAAAGTAAAGAATCAAAAAACAATTACCATTTAATAACAACCATCGTTCCATTCGACGCCTTTTTAATCTCATCAATAGAAACCCAGCGCTCCAAAAAACGAGAACCCCAGCTATCCGAAATCGCAACCTCTTTCGTCTTCTTATTGTACCCCACAATAAGACAAATATGTCCCCCCGACTGCGAATCCTCCGCCTGACCCGCAACAATCGTTTTTTTAATCGGTTTCCCCAAACGCCTCGCCGTATTATTATTTACCGCTTGCTGAAAACTTGGCGTACTGATTAACCGCCAAAAAATAGGCAATCCCTGATCGACATATCGAGAAATCAAACGAATCGACGGATCCGATCCAATCTCCTTCAAAGCACGACCATTTCCCGTCACAAGCGGCTTAACCGCATCCATCATTTCGCCAGAATACGTACCCCCACCCACACCCGTATCCGCCGCAAGAGCCAGCAAATACATATCCGCCGGAATGTGCATATAACGCAAATATCGCTCCCACGTAGCCGGCGAACAATATCCCTTAGGCCCCTGATTAATCATCGGAACATTTTTTATAAACACATCCCCATTCTCCCGACGCTCCACACAATGCGCCAACTGATTCTTCAACTCCTTCTCACGTATCTTCCCCATCTTTCCACCGTGATCCGCAATTTCTACAGGCATAATTCGCAAAGCCACATATTTTTTTTCCTGCACACTCAACATAATGGCATGCGTATTCCAATCCCAACGCCACACCTTTTCGCGCATTTTACCCCGACCCAACGAATCCCGCTTAGGCTTCCCAAACCGAGCAGCAAGCACATCTCGTAAATGCTTGCCAGACGTATGAATTTTCTTCTCCACCATCTGACTAAGCTTCTTTTTATTTATATTTTGAATAGCCGGAATATCCCCCTGATTAATAAAAACAAACGAAATACTTTCCACCGCATGACTTCCACCATACAAAGCAACCGCAAACACAGGCTCCCCCAAAATCTTAAGACGACCAAACGGATACGATCGATAATTCTCCAAAAACTCTGTCTTCGACTCCTTACGAAGCTTCATTCGTTTTGCAACTTCCGCCGTGGAATCATCCCACAGCAGATCATCCCCCCACAAAGAAAATCCAAAACACGCATCCACCTTTTTCCAATCCATTTTATCCTGCGCACCGCCCGACCCCTTCTTCAGCACCCCCTCCAAATAGACCACATCCTTCTCAGCAAACATCGAAAAAGGAACCGTCATTTTCTTTCCATCCTTCCGCTTCAGCTTCACCGTTTTATTTGGAAAAACCTCCACCACCTCCGCCTCAATTTTACGCCCCTTCAGATCCGTCCAAACCCGCGCAAAACAAAACGACTGCACCACAAAAAATAGAAAAACAACAAAACCCAAAACCTTCATCATCAAGCCACCTCCGAAAACCATTCATCATACGCCCCCTCCCCCACAAATCAAAGACAGAGTAAAAATTATTTCCACCCATTTTTTGTCCGCTAAAAAAAGTAAAAAAAAATCACCATGAAGAACATAAGGGACATGAAGCTTTGGTGTCCTTCGTGTTTAATTTAAAAAAATACTATTTTAGTTTAGCGTTCCTTTAGCGAGTTTTAGCGGTCAAAAAAATACCGTTCTGGTTCCGTGTGTTCAGGGTGTTCCGTGGTTAAAAATATACCGTTCTGGGGTTTTCTTCCGTGGTTAAAAAAATCTGTGTTCATCTGTGCAATCCGTGGACAGAGATACTGTTCTGGCACTTTTTAATCTATGTAGGCATTATTTTATCTGCGACACGACGATATCCAGTTACACCAACGTTGTGATTTTTGTGTATTTCAACAATCGCGTACGCATTATTTTTTTCGCCAGAACCCTCAACAAGTGCTTTAAGGGTATAGTAATGAATTCCTTCAAGATAAGAATATCCACCTGAATGGTAGTGTCCTTGAAAAACCGCCAAAACCTTTTTACTCTCTGTTAAAATTTGTCGGACAGCTTCTCCATTTATAACAAAAAGGTGTATCTTTTTAAACCCAATGGGTTGATGTACAAAAACAACAACGGGTTTTGATGTTTTTGTTAGATCTTTTTTTAACCAGTCCAATTCCTCTTTTGGAAGACACGCATCTCGCCAATTAAATTTTCCATGATCATAACTTGTTCCATCGGCTTTATAGTTTGCATCAAGCACCACGAAATGTAATCCGTTTGAGTCAAAAGAATAATAGCTCCGTCCTTTATCAACACCTGTGTTTTCAATCCGATCAAGAAACTGTTGCTTCGAAAGACTGTCCATATCGTGATTTCCTAGCACATGATATCGAGGCCCTTTAAATGTGGAATAAACCGCTTCAATGCGTTGAAGAAAAGAGAGGGAACTTTTCTCGGTTGCTTTCTTTTGTTGATCTTTAAAATCACCTAGCTCAATTAAGAAATCAACCTTCTTTTCATTCATCAAATCCACGCATTCTTTGAGCTTTGTGAGCGATTCTTTATAATGGCGAGATCCATTAGGCACTCGCGCGGCATAATGAAGATCTGTCACCATTCCAAAACGTAATAAAACAGAAGGATCGTTTTTATTTGGAAAAGCAAACGAATCATTACCAAGCGATAAACTAGCAACAAGTCCGCCAGAGGCTTTCAAAAATTCTTTCCGCGAAATAACCCACGAGTGCGTATGAATCTCGCCCCTTTTCTTTTCTGTTTTTTGCTTCCTCTTATTCATTGTTCCAGTTAATAGAATCGATTCTTTAAAGTCAAGAACCCCTCTTTGAGAAGGAAAATTTACTCTTTTAAACCTTTACCGCTCCGTTTGTTTTCGCTTTCATCCGCCTTTTTTAAGGAACTTTAATATGAAAAAACAATATAAAGCCATCGTTCTTTTTTCTGGCGGATTGGATAGTCAACTTGCAGTTTGTGTTCTGCTTAAACAAGGCATTCACGTAGAAGCCATTATT
>Ga0256845_1001398_pt1 | contig 19519 bp, 12 predicted proteins | sample RiftiametaG_FD_189101 | JGI IMG/M metagenome (GOLD analysis project Ga0256845, IMG submission 189101) | Tube worm associated microbial communities from hydrothermal vent at the East Pacific Rise, Pacific Ocean - Riftia | ecosystem: Host-associated > Annelida > Integument > Unclassified ...
GGCCTGATGAAACCCGCAATAGCCTCCCTATTTGCCCTCGGTACTACTTTTTGTCTCATGGGTACCAAAACCCGGCACGAAGTTCCGACCTTTGGTACTAGTGCGCGCCTCTTGGCGACAATTTTATCCATTTGTTTGTCGGGATGTTGGTATACTGGCGGTGGAGGGCGCTCATTTGAGCCGGATGACGAGGAATTGACGCCAGCAGGTGGGGCGTCAGCGGATAGTCCAGCTCCAAGCTCTGACGAACCTGATGAACCTGACGTTCAACCCTTGGGGGAACCCGACCCGCCGCCTTTTCCAAAGCTATCTTGCGGGCAAGACGGTGAGCGCATTATTTGGTTGGTGAACTTTTATCGAGTGAATCACGGTAAACCGGAAATTCCCCAAAGTTCGGCGCTTTGTACTGTGGCTCGCATGCACGCTGAGGACTTACAAGACAATAGAGGAACGCTTCGGAGCTCCGAATGCTCCGTAAATAGTTGGTCCGCGACTTCTTGGTTCGATAGTTGCTGCTACAAAAATGACAATAGCAACGCCGAGTGTATGTGGGAAAAGGCTCGGCAACTCAGCGATTATACCGGCTTGGTTTACGAAAGTGTCGCGTTAGATGGAAAGAGCCCTGAGGAGGTCGTGAAGCTCTGGCAGAATTCAACCGGCCACAATGAACTGATGTTAGAAAAGGCACAGTGGAAAGGCAGTCGGTGGAAATCTATTGGCGCTGCCTACGTGAAAGGGCAGGCGACGCTTTGGTTTGGAGCCGAAGAAGACCCAACGAATTCACCCATGTGAAATTGTAAAGAGGTGACGTCTATTCGGGCTGGGGCAAAGGTTCGACCCACGCCGACCCCGAGAGAGTGGTGTCATCAATTGTTACGCTGAGTTCACCATCGTTGCGCACTACAACCCAATTCGAATTCCGCCCAATCACGTCGGCTAAGTCCTTGATGAACGAGCGACTGAAAACGAGTACTTCCACTTCTTTGGCTCGATGTAACTTCTTCTTTCGCATCTCGCGACTCAAGGCCTCAAGCCCCTTGTGGGCAACGACCGTGACCCGAGGGGACTTCTTGGTAGCGAGGTGAATGCGCTCGGCGCTTGGGGCACCCACATCTATCCAATGTAAAAGCTGACCCGTCAGATCGTGTGTCCAAAGGGCTGGTTCGTCCGCGTCAGACAGACCTTTGCCGAACTCCAGGTTTTCCTCGTAGTAAAGGACATAAGCCAAGATACGGGCAACCAAGCGCTCCGAACCTTCAGAGGGGTGGGCCGCGACGCGAAATTCGAGTTCTTCGTACACATTGCGGTCTATGTCAGAAAGCTGCATTTTGACACGATAGAGGGTCGCCGAGATAGCCATGCCTCACCCTACTTGAACCGATGCCGTATTCAAAAGTTCAGAAGACTCTTACTCATCGAACGCTGACAAATAGTGCCTAGTACCTCGTGCCGGAAGTCCGTGCCGGGTTTCACCAGACCCAACTCGGGTAGGGGGACGGAGAAATCCGCTGATTCGTCTCAGGGTGCCCGATAGTACTTTTTGTCTCGTTGGTGATTGGACTCTCGGCGTCTCAGGCGGCGAGAACTGACATTTCTGTCGTGGATTTGGCACAAGAGTGTGCCCTCTCAGGTGCAAATTCTGGAAAACTGTGAAAAAACGTGAAAGTAGTTGGCATAGGCCCTGCAATTGGACAGAAAGGAGACGATGCCTGTGGTCTTTCGTCCCACCGGCCCGTCACCCTCTCGTCAATCATCGGATATTCCTCATGCAGCTCTCTCAATTGTCTTCCAATCGCCTTGCGCCTCTTCTCGTTCTTGCCTGGGGCATGAGTGCACTCGTTGTCACGGCCTGCGGAGGAACGGCGCTGGACAACGGTTCCACGAGCGAGCCGAGTGGGGGAACGACTCGCGGGAGCGGTGGAAGTGCGGGGGGGAGCATTGCCAAGCCGGGGGACGCTTGGAAGACTCTTCATGCTTGCAAGGCAGGCGATCCCAACGACTCTATCAGTATAAATTCTTTGCGCCTCGATGAAAAGACGGAGGAGTTGCTCGTTCAGGCTGGTCATTCAGCAGGTTGCGCTACTCATCAATTTGGATTGTGTTTTTCAGAAGAGTTCGCAGAGTCAGAGCCGGTTCAGGTGCAGCTTCAGCTGTTGCACGATGACGGTGGAGAGATGTGTGAGGCGTACGCGATGTCCAATCTCAAGTTTGACTTGAGTCCTCTCCGTGACGAATACGAGACTCGCTATGGCTCCAAGCAGGGTCAGATTCGCATCAACATGGGAGGAGAAAGCGTAGTCTATACATTTGGTGGCACTCAAGTTGATGCTCCCACTTGGGAGACAATTGATCTTGCTTTGGATCGACTGAATCATTGCGAGGTCGTTGACGATTGCACGTCTATTGGCACTCGCAGTTGCACTGGGACATACATTAACAACGACGAAGACGTCACAATTGTAACGGGCATGATGGACGCGAGACGGGCTGTTGATGGAACTGGGGACGCAGTGTGCAACGATGCGTGTCGGTGCGGAATCTTGAGGTGCACAAATTCGAAATGTGAGACCGCTTCGGGTGATTGCATGGATGCACCAGCTGAGTCCCAAATGATTTGTCTTTGAGGGGGAAGCGGGGCCTATTTAAACTCAAGCTATCGTTTGCCGACAATGGCGCTCAACATGCGACCGCTTGGGTTATTATCCCTTCGGTAGGAGAAGAAATTGTGTTCGTCGAGAACTGTGCATCCCAGTACGTCGTCGATTGACTCGTTTTTGACCCCGGCCTGGTTGAGTTGGGAACGCACCATTTTACGCAGGTTGACATGGGCTTTTTCTCCACAATAGGTGACAATGTTTTTGTCCGGAGAGGCATTGAGCAACTCTTGAGAGACGTCTAGAGAGACCTCGAAAGAGGAGTGGGAGATGTGGGGGCCAATGGCTGCCAATGGTTGCGTCGCCCCCTGAGATATGAGTGCATGCACGGCGGCTGGCACCGCTCCGCGTACACACCCTTGCCACCCCGCATGGCATGCGGCGACCCATCCTGTTTCTGGGCAAGCCAAAAGCACGGGCACGCAATCGGCGCTGCGCACGGCTACTGCACTGGCGGAGTGCTTTGTCACAAGGATGTCTCCGTTTTCTTTCAAAACCTCCCCTCTATTCTCTGTACCTTCGATAGTGAGGACCCGAACGCCGTGCACCTGGGTCATGAAATAGAGTTGCTGGGGCTGGATACCTAGCTGGGCTGCTATCACTCCTAGGTTTTTTAAGACGAGCTCGTCTGGATCTCCGGTTTGGGTGGCAAAGTTGAGGCTTTTGAAAACTCCAGCGGAATAGCCGCCACGACGGGTGGAGAATGCATGAGAAAAACCAGCTAGTTTGAGGAGTGAACTTTCGAAAAAATAGGGAGAGTCGGCCATGGGAGCTAGTTTGGTGGAGAGAAATGCTGCGAAATTGAGTCAGTTTTGTGCTCCTTCGCTCTTTTGGAGTCAATGAGGCGACGCATCCAGCTAGATTTGCTAACACTTGTCCGAATAATGGCCACTGCGAAGAAGAAGGATCCATTCGTTGGACGTGAAGTCCTTGAGGGAAAGTTTCGGATCTTAAAAAAGATCGGTGCCGGGGGAATGGGCGCAGTCTATCGGGCAGAAGAACCCGATATGGGGCGTGAAGTCGCGATCAAGATTCTGCACCCCAATCTCAAAGGGCGCAGCGATCTTGTGAGCCGATTTAGGCGTGAAGCACGAGCGATGAGTCAATTGCGTCATCCTCACACCGTGCGCGTCTTCATGTATGGCGAGTTGGAGGACGGTTCCCTCTATATTGTGATGGAGATGTTGGAGGGGAAAAATCTCAATCAAACGGTGCGCAAGGGCGGGCCGATGGCGCCCTCTCGGGCTATTCCGATAGTGACTGATTCTTGTCGTGCGCTGAGCGAAGCACATGACCTGGGCATTGTGCATCGCGATTTGAAGCCAGAAAATATATTTGTTTGCCAGCAACCTGGCATGGTCGACTACGCAAAGGTTTTGGACTTTGGTTTGGCCAAAGTAACGGAAGCTCAGATGCGACCAGGTTCGATGATTTTGACTCAAGAAGGCATGGTCTTTGGCACCCCTGAGTTCATGTCTCCCGAGCAGGCTCGTGGAAATGTTCTCGATGCAAGGAGCGATATATACTCTTTGGCATGCATTCTTTATGAAGCGTTGACCGGAAAGTTACCCTTTGATGCCAAGACTCCTATGGAATATGTTGGAAAGCATGTGACCAGCGCTCCGATACCGCTCAACGAGCGAGTGGCTGGGCGTACTTTTCCCCCGGGCCTGGGTGAAGTGTTGGCGAAGGCTTTGTCCAAGAGTCCTGACGAACGCCATCAGACCGCTCTTGAGTTAGCTGAGGCTCTTGACCCCTTTGCCAACGAGAAGGTGAGCATTTCTGCGGTAGCTCCTCCTTTGAGCGGGGCTGCCTCCAATGGCGCTCCTATTCCTGAGTCCGAAAAGGCGCTGCCTCCTTTTGCTGGGGGCGGGCGTGCTCTTGCCAACCCAGGGTCTATTCCGTTGGAGCAGACAGCTCGGCCTTCGGTAAAGATGCTGATCTTTGTGGCGGCAATTTGCATGGTTTTGGGCGGGGTCGGGGCTGTTCTTTTGATGGGTGCTCTGGGAAAATAGTCGTGTCAGAAATCGATGGTGGGTCGGGGCGAAACCGAGACGAACTTGATGGTGAGTCTCACGCCTCTTTGACTGCGCGAAGGAGCGCTCCACGAAGGGAAAGAGGCGAAAAGATGGCGGGTATTTGGCGTGTATTGATAGCCCTCGCTCTTTTGGGCTTTTTAGCAATCATGGGCGGGGTGGTTGCCGTATTCATGGTGGTGACGCACTTTTCTAAAGATTTGCCCGACGTGAGTAAGTTAGAGAAGGAATATGTGCCTCCTCAGGTGACGCGTATTCTCGCTCGAGATGATACATTGCTGGCTCATGTTTTTTCTGAGCGGCGCACGGTGGTGCCAATTGAGCGTATTCCCGATCACGTAAAGAGTGCATTTTTGGCAGCGGAGGATGCTGGTTTTTTTGAGCACGAGGGGTTGGACTATTTGGGTCTGGTGCGTGCAATGGTGGTGAACCTCAGGGCAGGGCGTGTCCGTCAAGGAGGCAGCACTATCACACAGCAAGTTGTGAAGAATGTAATGCTCGATAGCGAGCGTAGTTACCGGAGAAAAATTCGCGAAACCATTTTAGCTTACCGCTTGGAGCAGACCCTTTCCAAAGAGCAAATACTGGGAATGTATTTAAATCATATCTATTTGGGGCACGGTCGCTACGGAGTTGAAGAAGCCGGGCGCTATCTCTTTGGAAAACATGTGCAGGAACTCAACGTTGCTGAGGCCGCTCTTTTGGCCGGTATCGTGGCAGCCCCCGAGCGCTACTCTCCCAGAAAGGACGAGGAGAAAGCTCTGATTCGTCGAAAGTTCGTTTTGGGGCAGATGCTCAAGAAGGGGTTCATGACGGAGCCGGTCTATCGCGCCTCGCTGGCGGCACCTCTGCGCCTGGCTCTGAGCACCGAGACCGAAAGTGATATCGCTCCAGAAATGGTGGGTCATGCCCGTCGTGCTTTGCGTAAACTTGTCGGAGAGCGCGCGAGTCAAGGCGGTTTTACCGTAAAAACTACTATCGATCCTGCGCTTCAAGTGGCCGCCCGCCAGGCCGTGCGACGGGGGCTCGACAACTATCTCAAGCGGCAAAAACTTAAACCACCATTTACGCTGAAGAAGCGCCGTCTTTGGGGCAAGATATTTGAGGGCACTCCACGCCGACATCATATTTACGTTGGAACGGTCGTGGAGAGGAATGATGACGAAGGACGTCTCGAGGTCCAAGTCGGAAATACCCTGGGGGTTGTGCTTTTGCGCAAAGAAGAGCGCTTCAATCCAACGCATTTACCTCCTACCGAGTTTGTCGGGGAGGGAGCGGTTTTGCGAGTTCGCGTGATGGACGACCCTCAGAGCGCAGACGATGAGGAGCCCGTGCGCCTAAGCCTTGAATTGGGTCCTCAAGCGGCCCTAATAGCTATTGACCCGCGAACTCGTGAAGTACTGGCGGCTGTTGGAAGTTATGAAGCACTTTCTGGTGGCCTAGATCGTACCGTTCAAACCAAACGTCAGCCGGGCTCTACCTTTAAGCCGATAGTCTATAGTTATGGTCTTGAGTCTCACTTACTCACGGCCGCTACTCGCTTTGAGTTTCCCTCAAAAAAGTCTCGACCCCAGGGAGGTGATGAATCCCCAGCCGGTGGGCAGCTGGTAGACGTACTGACTCTTCGAGAAGGCATTGCCACGAGCGATAATCGGGTGGCAGCCGAGTCCTTTCAACGAGTGGGCGGAAAAAAAGCTGTGGCCTGGGCAAAAAACTTGGGAATTCGCTCTAAAATTGCTCCCACTGCCAGTTTAATGTTAGGTGCCTATGAGGTGTCCGTGGCGGAGTTGGCTGGAGTTTTTTCGGTTTTTGCGAGCGGGGGCACCTTTAGGGAACCACTTTTTATCTCGGAGATTCACAATGGCGCAGGCCCTTTGCCTTTGCCACTACGTCCGAGTGAACGTCGTGCGATGGATCCGGCTGTGGCATTTTTGACAACAAATCTGTTGGAGAGTGTGGTCTCTTCGGGTACCGCAAAACGAGCTCGTTCGCTGGGACGCCCCCTTGCGGGGAAGACCGGGACGACCAATCGAGCCAAGGACGCGTGGTTCGCCGGTTTTTCGCCCGATTTGGTCGCGGTGGTTTGGGTCGGCTATGACGACGCGTTGCCCCTCGGTTGGGGAGAGCAAGGGGCTGTTTCTGCTCTGCCTATTTGGATGGATTTCATGAAAGCCGCTCATCAAGGCAAGGCGAAAACAGAGTTCTCTCGACCCTTAGGAATCGTTGAGGCCAAATTGGATCCAAAAACGGGTCTACTTGCGCGTTACGGCCAAGAAGACACGTTAACGGAACTATTTTTGGCGGGTACGGAGCCCGCGGAAATAGCCCCGCTACCCGTTGAAGTGGAGATAGAGCCGCCCACTGGGGCTTTGTCCCCTGAGGAGGCAAAAACGCGCGCTCAAGAGATAATTGTTGCACCCAAGCCCTGAAATTGTGTTGGCCAATGGGTGTGTTTGTGTCTTCAATAGACTTTCGATGAAAGTCTTAAGAAACTCCGCTTTTTTACTTCTCTTGGCCGGGGGTTGCCTGCCTCAAAATCAGGCTCCTGCTGCGGCGCCGAGCAATGAGGTGAAGGTCAATTCGCCGGCTGATGGCGACATCCCTTGGGCTACTGGAGACAAACCAGTCGATGGGGCAGCAACGACTCGTTCAACCCCCGATCCTGAGCCCGTCGTAGAGGAGGTACTGGCGGATAGGGGCGTTGATGGGGTGAAGCAGACCCAAGTAGTCCATGCCTGTTCAGGAAAAGCGACCCCAGCGTTGCGAGCCGCAATACAGGTGAGAGCCCAGGAAGTCGGGCAATGTGCAGAGAAAATTCCAGCCGAAAGTGCCGAAGCTCAAGGTGAAATCAGTATTGCCGTACGGGTCGAAAAAAACGGCATGGTCAGCACCTTAGAAGTCTTGAAGGATACATTAGCTATTGAGAAGGTAATGCAATGCGCCCAGAGCGTGTTGAAACAGACCTTTACCGAGAAACCTCGAGGCGGCTGTGCGATATTTGTAGTTCCTTTTATTCTCACCAGCCAGCAAGCTCCACAAGATCAGGGAGAATAGGCCGCCTTTGCCCAGGCAAGCCACTCGCGGTCCTCGGGGCCGAGGACGAAAAAATGGGGATTGAGGAGGGATTCTTTTTGGTTGTACCGTAGGGGTGAGCCAGTGATGGAGACCACGTCCCCTCCGGCGTAGAGCACTACTGCATGGGCAGCGGCTGTATCCCATTCGCTCGTGGGGCCAAACCTCGGATAGATATCAGCTTTTCTTTGGGCAACCTGGCAAATTTTGAGGGAGCTTCCCAGTTGCTCAAAGCGATGCTTTCCTACCCGTCGCAGAAAAGCGCGCATCTCTGAAGCTTCATGATTGAGGCTGCCCACAATGCGGGGAGGCGTTTGACTTATTGTTCTCACAAGGAGCTGAAGAGGAGGGGCGTTCTCATGGACGTAAAAAGAGCCCAGACCTTTTGCTCCGTAAAAGAGCTCCTCGCGCTCGGGGCAAAATACCGCGCCAAAAATGGGAGTCCCGTTTTGGATGAGGGCGATATTTACCGTGTATTCTTTGCGCCCTTTTATGAAGCCTTTCGTGCCGTCGAGGGGATCTACTAGATAATAAGAATTCCACTTTTTTCGTGTTTCGTAGGGAATATCGGCTGATTCTTCTGAAAGAATTGGAATATTCGGATCGAGAATACCGAGCCCCATCATGATGACATCATTTGCGGCGAGATCGGCACTGGTTACCGGGGATTCATCAGCTTTCCATTGCACTGTGGAGGTGCGTGCTTTATCGAGGACAATGGCCGCGCCTGCCTTTCTGACCAGGCGACAGAGTGCCTCCTCTTTTTTTTTGTCGATTAGCAAGGCGAGCTCTCTATTACAGACCAGCCTCGAAGGCTCGAGCAAATTCCATTGGAAAGGGACGGTCGTTAGGATCAAGAGCGGTGGCTGCTCTCATTACCTTGATGATTTCACTGGGGTAGTTCTTGAGCAAACTAGCGTCTTCAAGGGGCGCTTTCTTCATGTGTGCAAAGATACGGTCGCGGGGGTTGGTGATTTCGTCAAAGAATGAACGCCGTGTGGTGACATTGTATATTGTGCCCGCAAGGGCATAGACATCTGCTCGAGCATCGAGTTCTACAGGATCGAGTACTTGGTCAGGAGCAATGTAGCCTGGAGTTCCCGCTACGAATCGACCGGAAGAGTCGGCGTCTACCCTCATAGGGCGCACCATTCCGAAGTCGATGACAGCCGAGGAGAGAGGGCGGGTCGTGGCGGGATCGCGGTGTTTGAGAGGATCAAAACGAACGCCCTTGGCCAAAGGCAACTTGAGCCAAATATTGGCGGGTTTGATGTCGCGATGTACCAACTGCACGCCATGTAGAGCTGTAAGACCGGCGCATGAATCGAGTACCACTTGACGAAGCTCAAAAAGGGTCATGGGTCGCGCTGCTGCATATTCTTGCAAGTCCGCACCGACCAATAGTTCGAGCACCAAAAAGGGTACGTCGCCATGGGCGACTCCGCGGTCAATAATGCTCGCGACATTGGGATGATAGAGTTCTGCCATTGCCCGTGCCTCTTCAACGAAAGAGTCCAAAATACCGGCTCGCTCGGTATCGCTGGCATTGGTAAGTGCCTCAATTTTAGGTATCTTGAGAACAAAAAGGCGATCGGCTCCGGGCTTGCGAACCAGCCAAACCTTGCCGATACCTCCTTCGCCTAACGGTTTTACCAATTCGTAACCTTCGATAGTCTCCGGCTCGAGTTTTTTTCTTGAGGGAGGAGGCGGTGGGGTGCGATCGCGAGCTTCGCTGACAGCTGACTCGACCAAAAGAGAGGTGATAGGTCCGAGAGATGTAAACCAGACATCGAGTACCGACAGATCTCGTTGTTGCACGGCCCGGGTTATCAACGCCGCAACGCGGGGTGCATTTTCTGTCGCAGCGCGCGAGAGAGAGTCTGTACCCAAGGTTGTGGCGGGGTGAAGTGCTTTGACCGGGTCGGCGAGGGCCGCTTGTAGGCGCTCCGAAGTGAGAACCAGCTGGAGACAGAGTGCCTCAAAATTGACGGTACGACCGGAGACTCCCTCGAAGCTTTTAAGGCATGTTGCGAGATCAGCGAGACAATGGGCTAGCTCCGTGTCTAGAGCGTGTAACTGTCTGAGGGCTGACTCGGCCTCGGAGCCCCAACTGCCATGGGACATACCCGAGGAGACGGCCATGCGAATTTGGTCCGCTAGTGTCGAGCACTTTGTGAGGGCATCCCCCTTGATCATGGGGAGCGCGGTGGTGAGTTGACCGAGCATCTCCGGGGCGTCAATGACAAGAGCCCACCATGCAGCAAAAGGCCCTAGCCACTCCACGTCGTCGACAGCCCCCAGCGATGTTCCACGAGTGGTATCCACCAAACGCCAAAAAACTCCACCAAGGGCGTCCTGTAGCTCAGGGGGTAGTTCGCGAGAGCCATCGGCTACGCCATTGAGTTTACGCAACCAGAGGCAAGTCGCATGGGCTGTTGGTCCGCGCCCTGGGCCGAGCTCCGCGTCTTCACCACAAGCGTCGAGCACGTAGCCGCCGAGACGAACTGCCAAGATCTCAAGAGCAGTGTCGTCGGGAATAGGCGCTCCCTCACCTGGGCGGCGGCGTTCCTCTATCAATTTGAGCAATTCTAGAGGAGCTTTTGCCATCATATCCCACGTTGCGGAGAGATCGGGTTCTTCGACGGGCTCTCCTCGGGGATGGGTTTGTAGTTGGGGGCCCCAAAGGCGCAGAGCCATGGATCGTGCGCAGCCCTCCAGGGAGTTCATGCCCGCTGCGCGATGACGACATGAAGAGGAGCTGAGGGCCAATTCACGAGCTTCTTCGAAGGTGCGCCCCAGGCTGGAGGCGAAGCGTGCGGCTCGTGCGTCAGCCTCTTCGTCATCGTATTGAGCTGCGAGATGCACTAGATTTTCAAGGCCAAGTTCGAGATCTATAGGGTCGCGCTCGGCGCCATCGACGGGGTCGGTGATAGCAATTACATTGAGGTAGGTTCGCCATTCACTGAGATTTTTCTTGGGGGCTCGACGAGCCAAATCCCGCAATGCTGACCAAGGGCCCTCTATCTCATGACGTTGAGCGTCGCGCTTTCCCTGAGAAACTCCTCCTTTTAGGGTGCCGCGCCGCCACAAAGCTTCTAAACCGCGTGCGAGTGCTTTGGCTGCGGACGCACCACCAGTACCGCTAATAATCTTCTGAGCAATCGAGTCCCAAAGCTCTCTATTTTCGTGAAAGAGGTAAGGAGTGCCTGCTGCCGCAGCTCCGAGGGCCCAATCGGCCGACTCGGGGTCGTTGAGGGCTGCAATGACATGTTGACGCACGCTGCCCATTGCGTTGCGGGGAATAGAGCTAGAAGCTGTAATTGCCCGCTGGCGCAATACTTTTGAGTTTCCTCCCAGCCAGTCGAGGAGCATGCCTTGTAAATGGTCTGTCGTTCCAGCAAGAAGACCAAGAGCCCTTGCTGCGTGAATGGAGACAATCGATTCGGGATGTAACAGAAGTGGCTGCAATGTTTGCAGCGCACGTCCTAAGATTTGTTGATCCATCGGGGGAAGACCGAGGGCGGAGATCTCAAGACAGCGAGCTGCCAGAACGCGCCCGCGCAAGGAGCCCTTAGCTGGGTTGGCCACTAACGCATCGAACGTTTCGTCGGAGCCAAATACCCACTTGCCTAATTCTGGCAATTGCAGGGCGCTGGCACCAGCCTCCCAGACGAGGATTTCTAGGCGTGCTCGCGCCTCGCGATTTTCAGGGAGACTTAGTTTATCTCCAGTTCCCAAGAGGGGCGCACAGGCAAGAGCGTCTTCGAGGGGGCCCTGGACGAGACGATTGCGAGCCACTTCAAGAGCTGCTGTCGCAAAGGCGTCGGTCTTGATAGCTGACGCGAGGAGGCGGGCCATGCATACGTCTGTGCGCTCAAGATTTGCTTGGCACCAAAGAAAAAGTACTTCACCACGAGGATCTACAAAAATCTCGGCGAGACTTTTTAGACCATTTTGAGAACGGGTGAGCCCGGGTAAATTTTGCTCAAGAGTCTCCGCCGCAGCTCGCGAGTCGAGAGAAAGGGGAGCTTCCTCGAAGGAGTTCAAGTTCAGCCAGAACTGACGAAGACCAGCCGGGGATACTCGGCCATCCCCCAGGGCGCTGGCGAGAGTCTGTAAACTTTGGTCGACCTTAGGGGGGATCATGGAGCTGATAATACACAGAGGAGAAGCCCCTCAACCAGCCCCCTGCGAGTAATTTTTGGCTCGAAAAGGGTGTTTTATTGTGTGCGAGACGAGCTACCGACTTTTCTCGTCGAGCTTGTAGAGTTGCTGATGACTTCGCCTGTTATTGGGAGCTGTCTCCAGAGCCTTCTTGTAGAGGACGATAGCCTCCGGTACGCGATTTTCTTGTGCGGCAATGTCGGCAAGAACGACTAGGGCTCCCGCGGAGCCTTTATCGAAAGTCAGGGCCTTTTCTGCCCAAGCTTTGGCCGATTTTGTCTGGCCGGCGGCAAGGCAGGTCGCCCCTAGACCCGTAAGAGCGGCAATGTTTTTAGAATGAAGAATCGCTGCACGACGATAGAGAATATTTGCGCCAGAAATTGAGCCCGAACGCAACTTGGGACGAGCGTCCTCGACATATTTCGCGGCGATAAGAGCCAAAGACTTACTATCAGTCGTCTTTACCTTGAGGGTTCCGAGCCAGATAGCGCGAGCCTCTTCAATATTGCCCAACTGGCTCTCCACGTCCCCCGAGAGCATCTTAGTTTTGGACCGGTCGGGGCGAACACTCAATGCTTTGACAATCCATTCTTTGGCCTGAATTGGATCTTGTTTCATGAGGTAAAGTTGTGAGAGCCCCTCGATAGCTAGGCTTTTTGGATGCAACAAGGCGGCTTCACACATAAAGGTATGAGCCTTGTCAAGATCTCCTAGGACTAGATTTTTACGGGCTTTCTTCCAAGAGAGTGTTGCCTGCTGGAGCCCACCTTTGCTGAGTTCTTTAAGATGCGGAACTAGGCTGGAGCACGAGGGAACAGGGGAGGGGGCCGTGGTGGTCCAGAGAGAATTCTTGGCGGATTTTTCTAACTCCTTTAATTTTGCATTTACAAGAGCTTCTTCTTTGTCCTCTTTCGCTCGGAGTGTCTCGGGCGTGCTGGTTGGCAAGGGCAGGGCCGACTTTTTGGTGATTGAAGAGCTGGCAGCACGGACTCTAATATTTGTTGGTGCTTTGAGAGCGTACCAGGCGCCAAACCCGAGAAGTAGAGCGGCTGCGGCTGCCCCCCAGGCAAGGGTCGTGCTTTTAGTTTTTCTGGGAGAAACGGTACGCGCTACCGGGGCGGGAGTAATACCAGGAGCATGGGGCCCCATTTCTTGGGGGCGAATCGATTCCAGTTCGAGTGATTCGTCCAGCTCGACCTCTTCCTCGGTTCCTTGCGGAGGCGGGGCGATGGAAGCGGGACGCAACGCTTCAGGAGGAGGAAAATCGTCGGGTTGAATGAGGGTGGCGCGGTCGTTGACGCTCTCATCTTCAGCTTCATCGCAGGGGGATTCTATCTCGCTCTGTAAAGCTGAAGATGAGGTTACGGAGCCGGCGTTGTGCTCATTTGTAGCGAGGGTGGTACTTGGAGCGATGATTTTTTTTGTCGCGACTTTTGAAAGCTCGGGGAAGTGTGGAATGAGAGTACGCAGATTGACGCTGCCGTCTTGATCGTTAAATATTCTCCCGAAAGGAAGGGTGACTAACTTTGCTTTTTTGAGCGCTTTGTCGGCCTGAAAGAGCTGATGCCAGACTTGTCCGGTGGTTCTCAAGGCTCTGTCGTCCGCAAGGAGGACTGTGGGGGCAAAGTCTCGAATGAGTGACCAATGAGTTGCACCGGGGTCGAGAGGAACCAAGCGTGTGGCCAGTCCGGCCGCGCGTAAGGCAGAGGCGATGAGATCTCCTCGCGTGGTATCGGTATCGGCCAAGGCGATGTGAGTGCCCCGAGGCGTTTCTTCTTTCTGCTCTTGTGTGGCTTTTGTTTCCAGCTTCTTCGGCGCTAACTTTGTAAGTTCTTTGGGGACGACGGCCCCGGGGTTGAGGGTGAGAGCATTTGAGGCCACCAATTGGCTTGGCGTGGGACTCTGGACTGAAATATCGAGGGTGTCGCCGGACTTTAAAAAATCCCCTTCTGGCTTGTTTGGAGCGTGGCCTGATAGAGGTTTTTTAGCCAAGAGATGCGAGGGCGCCGGTGCTCTTTCTTTGACCGCCACGGGGGGAGGGGTCTGAGATTTTGTCTGAGATTTTTTTGCCAGCATGGTGACGCGTGCGGCGATCACAGTGGGCGCAATATCTGTCGCAAGGAGCGAGAGTACCACCGAGCGATCGAGCTTGCGGAGCTCAGGAAGCTCAAGGCGTGCTGCAAGGACAACCAAGCGAATACGCCGGGTATTTTCTTGCTTCTTGAGTAAATTGACAGTGGCAACCGTGCCGGCCTTGCCAATTTGAACGACAAGAGCGGGTTCAACGAGTGTGAGCAAACTTTCGAGTTCGGCGCATTGGGCGACTTCGACGATGACATCCTGTTTTTCGAGCTCCTCAATGAGTTTGTCGTCGGGCTTTACCTCGCCCACCAAAAGAACTGTTGTACTATCAGACACCGTCATGAGATGTTGACACCCTACAAGCCTGCGCCCGAATCGTCACCGCAATTCGGATTGCTCTCAAAATTTTTGGGTACATATTTTTGAGAGCATCTCGCACCCACACGGCAGTGATACGACGTGCAGGTCGCACCTTGTACGCTGATTTCGATGGCGTACCGGATCGGGTGGCGCAAAGGACCCCTTCTTGGAGAAACGTTCATGGAAAATTTGCAGTTGACCGAGAAATGGACTGTGCCAGCAAAAGACATGCAGGTGCGATTTGTGCGTAGCAGTGGTCCCGGGGGGCAGAATGTGAACAAGCTTTCTACCAAGGTCGAGTTGCGTTTCTTTATGAGCGGGTCGTCGACGCTAGGTCCAGGGCAACGCATTCGCCTGAAGGAGCTTTATCCGTCTCAGGTAACCCAGGCCGGGGAGCTGCTCGTGGTCTGCGACGAACATCGCTCGCAAAGTATGAATTTGCATAGTGCAAGAGAGAGGCTGAAGAACATCTTGCTCAAAGTGAGGCGTCCTCCTCCCAAGCGACACGCTACCCGTCCTTCAAGAGGCGCAAAAAAGCGTCGACTAGCGGATAAGAGGCATCGCTCGGAGGTGAAAAAGAGTCGTTCCGGCGCCTTTGATTGAGGCACGGCGGACCCGTACCTCGTGCCTGAAGTTCGTGCCGGGGCCCTTTGAGCCCCGCTGATTCGTCTCAGTTTGCCCTCGGCACCACTTTTTGTCTCATGGGTACAAAAATCCGGCACGAAGTTCCGGTCCTTGGTACTAGCTTTGGGTCTACGGCAATGGATCCAATGATTTCTAGTGGAGATAAAAAAAGGACATCACTGAATGTGATGTCCTAGGTTAGGTTAGCGCGGTCGAGCAGGGGCTGCTCTACGTTTGGCTTGGCTGCCACCCCGATTGCCGCCCGGCCGAGGCCCTCCCCTTCGCGGACCACCACCGGAACCACCACCGGGATCCCGTGGGCGTCTATGCTCGGAGCGCCCGCGCCCGCCGCCGCCTTGTTGAACTTTTGGCTTGCGAGCATGAAAATAGCGGGACTTTAACTCGGTTTCGGGGGGCTGCTCTAGCTCCGAGGGATAGGCATGATCCGTCACGCGAGGAACATGTTGATCGATGAGCTTTTCGATGTCTTCTAAGTAGTAGCGTTCGTCTGCTTCGCAGAAGGATGCGGCTAGGCCGCCTTTGCCGGCGCGCGCGGTACGACCAATACGGTGCACGTAGGTCTCAGGTATATTAGGAATATCATAGTTGATTACGTGGCTTACTCCATCCACATCGATACCTCGAGCGGCGATGTCGGTGGCCACCAGCACGTGTAACTTACCGCTCTTGAACCCATCGAGAGCGCGGGTGCGCGCCCCTTGGGATTTGTTGCCATGAATGGCGGCTGCGGTGATATTCGCTTTTTCTAATGTGGTGGCAATACGGTTGGCCCCATGCTTTGTACGGGAAAACACCAAGACGCGCGTGCACTCTGGATCTTGCATGAGATCAACAAGAAGCTTGGGTTTATCGTTCTTCTCGATAAAATAAACCGTTTGAGAGATTTTTTCTGCGGTGGATGAAACCGGAGTGACGCTCACGTAGACCGGATCGGTCAAAAGCCCGCTGGCAAGCTTTTTGATCTCCGCGGGCATGGTTGCGGAGAAGAAGAGCGTCTGGCGCTCTTTGGGTAACTTTTCGGTGACGCGACGCACATCATGAACGAATCCCATATCGAGCATGCGATCGGCTTCATCAAGTACAAATACCTCAACCGACCTGAGATCGACAAACCCGCGATTCATCAAGTCGAGAAGACGACCGGGAGTTGCTATGAGAATGTCGACACCCTCTTTTAGTTCACGAATTTGAGGTTTCTCGTTCACTCCGCCAAAGATTACAGTGTGATAGAGATCAAGTTCACGCCCGTAGGTCGCGATATTCGCGCCAATTTGCGCTGCCAATTCTCGCGTGGGGGTAAGAATGAGTGCACGGATCTTAGGTTGGCTACCAGCTGCTTTATCGATTCGCTGGATGATCGGTAGTGAAAATGCTGCGGTTTTACCGGTGCCGGTTTGGGCACAACCGAGAACATCTTTTCCCTCGAGAGCCGGAGGGATGGCTGCCTGCTGAATTGGAGTAGGCGTGGTGTAGCCAGCCTTGGCTACGGCGATTTGTAGGGGCTCAATGAGCGCCAGATCTTTAAAAAGCACGCGGCTCGATTGCCACGTGTTGGGGCTTAGGTAAAGGGTTATTGGCCGGCTTTTCTCCTTTTAGGGCGTTCTTCTCATTGATCTACGCCTGAGGGCTGCCAGAGTGCGCCTCCCTATGATTCAGCTCGATTCCGTCTCTCGTCAACATGGTAGCCAAATTCTCCTACTTGATGCCAGTTTAGCCGTATTTCGCGGGGAGCGCGTCGGTCTGATTGGTCCCAATGGTTCGGGCAAATCGTCGATATTCCGCCTCTTTGTAGGTGAGGAGACCCCCGATGGTGGGCAGGTGAACATCGATAAGGGCACTGTCATCGGTTTTTTTGACCAAAATGTTGGAGAAATGAGCGGGCAGAGTGCCTTGGAAGCCACAATTGATGGGGCTGGTGAGGTGGCTGGAGTGCGGCGTGAACTTTCTCGGTTGGAGAAGGAAATGGCAGATCCGTCCAAGGCGGATGAGCTTGAGAGAATTATCGAGCGTTTTGGCAACGTCCAGGCCCGCTTTGACGAGTTGGATGGGTATGCCCTTGAAGCGAGGGCGCAAGAATTGCTGGCAGGGCTCGGCTTTGACGAAGACTTGATGGCTGGCGACGTGGGAAAACTATCCGGTGGTTGGAAGATGCGTGTGGCATTGGCCCGTGTGCTTTTAATGAAGCCGGATGTGCTGCTTTTGGACGAGCCCACGAACCACTTGGATATTGAATCAATTATTTGGCTAGAAGGTTTTCTAAAAGGCTTTGAAGGCGGCTTGATTATAACCTCTCATGATAAAGCTTTTTTGAATCGAGTGGTGACCCGCATTGTGGACATTGATGGGGGTGAGTTAGTTAGTTACTCGGGAGACTACGAGTTTTATCAGGGACAATGGGCCGAGCGACGTAAGCAACAAGAAGCGCGTTACGCGAGGCAACAGGCGATGCTGGAGAAAGAAGAAGCGTTTATTGCTCGCTTTAAAGCCAGGGCTAGTCACGCTGCCCAGGTTCAGTCTCGGGTGAAAAAACTTGAGAAAATTGAGAAAGTCGAGCCTCCACGCACGCGCCAAGTGGTTGACTTTGAATTCAAGGAGCCTCCGCGCTCGGGAGATGACGTCGCCCAGCTTTCTCGGGTGAGTAAATCATTCGGAAAGAAAGTGATTTACGAAAATTTCGATCTCTTGATTCGCCGCAAAGAGCGTTGGTGCGTGATGGGCGAAAATGGTGCCGGAAAAAGCACTTTGCTCAAGTTGATTACTCAGACGTTGCCAGCGGATACGGGCGAAGTGAAGGGCGGCGCAAGTGTGAAACTGGCGTACTTTGCCCAACATGCCATGGAGATCTTAAAGCCCGAGAAGTCTGTTTTAGAGATGGCTCAGAGTGAGTTCCCTCTCGCCAACCTCGGGGCAATGCGCTCCCTTTTGGGGGCGTTTGGTTTTTCTGGCGATACGGTGGAAAAACGGTGTGCAGTACTTTCCGGAGGAGAGAAAGCCCGCTTGGTCTTAGCCCTGATGATGTACAACCCCCCCAACTTTTTGGTGTTGGACGAGCCCACGAACCATTTGGACATTGATACTAAGGAGATGTTGGTTCGAGCCTTGAGAAATTTTGAGGGAACCCTGCTCTTCGTCTCTCATGATAGAGCTTTTTTGAGCGCCCTCTCCACCCGAGTTCTTGAACTGAACCATGATGGCCCACGAATATTCTACGGTGGCTACGATGAATACGTAGCCGAAAGCGGACACGAGGCGCCGGGTTTGAGGAATTGAGCGTCGGGTGCGTGTACCAGAGAGACAAGAAGCAACCCTGACGGACTTGCCTTGATTCTATCTAGACGGGGCTCAGGCCCCGGTGGAGTGCTCCAAAAAAGATGGGATGGACAGAGTTGTTTTACAAAAGAACGCGGGATTATTGAAAGTCCCACCGCAAGTAGCTGTCGGTTGCGTTCTTACATATGGTGACGCTTAAGGCTCCATTTGTCGATGAGTAGAGGCATTGCGAGGAAGTATATGAGCCCAGCTCTGCCTCGTGAGGAGTCGCTCCAAAAATGACCAAGCCGTTGTCCATAATGAACCATCGCTGACGGTCCCCACCATCGCAGGTCTCAAGGCGTAGATCAGAAGATACATTGAGTAGCTGAGCTGTGAGACATAGCCCGCTATCTTCGGTGAGCGAGTAATCGTCGTTCCAGGTCCATGTGGTATCGCATGCCCCGAGGGTGATGTTTGTGCCGTCTGATGATGCGCAGCTGCTCGGTACCAAGCGGCGGCTCAACTTTCCGCTGCGACCTGTTTCGGTTCTGGAGAAAAAGTAATGACGTGAGAACCAGCTACGGTACAATCCGTCCGTTGTGGAGCAGCTCATCTCGTCACAAGTTGCACTGACCGTTCCGCATCCCCTAATATTCATGTCGCAAGAGGCGTACATGCCGAAGGCGTCGGAGACGCTTTGTATATCGCTTGCCGACATATTGGCAGAAGACGAACTCGTGCTGTAGGTGATGTATGAGTTGAGGGTGTGCTCAGTTTGATATCTGCCTGATGCGGCTACGGTAAAGAGAGCCGTTGTCTCATGATCGGAATGCTCGTTAGAATTTCTAAAGGAGAAGTCGGTGGTGTAGACTGCTGTGGCTTTGCGCGTCTCAAGTATCGATACAAGAGTGTCAATGAGCTCGAATCGAGTATAGGATTCCGGTAGGGGATCGACAGCTGCACTCGTAGTGATATTGCCCGCCCATAGCTTCTTGAGGCTGCTGGCGTGACTGCCGTTAGCCCACCCGTCAACAAGTCTCATGAATATCAAGCTTACTTTTTTGTCTCCGGCGAGGTTACACGTTGTGAGAGCTTTGCCTGCGAAGGTGGAGTCCGCGCAGCCCCATGAACTTTCGACGCCCGCCATGAAAGAATAGTGAAGTGGACCCCAATTTTCAGACCAGGGGCTAAGGTGGAACCTGCTCACCAAAAGGAGCAGGAACATGACGAAAAAAACGAGAATAAACCATACGC
>Ga0256845_1001399_pt1 | contig 19516 bp, 20 predicted proteins | sample RiftiametaG_FD_189101 | JGI IMG/M metagenome (GOLD analysis project Ga0256845, IMG submission 189101) | Tube worm associated microbial communities from hydrothermal vent at the East Pacific Rise, Pacific Ocean - Riftia | ecosystem: Host-associated > Annelida > Integument > Unclassified ...
TTTTTTGTTGCTTGACATTTTCTTGATACTCCCGAAACAGTAACGGCAGAGCCGCACAAAGCGGTATGGAGATATCAAAATGCCTGCACTCGGTTCACTTATTCCAGATCTTGCGTTCTTGGACACTGTTGTTCAAGACGATACCCTTGTCCGCACATTCGAAGATGCACTCTTCCCAGAGCAACTCTATCGCATGGAGGTTCGCCCAGATCGATGGGCTGCGAACGTTGGTGACACGCAGATCTTCACCCGATCTGGTCTTATGGGTGTAAACACTAAGCCGATCACCCCTGGCGTCGATCCTATCCCTAAAAATCTGTCTTATGAGCAGTGGAAGGCCGTCGCTAAACGATATCAGGATTCTCTTGATGTCGACATGATGACTTCGCGCACGGCTCTTAGTAGCCTGTTCGACAATCAGCTCAAGACTCTTGGTCTCAATGCTGGCCAGACCGTAAATCGACTTACTCGCAACGCGTTGTTCTGCAATTACGCCGTCGGCCACACTGTCGCCGAGACCGCTGCTGGGCCTGCAACGTTCTTTGAGGTGGCATCTATCGCTGGCTTCATGTTCCATGTAAACGCCGCTGGGCAAGAGTTTCCAGTCTCGGGCAGCAACCCCAAGGGGTTTGCAATCAACGGGGTGAAACAGGTCGCTAATGTGATCAACGTTGCGGCGATCGACCCGGCGTTCCCGTTTGGACGAGGACTGATTACAGTCGATGCTGCGGTCACGGTGGCGACTGGTGATGCAATCGTTGCGAATGACTCTGCGACCATCATCCGCTCGGGCGGTGGTCTGTCGGTCGATGCTGTGTCGAGCACGGACCTGCTTACGTTCCGTGACCTCCAGATGGCAATCGCCAAAATGCGTCGCAACCGGGTGCCAAAGCATCCTGACGGGTTTTATCATTGCCATCTGGACCCTCAGGCTGAGGCTCAGTTGTTCCAAGACAAGGAATTCCAGAACCTCAACCAGAGCAACTATGGGGATGCTCCATATCAGGAGTTTGCCATCAAGCGAACTTTGGACACCATCTTTTACTCCAACTCGGAGAGCCCGATGGAAGACAATGTTGGCGACTTGCAGGTCAGTCGGCCCGCAAGTGCATCCGACGCTCGTCTCGGTTCTGAGATTGGCGCTGAGGTTGTGAATGCGTCTGGCACTAAGATCATCCGTACTGTTATCAGTGGCGGAGGGGCAGTGTGCGAGAAATACATCGACGAGGGTGAGCTCATCTCCGTCGCCGGAATCCAGGGCAAAGTTGGCGAGTTCACTGCGATCTCGAACAACGGCATTGCAGTTATGACTGACCGGATTCGGATGGTCATTCGGGCGCCGCAAAACCGAAGCCAAGACATCGTATCGTTGCTCTGGAGCTGGTCTGGCGACTTTGCGATTCCATCAGACATCCTTGGCGGGCTGGACTCAAGTCGGTTCAAGCGGGCAGTGGTCATTGAGAGTGGGCAAGAGGCCTAATCCTCAGATTGGAAAAAGGAAAAGGAAAATATGGCACTTACAAAAGCAAACAAGCTCTCTCAGGCTAATCCCACAGACTTCCCCGCCCGCGTTACCGAGGTCATGGACGAGTCCGGTGTTGGATTCGGCGACTCTGTGCAATCTCTATGTCCCGCGGCTAGCCTTGGTGGTAAGGCGGCGAGTGGGTGGGCAGAGGGCATCGTGGTGGCCGGGGACTTCGCCGTACTGCCGCAGGCTGGCATCGTAGTTACTGTCGCATCGACGGCGGGCGCGCCCGGGGCGAAGGCTATCCAACCGACGGCTCCTTCGGCTGGACAATGCCAGGTGGCATATGATGCGAATGGTGTACCCACTCTCACATTCGCTGGAGCTGATTCGGTGACTGCCTGTGCAGTTATGCAGGTTGTTGCCGGAGTTGGTGCTTCGGCCAAACTGTCGAAAAACGCGTAGAACTGCACAAACTGTGGGTGGGTGCCTCCGGGTGCTCACCCATTTTCGTTGGTTGTGGTATATATATTGGCACGGAGTCTCATGAAAGAACCTAAATCGAAGTCGAAGGCAAAACCCGATGACAATCACGACATTGAAGCTGAGGTCCATATGTTGAGAGCAAAGTCCGCAGAGGATACAGGGGCGATCAAGGAGCTTCGGGCGCAACTGATTAAGCTCAAGGAAATCGTCATGATGGCCAAAGACCGCGTAAAAGAGGTCGAGGCCTCGCATGGCAAAATGAATCTTGTTGTGGGAAGTATGCGACCATTGCAGGCATCGAAGGTCAAGGCGATCATCGCAAGCGACCGCCTTGCCAAGTTCCAGGTGACCTCTGAATACTCGCTCGGGTCGGTGCGTATGGCCCAGGGTCGTATCGTTGAAGCTCGTCATTACCCTCGCCTGCTCGACCTCATCTCGAGCGGTCTCAAGGTTATTCAGTACTCGGACGAGTCCTAGAAATGGCCCTTTCATTGGCAGAGCGAGAGCGCGTCAGATACCACCTCGGTTATCTGTCGACCGAGCTTGGTGCGTCCATATCTCTCGGCATCCAGACGGCGTCTCAGCTCCTGTTTATACTCGAAGCCAACATGGGCAATATCCTCCCAGAGGGCGAGCCTGGCGTCCGTAGATGTATCCAGGAGCTTGATTGCATTGAAGACCAGCAGTCCAGCTTCCGCCGATCTCTCGAAGTGAAATCCACAGGCGACGTTCATTTTCGTGGGTCGGATGCCTTCGACGAGTTAGACATTCAGTATTCCAGGTGGGTACAGCGTCTCGCTGACACGCTTGGATCCGTCGTCAATCCATTCAGCCTGCAACATCAATCACTTGGCACTATGGGGCCATCTATGGTCATCGAGCCAGGATAAATCATGAGCAACACAACATGGAAATCGTTCCGCGTGACCGATGTGTCTAGCGGGTACACAGGGGACGGGGTAACGCCTGTCGGGACTGACAGCATTCCCGCTGGTTCTCACAGCATCGCCAAGGGCGACTCTCCGGACAAGTCGGTCGACATCATGGTCCGCATGCTTGACGCGAGCGGCGACGAGGTCCCAGGGCCGGGCATGACATTTGATGTCGAGCTGGTCGAGCTGGTCGATGATGGCAAAACGAGGCCGCTGTTTGTCGTATCACACTCTGCGGCTGTTACCGGCGTCAGTCCGTATGCCGTCACAGGCTTCTCCGGCGCATCATGGACGCCGAGGGCCGGTGCTATTGGCGTCCATATCTCCAACGTCGCGGGTCTACCTGGGGCTGCCGACAGGCTCCACGTTTACGCGCGAGACCGGTAATGCCCACGCTCAAGAGTTTTTCGGGACCGATCCGAGAGCCTGGAAACTGTGGGTGTGATGGCCCCGATGTCCCGGGCAACTCGACGGAGGGCCCGGGGCTGGTTCCGACAATTGAGCCTTGTGGACCAGGCCCAGGCGAGGAGCAGCTCCCCGGAAATCAGCCTGTCTCAGACTCGACATATCAATGCTCGCTGGCCGTAAGTTTGCAGGGCACGGTGGACAACGCTCGTCGCATCGCCCATGAGCTTGGAGTTCGCCCGTATCGAATATTTATGGTCTGGCAGGAGCGACAGCGCAACCGTGAGTGGATTGAGTGCCGACGGATGGAGCTTATTCCATGCAAGCTCAAGACGATGGAGAGTGTTGACCTGGAGCTTTCACAGGCTGGCCTTGAACCGGATGGCGCCGTGAAGATATCGGAAGTTTCTCCGGCGCAAGTGAACGAGGATGACCTGCGAGGTTATCTCGATGGGTCTCTTTGGGGTAAGGACGACCCCGACAGAGAGTTTTTCTACGAGGTTCGCCTTCATCTTCGATGCCCAGATGAGACTGTCAGAAACGTGTCTGGTGGCACGAAGGTGCGAAGATTCGTCCTAGCCACTGAACCAAGCTTGGACGCATCTCGGATGCAATGGAAATTTGGGCTTGTGGACCAAAAAATCGCTAGGTCACGAAAGTTGGTCGACCAGACTATCGCTCCGGATCAATCTCATTCGCCACCTAGGCCTCGTCTGGTTCCATAGCTCAACTACGAGTGCATATTATCGGCTGCGCGCTTGATCGTCTCTCGGGTGATGCTGTCGTTCTCGATTTTCGTGTTGCCGTACGCGAAACTGAGGCGCTGTGCATCGCGTTCTGTCGGTGACATATGGACCTTTCGAGATTGATCGAGCATCGTTTGGAGATCTTTGCCATTCATGCTCTAAATCTAGGACGGTGGATATTGGAAGTCAACGAATGTGCGAAGGCATCGATGGATTGAAGCAACGACCTTCGTCCATGCTTCAATCCACTCTCATTTCATATGTGCTATGGTGCGCACATGAAGATGCTGAAAAACGTCTCGGTCGATCTGATAGGCGGAGTTGGTGCCCTTGCGTGGGCCGTCGTGGCAAAGGTTGCCATCCCAGAGCTCGGTGAACTTGTCGACCCTATGGTGGCGATTGCATTCGCACTTGCGGCTCTTGGCCGATGGTATGCCGCGAAGAAGGCCACTAAAAAACTGGATAGCCCAAAGCCAGAGAAAAAGTCTGGAGAAGATAGCGAGCCTGAGAAGGATACTCTAGAGCTGGACGAGTAATGTCCACAGTCCGGCTTCGTGACATAAGGCATCTGGAGAAGGTGCTTATCGCCCACGAAAAGGCAATGCGTGAGGCCGTCGAGGCCGGCATGGTGAACTCTGCAAGACGCGGCGTTGCAGTCGCCATCCAGAGTATGACAAAGTTCACACAGCGACCATTCTCGACAGGCACATATGCAAACTCATGGTTATCAGTCCCCGTTGATGGTGGTGCTGCTGTAGCCAACTCTGCAAACCATGCCATTTTCATCGAACGGGGACGATTGCCAGGGAAAGCTCCACCGTTGGCCCCGATCCTTGAATGGGTATATCAAAAGAGGCTTGCTAAACGTGCTGGCGATGCCTCTACGAAAAAGCTTGCGAAGAGGATAGCCATGGGGGTCGCGCAAAAAATAAAGCACAAGGGTATCAAGGCTCGCCCTGTCCTGGAGAAATCAATGCCCTCGATCACCAAGTTCACAGTACGTGAGAGCAAAAGAGCCGTTGCTCGAGTGAGCAGGAATCCGCCAAAATGACAACACGAATAATCACGAGGACCATCAAAGAATCAATACCAGATGGCAAGGCGGTATATGACCGAGACCGAAGTGTGGTGTCTCCGGTCTCGGTGGATGTGAAGCCTGGTGCCGTTGTCACGCGCGGGTCGGATGGTGTGGATGTCATTGTCTCGAACCCTCCTAATGAGGTCGAGTATGCAGTAGAGATGGTCCCCGTTGATCGGGCTCGAGACCTGGATGCTTTTACTGCGCTCCAGATTGGCATGAGTGAGATACTGTCTGGCATCATATTCTCTCGCCACGACCTTGGGGCTCTGCTGTGTAATGGCGATTTGCAGTCCGACACGTTTCGCCTTGAGAGAGTCATCTTGGATTGGCCGACTCAGCAAGATGATGTTGAGCCGTTTCCATCGGCACTCATCATGTGTCCAGGCGAGAGAACTTATGAACACAATGGTATGCCAGGAGCGACTCTGATTGAGGAGTCCCTTGACGTATATGGTGAAGGAACGATTCTTCGCCTGCTTGCCACCGTCGAATGCAAGCTCGAGATTACCATATGGAGTGCACACAAAGAGGAACGCCGCGGCATCATGGCTGGTCTTGAGAGGGCACTTCTGGCAGAGCCAGGCGACGAACGTTCGGGACGGAGAGTAGTCCTGTCGCCATATTATGACCGCATCGCAGGATATGACCTGTCATCGGCATCTTACATGGATAGTTCAGACTCGGCCCAAGCGAACAGATGGGTCGTCCAGGCCAAGGTCGATGCATCAATCGATCGAGTCATGTTAGTGCCATCTCCTGGACTTATGTCTCCGAGATTCGCCGCGTGCACTGAGTAGCGTTTACCTTTCGATTGATGCAGTGTATGCTAAAGCGACGCCCATAGGCGCGAAGGACTTTGAACATGCCAGGATTCCGCAGATACTTCAAATCATTCCCGGGTAACGCCGAAATCCTGTCCATTGAGGGCACCAACACGATGGATGTCGCCCCTCCAAGCCAGAGCCTAGGTGCTGGCGTTGGTAAGGTGCTCATTGTTGCCGAGTTTGAGAATGGACCTGTAAACGCGCCTGTCGAGGTATTCGGCATCACTGACATGGTGACCAAACTTGGCGGTCTGGGTCATCCGGTCGGCGACAATCCACATGCTAATTGCGTCGCAGTAAAGAGCGGTGGCGACGAGCTCTGGAATGGAAACGGCTTCATTTGGATCTCAAATAAGAAGTTCGGAGGACTCATCGCCTGTCGCGTGGATAACAGCGCTGGCAGTGTCGACTTCCGCCGACTTGCATGCTTGCAGGGCAGTGAGGGCCCATACTCTGCCGCAAACGGGGACACCGTCCAGTTCACTCGTGACGGAGCGACAGTTGTCACGTCGACGTTCAGCGGCGCCAAGGGCATCGTTTCCGGGACATCGGGAACCTACCCGACTTTGTTCGTCGGTGGTGAAACTCTTGAGATCAAAGACGATGACGATGCAACTCGGGTCATCGTGATGACCGCGGCCGAGCAGACTTTGCCAAACGTGATCGCCCGCATCAATGCCGTACTTGCCAAGACGGTGGCGTTCGACAATGGCGGAGAGCTAGACATGCGCTCGTCCACGGAGGGTGGACTTGGGCGCATGGAGGTCGTTGGTGGAACGGCTCGCTCGACGCTAGGCTTGCCGGTCTCGGCAACTCAGCAAGTGGGGACGACCACAGTAAACAGTAACACTGGTGGTGGCGCTTTCACGCTTCGTTGCCAGGCCAACGTCAATGGCGTGTTGACTGATTTCGACGGCACCTTTACCGCAGGTGCTCCGGATACCGTGACGGTTGTGCGCGATGGTCTAATCGCTGAGATGCAGGGTCTCAACGTCTCTGGAGTCACGTTCACGACTTCGGGCGCGGCGGACATCGTGGCAACTGGTGACGCGAATGTGGCGTTCACCTTGTCCGTCGTGGCAGAGCCAGGTGGTGGTGATATGACTATCGCCGCGACTACGCCTGGCGTGTTCACGGTTGGTAAAGGAAACGGAAACGTGCCAAACCTGGCGCTCATTCAACCCGCGGATGCTGTCCTTGTCTTCGACGCTGCTGCGGGCATCACCTCGAAGCTCGAGGCTGGCCAGTCGTTCTCTGTGTGCAACTCAGGGACGGCCGGAACGGGCACTCTCCAGGTGACTGGTGGCACTGCATACGCGGCATTCGGATTCGACCTTGTGACCATCGCGGATGCGAACGATGGTGAGGATGTCACGATCCCCGCAGGTACAAGAGTGCAAGATGCTACCGCGACGGGGACTGTGTGGGTCACTCTGTCGGATGTTGAGACAGGGTCGACAGGAGGCCCGTTCGCTGCCAAGGTGCGCCCCGCAAGCGACTCCGACTCGGCAATTGGAAGTGGTATTGCCGACGTAACGACAGTGCTTGATGTTCTGCCCGGTGGCTTCGCAGTCACCAACGTTGCAGCGATCAACCGTCTGAGCGCATCTCAGCTTGATGCCAGATACAAGGTCGCTCTGGATGCCACGTTGGCTGACAGCTCGGTGGCGAGTGAGGCAGGGCAGGTGTCGTGTGCCAGGTCAAGCCCGTCGATCATGCGATACCTCAAGGCGAATGCCATTGAGGCTACAGCGACTGGGCTCGCAACTCGCAAGGCTATCTCTCGACCGCCTCTGGCTGCGACGGTCGCTGAAGTCGAGTCGTCGGTGGGGTTCGGGGTGGGGGCTCCTGGCATTGGCCGCGATGACCGTGTCATGTATGTGTTCCCAGGAGCTACGACTCAGATCCCTGAAGTTCAATCGGTCGGTGCAAGAGGTGGCCTTGGATTCTCGGATAACGGCATCGTCCAGGTCGCTGCTGATTCATACTACGCATCGGTAAGATCACTATTGCCGGCCGAGGAGAATGCAGGCCAGGACCTCGCGGGAACAAGCGTAGGAGCGATGAACATTCTATCTCTCGAGGATGCCTACGAGCCTAGCCTCGGTGGCGTCGGTCTAAAAATCGGTGACTACAAGAGATTCAAGGCCGCTGGTATCATCGCTCTGAAGCAGTCAAGTTCAGGGAGCTTCGAATTCCAGAGCGATGTCACAAGCGTAAATCCAGCCACCCAGCTCGAACTGGCAGATGCGAACCGTCGGTATCTTGCCGACTTCGTGATCGACAGCCTGAACGACATCGCAAACGTGTATGTCAAAAAGCCGACCACTCCTCAACGTAATCGTGCGCTTCTCAAGGCCTATCGTGACTTTCTCCTCATATTGCAGTCGCCAAATCAGGAGAATTCGTCTCGAATCGAAGCCTTCAATGTCGTAGATGACACCTCAAAAGAGCAGAAAGAACTTGGTATGGTGATCATGATTGTTAAGGTTAAAATGTATGCTGCGATGAAATCCATCGTCAACTATGTGACTGTCGGAACGAATGTCACAATCGAGCAAGGTCAATAAGGGTTAGATATGGCAAGCAAGAGACTAAAAGGACAAAATACAGTCATCTCCATCCTCAAAGATGGTGAGCTGCAAGCGAAAATCGACGCCATCACGAGCACCGAAGTGACGTTTGAGATGGAGATCCTAACGGATGATTTTCTTGGCGATACGGCCGAGCGCTACGACACCGTGTACAATGGTTACTCGGTGAGCATTGAGGCTCAAATGAGCAACGCTCAAATAATCGACCTTAGCGATTCAATCGTGAACCGTGCGAGAAATAGAACTGGTGGTGTCTCGCGGATTGACGTGGCTACAACGTTCTTTTTCGATGAGGGTGATGTCCGTACATTCTCACTTATTGACCTTCAATTTGAGAGCATCCCATTCTCTTCTGGTGGTCGAAAGGACTTCACGACAGTCAAACTTAGCGCCAAGGGCTCCGACTACGAAACCCTTAGCTAGCCCTCTAAATCCGAAAGCCGCGTGGTCTAGATTGATCGCGCGGCTTTTTTGCGCCTACGTTTTTGCGGCAAGACTGGCTCTGGCTCTGGCTCTGGCTCTGGCTCTGGCTTCGCGTGAGGCGGAGGCGTCGGTCCTGGGCCTGATGGTGACCATCCTAGGCAGCATACCGCGTTGGCTGGGACTCCAAGTGACCGAAGCTCTTGGATGACATTGGACCTCTCCCTGAGCGTCGAGCACCGTGGCCCGGACAGGATCGTGGATGGCGAAGATCCAATCTCGTGAGACAATTTGCACAGCTCGGATACGCAATCCGCCTCTTCTTTTGTGACTGGATTTGAGATCGACACGACTACATCTTTCATTCTTTGATTGTACACTCTCACGGCGCTAGTGGATACCATGTGAATGTGATAGGTTGACACCGATGACAACCGAAAACGCATCGGGTAGCTTCGGCAACCTTCCACACGCTTCACCAGCGACCCCAGTAGCACAGGCAGGCCATGCGCCACAGTCGGGCCCTCCTACCGCCTCCGCCCCCGCGTTGCGAACCGTTCTGTTCGTAACGATCCCCAAGGACCTGCTAGGAGATGAATGGCCAGCTTCTGGATTTACCGATGAATTCCTCACGTTTGGTTCGGTGGGACTAACCCCGCTCGAGGAAAAGCGAGCGCTGAGCCTGGCCCCTCCTGGTGATGTGATGGCGTCGGTCAAGGGATTGGCAGATGCATCCGTCTATGCCCTCGCTGGGAGAAAGACCAATCACCTTGAACGAGAAAAATGGCTAAAGGCCATTGGGCCCATTGCCCGCAGCCTTGTCGACAGTGCGTTCAATAAAAAGAACTCGCTTGATAACGACGTGGGAGAGCAAGTCCTCGCAGCAGCCGTCCCAGGGGTCATCTAAGCCGGTCCCCTTGCATGCGAGGTTTTATGCGTGGACAAACATGGGGTTGCAGCAGAGGATTGCATTTGAGTCAATCGACGCGGCAACCTACCACAACAGCATAATTGAGCAGTGCTGGTATTTGGCCAAATATGCAAACCAGAGCATATTAGAGGTAATGAATATGACGAGGTCCGATATACGGTTCGGCGTGGACGTTGTATCCAAATTTGTTGAATCAGAGATCAACAATAGCGTATAGTGTAATGCGATGGCCGAGGAGACCAACTACTACGTCAATGCATATCTCCGCCTGAAGAGCAACTTCAGCCGGGCGATTAGGCGTGAGGCCGGAAAAGCATCAAAACTGTCCGGGGCCCTCAAGGAAACTGCCCGTCGCGCGAAGGCGATGGGCAGTAACGTCGCAACCAGCAGCGCCAAGGTTGCCAAGGGGGTTAGCAAAACGGCGGAGGCTGCGAAGAAAAAAGCGAAGGCGGTAAAAAAACTTGGTGACAATATCGCCAAGAATGGAAAAAAGTCGGAAGACCAAGCAAACCGAACGAGCAAGTCAAACAAGCAGGCCGAGAAGCAGGCCAGAACGACTAAAAAGCTCGCAGACAAAGTCGCAAAAAGCGGGGCCCGGGCGAATTCCGCCTACAAGCGCCTAGGAAAAACGGTAGCGAGGCAGTCGAAGGCCGTGCGTCGCCTGTCTCGCGACATGACGGCCGCCAATAATAAGGCCAATACGCTAGGCCGCAACCTGGTGCGCAACGGTGCGTCTTCGGCCGCCTCTCTGGCGAAGGTTGGCGGGACGATCGTCGGAGTGGCAGCGATTGCTGGCATGGTCGCTCTGGTCAAGGTGGGCTCAGAATTCAACGTCCAGCTTGAAGACACCAAGATGTCTCTTGGTTCGATGTTTCAGTTGTACGAGCAGAACTCGGGAGACCTGGCAGCGAATCTCAGCCAAGCTGAATGGGCGATGAAGAAACTATTCAACATCGCAAAAAAGTCGCCAATCTCATTTGGGCAGGCGACGAAGATGTATCAGGGAGCGGCCTCGCAGTTGATTGCGGCGAACGTGTCGATGCAAGAACAAATGAAATTCATGCAGTCGGCCACTCTGCTGAAGGGCGTCCTGCCGGACATGAATGCGACCGACATTGGCTCGCAGCTTGGCCGCGTTATCGGTGGCAGTGCGGGCGCTGAGCTCGAGGTCTGGAAGCGGTTGCAGCCAGCAATACTCAAGGCCGGGAAATCGATGGGCCTGTTTGAGGAGAGCGCGAGAATGGGCGCCAAGTTTACGCAGAAGTTCAATGAGTTGGCCCAGCGTTCGCCGAGAGCTGCATACGACATTATTCGTCAGGCAGTAAAACCGTTGGACGATTTGGCGGGGGCACAAGCGAAATCGTGGTCAGGCATCCTGTCCACGACCCAGTCGAATATGATGTGGCTGTCTGCCAAATTTGCCGCGCCACTCTCAAAGATGAAGAAGGAGTTCCTCCAGCACCTAAACTCGGATGGTCTTTTCTCCGATAAAAACATGGTGAGGATCGAGCGCGTTGCGGCCATTCTTGGATACAAGTTCTCAAGTGTCGTTGAAGTCGTGGCATATAAACTTGAGTCATGGGTGCAGTATGCCGTCGACAATTGGGAAGAGATCTTCTTGAAAATGAAGCTCGCCGGGATGGTTATCGCGGGAGCCATCAAGGGGGCATTCGCGTTTGGCGTCGCCAAATTTGCCGGAGGTGCACTTATCGCTGGCGTGTCTGGTGCCGTTAGGGTTGGGAGTTCCGTGGCGGGCAGAGCCAGCGATGTGAAGAGCGCTGTCGGGGACAGGGTGCGACAACGATTCTACAAAAAATCCAGGCGTGAACTTATGGCAGGGACCGATGGCAAGAAGTCTGGAATGACATCAATGCTACGAAGCCTGAATGCAGCGAGGATGCGAGGGAAGGGTGGCAAAAAGAAGGATGGGGTCATGGGTGGATTGATGTCTACGCTTGGGCCTGCGGCAGCACGGATGTCTGCATTGACAGCCGCCCTTGGCCCACTGGCTATTGTTGCGGCCATCGCTGCCGTTGCATTTGCTGCACTCGGAATTATCGTGGCAGGCATCGCTGTATATGTGATCGCCAACTGGAATACGATATCGAAGTCGATCTCAAATGCGATGGATAAGGGAAAGTTATCTTTGATTCCTTTGATCACCGCGGCCTACACGTTGTGGCGAAGACTCGAAGCTGTTGGCAAGGCGTTCATCGGTGGTTCTAAGAGCGTATCAGTGATGAGCACGGTGCTGAATGCAGCAACGTCAATAATCAATGGTATGTCGTCTGCAGTGTCCACAGCGTTGCAAGTTTTCGCATTTGGAATTCGCCTGTGGGTAATCCTTAAAATTGGATTCATTGGCCTGATGACTGTTGTGTCCAGCCTGATCACGCTTCTCTCGAAGGTTGGTGTCGTTGATAAAGATAGCGCGAGAGGTGCAAGTGATTATGTGAAGACACTTGTTACTAGCACGGAGGAAAGCATGCGCATGGCCGACGTGATGATGGCCAAGGCGGACATGATTGCAAAAATCAAGCTGACTGGCGGGGACATGGTGAGTGTGAAAGAGGACGCTGCATCACTGGCAGCCCATATCAAGGAGATGTTGGGAAGTGATGATGCTAAAAAGAACAAGAAAGGCCGTCGAACTCCACACGGACCAAAGGTTAACATCCAGAATGTCAAGATTGTAATGGACCTGCGAGAACACGACCCTGATAGAATCATGGCCGCATTCGTGAATCCTCTTGAGCGAATGGCAGACGCTCGCATACAGTCATATGAGGCGCTGGACCAGGGCGTATAATGTCATTCCCATTTATCATTAGGCAGATGAGCGCTCCCAAGCGAGCCATCGTTTTGCAGGGCCGTTCCTTGCCAAGGAAGGGCGTCATGTGGGGTGGAGACCAACGCCTTGATGTTAACTACTACCCTGGTAATCCAGTCGCTGACACGCAGGTTATAGGGCCGACGTGGAAGAATACGGTCATCGAAGGGCTATGGTCTGACATCTTTTTATACGACGACCGAAACAAGGCTTTGCTCGCCAATTTCCCGCGGTTGCAGGACGCGGCTCGACCGGATGCGCTCGCTGGTGGGCTGACCGGTGGAGATACGTTTGCGAGCTCTGGCAGCGTGCCCGACCAAGATGCTCGACGTGCCAGGACCTTGCGTGATGCCTTCACGCTCATGCGCAAGGAGGGAGGGTTGTTACAGGTAGAATGGGGTTCTGTCGTTCGGTATGGCTTTCTAACTTCAGACAGCTTCCGACATCTGCGTGAGCAAGATATTGAGTTTGAGATTGAGTTCACGTGGATTGGGGACACGCCTTCGAAGCCGAAGTTCAAGCCTCCGTCGATCGACATGCTGAGCCTCTTGAAACAGATGCTGGCCCTGATGGATGATGTGATCAACTCGCTATTGACGGCGGTGTTCAAGGCCAACATGTGGCTTGCGCGTGTGAACCAGACGATAGCGAAGCTCGGCAGTTTTGTGACCGATTTGCTTGGCGCGCTCGATAAACTTGTGTCATTCGTGTTTGCTCCTTCAGATGTCGATGGAAACATTCGAGGGGCCCTCACATCGATCCGATTGGCGGCAAGAGACTTGCTAAACACGATGGACAAAGGGCAGTCAGCGGTCATCGAGGGGGCACTGCTTGGCAGTCCGGCCGTCATCGCCATGAACTATATGGCCGAGGCTAATCTTCGAAGGTCGACAATGTTGCTAGCGGCGCAGGCTGCAATGCAGGAGAGGTCCATCGCGGCGGCCAACATATCCGAGTTGCTTGGCGTGTTTGCGACGCCTGGAGGTGTGACACTGAGGCAGGTATCTACGCGCTTCTATGGTACACCTGACAACTGGGGTCTCATTGCAAAGTTCAACGGTCTGTCTGGCTCCATCGTCCCTCGAGGCACCGTCATCAAGGTCCCAAAACTATAATGCCCGCCGTATGGTATCCAGGAGCGAAAGTTCGCCTCCAAGTTCGATTCGAGGATTTCTCCCCCAGACCTCCAGCGCCGGCTCTGCCAGGTGTTCCGGGGGTTGGCGGCGCAGAGGCGTTTGGCCCCGGCCTTAGTGCAGATAGTCCATCATGGGCGTCCGTGGGTATGGATATCATTCCATACTCCTGCTCGGTCGACGTGAACTCCTACCGCAAGGCGGATGAGGCTCGCGTCACGCTGCCGCTTTCGTCGTTGCCATTCGACCCGCGTATCCTTCGGTCAGTGACGATGCAGATCTTCGGTGGGACATTTACCGCGGCTGAATGGGCGGCAGCCAATGGGCCAACCGGGGCTGAAGGCCTACTGCTGCCAGACACCGTCCCTGAGGGCCGAGCAGAGGCGTTTCGCTCGAACGAGATATTTCGCGGATTTGTCGACCTCGCGGAGATGGAGTTAGGCGGTCACGATACGATCCAACTATCCGCGCGAGACCTCACGGGCCCGCTGCTTGACCAAGACATCTCTCCCGGATACCTCCACGACCTGCCTCGCGGGATGCCGCTTGACCAGCTAATCCAACTGTTGTTGACAGGCGATGGTGCCCCAACTCCTGAGCTATCTCGTCGATTCGGAGTCCCTGGATTCCGAGGGATTTTAGTGGTCAATGAGAGCATCTATGACCCACTCCCTCGCATCGCAGACATCCGGCCACCGCAGTGGCTAGACAGCACGAAGAAGACTCGTAGAGGCCGCAAGAATCCTCCTACATCCGGTGCGGACCAGTCTTACTGGGATGTTATTACCGACCTTGTCGTGTCGGCTGGATTCATCGTTTACATGCGTCCTGGAGTAAATGTCATCCCCGGGACGACCGACATTCCAGCCGCAGAGATCGTGATATCTGACCCCAGGACATACTACAAGGAATCGAAACCAGGTCTCAGCCCGAAGCTGGACCCTGGAACGAGAGTGTTCGCGTACGGGCGAAATGTCTCGAACATGAAAATCAGCCGAAAACTCGGAGGTGTAGTAACGCCATCGGTGGAGGTCGTTGCTCATGATGTAGATACCGGAGACACTGTTCGAGGTCGATTCCCTCCTGGAAAAGTTCTGAATGCTCCAGCGACATCTGGAGTTGGCGACAGAGAGAATGTGAAGATATTTGAGGTCGAAGAGATATCTGGACCTGGTGGAGCGGACCAACTCGCTATTATGGCGCAGTCTATATACGAGCAATTGTCGCGCGGAGAAATGACTGTCAGTTTTTCGACCAAGTCCATGTCTGGTCTTCCGATTTTTGCGGACGACGGTATTGAGTCCGACATGTTTCGGCTTCGTCCAGGAGACGCGATCGAGATCCAAGTTGACCCCGCAGACGTCCAAATCGGCCTTGTGTCGGCATATACGCTGTTCACGAGAGCATCTCCAGCAGAGCGAGTCGAGCAGATGAAGGCGGCGGGGATTCCCGCTTTAGCTGCGACGCAGGCCGCCGCCGCACTCGCTAACCCGTACATCCAAACGACATTCAGAGTCCAGAAAGTCGGGCTAGGATGGGATCACAATGGTGGATGGGAATTCAACGTTGACTCGATCAACTATCTGGATGTCCGCAATGGAACTTTTGCGGTATAGTATGCCGTGGGCGTAAAGAGAACCGTGCTGAGAAGCCAGTCGAGGATGATATCCCCTGACCCCGCGAGGCTTCGCAGGGCACTGAGTCCGCCTCAGAGGAACTTCCTGAATTGGGGAAAAGTTGGATATCGAGAGGGGACGACCGACATCCCCGAGCCGACGACTAAGTTTGTGCGCATCGAAAACGGGCAAGTGCTCGTTGAATGCACAGTCGAGCCTGGTGGGGATAAAATCGTTGCCAGGCTTGGCCTGACCGGAGCTGGAGACGGATTCGGAGACTACATTCCTCTTGAATTTGGATGCAGGGTTGTCATTGAATACATCAAGGGAAACCCCGCCAATGCCGTCATCACTGCGGCGTTGCACGACGGCCGTTGCAGTATGCCAGATGATGTCTCGGGCGTTCAGACGGGCGCAGCGACGGCCAAGGGCAGGGGCGTTTCGGTGGCGGCTCCGATGTGGAGATTCATAAAAATGGGCGCCGGACAATTGCTGGCAATCGAGACGCAGGCAAACGGAGACATGCTATTTCACTCGGCCGGCTCAGTCGAGATAAAATCGGGGTCATCTCCTGCGCAAGCGATTCACCTGAATGGCGCCACGCACTTGGGAGTAGGGCCACTGACGCCACCTGTAGGCGCGAGGGTTGGACCCGCGGGCGTGACGGTTCCAGGAGTTCCTGCCGTCGCCCATATACCGATTCCAAAGCTGCCAACTGTTCCGGTCGTTCCTCCTAAAATCGCTCCGTTTATCGGCAACGACGATAGTATCATTCGCGCAAAGGACATGGTTCAATCACACATACTCGTTGACCCAGTTTTCTGGGCATGGATAGCGGCCGCGGGGACAGCACTGGCTAGCATTGGGGTCCTCGTCCCGATTCCGCTCTCACTACATTGTGAGCATTCTGGAGCCGCAGGCAAAGGCTCAAAACACACCGCTAGTGATTGACATGCCACTGCCAAACCATCATTGGCGCCCATCATCGCGCGTCGCACAGCACATCGGTAACGCTCTGTTGGCGGCATATCGCTCTGGTGACGCTCCATCTAATTGGCCAGAATGGGGAGAGACGGCGTGCATCTATGCTTGCGTACACAGCAAACTGGCTCCTGGAGTTCGACTGAAGCTTGGCAAAATGTGGATTGATTTTGGGCGAGAGCTATCGATATCGCCACGGGCAAGCGAGAATGTGAAAGTGCAGATGCTCAGAGTCCTCACTCGCGTTGCGTGACATATGTCATCGGTGTTAGTGTGTACGCATGTCATGCTGCTCAACTAGCTCCAGCGGAACTCCGAATGGAACTAGCTCAGCCCCTTTCATTATCATGAAGGGAGCGACATTTAGATTTGTCACAGTCGCAAAAAAGAAGGGACGCACGGTAGACCTGTCGAGCCCCGCGAGGACTGGTGTGTCCCAAATGCGTCGTCAGGCGTCCGACCTCGGCCCTCCTATCGCCACGCTCGATGTCGTCATCCGTAATCAGACGACAGACAAGGGCAAAGCTGACGTGTCGCTTGGCGCGACGCTCACGACCACCGGCGTCAATCCTGAGATCTCGCCGGGCCGATACGTCATCGATGTGAAATTCCGGAATGACATTGACCCCGATGACACGATCAAGTCTCAGTTGATCTACGTCGTCGTCGTTGGTGAGGCAACGCATGGGTAGCATACAGACTACAGGCGATGGCGACGTTCTGACGGCTGTTGCAGCAACCGCCGGTCTTCCCGGGCAGGCCGTGTATTCAAACCTCACAGGGGCTCTGCTGCTTGCACGGGCCGATGCATATCCGAATTCAGCATCATTGGGATTGCTGCTCGACGGGATGTCATCTGGATTTATTGCCAGAGCACGAGCCACTGGAACTATGACGCTCACCACTGTCCAGTGGGATGCTGTTACTGGTGGGGCGGGCGGCCTCACCCCCGGTTCCATCTACTGGCTGTCTGACTCCGTCCTGGGTCGTATCACGACCACCGCTGTATCGTCTGGGTTCCGTTGCCTTATTGGCAGGGCCATAGATTCAACTAAGATGGCCCTTCGGGTCGAAGAACCGATCAAACTGTAGGAGAAAAACATGGCAATCAAAATCCCATTAGTCCTTGATGCGGACCTCAAGGTTCAGCAGCTTCAAACTGGAGACTCGATCGACGTAGGTGCAGATCAAGTAACCGCAACATTCACATCCACGGCAATCGCCGGAGCCCCCGTCTATTCTGATGGAAATGATACCGTGGATCTCGGCCAAGCGAATGCCGCTGGCACCTCGTTAGTTGTCGGTCTTGCCAAGGCACCGGTCACCGCGGCGGCATCGGGTGACTATGTCCATGATGGTCCGCTCGACCTCCTCACGGGGGAGTGGGATGCTCTGTGCGGCACCACAGGCGGTCTGACGGCGGGTCTGTGTTACTTCCTGTCCGATGCGACGGCCGGGCGATTGCTGGAGCAAGGGTCGACGGCTGGAATCACTGCCGGAGATACTCGAGTTCTCTGTGGGCGTGCCTTGAGCACCACGACTATGCTCGTATCAATCAGTGAACCCACATTGATGTAAAAGGGACGCTCATGGCCGACGTAAAACCACAGGTATTAGATGCCACCCTCAAAACCCAAGCCCTCCAGACAGGAGACCGCCTCGAGGTAGAGTCGCTCGTTCGCCAGTCTGGCGATATGGAGTTTGAGGACGGTAACGCTGGTCAGTTTACACTTTCGGCACTTACTACTGATGTTGCATCTTGGCGATTTGCAACGGCCACGGCAGCAGCCAACCCCGGTTCTGGATTGTTTGGACTCAACAATTCTACGCCTGGGTTGGTCACCGAGATCTATATCAACTCCACCAATGATGAGGGCTTGACTCTAGACAAGTTCGTGTCGAAGATGAAGGCCGGCAGCGCCATCAACATCCAGCAGAGCAGTGACAACGGTCGTGCTATGGCCTTTAGTGCCACATCCGATGCTGTGGACAACACTGGATGGTGGACCATCGCCGTGTCATTCGATGATGGGATCGGCGGAATCTTTAGCTCTAGCTCGATCTGTTTCATCGATCAGGAACACGTATCAGGCGTCGACAACAATGCCGTGCATGTCAACGAGGCGGGGGAGATTGCGGCAATAACCTCGAAGCCCACCGTCGTCGGGGCGGATGTGGTCATCATCGAGGATAGCGACGATGCTAACAGCAAGAAAAGCTCGACGGCTCAATCCATCGCCAATCTTGCCCCCGCACAAGCTCACTCCGCGACGACAGGGCAAACCGCGAATGACCACCATAATGAGGTCCACACTGTCGCCAGTCACTCGGATACATCGGCAACTGGAACGCAACTCAACACTCTGGTGGGTGGTGGGGCGACTACACTCCATTCCCATGCTGTCTCTCATTCTACAACCACTGGACAGACGGCGAACGACCACCACAATCAGGCGCATGGACTTGGCTCTGCTGACCATGGCACCACAAATCTCGCGGGCCTGAACGCATTGATTGACGACGGCAACGTCGATGATTCTAGCGCCGCGCGTCCACCTATCGCCCACGTCCATGCCCATTCGGCCGCAAGCGGACAGACGGCCGACGACCATCACAACCAGGCTCACGTGTTTGCTGGTGGTGACCACTCGGCCACAGATTTGGCCGCGCTGAATCTCATGATCTCCGACGGCAACGTCGACGATTCGTCCGCCGCCAGAACTCCTACCGCCCACGCGGCGACGCATGGATCTGGCAGTGGTGACGAGATCAACATCGTATCCCTAGGTGGCTACCCCGGCGGTACCACGGACTACCTCAGGGCCGACGGTTCCTTCGCTACTCCTCCAGGCGGAGGCGGTGGAGGTACGGCTACGAGCATCGACAGGTCTCGACATAACTTTTTTTCTGGAGGTGTGGCGCTGGTTTATCTGCCAAGCAATACACAAAACGAGCAAGGCATCATCACGGATTACACGGTGTCGATGTTGGCCGCGTCTGACGGCGAGATTATAGCGATCGAGGCACGGTCTGATACCGCCGCGGGCGATACGATCATCGGGATCCACACCA
>Ga0256845_1001400_pt1 | contig 19492 bp, 14 predicted proteins | sample RiftiametaG_FD_189101 | JGI IMG/M metagenome (GOLD analysis project Ga0256845, IMG submission 189101) | Tube worm associated microbial communities from hydrothermal vent at the East Pacific Rise, Pacific Ocean - Riftia | ecosystem: Host-associated > Annelida > Integument > Unclassified ...
AAAAGTACCTTTACAATTTATACACTTTTTTTATTCATAACCTTTCATTTGACTCAAAGCTAATCACAATAAGTATTATAGAGATTCTCAGACTCCTTTTTGTCTATTAAGCCTGAAGTAATGACATAGTTTATTTATTTTCTGAATTAGTTGCGTTAGGGATAGAAGCGACATCCTTTTTTATTTTCAAGAAAGATATAGCCCTTCGACAAGCTCAGGATAAATTCCTAACCCGTTAAAACGACCTAATACAGAAATAAAATCTCCATTCCTTAGATTCCCAGTCAAGCTGAGAATGACATCTGAGTAAATAAAAAAAGCCGAAAACTCATTGCTGAATTTCCGGCTTTTAACCTTCTATCTATTAACTATCTTAATCTCTTCTTCTTCTTTCTCTAAAGTTTCTACTTCCTCCACTTCGGTTTTCTGAAGGTCCAGAATCTCTTCTTCGATCTCCTCCACCGCTTCTTCTGTCTCCTCCACTACGATTTCCACCACTTCTAAAGCTTCCTCCATCTCTTTCACCTTGTGGTTTATCTTGAGAAAATTCAACTCTAATATCTCTGTTTTCAATATTCTGACCATTCATTGCTGAAATCATTTTTTCACCAACACCATCATCAACACCTACAAAAGCGAAACTATCAAATAAATCAATCTTACCTAAAGAACTTCCATCAACACCAGATTGGTTACAAAGGAAACCTAACAGCTGCCCTTTGTTTTCAAATCCATCCATTTTTCCAACATTGATAAATACTCTTTTTGTATTGGTTTCTCCACCTCTACTAGATCTTCTTTCGCCTCTATCACCACCTCTGTCATTTCTACCACCTCTATCTCGATCTCTTCCGCCTCTTCCTCTATCATTAAATCTTTCGTCAGCACCTTTTCTGATTCTACTTGGATCAACATTAATATCTCCAGATTTAGCATATTCTTTTAAGAAACTGTTGAATTCAACAGAAACGAAACGCTCTATTATATCTTCTTTAGAAAAACTCTCTAATGCTTCGTGAATTTGAGCAACGAAAGGAGCAATTCCTTTTTTGTCTACCTCAACTTCTTCAACATTTTTAATCATTTTCATCAATTGCATTCCGCAAATTTCTTGACCAGAAGGTGCTTTTACCAATTCTAATGGCTTACCAATCTTCTTTTCAATCAATTTAATCTTTCCAGATTTTTGTGGCGCAATTAACGCAATAGAAATTCCTGATTTTCCTGCTCTACCTGTTCTACCACTTCTGTGCGTATAACTTTCAATCTCGTCTGGTAAATCATAATGAAATACGTGAGAAACATCCTCAACATCAATACCTCTGGCAGCAACATCTGTTGCAATTAACATTTTGATTGTCTTTTTTCTGAATTTATTCATCACATTATCACGTTGTCCTTGAGAAAGGTCTCCGTGTAATGCATCAGCACTATAGCCATCTTTCATTAGCTTTTCTGCTACCTCTTGCGTGTCTCTTCTTGTTCTACAGAAAACAATCCCAAACATTCCTGGGTAATGATCAGCAAAACGCTTTAAAGCAGAGTACTTATCTCTTCCTTGTACTAAACAAAATTTATGTTCAATGTTTGCAGCACTACTATTTTTTGTTCCTACAGTAACTTTAATAGGATCTTCCATGTAACTACTTGCAATACGCTCAACTTCACGAGGCATAGTTGCAGAAAACAACCAAGTTCTTTTAAATGCTGGTGTAGATTCTAAGATTTCATTAATATCTTCTTTAAAACCCATGTTTAACATTTCATCAGCTTCATCTAAAACTACTTTAGAAACGCTATCGAATTTTAATGCTCTTCTTCCTATTAAATCGATTGTTCTTCCTGGTGTTCCAACAATAATGTTAGCACCAGCTTTAATTGCTCTAATTTGATCTTGGATACTTGCACCACCATAAACGGCAACAATTTTTACTCCATCAGAGTACTTAGCGTAAGAAGTCATTTCTCTCGCAATTTGAATACACAACTCACGAGTTGGACAAAGAATTAATCCTTGTATCGCTCTAAAATCAGTATCAATACTTTGAATCATTGGCAAACCAAAAGCAGCAGTTTTACCTGTTCCCGTTTGAGCTAACCCTACGTAATCTCTTTCAGTAGTTAATAAGTCTGGAATTGATTTTTCTTGAATTTCTGAGGGTTTTTCAAACCCCATTGCAGTTACGGCTTTAAGCAATTCATCACTTAAACCTAAGTCTTTAAATGTCATATCTAATATTTTATACCGAACTGGTATAAAACGTTTAGCGGGACTTAATCGCTGGAGTGTTTTAACCAATTGGCTGGTTCACAATGCTATCCATTTTTTGGTTAGCGACCGCAAAAGTGAACCTTTTATTTGGAATAAAAAAATTATTCGACAAACAGACCTATAAACCCCTTGATTTTAAGATATAAAAAGACTAATTTCGTTAATACAATGTAAGTCGCATTATAAACGCGACCAACAAGTACGTTGGCAAACATTTTAAACTTAATGACATGAAAAAAACTTTACTTATTTCATTTTTATTTTCTTCGTACATTTCTATGGCTCAAAATTTGGACTGGGCTATTTCTAATGATGCGTCCATTGAAATAATTACAAACGAGATAACAACAGATGCAATTGGAAATGTATATGTTACCGGGATATATAGTGGTACAGTAGATTTTGATCCTGGCCCAAATGTAGAAAACCTTACATCAGTTGGTTCTAGTGGTTCAGGGGATATTTTTATACAAAAACTTGATTCTTCTGGTAGTTTTTTATGGGCAAAAAGTATGGGGGGAGCAGGCTCATTTTTTCATTTCGGATGGGCTATAACAGTTGACAATGAAGGTGGGGTATATGTTACAGGTGCATTTGAGTATATTGTTGATTTTGACCCTGGGGTTGGAATATTTAATTTGACTTCACAGGGAGGTAGAGATATTTTTATAGTTAAATTAGACTCTAATGGGAATTTTTCTTGGGCGAACTCAATGGGTAGCTCTGCTTTAAGTGAAAATGGATTTAGTATTTCCTCAGATGTCATGAATAATATTTATGTATCAGGAAATTTTGAGAACACAGTGGATTTTGATCCAAGTAACGGGGTATTTAATTTAACCTCATTAGGGGGATCTGATATGTTTATTACAAAATTGGACTCTGCAGGAAATCTAATTTGGGCCAAATCATTTGAAAGTTCTGCTAATAACTATAGCTGGATTACTGTAGATTGTAATCAGAATGATGTTATCTATCTAACTGGTAGATTTGAAAATAGTGTTGACTTTGATCCTGGTTCAGGAGTTTCATCATTAACCTCACTAGGAGGGACTGATATTTTTATTGTAAAATTAGACTCTGCAGGAAATCTATTATGGGTGAAGTCAGAGGGAGGATTATCCTCAGACCATGGCCAATATATTAATACAGATAAATTGGGAAACATCTATATAACTGGTCGTTTTCAAGGTACAGCTGATTTTGACCCAAATACAGGAACCATATATAAAAACTCTAATGGCTCAGATGATATGTTTATCCAAAAGCTAGATCAAAACGGAAGTTTAATTTGGATTAAAACAATTGGTGGAGCACTTTCAGATTGGATTGGACATGCTTGCATAGATACTTTTGGCAACGTTTATCTAGCGGGAGCATTCATGGATACAGTAGATTTTGATCCAGGAATTAGTATTTCAAATATAATTTCCAAAGGGGGACGAGATATTTTTATTCAAAAACTAGATTCTAATGGAAATTTTATTTGGGTGAATTCATTTGGTAGTTTGGATGATGATTTGGGATCAATTGCATTAGATGATAATGCAAATATTTATTCCACAGGGACTTATCGCGATACGGTAGATTTTGATCCAAATGGAGGTGTTTTCAATCTTATTCAAACTGGAATTAATGTTGATTCTTATATATTAAAATTACGCCAAGGGGTTGAGAATAACCTCAGTGTTAATAATGCATCTTTTAATAACCCCTTCAATATATATCCAAATCCAACCTCTAGTTATTTAAATATCAACTTTAATGAACGAATCGAGAGTGTTGAAATATTTAATTCTTCAAGTAAATTGATTAAAAAAATAAATCCAACATTGGATATTATAGACGTTTCAGGTTTTCCAACTGGCATATATTTTATTAAAATAGTTACAAACGAAATGACAATAACTAAAAAGTTTGTAAAACAGTAAATAACGATTTTCCAATAATCTCTATACTTCATTATGTTGTCTGATTACTTTATATTTAGTTTCAACAAAACGAAAACATAGAATAGCGTTAACGAACTCTTAAAAATAAACTCCATAAAATTTAGTTTTACCATATTGGTTAAACTCTACGGTTGGTAAAGGGAATTTTATAAAACCAAAAGCTCCTAAAACGGTATTAAAAAATTTACTTTTGGTTTTTATTCGAGTTAAATCAACATCTAAACTGATATAATACTGTCGTTGTCTTGTAATGGTTGGATCAAAAGCATTATTAAAAGCTCCTACCATTCCATCAGCACCATAACCAACTGCTAAGTTTAACCATTTCGGGAATTTAGTGTCCTTTCCTAAAAAAGAAGCAATATTTGCACTTGCCCAATAGGTTTGTCCGTTATAATCTTTAATAGCATTTTGCAATAAGTTTTCTCCCAATAAATCTGGTCTTAAATCAGCATAACTTGTTTTATGATAAGAGTATTTAAATAATATTCGTTGTTCATCCCAAGCCAATTGCTGTGCTATAAACAAACCAGAACCTGCTGTATTTACTGCTACATCTCCCCAACTAAATCCCCAAGCAGATGAATAACCATCAAACAGCTCAACAGAAGTTAAAAAAAACAAACCTAATGTTCCTCCATACCAAATTGATTTCTTTTTACTTACTCCACTCCAATTTAACACTTCATAACCAGCCATACCCAGATAATAAGAAGTTACTCCATGTCCTATTTTGTCCATCTGGAGCCATTCTGTATTATCATTAAATGTATGAAATGACGAACTCGGTTCGTCTTTATACCATAAGGTATATAATCCTACCATTGCTCCGGTATAACCAATCGTTTCTGCTGCTATTACCGTTTTTAAACGTTTAGGGTTTAAAGTGTCTTGTTGGGAGATAGCATTAAAGGAAAAAAGTAATAATATAATTAATCCTCCGCCCTTTATTATATTCTGAGTCTTTTTCAATCCTCCTAACCCCCTTAAAAGGGGGATTCCATACAGTGAAAATATTTTTTTGAAAACAGAAAAACTTCCCCTTAAAAAGGTAGAAAGGTCAATTTGAAATAGGTAATGCTTTTTTAACAATGAAACAACTCCCCCTTTTAAGGGGGCTGGGGGGATTTCATTTATTTTCTCTAATCCAGCCTTCAATTGTTCTGAGTACGTTATTTATATCTTGTTTTACTTCTTTGTCTTCAAATCTAAGAAAAAACAAACCGTAAGCTTCTAATTCTTTTTGTCTTTTTAAATCTAAGTCATATTTATTGTTGTGGCTATTCCCATCAATTTCTATTACTAAATTAAGTGGTTTACAATAAAAATCTACAATATAATTGGATAATGGTTTTTGTCGATTAAATGTATATCCCATTTGTTTTGCTCTTAAATGCTTCCATAATAATACTTCCGATAAAGTAGAGTCTAACCTTAATTTCTTAGAAAATTCCTTTAGATTTTTGTTATATGGAATATGACTCATTTAAGTTTAAATTTAGTAAGAGTTTTTAATCCCCCTAGCCCCCTTGATAAGGGGGAATCAAAAAAAACTACTTCGCTACAATCTTGAATTCAGTACGCCTGTTTTCTGATCTTCCTTGTTCTGTTTCATTGCCTGCAATAGGTTTTGTATCGCCATAACCTTTTGCAGTTAGACGGTCTGCAACAATTCCTTTTTCTATTAAATAACTGTAAACCGCTTTTGCCCTATTTTCTGATAAAATTTGATTTGAACTAACTGAGCCGACATTATCTGTATGTCCGCCCAATTCTATTTTAACAGTAGTATTTTTTGTTAAAAAACTAACCAACTTATCTAACTCAATTTTAGATTTTGGTTTTAAATCAAATTTATCAGTATCAAAAAATACATTTTTTAACACCATTGTTTTATTCACTTCTATTTTTTGCATCGGAACATCTTTCTGAAAAGGTTCATTCACATTTCCCTCTGTCAATAAAAAATTCTCAGAAAAAAACAAGTAACCATCATAAGATGCGTTTAAGGCATATTCTTTATCTATTGGTAAACTCACTAAGTATTCTCCAGTTGCTTCATCAGCAAAAGAAACTACAGCAACTTCACCAGTTTCTATATCTATTAATTGAAATTCTGCGGCAATAGGTCTTTTAGTTTTTGCATCATAAACTTTTCCTTTTAAAAAATTTACTTTATTTGGTTTAGCATGCTCAGGCATTTCAAATTGATATAAATCCAAACCTCCATAACCACCCTCTCTGTCTGATGCAAAATAAGCTAGCTTTCCATCAGAAGAAACTAACAAACTATTTTCATCATTAAAGGTATTAATTGGGTAACCTAAGTTAATTGGTTTAGACCAAACACCATTTTCATCTTTCTGACTCATAAATAAATCCAATCCTCCCATTCCTGGATGACCATCGGAAGAAAAATAAAGCGTATTACCATCAGGGTGAATAAAAACTGACTCTTCTACTCCTGTAGTATTAATTGTACTACTTAAACGAACAGGGTCTGTCCACTCACCCGTTTCAGTTAATGTAGCAGTCCAAATATCTTGCTGTCTACTATAAACATTTCCTATTCCTCTAATAAAATAAAGTGTTTTTCCATCAGCAGAAAACGAAGGTTGTGTTTCCCAATTTCTAGAATTAATTTTTTTTCCTAAATTTTCAGGTTTTGTCCAGTTATCTCCTATTTTGTAGGTATAAAATAAATCACAACTTCCGTATCCCTTTCTATCTCTTCCATAACCTTCAACTGGATTATGGCAACATGTAAAAATTAAAAATCTTCCATTGGCAGAAAGTGAAGGTGCACCTTCATTCGTCAAACTATTAATTGGTTGAACATTAACACTCTCCTGCCAGTTCTTCCCATCAAAACGACTCACATAAAAATCTTCATTAAACCCTGTATAAGTTCTTTTACTGTTTAACCTTCTCGTGTAAAGTAATGTTTCACCATCAACAGATATAGAAGGAAAATACTCAGGAAGTGGGCTATTAATTTTATCTCCTAAATTTTTAGGATTAAATGGTACTGGATGTTTTAATGCTTCTATTGCGAAATTACATGTTACCAATCCTTTTTTAGCAGAACTTTTAGCCATTAAAGGAGCACCTTTAAAACTTAGGTATCCTTCAAAACTGTTTTTTGCAGCAGTATAATCTCCAAATTTAAGCTGTAATGTCCCTGCCGACATATATATTTCTGGAAAAAATTGGGGTTTTATCTCAATACACCTTTCATAATGTTTTAATGCTTTTTTATACTCACGTGTATCGGTATAAACATAAGCCAGTAAAAGTTCTGCTTCAATAAAATTAGGATCTTTTTCTAATGCTTCTAAAAAAGAAAGTTCTGCTAATGGATTGTTTCTCCCATCATAATAAGCTTTACCTTTTTCGTAAAGTTTTATTGCTTTTTTATTGGTGGATGAAATAGATTTTTTCTTTTGTGCAACAACCGAGTTAGAAAACCCGATTAATAAAAAAAGTACTGTTATTTGAAATATTCTATTCATAATCTTCTTCTTTTTTTTAATAGATTCTTCACTTTGTTTTGTTTAATCCTTTACTTCGGCTATGCTCAGCATAAATTCACTCAGAGTGACAAAACTTTGTTCAGAATGACATCTAAACTATGGTATCTGTAAATATTTATGTGTTTGTAATGAAATATTCCATTTCGGATTTTCCATTACGTAATCTATAATTATAGGCATCATTTTATCTTTATTACTCCACTCTGGTTGCAAGTATAATTTACAACCTTTCCCAACTTTAGCTGCATGAATTTCTGCCCATTTTATATCATCTTTATTAAACACTATTACTTTTAACTCATCTGCTCTTTCATAAACATCTTGCAAGGGTGGTAAATTCTTTTTGGGAGATAAACAAATCCAATGCCAAATACCACTTAATGAATGTGCTCCTGATGTTTCTAAAAAAACTTCAACTCCATTATTAGCCAATTGCTTGGTTAAGTAATCTAAGTTATAAATTAAAGGTTCTCCTCCTGTTATAACGATAGATTGAGCCGGGTAGTTTTTAACGTTATTTATTATTTGTTCTACCTCAACTAAGGGATGAAGGTTTGGATTCCAACTTTCTTTCACATCGCACCAATGGCAACCAACATCACATCCTCCAACTCTAATAAAATAAGCTGGTTTTCCAGTATTAAAGCCCTCTCCCTGTATAGAATAAAATTCTTCCATAATTGGAAGTTTTATTCCTTGCCCTAACAGTTCTTTTTCTTCTGAAGTTATATTTTCTATCACATCTATCATACTTGAGCAAAAATAACAATATATTTCTCCATTAGTCTCACAACAAAAAAAAGCTACAAGAATAAATCTTGTAGCTTTTCCATTAACACTTGTAATCATTTATTTTTTCACAATCCTCTTAGTAATTCTTTCTGAACCTTTTGTTAACACTAACATATAAATTCCATCTGCATAATTCTTAATATCAATTACACCTATTTCTTTAGATGATGTACCATTGATTTTTTTAGAATAAATTACTTTTCCATTAACATCATACAATTCAACATTTAACGCCTGTTCTCCTGTGTATGTAAAATTATAAAGACCATTTGAAGGGTTTGGATAGATACTAAAATTCAAATTTGATGCTAATTCATCTACTTCTGTAGTTTGGGTTCCATTAAACTGAATATCATCAATTGCCATATCACTTCTATAATCAGTTCCCGTAATACCTCTAAATCTAATATTAACTATATTACCACTATAAGGTGTTAAAGAAACCGTTTTCGTTAACCAACTATTACCCTGGTTTCCAATTATAGCTGGAGTAATATCATTAATCCATACTCCATTAACCATAATATCTACATGTAATGACCCCATATCTGCTCCTCTCATATGATATGCAAAAATCAATTCAGGATTGGCAACATTTATTAAGTTAATGCATGGCGAAATTAAGTTCGCCTGTCTATTTGTACATCCACCCGAAGCTTCAAGGTATAAATATTTTCCTGTTGGTGTTCCTGGATTAAAATCTGAAGAAGGGCCTGTACTTCCACTTGGTGTTCCTCCTGTATTAGTTCTCCAATCAATATCATCAATACCAAGATTAGCAGCATTGATAAAATCATTATTTAATGAACATACTTCTGTTTCACAATTACTCGCTGTATTACAAGGGTTAAATGTTTCAAAATCATCCGACCAAGGAATCGTTTTGGCTATTGAATTTGTATAATTAAACTGAACATTAATTGTATCATTTGTAGTATTCCCATCACCTGTAATATTAAGCCAAACAACTAAATTATTTACCCCATTGGTTGGTGTTAATGAATTGGTAAAAATGTAATTGAAATTTGCTCCAGGAGCTATTGTTCCTGAATACACTTCATTAATTATTGTAAGCCCATTTAAAACATAATGAACTGGAACATTTGAAATTGGATTTAAGCCATTATTATTAATTGTTACACTTAAATTAGCTGATGCACAACTTAAAAGAACTCCTCCATTAGCAGGAGATATATTACTTAAACTTGCATCAAAATCAATTGGACAGCTAAAGGTTCCAGGCACTCTTTCAATTGCATAAGCTCGTTCCCCTCTAGCATTATTAGCTCCTAAAGATCTAACACTAAACCAATCTGTTTGTAATGAATTTATTCCATGTAATACAATACTATTTATTGGTGTTACACCTACTGAATCCATATATTTTACACCCAACATACTAGCTTCGTAACCTGTTGCACCTGTAACTGAATTCCAACTCAATTGTAAAGAATCTACACATACCCAATCTACATTTAAACCCGTAGCTGTCCCTATAATTGAAAAAACAGCATCACTTACTGAGGTTAGCCCCCCTCTTGAAACTCTCACCAATACTTCTCCAGAAACCGTATTTGGCACATTCCAATTAAAGTATCTTCTTGTAGCATTTACACTTGTTATGATATTATTCCACGTCCCTCCATTATCAGTAGAATATTCTAACTGAAAAGAGCCATTAACACCATAAGAATCCCATCTAATGGTTTCAGTATTCCCAGGGTTTAACCCTTCTCCACCAATTGGGTAAGTTAAAACAACTTCATCTTGTATAAACTCATACACTACAAAGTATTTTTGAGGTCCTTGAGGAATAGTAGCTCCATCAATATTAATAGTATATGAACCTGCTGTTGGATTATCAATAGTAACTTGCTCCACGTTATTCAAATTATCAATGGCTCTGACAGCTACACTGTTCGGGATGGCTGGATTTAATACCCAAGGATCAAAAGCTGTTACTGAGGGATCAACAACTTGCATATTGATATCGTTAACCAAAGCAGGAGCAGCACTTGTTGCTCCTTCATAATCTGTCCAATACACCATAACTCTTAATTGAGTTGTTCCAGCTGGAACAGTAATATTATGAGAATTATTTCCTCCTTGAGTAATAGTTGCTGATAGATAGTTATTGGCATTTAATAAATTATAGGCTCTTCTAGAGTTTATTCTACCCCATCCATAAATAAAATCTGGACCAGCATTCCCTAAATCATCTGCCGTATTCAATATTGTTGCCTTGATTAATCCTGAGTTTGGGTTAACTCCAGCATTCATTGACTTGTAAGCGTGATAAAGTTGAGCCAAATTCCCAGAAATAGCAGGGCATGACATAGAAGTCCCACTTATTGTTCGATAAGAATAAGGATCCAATGTAGAGAAAACATTTGTTCCTACAGCACAAATATCTGGCTTTATTCTACCATCTAAGGCAGGGCCTCTACTACTTGAACCCGCTATAACATCTAGATAAGTCAAATTACCAACAGTCACTACATTCTTTCCTTGTTTATGCCCTCCTGTTATATTTGACCATCCTGATCCAGTGTTTCCAGCATTTCCGGCAGAAAATACATGTACCAATGCTGAATTCTGTCTAGTTTGCTGATCCAATTGCCTTGCAAGAGCAGTATACCCTGCATTAGTTCCATTACTGTAACTCTTTGAAGTAATTGTTAAATCATCTGAAATGACAAGAGCGGGAACATCATTAAAATTAGAATTCGCAGCATTGTAAACCAAGATATCAGCCCCATAAGCATTTCCTCTTCCATCTGGATCTAAGTTTCCTGCACCACCAATTATTCCTCCGCAGTGCTCACCATGATGACCAGTAGTTAGCCCAAATACAGAAGCATCATTAAAAAACCTTCCTTGATAATCTATATGGTCTTCCAAATCGCCATCATCTTGAAGCATAACAGTAATTCCAGTTCCATCAAATTTCAATCCTCCAGAATACTCCGTAGCAATTGTATTACTTCTATGGTCCGTTCTATCTTCTATTCCTTCTGGTTCACTTGGCTTTTCTATTTCTTCAAAATAATAAAATTCAGGTTGCAAATAAGTATCTTCTAAGTCAGCAATTCTAACTCTAAATTGAACAACGTTAGATTGGTTAGCAATTACAACTTCAGCACCATTTGCCTTTAATCTATTTAAAACTAACTCTTCCGGTATGTTATCATAATATATTGCATTAATTATAATCATTTCATCAGAAACCATTGCCCAATCTGGATATTGTTTACTTGCCAATACTTTATTCAATTTAAATTCAGAGCGAACCTCAATAACACTTATCGCATTTTCTACCTCTAAAACTTGTAAATCAGCGTCTATACTTATAGAAGCATAAAATGCATTATCTGGAAGGTAAGATAATAGCTCTATCCCATTTCTTTTCAACTCATTTTTTTGGTTAGTATTTGGTATTTCGGAAAACTGAATTATTCTGTAATAATTATTATTTATCAGTTCAGAAGGTTCTATTATTGGATTTTCAACAAAATTTTTAATATTGTTTTCTAATACAAAATCTCCTGATTTTAACTGTAATACTTTATTGCTTTGTGCATTTGAAGAGAATGTTAGAAAAATAAACAAGATAAATATAGCCTTAGCTAGTAAAGAAACAGGTTTCATATTTTTTAGTTTGATTAGTTAGTTGATCCTAAAAATACAAATTTTCAGGACTAAAAATGTTCAATAAATGCTACAAGGTTGTATTCCCGACAAAAAACAATTATTTCTTCTTAACTATTTCTTAATACTACAATTTTGTACATTTGAGCATGAAAAAATACGGTTTAATTGGTCATCCACTCTCACATTCTTTTTCGAAAAAATACTTTACCGAAAAGTTTGAGAAAGAAAACATTATAAATTGCTCTTATGAGTTATTTGATATTGAAAATATCAACCAGTTTTCTGAAATCTTAGAAAAAACACCTAACCTAAAAGGATTAAACATAACTATTCCTTACAAAGAAAAAATAATTCCTTTTTTAACTGAAATTGATGAAACAGCTAAAGCTATTGGGGCTGTAAATACAATCAAAATATTAAACGAATCAAAGCTAAAAGGGTACAACACCGATTATTACGGATTTAAAAAATCACTCAAACCTTTTTTAGACATTAACCATGAACGGGCTTTAATTTTTGGAACGGGAGGAGCTTCTAAAACCGTTAAATTTGTGCTAAATGAATTAAATATAGATTGCCTTCTAGTTTCTAGAAACCCTAAAAATGACAATGAAATTTCATACAATGATGTAAATGAATATGTAATTAAATATCATCAAATAATCATCAACACTACACCTATTGGAATGTTTCCAAATACAAAGGACTACCCTAAGTTTGATTATAAAAATCTTACCTCAAAACATTTGCTTTATGATTTAATTTATAATCCTACTGAAACAGAATTCTTAAAAAAAGGAAAACAACAAGGTTGTATTACATTAAACGGCTTACAAATGCTAAAACTCCAAGCAGAAAAATCTTGGAGAATTTGGAATAGTTAAACTACCAATCAGACATTAATTCTTTCACCCATTTTTCAGCTTTATTAAAATCACTAAAAATTTTAACCGGATTAACTGGCTTATTAAATTTAACATAAAAATTCACTAACAACCTAGTATGTAGATTATTAAAAACGATTGCCTGCCCTTTTCTTATCCCTGTAATTTGCTGATTAGTTGCAAAATATGCTCTTGCATCAGGAGTCATACTACTTCTAACACCTCTAGCATCTAGTAATGCTCAAACGATTTACCTTCAACTAAATCATAGGATAGATTATCAATTTCTTTTGCATCAAAAAGGTTTATATCAACTTTATCTTTAAAAATAAGCATTAAATAGCCATCCTCAATTAAGTAAAGATGAGCCTTCTCTAATTCTATATATTTTTTATAAATCAATAAAATTAAGCACTAGCTGTTTCCAACTTTCTATCAACTTTCTTAAATAAACCTTGTAATACTTTTCCTGGACCAACTTCTATTACAGAATCAGCTCCATCCGCTAACATATTCTGCATTGTTTGTGTCCATTTTACAGGTGCAGTTAATTGAGCAATTAAATTCACTTTAATCTCTTCTGGATCCGTAACCGCATTTGCTGGTACATTTTGATATATCGGGCAACTAGGCATATTAAATGTTGTATTATTTATTGCTGCCTCTAACTCTTCTTTTGCTGGTGCCATTAATGGAGAATGAAATGCTCCTCCAACTGGCAATACGATAGCTTTTCTTGCTCCTGCTTCAGTTAACTTTTCACAAGCCATATTAATCGCATCAACAGTACCAGAAATTACTAGTTGACCTGGACAATTATAATTTGCAGGAACGACAATACCATCAATTTCTGCACAAATACTTTCTACCACATCATCTTCTAAACTTAAAATAGCTGCCATAGTTGAAGGAACTGCTTCACACGCTTTTTGCATTGCTAAAGCTCTCGCAGAAACCAATCTAAGCGCATCTTCAAAGTTTAATGTTCCGTTAGCAACTAATGCAGAAAATTCTCCTAAAGAATGGCCTGCAACCATATCTGGTTTAAAATCATCACTTAAGGTTTTTGCTAAAATTACCGAGTGTAAAAAGATTGCTGGTTGTGTAACTTTTGTTTGTTTCAACTCTTCAGCTTCACCATCAAACATAATGTCTGTAATTCTAAAACCTAAAATTTCATTGGCTTTTTCAAACATTTCTTTTGCTAATTCAGAACCTTCGTAAAGGTCTTTTCCCATTCCTACAAATTGAGATCCTTGTCCCGGAAAAACATATGCTTTCATCTATCTTTTGTTTTTTATGTATGTTGTATGAAACTAATAAAATCTTGTTTCATGTTTTAATATTGAAAGACAAAAATAACATTAAAAAAGTGTTAAAAGAAAAGGTCTTTTATTATTACGAAGCAAAATTATATACCTTTAGCAGCATATGAACAGAAAAACCATTAGAACCATTATTTTTTTAGCAGTTTTTTCCCTTATCGGAATTATTGCTACTCAAATGTTCTGGGTGAAAAATGCATACAACCTACAAGAAAAACAATTTAACGACAGAGTTCATGTTGCTCTTACTAACGTAACACACGATTTACTTGACATTAATGAAGATGAGTCTGAATTAATAAACCCTGTAAAACGAGTTTCCTCAAACTACTATACTGTTATGATTAACGATACCGTTAATCCTTACCTATTAGAAAGCTTACTTAGAAATGAATTTGTACAACGGAATATTAAAATTGATTTTGAATATGTAATTTACGATTGCTTTACCGATTCTATTGTTTTTGGTGACTATATATCTTTAGGAGAGGGTGAAAAAGACAACCTCCAATCTAAATCATACAATATGAAATGGGATAGGGATGGACACTATTTTGGAATTTTCTTCCCTTCTAAAGGAGCTTATATTTTAAGTGAAATGAGTATTTGGGCATTTTCTTCATTCATAATTTTAGTAATTATGATATTTTTTGCCTACACCATTAATGTCATTCTCAAACAAAAAAAAATATCGGAAATGAAAAATGACTTTATCAATAATATTACCCATGAGTTTAAAACCCCCATTTCTACTATTTCTCTTTCTACAGAAGTTTTATTAAGCCCCAATATAGCCTCAGAACCAGAGCGTTTAAAAAATTATGCTCGAATTATTAAAGAAGAAAATAATAGGCTCAAAAATCAAGTTGACAAGGTATTACAACTGGCAACTCTCGAAAAAAGCACATTAAAATTAGAGAATGAAAATATTAATTTACATAAACTTATTGAAAGTTCTATTAAAAGTTTTGGGTTAATTCTTAGAGAGAAAAATGGAGAAATAAGTAGCTTTCTAAATGCCACTGATTATACTATTTTAGGAGATAATATTCACATTACTAATACTATTCATAACTTAATTGATAATGCTATAAAATATTCATCAACAGAACCAGAAATAACTATTGCCACTAGCTCTTATAATGGTTTTATAGAGATTAGTGTAAAAGACAATGGAATAGGAATACCTAAAGAAGCTCAAAAACATATTTTCGATAAATTCTATAGGACTCCTACAGGTAATATTCATGATATTAAAGGGTTTGGATTAGGTCTAAACTATGTAAAAACTATTGTAGAAGCATATTCAGGATCAGTTAAATTAATTAGTAAAGAAAATGAAGGATCAACCTTTGTTATTAAACTTCCTTTAGAAATGTAATTATGGGAAAAGAAAAAAAGAACATCCAAATATTATTAGCTGAAGATGATGCGAACCTCGGGTTCGTTGTTCAAGACAATTTAAAATCAAATGGTTATAAAGTTACTTTATGCCCTGACGGAGAAACAGCTCTAAAAACCTTTGCAAGTGAGCATTTTGATTTATGTATTTTAGATGTGATGATGCCTAAAAAAGATGGATTTGCTGTTGCACAAACAATTAGAGATATAAATAAGGAAGTCCCCATTGTATTTTTAACTGCTAAAACAATGCAAGCTGATAAGGTTAAAGGTTTTACACTTGGCGCTGATGATTACATTACTAAGCCTTTCGACTTTGAAGAATTTTTATTAAGAATAGAATCTATTTTAAGACGAACACAAATTTTAACCCAAGAAGCAGAAAAAACTGTCGAACATTATACCATTGGAAAATACAGCTTTGATGTAAAAAATCAGGTTCTTAACAGTGTTAAAGAAGAGAAAAAATTAACAAAAAAGGAAACTCGAATTCTCTCCTTTTTATGCAAACACCTCAACGATATCGCTCCTAGAGAACTCATCTTAAAAAACATTTGGGGTAACGATGATTATTTTAGTGGAAGAAGTATGGATGTTTTTATTTCTAAACTAAGAAAATACCTATCTGATGATACAAACATTCAGATAAGTAACATACATGGAGTTGGATTTAAGTTGGAAGTGAAAAAATAATACAGAATTAAAAATGTAGAATTATGAATTCTATTATTTTTACTATCAAAAACCAACAACGAAAAACCATTAGTGAAAACCTTTCTAGAAAAAACAGCTCAACATTTAATTGATAATTATTCCGATAATTTAAGTGATTTATGCATCGTTTCACCTAATAAAAGGGCTGGATTATTTCTAAAACAGCACATTAGTAAACTCATTAATAAACCTATTTGGTTACCCGAAATTATTGGAACTGAAGAGTTAATTGAACAACTTTCTGATGTTGAAGTAATTGATAATGTAGAACAATTATTTGAGCTTTATAATGTTTACCGAGCTACAACAAAGGAGCCTGAAACCTTTGATGAGTTTAGTAAATGGGGAAAAATTCTCTTACACGATTTCAATGAAATTGACAGATACCTTGTTCCTACCTCAGGATTTTTTAAACACATTAATGAAGCCCGTGCTTTAGAAGTTTGGAATTTAGGAGAAAGAGAGATAACTGATTTTCAATCGCAATACTTAAAATTTTGGAAGCAATTAGGTGCACTTTATACAAGCTTTAGAGAACACTTAATTTCAAATAAATTAGCTTATCAAGGTTTAGCTTACCGGATTGTTGCTGAAAAATTACAAGAAAACCCAAGTCAATTTATAGCTAAAAAAATAAAATGGGAAAAAGTTGTATTTGTTGGTTTTAACGCATTAAATAAAGCTGAGGAAGTATTGATTTCTGAACTCAAAAAACAACAAAAATGCGACATTCTTTTTGATGCTGACGAGTACTATTTAAATGATAAAATGCAAGAAAGTGGTCTTTTCTTAAGGAAATTAAAGAAAAAGGCCATTTTTCAACCATTTAATTGGATTACCAATAAATTTAAAGAAGAGAAAAAACAAATTAACATTTATGGAATTCCGCAAAATATCGGACAAGCAAAATACATTACCAATATTTTAAACGAAATAGACAATTCTAAAAACTACACTGATACCGCTGTTGTTTTGGCTGATGAAAACTTATTGATTCCTGTATTACAATCTGTACCAGAAACAATAGCCAATATTAATGTTACAATGGGCTATCCGTTAAAAAATACACCCACCAATAACTTTTTTGAAATCTATTTTGTGAGTCTAGTGAATGCAGAGCGTTTTGGAAACAAAGGTGAACTGACTTATCACTACAAAGATTTACTAAAACTTTTTCAGTTACCTTTTAGCGAAATTGTTTTTGGAAAAGAAAATTGCACAACCATCAAACAACAAATTATTAAACACAATTGGGTCTTTATTAATAAAGAAAAACTTGATTGGATAAATGATAAACTACCTACCCCTTTCCCTCAAAAATACTCAGTACAAAACTCATTAAATCAAGCACTAAAGTTTATTAAAAAAGGAAAACTACATTACATTTCATCTAAAAATGAAACGGATAAATCTACCATAGAATTAGAGTACTTATTTCAATATGCAAAGTTGTTTAACCAAATGATTACTCTAACCACTAAATACCCTTATTTAGAAAACAGTAAAAGCTTTTACTCGCTTTACAAACAAATATTAAGCTCATTTTCTATTGAGTTGTACGGAGAGCCTCTAAAAGGCTTGCAAGTTTTAGGAATGTTAGAAACACGTAACATTGATTTTAAGAATGTTATTCTGCTTTCTACCAACGAAGGGACTTTACCTGCAGGAAAAACATTTAACTCTTTTATTCCTTTTGACATTAAAAAGGATGACACATACAACTTACCAACCTACATAGAAAAAGATGCAGTTTACGCTTATCATTTTTACCGGTTAATACAAAATGCTGATAACATTAGCATTCTATACAATACCGAAACCAATGAATTTGGCAGTGGTGAACAAAGTAGATTTGTTACACAAATTGAACATGAACTAAGTAAGTTTGATAATATTACTATCACCAAACAATTAGTTACCTACCCTTCCTTAAACAAAAAAACAACTGAAATTGAGGTCAAAAAAACAGATGCAATTGTTACTAAAATAAAACAACGATTTGCCAACGGAATTTCTCCGTCTGCATTAATCACTTACATTAATTGCCCGTTAGATTTTTATTACAAATATGTATTAGGAGTTAGAGAAGTTGAAGAAGTAGAAGAAACCATTGATCATTCTACTTTTGGGACTTACGTACATGATAGCTTAGAAATACTGTACAAACCTTTTATCAATAAAAACATTACAGCAGAAGATTTAAAACTAATGTTAAAACAAGTTTCTACAGTTGTAACTGGTGTTTTTTCTGAAAATTTTAGCGACAAAGAATTAAAATCGGGCAAAAACTTATTAACCCTTAATATTGCTCAGAACTACATTACCACTTTTATTAAAAATGAAATATCGTTTGTAGAGAAATTAGGCGAACCTTTATTTATTAACTCTTTAGAAGAAGAATTAAGTGCTACAATTGAAATTAACAACAACACAATTAAACTAAAAGGAAAATCGGACAGAATAGATAGTTTTGGAAATGAACTGAGAATAATTGATTACAAAACTGGCTTGGTAAAAGCTTCTGAACTGCAATTAAAACACATTGACGAAATACGCGACAACAAAAGAAATAAAGCGTTCCAATTAATGATGTATGCCTTAATGTATAGCAGAAGTCACAACATTAGTAATACTCAAATTACTTCTGGCATTATTTCATTTAGAACATTAAGTAGCGGTTATATGGCTTTTGGCATGAAAAAAAATAAAATTATTGATGATGAAGTATTGGATGAGTTTGAAATATTGCTCATCAAACTCATTAACGAAATTTTAGATGTAAACACTTCTTTTAAGCATACAACCGATGCCAAATGGTGTGAGTTCTGTGAGTGGAATTGCAACTTAAAACTGAACAAAAAAGTTAAGGTAACCCGTTGTGCATTTGTAAAAAGTTGTGCAATTCACTGATAAACAGTATCTTGTTGTAATAATCACAAAACGACAAGGATGCACAACTTTAAAGCAA
>Ga0256845_1001401_pt1 | contig 19489 bp, 19 predicted proteins | sample RiftiametaG_FD_189101 | JGI IMG/M metagenome (GOLD analysis project Ga0256845, IMG submission 189101) | Tube worm associated microbial communities from hydrothermal vent at the East Pacific Rise, Pacific Ocean - Riftia | ecosystem: Host-associated > Annelida > Integument > Unclassified ...
AATTTGCAAATCTTTTTCCGGGATGTCTTATTAAATCCATTGATGGCATTCGCCAGAAAAAGAAATTTTTCTGGGATGCTTTTAAAAATGATCACAGACATTGGCTTGCAGCTAATATGTCAGGTGAAGCTTTTCTTGGTTTTGGTGCATTTAATACAAAAAAAATTACAGGTCAAGACACAATTGACTTTATTAAATTTCGACAGAATGTTGCAGAGTCAAGAGATTGGGATATGGACATGTTTGCTGAAGTCATGGGAAAACCTAAGGAATAAGCCTGAATAAACAAGTATAGATACTAAATTTAATAAATAAGCATTACAACAAAGCCATGGTTTAAAATATTTTTTTTAAACCATGGCTTTTTATTTTAAGAACCGCTATAAAACTATTTCTTTTTTTTTTGTGAACCTGATATACTAGCTAAAATTTGAAAATCTAAATTTGTTTTATTAAGGGAAACTTGTATGGTTCATCAGTGCAATATTTTGAAGAATTTTATTTTATTTATTTTAATTTGCTCTTTATTTTTTTTAACAAGCTGTTCTGCCATTGTTTCGTCAGCTATGTCTGGAATGATGAATAACCTTTCTCTTGCAATACTTAATAATAATGATCTTAAAATGGTTAAAACAGGTGCACCTGCTTATTTATTAATGATTGACAGTTTAGTCATGCAGGATTCAGATAATGAAGATATACTTATTTCTGCGGCGCTTTTATATACTGCATATGCTGATACCTTTGTACAAGATAAAATACGCGTCCGTAAGATGGCTGATAAGGCATTGGGATACGCAAGTAAGGCATTATGCTTAAGCTCTAAAGGGGCATGCTCTTTACAATCTTTGGAATATGAGAAATTTAAAAACGTTATCAGTGCAATTAACATAAAAGACATTGCTGCTCTTTATACTCTCGGGTGTTCATGGGCAAGTTGGATAAAGGCAAATAGTAATGATTTTAATGCGATTGCTGATCTTCCCCGTATCGAAATTATCATGCATCATGTTATTGAGCTTGATGAAACCTATAAAGACGGCTCGGCTTATTTATACCTTGCAACCCTTGCAACTTTATTACCGCCGGCATTAGGAGGTCAACCTGAAAAGGGACGGGATTATTTTGAAAAAGCGATTAAAATTTCCAAGGGTAAAAATTTTATGATAAAAGTTCTTTATGCCAAACAATATGCAAGAATGTTGTTTGATCGCGATTTGCATGATAAACTTTTAGAAGAAGTCTTAAAGCAAAACCCTGAAATCCAGGGGTATACACTTGTAAACACATATGCACAAGTTCAGGCAAAAAAATTACTTGAAAGTGCTGATGAATATTTTTAGATTAATGTTTTTTTGGAGATAATTATGAGAATCTCATTGATTAAGGGATTTATCTGGGTTTTATTTTCTTTTTATATTGCCTCTAATGCCTGCGCAATAACCCTTAAAATTGCTACAATATCCCCGGAAGGGTCCATGTGGATGGAAAAAATGCGTCAAGGCGCAAAAAAAATTGCAAAGAAAACTGATAACCGTATCAGATTTAAATTTTATCCGGGCGGAGTAATGGGGAGTGATAAAGATGTTTTTCGGAAAATGCGTATAAATCAATTGCAGGGTGGTACATTCCCCGGGGGTACGCTTAGTAAATTTTTCCCGGGATGCTGCATATATACCCAGTTGATGAAATTTAATTCAATTAAAGAAGTCGATTATGTAAGACAATATATGGATAAATATATTATAGATGGATTGGAAAAAGCAGGGCTTGTGACCTTTGGACTTGCCAGCGGCGGTTTTGCATATATCATGTCTACTTCTCCCATAGAAAGTGTTAAAGATTTACACAAACAAAAACTCTGGATTCCTGACGATGATCCGGCATCTAAGGGAGCTGTTGATGTGTTTGGGATCACTCCTATTCCATTATCGTTGGTCAATGTTAAACCAAGTATGCAGGCAGGTGTTATCAATACGATTGCAACTTCACCTGTGGGAGCAATCATACTTCAATGGCATACTCAGGTTAAGTATTTAACTGACATGCCTTTTATTTATTTATATGCAGCACTTGCGATTAATAAAAAAATATTTTTTAAAATTCCTAAAATGGACAGAGAAATAATAAGAAATGAGATGACAAAAGTATTTCATGAGATTGGTATCCAGAATGATCTGGACAATGCAAAAGCATTGGAAACTTTAAAGAATCAAGGTATAAAATTTATTTTACCATCTAAAAATTCTTTAAAAGAATGGCATTTAAAAGCAGAAGCTGCCTCTGCTGCTTTAATAAAATCAGGTATTCTCACAAAGGATATTACAGATACTTTAGATAGATATTTAGCAGATTATCATTCTAAAAATAAAAAGACAAATTAGATAAATGGCAAATAAAATAATCACCTTTCTTCATAGGATTGAGGATGGTATCCTGATTGGTATCCTGCTATCCATGCTTTTAATGGCAATAGCCCAGATTTTGCTAAGAAACCTGTTTAGTTCGGGAATAATCTGGGGAGATTCATTTGTAAGAATTTTAGTCCTTTGGGTTGGTCTATTAGGCGCCATGATAGCTACCAGAGATAATAATCATATTAATATTGATATAATTTCCAGATTCCTTCCTGAAAAAATCAATAAAGTTTCCAAGCTTATTGTGCAAATTTTTGCAGGTTTTGTTTGTGGCATCATGACATGGTTTTCCTGTAAATTTGTATTAATGGAAATGGAATATGAAATAAATGCCTTTGCAAATATCCCTGCATGGATTTGTGAAAGTATTATTCCTATAGCATTTTTTGTAATTTGTCTGCGTTATTGTATATTATCGACAATAGATTTTATTAAACTTATCAAATCATGGTCTAAATGATTTATTTATTAATTTTTATCCTTGTATTGCTTGCATTCTTAGGTGCTCCTCTTTTTACAATTATTATTGTGGGAGCTATGACAGGATTCTATGCAGGCGGGATCGATCTTTCTGCAATTGCCATAGAAGTATATCGTATTTCAGATACTCCTGTCCTGCTTGCCTTACCATTATTTACACTTGCAGGTTATATTCTTTCTGAGAGCAATACTTCAGAAAGGCTTGTGCGATTGACCAAAGCTTTTCTAGGCTGGATGCCAGGGGGACTTGCTTTTGTTTCTTTTGTGATTTGTGCATTTTTTACAGCTTTTACAGGAGCTTCCGGCGTAACCATTGTTGCATTGGGGGCTTTATTATACCCTGCTTTAAACCAGGAAGGGTATAAAGAGAAATTCAGCCTTGGTCTTGTAACCACTTCAGGCAGCCTTGGACTTTTATTGCCTCCGTCTTTACCATTGATTCTCTATGGTGTTATTGCCCAGCAGATGAATATCGGCCCTAAGTTTTCCATTGATGACCTTTTTGTTGCAGGTTTGATTCCGGCTCTTCTTATGGTTATAATGCTTTCATTATACAGCCTGTGGGTAAATCGAAAAAATCCAATTCCTGTCCAGAAGTTTTCATTTAAAAAAGCTCTTATTGCCATAAGAGAATCAATTTTTGAAATACCATTACCTTTTTTTGTTCTGGGCGGGATATATAGTGGTTTTTTTGTAATATCAGAAGCTGCTGCTGTTACGGCAATGTATGTAATAATTGTTGAAGTGTTTATTTACAAAGAAATTAAAATTTCCAAACTACCTGTAATAATGCGTGATTCCATGGTTATGGTTGGAGGGATCCTTTTAATTCTTGGAGTGTCGCTTGCTTTTACCAATTATATAATTGATATCCAGGCACCAATGAAGCTTTTTAATATATGCCAGAGTTTAGTAACCAATAAATTAATTTTTTTGATTCTTTTAAATATTTTCCTTTTAGCTCTTGGTGCAATACTTGATATTTTTTCGGCAACCATAATAATGGTACCGATTATTCTTCCTGTAGCAGTCTCCTATGGCATAAATCCGGTCCATTTAGGGATTATTTTTCTTGCAAATATGCAGATAGGGTATCTAACCCCACCTGTAGGCATGAACCTTTTTATAGCAAGTTATCGTTTTAATAAGCCAATAGTTGAAGTATACAAAGCAACTATTCCATTTATGCTTGTATTACTTTTAACTGTGGTTATTATTACTTATTTCCCCCAATTAAGCCTTATTTTTCTTAAATAATATATAAGATTTGAAAATTATTTAGAAGAAGTGTTTATGATACATGCCTGATAAGCGGCGTAGGCATAGGATTGTACATACCATTGATCAGAATTAATATTATTTTTTGAGTTGCAGTTATTAATGATTTGTTTGAATATCTTTAATGATTTTCTGGAAGGGTCTATTTCAGATAAAGCATGTATAGCAGCATATCGAACTTTCATAGACTTATCATTGATAAGCTTTTTAAGGATATTAATGTTTTCATTATTTTTTCTCATACCAAGGGCATTTGCAAGCCAGTATTTTTCTGTTGCCTCACCTCTGAGGAGTTGTGAAACCATGTGGTCAAAATCCGGTATTTCATAGTCACCGGTTGTAAATAATCTGAGTCCTTTAATCCTGTCATATGATTCAGATGAAAATAACATGTTTTTAACAGCTGATGAATCAGGTTTTTTAATCACTTCAGGGTTAAGATAAAATAAAAGACCAATCAGCAATATGCCTGTAATGGTGCTGGAAACAAGATTAGATGTCCTTGCAGTATTAAGACCTAATAACAATAGAAAAACAAAAGAATAAATAATAAAAAAAACTATAATGGGAATACCAGGCATAATCCCGATGGAGCAAAGCATTCTTAAAAATTGTTTTGAATCTAATTCTAAAGAAAATAGTGTAAGGAATCGTTCGGGATTATTTAAAAAATTATTATTACTAACTCTAAGGATAAGTTCACCCTTGTGAATAAAATCAAGTCCTGACTTATAATTTTTTTTTATAATTAATTCATTGCTGATAATTTTATCACTTGTAAGCCATCCATATTTGAAAAGAGCTTTTTTTATTTTAGAATAGCTATTCAGGTTTGGATCTATCCAACAAGGTTTGATCTGTTTTTCTATAGGGCTTTTTAAAGCTTCTGCCCCGTATAAAGTATATTTATAATAAAAATCATTAATAGATTCTCCAATTGTATTGGAAATTAAAAAAGAATCGCGAATCCTTGAAAATAATTGATTTGTATCAAAAATAAACAAAGTTGTAACTACAAGCATAAGTGAAACAAATATGGGTAAGAATATGTCCACAATGATTAAAAAAGATTCTTTATTAATATAAAAAAGTGATACAATCAGAGCAAGGGTAAATGAGATAACTATCCCTGCTGTAAAGGTTATAAAAAATGATCCAAAAAGAATGGTTTTAAACTTAAGCATGGATGATAATATAGAATTGCCCGGTACAATAATATTTCCGGCATTTTTTAATAGAATGCTTGTAAAATAAAGGTTCTGATTAGAAATAAAGGTAAGAAAGAAAAAATAAATCCCTACAAGGATAAATGTCGAAAAAAATGTAATAGTAAACGCTTTTCTCATAGATTTATATAGTGTGAGTTATAAAAGAGCGCATTGTTAAAATACGCTCTTTTATCATTTCAACTTAATGTTCTTGTGACTCATCACAAAAGATAGTTTCATAAAGTGATTTTAAAATGACATAAGTCATTCCGAGTCCTAATATGGATACGGCATACCAAAGACCACCAAAAAATATTAAATGTCCTGGATCCCATGCCCATTCAAAAGAAAAAGGAAACATAATTGTTCTCCATTATTAAAAATTTATATTCTTATGCATTTTCTTTGTCTGTTTCTGCTTTAGCTTCCTGAGCTTCTGCTTTTTTTGCAGCAATTGCCTCAGGGTATAATTCTTGTTCCTGGGGGAAAACAGGTAGATATCTATAGGTTAAAGCAATAAGAATAATACCATATGCTATAGGTAAAATTGTAGTAGCAATTTCCTGCCAGCTTGGGAAATAAGATGCCCATTGATCAAAACTCATTATTGGCACAGCCATAACCTGCAATACCATAACCCATCTGTTAAGACATACACCAAAAACAGCAAGTAACAGTGCAATAACCAATAAGGTTGAGTTCTCCCGGGATTTTTTGCAAATCAGAATAAGAGCAGGCAAAACACCTCCAATTATTATTTCAGCAAATAAAATCCAGATGCCGTAAATCCCATGACCGTAAAAATCAGAAAGAGTAAACCCAAGGTTTGGGGCAGTGACATTTGCCCAATAAACAGTATCAATGATTTTGGCGATTATATAAACAGTTATCATCCAGCCTGAAATTTTGGCAAGAAGATGAATCACATTGTCTTTAACAAGTTTTTTGTTTGTAATTTTTTCCGTTATTTTCACTACAAGTATGGTAAATGTAGGACCATAAGCAGCAGCAGAAAAACTAAACAGAAAAAATGTCCATGGCCAGATTAATAATCCTTCTCTGAATCCAAAAGGACGTCCGTAAAGTACGCCGGTCACTCCGCCAAGAGAACCTTGGTGAAAGAATGAAAGAAAAGCACCAGTTGCAGCAAAAACAGCCATTACACCATGCATATTATGATTGATATGATGTAAAAAAGGTATTTTTATCAATTGTTTGTTTTCAAGGACATTGGGTATAAATTCAATGGTCAGAACAGCAAAATAACATGATAAACAAAATGCTACTTCCGTAAGCATTGAATGTACATTAGCATGCCAGAAAATAAACCAGCCTCTAAGGGGTTGTCCTATATCAATGGCAAGAATTAAAAGAGCTGAGCTATAGCAGATAAATCCAATAATAACTGCAAAGTTAATTATATTTTTTAATTCATCAATGCCAAAAATATATTTTAAAAGACCTGTGAAAAATGCTCCGCCTCCGACAGCGATTACAGCAAGATCTGCCCAAATCCAGATAGCAAAACCATAATAATCGTTCATGCTAGTTTGGTTGAGACCCTTAATCCAACAGAGGGCCATAGCAACTACGCCCCAGAGGAGGACAACGCTAATAGCAGCAATCCCAATAGCAAAGATTGGAAAGGAGCAACGCTTTGCACCATCAGGTATTAATGCAGAATCCATAATTATAAACTCCTAATAAAGTTTTGAATATTTAAATTCATGGAATTATCCATGATGGTTTTTTACCTTTGCCCATTCACCTTCAAGATAATTGTCTCCGGCTTTTCTAACCCATTCTCTTTCTGAGATATAATAAACCTTTGGATTGGTTTCTAATCTTTCTAAAAGACGGAATGCTTTAGGATTTCTGGGCTTACCAGAATGATGTGGATCTGGTTTTACCAATTGATGAATAGCATGGGATGGATTATTAAGATCACCAAAGGTAATAGCACCTGCAGGGCATGCCTGGGTACAACTTGTCTGGTATTCTTCTTCTAAGACCTCATCTCTGCCTTCAACATATGCTTTATCTTTAGCAGCTTGATATCTATGAAAACAAAAACTGCATTTTTCAACGACTCCACGCATTCTTGGAGATACATCAGGGCTGAGGTAATTTTCCATGCCTTCAGGCCATTTTGGATCCCACCAATTAAAATATCTTGCATGGTAAGGACAGGCACCCATACAATATCTGCAGCCAAAGCATCTGGTGTAAATCTGGCTTACAATTCCTGTGTCATGGTTATAATCTGTAGCAGTAGCAGGGCATACAGATACACATGGTGAATGACCATGGTCTCCCTTGCCTCCGCAATGCATACATGGTCTTGGCAGGTAACATATTTCAGTATCAGGAAAGGGTTTGCCATTGGTAAGTTTAAACACCTTCATCCAGGTGATACTATCTTTTTTATTGGATTCATCAACTTTAAATGGAACATTATTCTCAGACATACATGCAACCATACAGGAACCGCATCCTGTACATTTGTCCAGATCAATAGCCATTCCAAATTTATGTGACTTTCCGTGTGTTTGTTCTTGTGTCATCAGAACCTCTTTTGCATATTATCTGTTAAACCTTGGAAATACTGGCAGCAATTCCCCAGGCAGCATCCTGTCCCGTATTTGGCTCAATAACAGGGGCAATAAGTTTATTAATATTAATGCCTTTATCGGCAATGTATATATTATTACAGGTGTGTCCAAGACCTTGAGCCATTCCAATAAGTCCGGGCATTATCCCATCAAAAATATTAACCAATACTGTTGCAGAACCAGCAGGAGTCTTGATTTTTGCCCTGTCACCCTGGGATAGCTTTGCATCTTTTGCAGTTTTGGGATTGATTTCAACAAGGATATTGTTTCCTTTAATTACTTTATCAGATACTATTTTAATGGCAAAAGGTGATGAGCTTATATTGTCACATGGGATTCTGATATTATCAATCGGGATAAGAGTTAAAGGAAATATCTTTTTATCACCTTGAGTTTCAACGGATTTTAAACCACTTGTAATATACGAAAAATCTGCAGAGGGTTTGGAATACCCCGGTTTATCATTAAGAACAATAAACCCTTTATTGGAAAGGTCTTTCCAGAAAGTTTTAGTAACAGATTTTAAACACTCTTCATAATTATTCCAGGGAAAGTTATCAGCAATATTGCCTTCTAAAGCTTTAGCAATCATTAAAATCGAATCACCCGGATTTTTAGTGTTGAAAATCGGCTTTATTACAGGTTTTGAAAGACTCATTGCTGTGTTGGTACATACTTCACTCGGAAGAATGTCTTCATACCTTTCAAGGAAAATATGACTTGGCAGAATAATATCTGCTTTTTTTGCTGTTTCATCCATAAACGATGAGAAGCTGACTTTAAAAGGTATTTTTTCAAATGCCTGATTTACCTTGTCTGAACCATGCATGGTAAAACATGGGTTTGCATTTAGAATAAAAAGGGCTTGAACCGGTGAATCAGAGGAATCGTTAATTTTTGTAATTAGATTGGAAAAACTTGAATACTTAGGTTTGGCAAAGCCTTTTTTTGCAAGATTGTCCATTGTCTCGCCAGGAAAGTTTAAATAATCCTGTTTTTTATTGACCCATACTCCGCCTCTTTTATTGATATTCCCTGACAGGCAATTTAAGGCATGGACTGCTGCAAATTCTTTTGGATCACAGGCTCGTCCGCCTCTACCTTTCCCTGCAATTGCAATGGGATTATCTGCCCATGCAAATTTGTGGGCAAGTTGTTTAATTAAGGTCAGATCAATTCCAGTTCTTTCTGCAACTTTTTCAGGTGTATACTCTTTATCAAGCATTTTTGTAAAAGTTTTAAAATCAGAATTGAATTTTGAAATATATGAGATATCATAGATTTCTTCTTTTACAATTATTTGACAAAGGGCAAGGGCAAGATCAGCCTCAGTGCCTGGATTAATAGGAATCCATTTGTCAGCATTTGCTGCAGTATTGGAAAGCCGAGGTTCAATCTGGAAAAGTTTTACGCCCTTGTTTTTCCTTGCAGCATTGGTTTTAAAACAATGTACAGGAGATCCCCAGCCTTCAATCAATCCTGCGCCAAAACTTAAAATAAAGTTTGCATTTTCAAGATCAAAACTTAAACTTGAATTTTTCCCATGGGTTTTTGAAGCAATATTTTCCCATGTTGTCTCCATTGAAGGCATGGAATAAAAATTGTTAGAACCATATACTTTTAAAAACCGTTTGAAAAGTTTTGCAACAGATCCTGTTTTATTTTCCGAGATACATGCAAGACTTTCTGTGTTCTTTTGTTTTTTGATTGAATTGAGTTTTTCTATAATATGAGAAACAGCATCTTCCCATGAAATTTTTTCAAACTTTCTCCCATTTCGTTTTAAAGGGGATTTGATCCTTGCAGGGTCATATAAGTATTGTAGCCCTGAAATTCCATGGAGGCAAATGCCACCATCATTATTGGGATGATCTTTTTGACCTTCAATTTTTATTGGTCTTCCACCGACTTTTTTTATTGTAATTCCACAGCCGCCTTTGCAAAGGCTGCAAGCAGAATTCTCAAATGTTACTTTGCCATCACGTGGAACAGGAGTCCAAGGCCAGTTTTGAGTCCAGATAGACGAATCGTCTGTCAGTTTCAATACGGCAGGAGAGACTGCTGCACCAGCAACAGCGCCGAGTCCCAGTCCGATGAAGCTTCTTCTGTCAACTTTCATAAATTATACCTCGATAACGTTTATAAGCCATTTTACTTGTGACATTGGAAACATGCGCCTTGACTGCCGGTTTCTTTTTTATGGCATTTTGCGCAATCATCCATTTTCATACGATCCCAGGAATGTTTTTTTATGCCCCATATGTTTTTACCCCAGATATCACGGCTGTAGCCAGTAATTCTGTTTTCTTCATATGGTTTACATTCTGTTGATTTACCAATGTCTCCATGACAGGTCCTGCATTCCATGCCAGCGCCTTTAATATGTGCGGCATGGGAAAAGAAGACACAGTCAGGTTGTTTTGAGTATATAAACCATGGGACTTCTTTGTCTTTTGTAAGATACTCTTCTAAAAAGACTTCTTCATCCTTTGTTTCACCCATTGGCTCTTCCTCATGACATTCCGTGCATGAGGCAAGATCTGGCATCCCGGAAAAACTTCCATCATCTCTCAAAAAATGGCAGGTGTCGCAACTTCCGGTTTCACTTGTATGCAAGGCATGATTAAAATTAAATGGCTGCTCTTTTTTCGAATAGAGCAGTTTTGGAAAAAGCAGCCAGCCTGAAAGAAAAACAACAGCAAAAGCAATCAGAAAAAATAAAACACCAAGTCCCAATCCTGAATCACCTTCTGCTTTTTCTCCTCCTGTACAACATTCAGTTTTATTCTCTTTTTCACTCATGAAAACCCCATCAATTAAAATGTTGATGATACTTTAATTATTTATTACCTGTATACAACAGGTTTGATTTTATAATTATTACACAATAGTGTCCAATCTATATAAATATCTTTCAAAATTGTCAAGAAAAATATTAGAAATCCTTTATAGATGTATGGTTATAACTGCTATGCATAAGAATGCAAACCCGGTAAAAGGTTAACACCAAAATATGTAAATAAGACTGCAAGAAACCCTATAATTGAAACCAGGGCAATTTTATTGCCATACCACCCCCATGTAATGCGTAAATGCAGCAAAACAGCATAAATTATCCAGGTTATAAATGACCATGTTTCTTTTGGATCCCATGACCAATAAGTACCCCAGGCAGAGTTTGCCCATACCGCGCCTGTAATAATACCTATGGTTAGAAATAAAAATCCAAAGACAATCATCTGATATGTTAATTCATCTATAATGTTGGAAGAGGGCAGTTTTAAGATTGCTTTATCCAGGTTATTATCCTTGGATTTGATAAGATACATGATGCTGAACCCAAATGCGACAGTAAACCCTGCATAGCCAAGAAAACAAGTGATAACATGGGCAATAAGCCAATTGCTCTTTAGCGCAGGTATAAGAGGATTTATTGTGTTTTCCATGCCCGGAGCCAATGAAGCATAGGCAATGGAAAGGAATATCAGAGGTGTTGCAAATACTCCTATGATTCTTTCACGATATTTTATTTCCACAAAAATATAGAGGATACAAATAGTCCATGAAAAAAACACAAGAGATTCATACATGTTTGAAAAGGGTGCATGCCCGTATCCGATTTTATATGATTCGATCCATCTCAGTATTATTCCGGCAGTATTAAGAATAAATCCCGATGCCAGCACAAACATGCCGGTCTTTGCCAGAAATTCTTTTTTAAATGTCCATGATCCAATATATAAAACAGATGCGAATGCATAAACAAAAGTTGTGATGGATAAAATTAAAGAGCTTTCCATAATGATTATTTTCCTTTTTATTCTATTGTTCCAATTGTTTAGCTATTTTTTCAATTTTAATTTTCATACTTTGGTTGTTCCTGTTAGCTGTTCCCGCAACTAAAATATTTAATTTGTTTTCATGATCTTTTGTTATTTCAACCATGATGCTCTGGTGGGACATGAAAAAAGTAATAAAACATCCTGCAATCATAAATATGAAACCAATATAAACATAAACTACACCAGGGTCATGGGTAACCTGAAGCCCTGTATAATATTTTTTCTCAAAGTCACCTACAATAAAAGCAAAGTCTCCATTTCTCATACGATCAAAGGTTGGAAATCTTGTTGGAAGGATAACCATGAATTCTTTGCCATCGACTTTTTTTACCGTACCAAGAAATGATTCTCCCAGAGAATGACCTTTAAAATCAAATTGGGGGAGATATTTTATTAGAGTGAATTTTCCTCCATTTTCAGGGATATTAAAACTATCTCCAGTGTTTAGAGTCTGGTGATAGGTCATTTTACTTTCTTTGCTTAGTATCTCAAGATCAATACGATCAGAAGATGCAACTCCATAACTTGATTGGAAAAAATTAATACCTTTGTACCTAAGTGGATCATTTACTATTATATCTGCTTTTAAAATTTCTTTATTGTTTTCAATAATTGAAATATTAGATTTAAATTCTTCAGGAGCACCTGTATCATAGAATTTAATATTAAAAGTATTGCATTTTATGGAAAACCCTAATTTTTTTTCAATTTTTTGTTTTGAAATTATTATTGAATCAGCTGATTCCCCCTCATTTAGATTCAGATGTCCCTTAAATCCAAAGGCAGCTCCAATCAATGCTCCAATTAGAAGAAACAGTATACTGATATGTACAATATAAACTCCAAATCGTGTCCATCTGCCTTTTTCTCCATAGATTGAAATAGTGGTTTCATCTTCTTTAGTAAGGATATGTCTAAAGCGTCTGGATAGATAGGCTTTGTATTCAGAGGCTATGCTTTTAAATTCTCCCTGTTTTACAAATGTTTTATTACTTTTGATTTTTTTATATCTTGCAATATTAAAGGATATTTTTTTAGGAAAAATGATTTTCCATGTTTTATTTAATCTGCTCAGAGAACATGCAATAATATTAATAACAAGGAGCAATAACAATAAGAGAAACCACCATGCATTATACATATCAAAAAAATCAAAGATTGAGAAAAGTTTATATGTAAACCCATTGTATTTATGCATATAAAAAGCATTGCCTGCATTCTGGGGGATCACGGTTCCAATGATTGAAGTTGCAGCAATCAAAATTAAAACAATAATTGCAAGTTTAACAGATGCGGCAAAATTCCATATATGTCTCCAAATGGTATTTGGTTTATTGTGCATTTTATTTTCACCTTATTTTTAAATATTTATTTAAACTATTCTGAAGTTCTATCCTTTTTTTTTCAAACTCATTATTGCTGCTTGTAGAATTCATATATATTTTTTTCCCAAATTTGATTGTTACTTTGGAAAAAGGTTTGGGTATCTGGCTTTTATCCCATGAGTGAACATGCCATGCTGAACAAGCAATAGCAGAGCTTGGGAAAATAGCTGCGCCTGATTTTTGAGCGATACGTATTGCCCCTGGTTTAACAATGCCAAGGGGACCTTTAGGACCATCAGGGGCAATTGCACCAATGGTGTTTTTATTTTTCAGATATTTAATCATTGATTCCATGGCATGTTTTCCACCTTTTGAAGATGAACCTCTAATTGCCTTGTAACCATTTAATTTTCCAACATCTGTCATAAGATCACCATCTTTGCTTTTGCTTACAATGCCTGCAATATCATATTTTAAATATCGTTTAAATCCTTTAAAACAAATAAAAAAATGTTGGTGTGATGCGCATAAAATTGCACTTTTTCCTTTTTCCATGTGATCAATAAGTTCATTTTCATTTTCATATTTAATACGAATGGTTAAAAGATAAATATTAATTATTATATGTAATATATATTTAATGAAAGGGTTTTTAAAATATTTTTTTATTTTTTTATTTTTCATGATTATCAAGGTTGTTATCAATCATTTTTTGTATTCCGGATTCCTGCCCTCCGTGTGATGCCACAGCTTTTTTAATAATATTAATGTCCCCTGCAATGGTTAATTTGTGTTTTGCCCTTGTGATTGCCGTATATATAATCTCCCGGGTCAAAAGCTTTGAATGTATTGATGGGAGGATGAAAACAACATGATCAAATTCCGAGCCCTGGCTTTTGTGGACAGTGATTGCAAAAGCTTTTTCAAAAGCTTTCAGCTCAGAAAGATTAAATGATCTGCTTATTAAATCTTGCGAATTGTCATTAAAAAAGACAGCATTACGCATTTGGTTCTTTTCAATCAATATCCCGGTGTCTCCATTAAAAAGGAGATTTTTATAATCATTTTTTGTAATCATAATAATTGACTTTAGAATTTCTTGGTTTATATCATGGATTTGATAATCCTGTAAGAGTTTTTCTGCAACCATGTTTAAATTTTCTGTTCCATATAACCCATGTCTATGGGTGCATAAAATTTTAAATTGATTAAGTTTTTTTTGTGCGGCTTTTATATCGGGTTCCATTATATATGGAGTATAACCTTGGGTGATAAGATTTTCTATTTTCTGATCAATTTTTAATGAATCAGAGGTGTTAATAAAACAAAGATCTTTTGATTTATTGAGATCAGAGGATTCAGAACTTAGTAAAATAGACTCTAATTTTTTTATATTTCCATTAGTTACAGCATCAGCAAGTAAATTAATTGTTTTTGCATTAATAGATCTAAAATTATAATTAAGGTTAATTATATTTGGTTCCAATAGTTTTGATTTGCATAGATCACTGAAAATTGAACCTGTTTCAATAGACCCAAGTTGGTTCTTATCTCCAACAAAAATAAGTTTTGTGCTGATATCTATTGCCTCTAACAGCCTGTCCATAAGAGAAATGTCAATCATTGACGTCTCATCAATGATTACACAATCAGCAGCTATTTTTTTTTTATTATGGTTATAAATAAAGTCTTTTTTGTTTTTTAAGCCCAAAAGTCTGTGAATGGTTAAACCTGAATTTAGTTTTGATGCAGCTTTGCCAGTCAGAGCTGTGTTGATTATTTCAGGTTTAGTATTGGATTTGTTTAACCCGGTTATTATTTTTGCAATTATGTCTATAACATATGTCTTGCCTGTGCCAGGTCCCCCGGATATTATAATAAAATTATTTTGAAGGGCTTTTTGGACAGCTTGTTTCTGTGTTGATATGCCTTGAGCCTCGTCATGGGAATAATTCTCATTAGAGTTAAAGTGTTTATGTATTTCTGCTTTGAATAAAGCCTGATTGAGTTGGGGTTTTGTATGTTGGATCCTGTGCAATATATTATCAGCAATGCGTTTTTGCAAAGCATAATATCTGGCAAGATACAGTTTGTTGTCTGGGTCTAATACCAAAGGGGAATTACTGTCTTGACCAACTAATATGCTTAAAGATAAAGCTTCTAAAAATTTAACCTTTGGTGGGAATTTGAATTTAATCTGGGTATTTTTGTTGTCAGATATATTATTAGTGATTGATGGGTCAGTTATTGTAATTGATTTATCAGCTATTTGTTCAAGATCAATATAAATTTGCCCCTCGCGTATTGCTTTTGAAACAAGTGCAATGGATAATTTGATAATTGGATTGTTTTCTCTTGCAATATTTGTCAGTCTATCAGAAAGATAATAGTCAAGACTTGAGAAAAATCCGGTCTTAAATAAAATGTATGTATCATTTTGCATAGACCAGTTAATTTATAGATTTTTTACCAAAATAACAAGGAAAATTGAGGAGAGGTGCATGAATTAATAGAATCTATTTCTTCTTCGATCTTTTATTTTCCGTCGATCATTTACACCTGATAGAGCAACTATCACACCTTCTCTAACACCTTGTCTTCTGTCCTGCTTTTTTTTCCGTCGATCCCTTTTAAATTTACGAGTAATAGTCATTTGCGTGTTGCCCGGCATATGCTTGACTCTATCAACAGAACCTATAGTGGTCTCACGGTATGGAATAGTCCTGTATTGGAAAGTCATGGGTAGTTCCTCCTTGAACTAAAATTAATAATAATTTCATAAAAATCCTTTTGTGTTTGCCCATAACATACTTTTTTATATATTACAACATTTTAATCCTAAATTAGAATATCGTCATATGTTATATATTTCTTTAATTGTTTCTAGCTTTTATTACTATATTTATTAATAAAGTTATTGGTTCTCAGAAATGGAACAAATTTTTGATCATAAGTTTTAATATGGTCGATTAGTAAATTACTTAAATCATTAATTATTTCTATTGTTAAATTTGATTTGTCATCTGCTACAAGCCTGCGAAGGTGCATGACAAAGGATTCAAATTTACGATGCATTTTACAATGGTCTGTGATTTCAGGGTAATTATTTTTTTTAAGGTATTCTTCTTCAATACTGAAATAATATTTACTGTATTCCGTGATTTCAGATATCATATTTGCACATTCCTTGCCTTCTGCAGTCCCTTCCATCAAGTCTATCAATGCATTGATAAGTGCAAACATTTTTTTTTGCAGTTCATCTATTTCCGGGATATCAACGCTTAATTCTTTATTCCATTTTATTTTTTTCATTTTCATTGCTCCTGTTAGATGTTTTTTTCTGGATAAAAATCGTAGTCAGTATAATAATCGATATACACACTGCTATAGCCACGGCGAATTTGAGCCCATCTTTACCAAACATGGGAAATATTACAAATGGTATAAGATAAAGGTACAAAAAAGTATGCATGCAGCCTATAAATATAAATTTATAAATTGTTTTCTTTTTCATCATAATCGATCCAGAATTCTTTGGTGAATATTATCAAATCCTTTGTTGGACATGATAATAACAAGATCATTTTTTTTAGCGGTTTTTACAATGAACTCAATTATCATTTTGGTATCTTTAAAATATTTTGCCTTTATACCCCTATCTATAATATCGTTCACAAGTTGTTTTGCTGATATTCTTTCCCGGGCAGGGATTTTATCAATTCCTGAAGGTTCTTTAATACAAACAATATCAGCCTCCATAAAAGAATCAGGATAAATATTTTGAAAAATATCACGCATACTGGTGTTTGTTCCTGGTTCAAAAACCGCTATCACTCTGCCTGGTTTGAAAAAGGGTTTTACAGCTGAAAGGGTTTCTTTAACAGCTGAGGGATGATGGGCAAAATCATCCATTATTGTGATTTGTTTTTTAACTCCTCTGATTTCCTGTCTTCTTTTAATGCCTGTAAATTTTTCCAAGGCGGTTTTAAAAACTTTATCTGGTATGCCTATATCTTTTGAGGCACAAGCTACTGCAAGTGTATTCATTACATTGTGCCGTCCCATAAGAGAAGTATTAATTGTGATGGTTTCTTTTTTGGGGTTTATAATATCAAATATGGATTGTCCGTTATTTACATGATAATTTGCATATGACCAGAATTTGCTGTTTTTACCATATTTTTCAACTCTATTTTTTGCAAAATTTAGAAGGTTAGTAACACTTGTATTATTGTCTGATGCAATTAATAATGTATTGGTTTTAAGTTTTTTAAAAAGATTTGAAAAAGCTGTTTTAATTTGGTCAAGGCTGTCAAAAATATCAGCATGATCAAATTCTATCCCTGTGTTAATTGTGATAATTGGATCATAGTGCATGAATTTAGGGCCTTTATCAAAAAAGGCAGTGTCATATTCATCGCCTTCAATAACAAAGTATTCTCCCTGCCCAATACGATAGCTTGAGTTGAAATTGTTTAGTATTCCTCCAATCATAAACCCTGGATCAAAACCTGCTTCAAAGAGCAAAAATGCCATGATAGAGGCTGTAGTAGTCTTGCCATGGGTGCCGGTAACAAGGATAATTTTTTTATTGTGGGTAAAGAAATTATTTAAGGCCTGGGGCATGGATAAATAGGGTATCTGTTGATCTAAAACATATTTTGCTTCAGGGTTTTCTTTAGTAACAGCATTGCCAATTATTACCATATCAGGTTTGTAATCAAGGTTTTCAGGGCTGAATCGATTAAAAAGCCGGATTCCTTTTTCATAAAGAAAATCACTCATGGGTGGATATATATTGCGGTCAGATCCTGTGACTTCATATCCTGCTTCTTTCAGCATACAGGCAAGGGTTCCCATTCCGGTTCCGCACGCTGCAATTAAATGTATACTATTAATACTCATTGGTTAAAGCTTTTTCATAATTTCTGAAGCTGCTGTTATTGTATAGTCAATATCTTTATCTTCATGGGCAGTGGACATGAAAATAGCTTCAAATTGAGAAGGAGCAAGATAGATGCCTTTTTCCAGCATTCCATGGTAATAACTTGAGAATCGTTTCAGGTTGCATTTTTTTGCATCATCATAATTGTTTACTTCCCCATCACTGAAAAAGACTCCTGCCATTGCACCTGCCTGGGCTACAACGATATTGATGCCTGCTTTATCAGCACAGTTTTTAAGACCTTGAAGCAGCCTATTTGTTTTTTTATTTAAAGATTCATAGGTGTCTTTGTTAAGTTTTTCAAGAGTTGCAATACCTGCTGCCATGGCAAGAGGATTCCCGGACAGTGTACCTGCCTGATAAACACCGCCAATGGGAGCTATATTGTCCATGATTTCTTTTTTACCGCCATAGGCACCAACAGGAAGCCCGCCCCCAATGACTTTGCCAAAGCATGTAAGGTCAGGCAGGATATTGAAAAATCCCTGGGCACAATCAAAGGCAACTCGAAACCCTGTCATTACCTCATCAAAGATAAGAAGGCTTCCAGATTTTGATGTATATTTTCTTAAAGTTTCAAGAAACCCATCCTTAGGTAAAACCATCCCCATATTACCGGCAACAGGTTCAACTATTACGCAGGCAATTTTTTCTCCTTTTTCCTCCATAACCCGAATAAAACCATCAATATCATTATATTTTAATGAAAGAGTATTGGAAATAATTGTTTCCGGGACTCCAGGGCTTCCTGGAATATTTAAGGTTGCCACACCAGAACCTGCTTCAACAAGTAAAGTGTCAGCATGCCCATGATAACAACCATCAAACTTTATTATTATATCTCTATTTGTAAATCCTCTGGCAAGTCTTATTGCACTCATTGTAGCTTCTGTGCCGGAATTTACCATTCTAATTTTTTCAACAGAAGGTACTCTTTGTACCACAAGGGAGGCAAGTATAGTTTCAAGCTCAGTGGGCGCTCCAAAGCTAGTGCCGATTTTTAATATTTGTTCAAGTTTGTTTATTATATCAGGGTGTCTATGACCTAAGATTAATGGCCCCCAGGAAAGAACATAGTCTATATAATCATTCCCGTCTACGTCATAAAGTCTGCAGCCATTTCCTTTAGCAATGAAACGAGGTGAACCTCCAACAGATTTTAAGGCTCGTGCAGGTGAGTTAACGCCGCCAGGAATAAATTGTTGAGCTTTTTTAAAAAGGTGTTGCGATTTTGTAATTTCCATTTCAGTCCCCATGCAATAATTATAAAATTATTAATTTATATTAATTCTTAAATAAAAAATAGTGATAATGCAAATTTTTTTCTGTAAAATTGCCAACTCAAATTCCTTTTTCAGCCAGTTCTCCCTTAACCCCCAAAA
>Ga0256845_1001402_pt1 | contig 19487 bp, 9 predicted proteins | sample RiftiametaG_FD_189101 | JGI IMG/M metagenome (GOLD analysis project Ga0256845, IMG submission 189101) | Tube worm associated microbial communities from hydrothermal vent at the East Pacific Rise, Pacific Ocean - Riftia | ecosystem: Host-associated > Annelida > Integument > Unclassified ...
ATCCAGCGTGGAACGATGGAGAACTCAATCTCCTTCGAATTCTCATTGATGCATACTCCCATGCACTCTGGGCACTTGAAAAAAACAAAAGCCCTTTTCTCAAAAAATCCCTGCGCCTTATCAGGCAAAAAACATTCAAAATTGCTGCAACCGTTACCATCATCGCAGCCCTTTTTATTCCTGTTCGACTCTCGGTACTGGCACCGGTCGAAATAGTCCCTCTCGAACCATTCATTGTCAGTGCTCCCATGGATGGCGTCATAAAAACAATCCATGTACAACCGGATGAAAAAGTAAAAGATGGGGATCTCCTTCTGAGCATGGAAGACACTGGTATCCGCAATGAATACAAGGTTGCAGTAAAAGCGCTGGAAGTCGTCAGAGCTGAATACACAAAAGCTGTACAAAAATCTTTTCTGGATATGGAGAGTCGAGCACAGATATCCAGACTCAAGGCTGAAGTTGATATGAAAGAGGCCGAGGCTCAATATGCAGATGAGATCCAGCAGTTAAGTAAAGTAGTAGCAAATAAGGGCGGCATTGCCGTCTATTCCGACATGGAAGACTGGATCGGCAAACCTGTTATTGTAGGCCAAAAGGTGATGACCATTGCTGATCCTCAAAAAATTGAAGCCGAGATTTTACTTCAGGTTGCCGACGCCATCAATCTCGAACCCGGAGCCGAAATCAAAATATTTTTAAATATTGAGCCGGACAAACCTTTACACGCGGTACTTAAACAGGCGGATTATGAGGCACACATAACAGCCGCTGGCGAACTTGCATTCAGGCTCCGAGCAACACTTACCCAAGACAATAACCCTAGAATAGGACTGCGGGGCACCGCCAAATTATATGGAAAAAAAGTGTCTCTTTTTTATTATCTTTTACGGAGACCGCTGACCGTTGTGAGGATAGCTGTTGGCCTCTGATCACCATCATACCAGGACGGATCACCCACCACCTGCCCTTGCCTCCCTGCGTGATGATCTGAAATTGATCCAAGGCCCGCCCAGGGAAAATGGCTCACCAACCTGGACACTCCACGACCCTGTCCGCAACCTTTTCTTCCGAATCGGCTGGCAGGAATTTACCATGCTCAGCCTTTGGGAATGCGGAGACCCCACGCTTCTTTTAAATAAAATGAACAGTACCACGTTGAAAACCTCTACATTTGATATCGACCGTCTAAATAATTTTTTAAAAATAAACCTGTTAGTTGTCCCTGACAGTGAGGAGACCCTCAACCTGTTGAAAATGCGGGTAACCAAAAAGAAACCTGGTATTGTCAACTGGCTCTTAAAAAATTACCTTTTCTTTCGCGTCCCCCTTTTTAAGCCCGACAGGTTTCTCGAGGCCACGCTTCCCTTTGCCCGAGTATTTGTTTCAAGGCCCTTTCTCTACTGCCTCTTTTTCATAGGTTTTCTTGGCCTGTTCCAGGTAATACGACAGTGGAATTCATTCACCCATACCTTCCTCTACTTTTTCTCTCTGCAAGGAGTAATCATCTACGGTCTGGCAATTCTGGCGTCAAAATTTTTCCATGAACTGGGCCACGCCTATACATCCAAATACTACGGACTGCGCGTACCAACCATAGGACTCGCTTTCCTCATCCTCTGGCCGGTTCTCTATTCCGACAATACAGAGGCCTGGCGAATAAAAAACCGGAGATCCCGTATCAACATCGTTGCGGCAGGTATTCTGGCAGAGCTGGCACTCGCCCTGATTGCTACATTTTTCTGGGGAATCCTGCCGGACGGCCCTCTACGAAGTGTCTGTTTTATTACAGCCACTATCACATGGATAAGTTCACTGCTGATAAACATGTCTCCTTTTTTACGCTTTGACGGCTATTACTTGTTTGCGGATTTTCTGGAAATGCCAAACCTGCACACACGATCTTTCGAATTTGGCAAATGGCATATGAGAAAAACATTTTTGGGCCTCAATACTGGTTGTCCCGAAAACCTGCCATCCAGCAAAAGACGGCTTATCATTCTCTTTGCCTACTTCACCTGGCTATACAGACTGATCCTTTTTACCGGGATTGCCATTGTAATTTATCATTTCTCTTTTAAACTTCTTGGTGTCTTTTTATTTATCATGGAGATAATGTGGTTCATCATTCTACCTGTTTACAGGGAGTTCAACATGTGGTGGAAAAATAGATTACAGATCGGTATTAACAAAAAACTAATAGCGACATTCTCTGCACTTTGCCTGTCTCTAACATTGCTGTTCATTCCGATAAACACAAAGATCAACCTTCCTGCACTCATAAAACCAGGAATTCCATACAGAATCTATCCTCCTTTTTCTGCACGCCTCACAAAAATCACAGTCAGTGATGGTAGTCTGCTCAAGCAGGGAGAGCTGATGTTCCTATTTGATTCTCCATTTCTTGACTCAAAAATTAAACGGTTACACATTCAGGTCAAAACGCTTGTAATCCAGTTGAAAAGGAGCAGTCAAAAAAGCGAACTTATTGAACAACAACATGTAATACAACAAAAACTTTCCAGTTCTCTCACTGAACTTGAAGGATATGTACAACGCAAACAGCAATTAAGTATAAAAGCACCAACAACCGGTATTATCAAAGACATACCGGTTGGGCTTGTTCCCGGTAGATGGGTGAACTCTAATCAACTTTTATCGGTATTAGTTAAAACAAAGGACATTATCATAGAAAGTTATTCTAACGAAAATCAACTTTCACGTATCAGCCCTGACGACCATGCCCTGTTTTACCCGGAAACCGGCGATTTCGCCCCCATTGAATGCCGAGTGAAAACCATAAATAAAACCAGCTCACGCATCCTCGACGAGCCCTACCTCGCCTCAACTTATGGTGGTAAACTTGCCGTAAGAGTAAGCAGTGATAAACTCGTCAGTTATCAAAGTCTGTATCGAATTCTTCTCGTTCCTGAACAAGACGATTTTCATATGTCTCAACAAATTCACAGGGGAAATATTATTATTTTCGGCCGACCTGAAAGTATTGCCATCGGTGCTTTTCGAAAAGCAATTGCCGTCATTATAAGGGAAAGCAGTTTTTAATCTTTCGCGGCCTCCAGCTCATTATCTTTTGCTATCTACCTAAAAAAAGGTTATAATTAAACTCTTTAAGCCCTTTCAAACATTTAATATTCATAGAGAGATATTTACATGTTTTCCTTCGGCAAGCAAAAAAACAAGACAAAGAAAAGAACAGAAGCTACACAACCGGAACAAAAGCAAAACCCAAACAGTTTATTGCTGGCACTGGAACCCAGATATCTTTATGATGGAGCTGCGGTTGCGCTTATAATCGACGGGCCACCAGATTCTTCGCCACCTGAAAGCACGCCTTCCCACAATCCTGATCCCCAGATGGATAGTCCGCCTCCAGCCGAACACGATACAACCACAGAACAGAACTTTAAGCCTGCAGCTGATACTGAACCACACACTGATGCACCACCTGCAACAGAACCTGAGAACAGTGATCCAATAGAAAATAATCCCCCACCTCCGAACAACCCTTCAGCTGAACCAGACACCTATTCACCACTTGTAAAAAGCAGTATTCAAGAGGACAGTTCTTCCGCGCCCGCTGCCGAAACGGAAGTACGTATCGACGACTCCGGTAATCTTGTAATAACCGACATCAATAATACCGGAACCTTGGATAATATCACCCTCAGTTGCAATGAAAGTTCAGTTACTATTTCCGACCCCGACAATATCCTGACCACCTCCATAACCGATGCCACCGGAACCGGCAGCAACCAGATCAATGTCTCTCTTGGAAATACTGATTTCACCGGCGATATTATCGTCAACACAATGGGCGGTGATGACCAGCTAACCATCGACTTTGCCCCTGGAAGTTTCAACCATGATATTGTCTATAACGGCGGCAACAACGATACCGCCGACGGTGATGTACTGGTTCTTACAGGTGGAAGTTTTACCACTACAACATATAACTTTTTAAACGAACACAACGGCTCGATCAACCTCGATGGCCAAATGGTCAACTATACAAATCTCGAACCGGTCACCTCCGATATAACAGCTACAGATGTTACTCTTAATTACAGTAACACAAGTGAAACCATTACTATAACAGGCACAGGGATAAGTCAGACAACAGTTGACTCAACAGCTGGTGAGGTTCTCACTTTTACCAATCCTACCAATTCCCTGACAATCAACGCAGGCGGTGGCAACGATACAATTCTGGCTCATAGCCTTGGCACTGGTTTTGCTGCAAACGTGTCCATCAACGGTGGCACCGGCGCAGACAATATCAGTATAGGAAACGGTTTTGATGCCAATGCCATCATCCGTGGCAATAACGGGAACGATTCTATATCGAACAGTGGAACCGTGCAGAGCCTCAATGGGGGCGAGGGAAATGATACTATATCCAACACTGGCTTAACTACCTACATTGATGGCAACGCGGGAGAAGATTTTATCTCAAACAGCGGCACTACCACTGACTTTATCAATGGAGATGATAGCAGCGACACCGTCACCTTCAGTGGTGATAACGATACAATACTCAATACAGGTTCAGCTTACCTTATCTACGGCTGGGGTGGAAATGATTCCATCACTAATAGCGGAACAGCATATTATATGGGTGGTAGCCTTGGTGATGATGCCTTGTTCAACAGCGGCTCGGTTGATCTCATCTGGGGAGGCAGTGGCAATGATTCCATAACCAACGAAATCGGCGGAACAGTGCACACACTTATTTGGGGGTTGACTGGTAATAACACCATTACTAACCGTGGTGCTGTAACCGGGGACATAAACGGCGGTAATGGTTCAGATACAATTGTAATTGGCGTAACCGGCTCCGTTGGAAATAATATTGATGGAGAAACCGGCAACGACTCAATCACAAACCGGGGAAACGTGAATTCTGCTATTATCGGAGGAGAAGGGAACGACACCATCACTAATTTTGCAACAGGAAATGTTGATACCATTATCGGCAACCTCGGCAATGACGATATAACCAATCATGGTACGGTGGCTGCTAATATCGCTGGTCGCGCAGGTAACGATTCCATCACCAATAATGGCAGTGTAGGACAAAATATTAGAGGGGGAACCGGTTCTGACCAGATTCTCAATCTCGGCACAGTTGAACAGAATATTAACGGTGGTAGTGGTGACGATATACTTGGCAATGCAGGAACCGTCGCAAATAACATACTGGGCGCATCCGGCAACGACCTGATCGGTAATATCGGCACTGTTGACAACAGAATTAGTGGTGGCAGTGGTAATGACCTTATCATTAACGTCGGGCTCAGTACTATTCTGGGTCCCGTTCCAAACCCATTTCCAGGACTAGGCAACGGATCTGCAGGATCGCTGCAGGGCAACAGTGGTAACGATATCATCATCTACTCCCAGGGTAGCGTTAATTCCCCCGGACTTGTCGGCGTTAACGGCGGCAACGGTACGGACATACTCGCCGCAATCTACAACAGCGGAATCGTTGAAGGCAATGGCTCTGGAACAGTGACCTTTGGGACTGTTACCCATTCCGTCGGCACCGATACATGGGATAATTTTGAAAGTGTATATATTCTGGGAACCCTGGGGCCAGATACTATCACTATCGGCGAGACAGCAACGGTTAACAGTGTTTTTACAGGCCCTGGTGATGATCATGTAACCTACTACCAGGGCTCTGTTCTGGATATCATTGATGGTGGGGCCGGCTGGGACACCCTCACCGGCATTTATGGTGACAACGTCACCATAAATGGTACCCCGGCCAGTGGTTCAGCCGTTCATTCGGGAACCGCATCTCCAGACAACTGGGTCAATTTCGAAGAATTTAATTACCATATTATTTCGAAACCGATAGATCAGGGTAGCGACCCAGGCGAGGCAAACAATGACGATACCCCAACCACTGCTGGTGGCTCACCCTTTCCAGTGCCAACTGTATCTGCTCCTGCTGAGGGCCACCTGTATCTACCGGACGTCGCCTATGACTCCTTGAACGGCTACGGCGGCAGTCCCTATTCAGCAGGACCCGGATCTCTTGTTCAGAGTATGTTGAACAGTATAACCGGTTCTATCCCAAGTTATCTTGGTTCTAGTGGTGGTACAAATGCTTCTGATGCAGCTTCCAGTGATACACAGGCGTACACTGAAGCCGATGTTGACGAAATCACCACTGACGACCCTTCCCGTCCCCTGGACAAAGAAGGTTTTGGTTTTGAAACGGGTAACGACAAGGCCGTTACATCACCTGATGGTCCCGAAAGCGATTTTGACCGCAGCGAAACAGATGGAGAATCAAGAAAACATCAGTTTGAAGAAGGTGATGATAATGGTGAAAATGACAACGATAACAGTTCCCTTTCACCAGAAGCCAACAGTATATTTACTACAGATGAACCGGGTCATTATGGTTCAGGTTTTACGGCAGAGGTAGCACAGGAAGCCGACCATTTTGAAAACCAGAGGCTCTCCATTCTTTCTGCCATCCAGGAAGTAACTGCAACAAATGGAAGCTTAGCAGTGTCAGCTCACCTTTAAAAAGCAGTCTTAAATTCACATGTTCCTCTCCATTTTAAAGATGGGGAAGAACAAAAGTACATCCTGCCACTCCAAATAATTCTTTAAAAAACTACGCAACTACCGGGAAAAATACGTGACATCAAAGGAGACCAGAGTTCTAATTCTAGGAGGGGCCGGAATAATTGGACCTGCACTGCGGTATCAATTACCAGGTGCCGGCCTCAGTGTAGAAACATTGTCCGATGACCAATGCAGAAGATCCTCATACAGCCCCGCAAATATACCATTGCAGCGATTTCACTATGTAATCAACTGTATCCAATCTGCTCCTGAAAACAGTCCCGATTGCACCAATGCAGAACTGATCACAAAATCCATGTTTCCGCATTTACTTGCACAGCATTGCGCATTGACAGCAACACAACTCATCCATATTTCATTTGAAACTGTTTTTAATGGAATACCCAGTTCCACCGGTAAGGCGACCGAAGACCTGTGCCCGGAAGAGCCCAATCGAGCTCTGGTTCTTCGCGCGTCAATCTTTGGGCCAACAGAAGGGCAAATCGGCGGTTTACTCAACGAAGTTCTTTCAGCGAAAAAACAAATAGTTGGATACTTTAACAGGCGTAGTACCTGCATTTCCAATTTGCAGCTGGCACAATCCATTGCCACCATCATCACAAAAAAACTTTATCTCCATGCGGTTCGACATATCTCCGGCGAAGTACTCACTCACCTTGAACTTGTCGACTTGATAGTCAGAACTTATAATCTGCCTCTCCAGGTGATAGCTGAAAACAGCCAGCAAGCGGAGGATTTTTGTCTGGCCAATTCTCATCAGGATTTTCTTGATCAACTTGAGATACCGCCAACCTACAATCAAATTCTGGAAATAAAAGCCGTAAGCGACACCCATGGCCATTGGCATCCATTTTTCCTTGACGCTCAGGATCTCGAACATGCTGACCAGCTTCACAAAGCCGGTAAAATCAAGGAGGCTGAATTAAGTTATCGTGCCATTCTTAATCAATCGCCTAATTACATGCCTGCACTTGTGAATCTAGGCGTTATTCTCCATACTTCTGGAAAAAGTGAAGAGGCCATCCTCTGTTATAGAAAAGCCCTATTCCAAGCCCCACAGAACGCTGTTATTTACAATAACATTGGTAATTCGCTCAAGGCGCTGGGCAGAACAAAAGAATCAGCCAGAGCCCTTGAACGAGCCGTCGCGATAAATCCTAAATATGAAAAAGCCCTAAGCAACCTCGGAGACGTTCTTTTCAGTGAACATCGTTTCGACGAAGCCAGACTGGCTCTGGAAAAGGCCCTTGAATTACAACCCGACAATGATTTGAGCTGGAACCGACTCGGCAGGATTCATGTCCGTCAATGTCGAGTGAAAGAAGCTATCAAATGTTTTCGCAAAGCCTATGAACTCAACCCCGCTCTATATGGTGCGCACTCCAACATTCTTTTCGCCATGCATTTTCTGCCAGACTATTCACCAGAAGAAATTGCAGCTGAACACAAAAACTGGAATAACAAACACACAAAGCTATCAAAAGATAAAATATTTACCCATCCACCCTGTGCTCTCAACACCAACAGACTGCGAATCGGTTTTGTCTCAGATTGCTTTAAGCGGCATCCCGTTGGTAATTTCCTCCACGCCCTTTTTAGAAAAAGGGATCAAAAAGCTCTTGCATTCATCTGTTACTCGGATGTAGTCAACCCTCAACCACTAACCAACTGGTACAAAGCCCATTCAGAGGAATGGCGAGATATCAGCAGATTATCGGATGAACAAGTGGCCCAGCAGATCAACGACGATAAAATAGACATCCTCATAGATCTGGCTGGTCACACCGGTCAATCCCGTCTTATGGTTTTTGCACGAAAACCTGCCCCTGTTCAGGCAACCTGGATGGGATACATCAACACCACCGGTCTTAAGACCATGGATTTTATCATCGCAGATCGTATCTGTATTCCCAAAGAGCAAGAACATCTGTATACCGAGAAAGTCATACATCTCCCTGATGATTTTCTCTGCTATACCGCCCCAGATTTTGCCCCAAAAGTGGCTCCCCTGCCAGCAGAACAGAATGGCTTCGTCACATTTGGTTCCTTCAACCAACTGGTTAAATCAACTGTAGAGGTTGTGCAGGCGTGGGCCAAAATTTTACAAGCTGTAAAACAATCCAGGTTGGTAATGGTCGGCAGGGGATTTGATGACCTGTCCATGCGTGAACGATTTTTCGAACGATTCGCCATGGCCGGTATTACCGAGAACAGGCTGGCACTGCTAGGAAATACAAACCACCCTCAACTGCTTGAACGATATCAGCTGATCGATATCGCCCTGGATACTTTCCCATACGCTGGAGGAACAACCACCTGTGAAGCACTTTGGATGGGAGTACCTGTAATAACATTTACCGGCGAAAGATTTTGCAGCCGCCACTCAGCAAGCCATCTGATTCATGCAGGATTACCAGAACTTGTGGCCAATAACATTGACGAATACATCGCAAAAGCCATACAACTTGGAACCAACCCGACCAGAATCAAAAAATATCGTAAATCGCTCAGAGAACAATGCAGAAATTCACCACTTTGTGATGCAAAACGGTTCAGTGAACATTTTCTCAATATCGCAAATCAAATGAAAAAGAAGATAAAATAGAAAAACAATCAAAAACGAGTTGTAAGGATTTCCTTTTTAAGACGACTAACCGCATATAAAGCAATTGTTAATATCCCATATCGAGAGGACAAAAGGTGCTCTCACCACCAATTGCAATATGGGTATCGTTGAAGCATACCCGTAAAGGAGATACTTATGAATAGGTTGATGATTACAGTATGCCTAGCTATCGCAATGATGTTAACTACCAGCTCATTGACAATGGCGGAAGATATGCCGGGCCCTGATGGGGACGCTCTCTGGAACTATATTTCCAAGGTTTCACCCTACACAGAATGGCAGTATTGGCCTGATCACAAAGGTATGCAGGAAGGTCGAGCACCTCACGCACCTCTGCATAAAGTTTTTGTCAACAAACAGGCTCTCGACTCGATGGCTGCACCGCTTCATTATGGCGCTATTGAGGTAAAAGAAAATTACAGCCCGTCCCATGAACTGAAAGCCATAACGGTCATGTACAAAATTAAAGGCTACAACCCGGTGGATGGCGACTGGTTTTGGGTAAAATACAGCGCCAAGGGTAAAACCTTAAAAGCCGGAAAGCTTGGTGGCTGTATTGGTTGTCACGCAACCCGTGTTGCCAATGACTACGTTCTCGTCCACGAGTTCAAATAGGCCATGACAAGTTATCGCTGCCCCGTCTGCGGTTATCTGCATACGGAGAATATTGACTTTCATTTCTGCCCGAACTGTAATAGTCCCGCCGACGCATTTCTTCACGAGCCGGCAGCTGACAATTTCGGCAGATGGGATGCCAACACGAGAAATATGATCCGCGCCATGGCGGTGACAGGTCACCCTTACATGGAGGGCAAGGGTACGACTAGAGAATTCAGAGATATGAATGATCTGGTTTTCCTTCCAGCCCAAATAGACACACTCCCGCTAGGTGATGCAACTGAAGTAGATTCAACAGTAACTCTTGGCAAAACAGCGAAAGTTCCAATCACCCTCAAAACACCGATTTTAAACGCAGCAATGTCCTATGGTGCTTTGAGTAAAGAGGCAAAGATGGCTCTGGCCCTCGGGTCATCTCTTGCCGGAACAATTGCCAATACCGGGGAAGGTGGAATGCTGGACGAAGAAAGAGAGCTTGCGGACTACATCACGCTTCAATACTCCACCGGGCGTTTTGGTATCAGCAAAGAGAGGCTCCATCTTGCAGACATGATTGAGATTAAAATCTCTCAAGGGGCAAAACCGGGTATGGGTGGCAAGTTGCCGGGAATAAAGGTGACTGCACAAATTGCGGCCGTGCGTCAAATCCCGACTGGGAAAATGGCCCAGTCACCCGCAGTGCATCAAGACATTACCAGCCCTGCAGATCTCTCCGCAAAAATTCTTGAGCTGAGAACACTTACCGGTGGGAAACCGATTGCGCTGAAGTTTGTCGGAGGCCACCTGGAAAAAGATCTTGCTGCTATTTTCAAACAAAAAAATATTCCGGACGTGCTGGTCATTGACGGAGGTGAAGGGGGCACTGGAGCAGCCCCTGTCACAATCAAAGATCACGTAGGTTTGCCTCTTATTTACTCTCTGCCTCGAATCAGCGCTTATCTACAAAAAAACAACCTGCAACAACGCGTCACACTGCTCTGCGCTGGTGGTATCCGCCACCCAGGAGACGTAACCAAAGCCATCGCACTTGGGGCGGATGGAGTGTATATGGCTGGAGCATTAAAAATTGCCCTTGGCTGTACCTATCTGCGCCAATGCCATCTTGGCAGCTGTCCCTATGGTATAGCAACCCAGGACAACGCGTTGAGAAAACGACTGGATGTGCAGCAGGGAGCAAACCGGGTGGCCAACTTTATCAAAGCTGCCACCAGTGAAATAAAGACGATTTGCCGTATTTGCGGCAAATCGTCCATTAGGGACCTCAACAGAACTGACCTCGTTGCACTCGATCCTGAGCTTTCAAGAGTCACCGGTATCCCCATGGCCTGAGGATTTATTATGACTCCACAAATCGCATCTCTTTTCGCTATTCTTTTCGTCGCAACGGCTGGCGCTGCTGTGTTCATCATGCTTGAAATAGTTGGACGAACAGAAGACCATACCGGAAAAACAAGATGGTTAACCATCCATAAAACACTCGGTTACCTGTTTATTGCACTTTTTATCCTCATGCTTGGCTTCATGATAAAAAAAGTTGCAGGTCTGCAGGGAGAACTCAGCGCCAGGGCAATTGCTCACATTGCCATGGCGCTGGTTCTGCTGCCTCTGATAATCACCAAAATTCTTATCGTCAGGCGACACCCCAGACTCAGTTCCATACTACCGTTTCTCGGCATCTCTCTCTTCACTCTCTCCTTTGCCCTAACCGGAATTACCGCTGGTTATTTCCTTCTCCATCATTCAGACCTTACCTACACAACTCTGTCAAGCCATGACAGCGATGTGCTCGATGCTGCGCTTGGCAAGGATATCATGAACAAAAAATGTAGCAAATGCCACAGTCTTGAGAGAGTCTATCGGGCATTCAAAAGTGAGGAGGGCTGGACCACAACCGTCAATAAAATGGCCCTGCTGGACTCACCAAACATCTCGTCTTTTGATATAAAACAACTATTGTATTATCTGAAGATACAGCAGGAAACAAGACAGGCTAAAAGTGGGAGCAGTCAGGAAAATAAAATAGGCAACACACTGGTTTCCCAAAAATGCAGCCTCTGTCACTCTCTGGATAGGGTCTTTGGAGCCCGTAAAACTGAACAGCAGTGGGTCACTACTGTCAACCGAATGATAACCACAATGGATGACAATAATTTTCTCTCGAATCGAGAGCAATCAGAAATAATTACATTTTTAAGTAAAAGAAAAACGAAAAAATAATGGTACCTGGCAAAATTAGCATTTTTTACCAGGTACCATTATTAAATATCAAGCGATTGCATCAAGAGTATCCTTCAACCCCGCCATATCATAAGGCTTTGAAAGTGTAGCAATAAAACCGTACTCCTCATAATTAGCAACAACAGGATCATCGGCGTAACCACTAGAGACGATGGCTTTTACCTCCGGGTCAAACTGTTTTAGTATTTTTACAACATCTTTGCCGCCCATACCACCGGGAATAGTAAGATCCAGAATAATGATATCAAAAGGTTCCTCTGCAGCAAAAGCGTTTTTATACTCTTTTACTGCTGTTTCTCCATCAGACGCCAGCGTCACCTCGTGACCCATGCTGCCAAGCATCAACTCACCAATATCTCTGATCATCAACTCATCATCCATCAACAGAATCTTTTGTTTTCCTCTTTCTGCAGATCGATTCACGGCTGTGCTACCCACACCGATAGCTGTATGATCATCTGACAATGCGGGAAGCAAAACCCTAACCCGTGTTCCTTTACCGACGACCGAATCAATAAAAGTGTACCCACCGTGCTTTTTTATTATCGAATACGCTATAGTCAAGCCAAGGCCCTTACCCTTTTGAGCCCCCATTGCGGCCGTGGTAAAATACGGATCAAATACTTTTGACAGATGCTCCTGCTGGATACCTGTTCCCTCATCGTGGAATTCAATCACCACATAGTTTCCGTCTACAATCGGCAATTCATCTACCCCTGATTCTTTGTCCTGAGTCAAGGTAGCAAGAGTAACATTCAGTGTACCACCGTGGGCCATCGACTGTTTACTGTTTTCAATAATATTGTGCAGGGCCTGACTGATATGGTTCTGATCAATATTGACTCGCCATATATCGGGTGCGACACTAACCTCTGCCTGAACATTCGAACCGGAAAGAGCAAGTTCGAGTGCGGATCGAGTCACCGTTTCAATATCAAAAAGCTGCTTTACCGGATTACCGCCTGAGGAGAAGGTTATAAACTTATCGGTCAGATTTTTTGCACGGTGCACGGCCTGAATCGCAATTTCCAGTTCTTTAGACTCGACAAACTCATTCTGCAGCTGTGCCAGATTAATATTGCCCATGATTGCAGTCATAAGGTTATTAAAATCATGCGCTATACCGCCTGCCAGTACACCAATGGACTCAAGTTTTCTTGAGTGGAAGAGTTCCTCCTCCATTTTTTGTCGCCCAGCAATCTCTTTTTGCAGATTTTCATTTATTATCTGATACTCTCTGGTGCGTTCGTTCACCAGTTTTTTAAGGCGTTCCTGATGATCCCTCAGTTGTCTAATTCTCATCACATAAAAAATAAAAAACAGACCTGCAAAAGCAACTGTCAGTAGAGCATAAAACAGAGCACTCTGCCAAAACGGAGCATTCACATGAACAGTCAATACAGATCGTACATCGCTCCAGACCCCATCATTATTAGCAGCCATTATTTTAAGAGCATAATCTCCTTCACTGAGCCCGGAGTATCTGCCAAACCTTTTTTTCCCCGCAAAAAACCAGTCACTGTCCCAACCTTCCAGTTTGTACTTATATTGATTTTTTTGTACTTGTGAAAAATTGAGCCCGACATATTCAAATTCAAAATAATTTTTATGCCAATCAAGATAAATGTCCTTTGTTGTCCTAACTTTCAATCGTGGAACAAGTTCCTTTCCACCCTGGGAAAGGCTAAGCAGATAAATATCAGGAGGCTGCGTATTATGATGAATCTTCCCCGGATAAAAACTATTGGCACCATTGAGCCCTACAAACCAGAGCCTGCCATCACTGCTTTTCATTGCACTACAGCCATAAAAATTAAAACTGTCATCCTGCAGGCCATCTGCGACGGTATAATGCCTGATCACTTTTCCCCGTTCCGGGTCAAAAGTAAACAATCCTTTATTTGATCCCAACCAGAGATACCCTGCAGAATCCTCTTCAATGGCCCGAATCACAGAAGAGGTAAAACCAGCTTTCTCTCCAAATGAAGCAAAGGTACCAGATGTTGGATCAAATCTATTCAAACCTCTGTCCGTACTGACCCAAAACGTTCCACCACTGTCCACAAATATATCATTTATGACATTGCTGCTTATACTTTCAGGGTCATCCTGATCATGCAAATATCTGGAAAATACGCCCTTGGCGGAATCAAACCTATAGAGACCGCGCTGTGTCTGAACCCAGATGATTCCATCATCAGTTTGTAGAAGACTGTAGACGTAATCATTACCAAGAGCTTTCGGATCTGCAAAATCACTTTTAAACTGTGTGAATATTCCACTTTTCTTATTAAAACTAAAAAGACCACTTGCCTCAACACCGAACCATAAAAGATCAGGAGTTCTCTTGTCTTCAATGATCTGCCTCGCAGTTTGCTGTACGTATGGATTGAGAAAACGTTTTATTACAATGCCTTTATCTCGATCAAAAAGATTGAGATATCCATCATCAGTTGCTACCCAAAAATCCCCCTGACTATCTTCAAAAACTGAAAAAGCATAATGGTTCCATAACGCCTGCGGGTTGCCCGGATCAACATTGAGGGTTTCCCATTGACCTGTTTTATGATCAAGACGACTCAAACCATTTTGCCCGCCAAACCAGATATCCTTTCGACTATCTTCATAGACACTTGTGAGCCCCGTCAACCCCTTAGTTGACGGGACATCCGGCTGATCAGTATAAAGGGTGAATCGATGACTGGAGGGATCTATTTTGGAAATGAGACCAGTATTCTCAGGAACCCAAAGCGTCCCTGAACGATCTTCAAAAGAGGTAAGAATACTATTACTGCCAAGAGAGCCTAAGGTTTTGGGTTTGTGAGTATAGAGTGTGAATTTTTCTGTTTTTCTGTTGAATTTTTCAAGACCGACACTATGTGAAAACGTTCTTCCCAGCCAAAGATTGCCAAAATGATCTTCAGTTATGGAAAAAACGTCATTATTAGCAAGGCTTGTTGGATCTTCAGGATTATGGATATAAGCAAGAAAAGTACCATCTCCTTTCTGTAGTTTGTTCAAACCTCCATCACTGGTTCCAATCCATATGTCCCCATCACTATCCTGAAGAACTGCATAAACAACTCCCTTGCCAAGAGAATTTTTTTTAGAAGGATCGTGGAAATAATGTTCAAATACCTTTTTCTCGATATCGTAAACATCGAGTCCCTTTGAAGTACCTATCCATATTCTTCCTTCTACATCTGTCATTATGGTCCATATATTGTTTGCACCTATAGAATTACTGTTCTCTGGGTCATGCTTGAATGGGGTAAATGTTTTCTCTTTTTTATTATAGCGGAAAACTCCCTCCCGCGAACCAAGCCATATATTACCCTCCTGATCCTCTGTTACCAGGCGAGGAGCCCAATGAAAAGAGTTACTACCGATACTACCCGGCGTCCCCTTGTCTTGCTGAAAATGAGTTATGGTACCATCTTTTTTATTATAAAGATCAACCCCGGATAGTGTCACAATCCACATCAATCCTTCACTATCTTCAAAAACACTGGGAACGAAGTTGGACGACAACCCATTCGGGCCTTCAGTAAAAGTAAATTGTTCATACCCATCGAAACGAATCAGGCCACCGGTTGTTGTAAACCAGAGAAAACCGTCCCGATCCTGAGTGACGCCCATATTATAAGCGCCTGTATTAATGACCTGATCGAACCAGAGGTCATGGTCATCCCCCTGAGCATTTACTGGAACGGCAGAGAAAAAAATGATGACGAAACACAAAACCTGATACGCAATGGTGCGATAATTCATTCTTTTTTACACTCAATAAAAAAAATCAGCGACAAGATGAGAAAACTTTTGGAATCGATTATCAAATTCTCCTCTAACCACGGGTAACTGCACTTGTCATATATCCCCTGTTGTACATCTTCAGCGTTTACCTGTCAAACAACATTAGTTTTTTTATGACAAGTATTTAACTAGTTGATAGAAAACATAAAAAAAGTGACGAGAGAAAGCTCTTTGTCATAAAAATGTCAGTGCGAGAATGTAGGATGCAAGAATTCAGACAGAGGATGGATGTTTATTCCACCCTTTTAAACTTTTCCTGGCCAGGACAAGAGAAGAATTAATCGCAATAACGCGATAGTTTAGTACCCCACAAAACTTCAAAAGGAGTTCCAATGAAAACGATTAATTTACTTTTGGCCGTAGCTTTTGCCCTGGTTCTCAGTTGTGCCGTACTCCCTGTACAAGGAATAGCAAAATCTACACAATCAGCAACACAAACGCAACTTGCCGGGAAAATAAATATTAACAGTGCTGACATAGCCACTCTCAGTCAATTGCCGGGGATTGGGCCCAAAACTGCAGAAAAAATCACCACTTTCAGAAAAGAACACGGCCGGTTCAAAAGTCTGAATGATCTCACCCAAGTAAAAGGCATTGGTGATAAAAAACTTGCCAAAATTGCCCCCTTTCTAGAAAAAATCTAACATTACTTCAATCCGGGTTGTCACCGAAAGCAGTAGAAAAAAATTCGTTGACAACCCCGTAGCAGTTTCTCGTAAGAACTCAAATCATACTCGACTCTTCATCATCTAAATGGTACAGTTTTCTGCTGAACAACAATCCTTTTCAGGCACACAGCAAAACCTACCCTTATCTGATGAACGTTCGAATACAACATATCCTGGATCACCTTCGGTACTGGCTGAAATCGCCACCATACAGATTACTAAGAAAATCGATTCTATTTGATCCTGTTTTCTACCTGCGAACAAACCACGATGTCGCCCTTTCTACGACTCTTCCACTGATCCACTATATCACCAATGGTTTTGCCGAACTTCGTCAGCCAAGCCCGATTTTTGACGCCGAATATTACCATAAACAGCTCAACCCGGATGATGAACAACCGCAAAACCCACTCGTCCACTATCTGACTAAAGGATGGAAAACGGGAATACTCCCCAACCCCCTTTTTGACCCCAAATATTATACAACCCAATATAGAAATATAGATTTCACCAGTGTTAACCCGCTACTGCACTTTCTGGCAAATAATGACACTCGTTGTCAAACCTGCTCCCCCCTGCCCTACTTTGATCCTGATTTTTATTTAAGCAAATATCCTGATGTTGCAACGTATTCAGGTACTCCTGTAAAGCACTATCTCACCAATGGTTTTGCCGAAAACAAAAGGCCCGGCATCTGGTTTGATACAGACTGGTATATTGACAAATATGATATTTCCTCCAATCCAGTGAGCCACTATTTTGTATCCGGCCATAAAGAGAACAAAAGCCCCTGTCCACTCTTTGATCCGGAATTTTACAAAAAGACATACAACATAAAAAACGAAAACGATCTTTTTGCACACTATATTAATAAGGGTATGGAACTCGACCACAAGCCGTGTGCATGGTTCGATCCCGTGTTTTATCGACAAACCTATCTTGCAGAAAGTAAAGAATCAAGCACACCACTCAAACATTTTCTGCAAAAAGGGTTTCAAAACAAACTGTCTCCAAACAGAGCAATTAATGATCTAGAAAAGAAACCCCTTATCTCTCTGCTTGTCCCCGTCTACAATGTCAATGCGTACCAGCTTGATAAGTGTATACTCTCAGTGATGTACCAATCCTATCCTCACTGGGAACTGTGTCTTGTCGATGATTGTAGTACACACGCCGAGATTCAACCTCTCCTGGAAAAATGGGCCGGGCGGGACAGCAGGATAAAAATCCACTTTCAAGAAAAAAACAGCGGCATCTCCGCTGCCACCAACAGTGCCGCAAAACTTGCAACCGGAGACTATTTCGGTCTGCTCGACAACGATGATGAGCTTTCTGCAGATGCTCTTTTTTCCTACGTTCAAAAGATAAACAGTGATGGCAGTGATCTTCTCTACTGTGATGAAGATCTGATTGGCACAGATAACAAACAATACTCCATCTTCCGCAAACCTGAATTTAATAGCGAACTGCTGCTCTGTCATAACTATGTGACCCATTTTCTTGTGACCACAAGAACACTCTATGAAAAGGTTGGCGGTTGCGACAGCACATTGGATGGAGCCCAGGATCTCGATCTCTTTTTGAAACTTTCAGAACATGCCAGGAAAATTTCCCATATTCCACAAATTCTCTACCACTGGCGGGCATCTGAATCATCCACCAATATTGACCACAGCCAGAAAAACTATGCAGACGAAGCGGGGAGAAGAGCAGTTGAAAATGCCCTTACCAGACGCGGAATTCCAGGAAGCGGACATACAACTGAACTCAAATTTTTCTACCGCGCCAAACGTGCTGTCAACGGACAGATCCCGGTCAGCCTGGTGATTCATTGGCCGCACACCAGATTGAAGGACAATATTTTTCCATGGCTATCCGGTCTGTTGGAACGATCCGACTATAGCACTATCCAGATTATCGCCATCGTAGAAAATCAGACCCTATGTGATCTTCTTCATGAATTCGGTGCACAAAATCATTTCTACATAGCATGTCATCTCGTCCCAAGAGATACAAACACTCCTGCTGCATATAATATTGCCCTTGAGTTTGTGAGTGGTGAACTCACTGCTTTTGTCAGCAGCAACCTTGACTGCTATGAGGATGGGTGGCTCTCAGCACTGGTTGAATATGGGCAGCAGGATGGAATGGGTATGACAGGCGGGAGAATCAATCGCAAGGCCAGTCACATTCCAGAACCAACACCAATACCTGACTTTGCTCATTCATCGCCTGTCTATTATTCCAGATATATTACCAATTGTTCGGTTTTAATGAATGGCCTCCATTGCCAGCAGGAAGTACGAAGCGTCAGCGGTGAACTTTGTTTAATGCAGACAAAAATCCTGAAAAAACTTGGCGGCTTTAACAGCGGAGATTACCCATATCTTTTCTGGATACATGACCTCTGTTACCGCCTGCTGAAGATCGGGAAAACAAACATCTACACGCCCCATAGTATCGGTTCAGTTACAGGTGAGCAGGCAACAGAAGATAAGGCCAGCCTTATCCCACTGCTCCAACAGGAAATGAGCCGTTTTCAACAGAACTGGCTTACTCTGCTTAAGCAAAAGGATCCATTTTTCAATCCGGGAGTTCTTACAGACAAAGGCTTATCAGAAAAACAACTGCAAACCTGGCTGACAACCAACACTCTTCAGGTTCACTCAGATTGATGCACGGAAGCAGCCTCCGCAGTTTCCCGACTCCAGCCATGCAAACCCCAGAGAAGTGATAACAGTCCTATAGCCGTGAAGGCTGCAGCGGACCAGGCAACGGCATGAATCCCTCCAAATTGCCAAAGAGAAGCACCTATCAAAACACCTACCATCCGGCCCACACCGGCAGTTGCATAAAAACCGGCCATCATTGTAGCTCTGGCATGGGGTATCAGTTCGGTG
>Ga0256845_1001403_pt1 | contig 19481 bp, 19 predicted proteins | sample RiftiametaG_FD_189101 | JGI IMG/M metagenome (GOLD analysis project Ga0256845, IMG submission 189101) | Tube worm associated microbial communities from hydrothermal vent at the East Pacific Rise, Pacific Ocean - Riftia | ecosystem: Host-associated > Annelida > Integument > Unclassified ...
CAAGAAATTCGGTATTAAAAAAGTAATGCTCATGAGTATGATTGCTTGGGTATTGCGTTTTGCTTTATTTGGAATTGGCGATCCTGGAACAGGCGCGATATTCCTTACTCTTTCAATGATTGTTTATGGAATGGCATTCGACTTCTTTAACATTTCAGGTTCTCTTTTTATCGAAAAAGAATCGGATAAATCAATTCGTTCAAGCTCACAAGGATTGTTTATGCTCATGACAAATGGACTAGGAGCAATTATCGGAGCATACGGAAGTGGTTATATTGTCGATTTATTCACCGTGAATGGCGTAAGAGATTGGACAAATATCTGGTACATATTCGCAGGTTATTCATTCATTGTAATGCTTGTTTTTGCTTTTGTATTCAAATACAAGCACAATCCAAACGAAGAATTAGAAGTTAAACACTAATGAAGTTAATCGATCAAATTTTCTCCATTAATTCTGAAGAAGAATTTGAAAAAAGAGCACTGGAAGTTTTCCATTACCAAATCAAGAACTGCGTTGTTTACCGTGACTATGTTCAATATTTAGATTGGCCATCTCCAACAAAATCAAGTGAAATACCTTTTCTCCCCATCGATTTTTTCAAAACACATGAAATAATTTCGATCGAAAAAAAAGCTGAGATAACATTCAAATCTAGCGGAACAGGCGGAACTAGATCCAAACACTATGTTGCAGAAAAAAAGTTGTATGAACGTTCATTTCGGTATCATTTTGAAAAAATTATAGGCGATTTTAAAGATACAGTAGTTTTAGCATTACTTCCCAACTACATAGAACAAGGCGACTCAAGTTTAGTTTATATGGTCAATGATTTTATCCAACAATCGAATGATGACTTGTCAGGATTTATACTTAATGATTTTAAAGAATTACACACCAAATATTCTAAAGCAATTGAAAAGGGAAAAAATGTCATTTTATTTGGCGTTTCCTATGCTTTAATTGATTTAGCTGAATCAAAATATTTCTTTCCTAAAGCTACTGTTATAGAAACAGGAGGCATGAAAGGTCAGCGAAAAGAAATTACCAAAGCTGAGTTACACCAAATTCTTCGGAAAGGGCTAAATACCTCCACAATCTATTCTGAATATGGAATGACAGAATTACTCTCGCAAGCCTATAGTACTTCTAACGAAATTTTTAAATCAAGCCCGTTGATGAAAGTTTTAATCCGAGAAACAAATGATCCATTCTCATATGTGCAAGAAGGAAAAACAGGTGGGATTAACGTTATTGATTTATGCAATTTATACAGTTGTTCATTCATTGCCACTCAAGACTTAGGTAAAAAAACAGAAAATGGTTTTAAAATCATGGGGCGTTTTGATCATTCTGACGTGAGGGGTTGCAATTTACTTGTTCAATAAGATTTTCGTAGAATACATAGAATTAATTATCTTTATCTTAAATATGACAACACAAACCATCATCGTTTTAGTTTTAATTGGAATTCTCGCAGGAGTTCTTAGCGGTTTTGTTGGTGTCGGTGGAGGAATATTAATTGTTCCTGCACTTGTTTATTTCCTGGGGATGTCTCAGCATGAAGCACAAGGAACGAGTCTTTTTGTACTATTACTACCTGTCGGTATTCTTGCCGTCATGAACTATTCAAAAAGTGGACAAATGAATTGGAAGTTTGGATTAATCATCGCCTTAACGTTTGTTGTTGGTGGTTATATTGGTTCAAAACTCGCTTTAAAAATACACCCTTCAGTAGTTAAACTAATATTCGGTGGAATAATGGCCGTTGTATCTATAAAACTTCTACTTTCTGGCATAAATGGACTATCCAATGAATCTTGAAATAAAAAATATCATCCGAAATAAATCCGAGACGCTTTTTCAAAATGTAAAAAGAATTCGAGAACATATTCATGCTAATCCAGAACTTTCTTACCAAGAATTTGAGACAATGAATTTTGTTTCAAATGAATTGAGTAGAATTGGAATACCTCATCAAACAGAAGTAGGAAAAACAGGTGTCGTAGCAATCATACGTGGAAATCATCACCAAGAAATTGATGAATGCATTGGATTAAGAGCCGATTTGGATGCTTTGCCTATTCAAGAAGAGAATGAATTAGATTTTAAATCTAAAAAAGATGGTATTATGCACGCTTGTGGACATGACGTGCACACATCTATCTTATTAGGAACTGCAGAAATCCTGTATGAATTACGAAATCAATTGCCTCATCCCGTCAAATTAATATTTCAACCAGGGGAAGAACAAAACCCAGGAGGAGCAACATTTATGATTGCAGATGGCGTAATGGAAAACCCTAAAGTAAAAGAAATGTATGCATTGCATGTATTTCCAGATTTAGAAGTTGGAAAGGTTGGATTCAAAGAAGGGATTTACATGGCGTCGTGTGATGAAATTTACATTACCATTCACGGGAAAGGAGGTCACGGTGCATTGCCTCATCAGTGTGTTGACCCCATAATAATTGGTTCATCTTTGATTTTGAATTTACAACAAATTGTCAGTCGTAAATGTGACCCTAAAATTCCATGCGTTCTTTCTTTTGGACATTTTGAAGCTATTGGTGCGACCAATGTCATCCCAGAAAAAGCTTACTTAAAAGGTACATTTAGAACGATGAATGAAGAGTGGCGAGAAGAAGCGTTGACATTAATCAAACAGAATGCTGAATTAATTGCAATAACTAGCGGCGGAACTGCTGAAGTTAACATAAGTAGAGGTTACCCTTATTTAGAGAACAATCCTAAATTAACACAATCATTACGCAAAAAATCTATTGATTTATTCGGAAAGGAAAATGTAGTTGAATTACCTATCCGCCTAACTGCCGAAGACTTCTCGTTCTACTCTCAAATAGTACCGGTTTGCTTTTTTAGATTAGGTGTTCGAAATGAAGAAAAAGGAATTACTCATGGAGTTCACACTTCCAAGTTCAATATTGATGATGAAGCTTTAAAAGTAGGGATGCAAACGATGTGTTTATCCGTTTTTTCCTAAAACTATACTATGAAACCTTTTTTTCTCATTCTAATTTCATTGGTAACTCTTCAAGCTTGCGGAGATGAAAACTCACTTCAAGAAGCCAACGTTTATGAAGTTAAAAACATAGGCGAACTTGCAACAACAGAATATACAATTGGTAAAATCATAAAACTGGAAGATCAATCCGAAGAATGGTATAAGTATGGTGAACGAAGAATTTTAATCAGTTGTAAAGCAAAAGTAAAAGCTGGAATTGATTTGAATCAAATTGAAGAAGGTGACATAATGGTTGTTGGTCAAAAAATAACCATTAAATTACCTCCTGTCAAGATTATTTCTTTCCACATTGACCCCAATCAGGTCATTACTGAAATGGAAGAAATTAATGGTTTCAGGGATGATTTTACACAGAAAGAAAAAAGTATTTTTTTAAAACAAGGAGAATTAGCCATAAGAGAAGAATTACCAGAAACTGGAATAATTGAAGACGCGAACAAAAGTGCAGATATTTTTTTAATCGAATTTTATCAAAAAATGGGGTTTGAAAAAGTAACCGTAATCCACTCAACAAAATTTTATGAAGACTGAAATTATACGCCTCATAAAAAACCTCATAGTTGCTGTGATAATTTCAATTATTGGGTATTTCACATACATTCATTTCTTTGGAGAAGAGAAAAATGCTTTAACAATTGATGACACACCTATTCACATCGATGAAATTAGATCTATCGCTGAAATTAGTGTTGTGAGTTATAAAGATGAGATAGTCGTAGATAGTATTGAAATGTACAACTCGGACACTGATTTTAGTTATTATAATCCTGTTGATTTGTACCAAATGTACAACCGAAACATAGAACGCCGATTGACTTTAATTGTTCATGGAGAAGTCAAATATGGTGTAAACTTATCCGATGGAAATTATTCAATACACCAAAATAAAGATACTGTTTGGGTTCACCTTCCAGAACCTGAAATTATTGACGTAATTCTATCCCCTTCAAAAACAGAAGTTTTTACTGAAAAGGGAAGTTGGACTGATTTAGAAAAGAAAGAATTATTAGAACTGGCTAGCATAAAATTAAAAAAGAATGCAAAAAAATTAAACTTAGAACAAAAAGCGTTCATAAATACTCGAACTATTTTTAGACGTATGATGATTACAAAAAAACACCTCATAATCCACTTTGATCATGAAAAATAAATTATTCGCTTTCCTTTTTCTATTCCTCCTACTTGCCGCATGCAACAAACAAAAAAGTATTGTAAAAAAACTTACAGGAGAATGGAACATATACTCTTACACTTTTCAAGAGAACAATGGACTGTCCTATAACTATGATGCAAAAGGAATATTACGATTTGAAAACTGTGGCAACGAATTTTGTGGCTATGAGCTAGACATGACCTTTACGAAATCCGGACAAAACATTGCGAAACATGATCTTGGAGAATACAAAGTTGAAAAAGACGGCGAACATTTTACGATTAACAGGTCTAATTCTGACGGGACAATTTCAACATTTCTCAAAAATAGAATTCTTTTGATCAATAAAGAGCAAATGAAAATGTTAATCCAAGACGAATTTGGTGTTCATCATTTTGTTTTAGAAAAATAACAAGTCTATTTACCTAAAAAAAGTAATTCGAACAAGAATGGAAGGCAATGGAATGGCTTTAATTCCCCATTTCACTCATGAATTTTATCCTCATTAACCTTAATTCCTCTTCTGAGAAGTCTCCATCAAATTCATCATAAGCAGCTTTTAAGTCATCCGTTTCTGCTTCTGAAAAATATTCATAAATATCTTCTTGAGAATCTGAATCAAGAATATCGTCTATGTAATAATTGATATTCACTCTAGTTCCAGAAGTAACAATTTGCTCAATTTCATTGATTACTTCATCAATTCCTTTTCCTTGAGCATTTCCGATATCTTCCAGTGGTAATTTTCTGTCAATATTCTGAATCAACTGAACTTTTAAACCTGATTTTTTAACAATCGATTTAACCACCATATCTTGTGGACGTTCAATATCATTGTCATCAACATAGCGGCTAATTAGAGCTACGAATGGAGCACCATAACGAGTTGCTTTTCCATGTCCAACTCCTTGAACATTCGTTAATTCTTCCAAAGTTATAGGATATTGAAAACACATATCCTTGAGAGACGGTTCTTGAAAAATCACAAAAGGTGGGATATCTTTTTGCTTAGATATACTTTTTCTTAAATCAGCCAATTGATCGTACAAAACTTGATCAAAAGCAGCTCCACCAGTATTTGTAATAACACTATCATCATCCGACACAAGGTAATCATGCTCTTTAATTAGCATAAATGAAGTTGGGTTCTCCATAAATTTACGGCCTGCTTTTGTTATTTTCAACACACCATATGACTCAATATCTTTAGAAAGAAGTCCTGCAACTACAGTTTGTCGAATAACAGCATTCCAAAAATTAACATCTTTATCACTTCCTATTCCGAAGTTTGGAAGCTTATCGTGTTTGTATGCTTGTATATCTGATTTATTCACACCTGCTAAAAATAAGCAATAATGCTTTGACCTTTGCGTTTCTTTCAAAACACTCACCGCCTCTAATAGATTCAGTACACGATCTTTTCCTTCATGCTTTTCCTTTGGATGGCGACAATTGTCACACATACTGTTGCATCTTTTTTCATCAAACTCTTCGCCAAAGTAATACAAAATCATTTTTCTTCGACAAACAGACGTTTCTGCATATGCAGACATTTCATTCAATAACTGTCGACCGATTTCTTGTTCTGCAACAGGTTTGCCTTGAAGAAATTTTTCCAATTTTTCAATATCTTTGTATTGGTAAAAAGAAATACACTCTCCTTCTCCACCATCACGTCCGGCTCGACCTGTTTCTTGGTAATAACTTTCCAAAGATTTTGGAATATCATGGTGAATGACAAAACGAACATCCGGTTTATCTATTCCCATTCCAAAAGCAATTGTAGCAACAATAACATCTGTATCTTCCATCAAGAACATATCTTGATGTCTTGCTCGTGTACCTGCATCTAATCCTGCATGATATGGTAAAGCTTTAACTCCATTCACTTGAAGTAATTCTGCAAGCTCTTCAACTTTCTTTCTACTTAAGCAATAAATTATTCCACTTTTACCTTCTTTGGTACGAATGTATTTTATAATTTGTTTTTCAACTTCTTTTTTTGGGAAAATTTGATAGTATAGGTTATCACGATTAAATGATGACTTGTAAACTTTTGCATCCAACATATTCAAGTTTTTCTGAATATCATATTGAACTTTTGGAGTAGCAGTAGCAGTCAATGCAATGATAGGAACACTGGTGATTTCTTCAAATATTTCTCTTAATCGTCTATATTCAGGTCTAAAATCATGTCCCCATTCAGAGATACAATGCGCCTCATCAATTGCAAAGAATGAAATATTTATCCCTTTAAAGAATAAGACATTCTCTTCTTTGGTTAAAGATTCTGGTGCTACATAAAGTAGTTTTGTTTTCCCTTCGGTAATGTCACTTTTAACTTTTGCAGCTTCCCCTTTATTCAACGAAGAGTTCAGAAAATGAGCAACTTCCTCATTGTCACTCACACTACGAATTGCATCTACTTGATTTTTCATCAAAGCAATTAGAGGAGAAACAATGATCGCTGTTCCTGCTGACATTAATGCTGGGAGTTGGTAGCACATTGACTTCCCTCCGCCCGTTGGCATTATTACAAAAGTGTTGTTTCCATCAAGAACATTCTTAATAACGCTTTCCTGATCTCCTTTAAAACTATCAAAACCAAAGAATGTTTTTAATGCTCCTTTAATATCCGTCTTTACCATATTGAATCTAATCGTGTAATTCTTATCTAAAAATACTAAAAATCTTTAACCAAACACTTTTTTAGAATAACTTTCTCAAGAAAAATGAAATAAATATAGGAATCACAACATTTCCAACATTCATTTTTAATTTTCGGAACGAATTAGCGCAGAATAATTATTTTTGCATAGAATATATGGAAGAAGATCAAAATATGACGTTTATCAATCACCTCGAAGAATTGAGGAAGAGATTGATTAAAGTAGCCCTAGTCGTTCTAATTTTAGGAATTGGCTTGTGGTTTTTTCAAGGTTGGATTATGGAGAATCTTTTCCTATCCATGAAAGAACCCGACTTTATCACATTTCAATTGATGTGTCAATTCTTTGGCATTTGTGTAGAAGAGATCCCACTACAAATGCAAAGTATGACAATGACTGGGCAATTTTCTTACGCGCTTATGATGAGTGTCTTGGGGGGTGTTGTATTAGCCTTCCCTTTTATTTTCTATCAAGTATGGGCATTCATCAGACCAGGGCTCAAGAAAAATGAAAAAACCATCTCAAAAGGAATTGTTTTCTACGTTAGTATATTATTCTTTCTCGGGATTTCTTTTGGGTACTTCATCGTTGCTCCATTGTGTGTTCAGTTTTTTGGTTCGTATCAAATCTCTGACCAGTTACAGAATATTTTTACAATTACCTCTTATATGAGTATGATATTGTCTACAATATTCTATTCCGGAATGTTATTTCTACTGCCAGTTCTTGCCTATCTTTTCACAAAACTTGGAGTTCTAACACCTGCTTTTCTAAGAAAATACAGAAAACACGCAATTATTGGGATATTAATTCTTTCTGCCGTTATCACACCTCCGGACCTAATTAGTCAAATAATTGTTGGTATTCCCATCGCAATACTCTATGAAACAAGTATCCTCGTTTCTGCTCGTGTTGAAAAAAAGTTGAAAATTGAACAACAAAGTAAGACTTAGTCTCGTTTTAGTTTCCTACTTTTAAAAATATCTAAAATACTTAATGAAAACACGTTTACTATTTCTTATACTTCTTCTATCTTCTTATTCTATAGGACAGAAAACTAAAGTCGAGGGAATTGTTACAGATCAAGTAACGGGAGAACCCATGCCTTTTGTTACGGTTCGTTTTCAGAACACAAAAATAGGTACACTGACAGATACTCTGGGGCATTATTTACTTGAAACATATTACGCATCTGATTCCATCACTTTTTCTTTCTCCGGATATTTGAAAGTTTCTCATTTTATTGAACTTGATGCAACTCAATCCATTGACATCACACTTCCTGTATTGACTACAGAATTTGAAGAGGTCGTTGCTCGTGCACCAGATGAATTACCTTCTACTATTCTTCACAAAAAAGTTATTGCAAATAAAAAAATAAACAATAAAGAGAAGTTAGACTCATATGAATATGAAGTATACAATAAAATTCAACTGGATTTAAACAACATAGATTCTAGTTTTAAAGAAAGAGCGGTTGTGAAACGTTTAGATTTAATCATGGATTATTTAGACGAAGAAGATGATGGTAAAAGTTATTTACCTGTAATTCTAAGTGAATCCGTTTCAGATTATTATTATAAAAAATCTCCCAAAAAGAAAATGGAAGTTGTAAAAGCTTCCAAAATAAGTGGAATTGAAAACCTCGATTTGAATCAATTCATGGGGGATATGTATCTTGATGTCAATGTTTACGATAACACTTTACACATTTTTAATAAATCATTCATTAGCCCCGTCTCAAATTTTGCTCGTTCTTACTATCGCTTTTATTTAGAAGATTCAATGTTTATTGATAACTATTGGTGTTATCAATTAAAGTTTAAGCCAAAAAGAACGGGAGACATGACCTTTGAAGGTGAAATGTGGATCCACGACACTACCTACGCGGTAAAACAAATCCAAATGGATGTAGCTCCATGGGTAAACATTAATTATGTCCAGGGTTTATACATCGAACACAATTTTGAGCAAGTAGAAGATGAAGTATGGATGTTGACCAGTGAGAAAATGATTGCTGATTTAAAAATCACAAAAAAAACAAATGTTTACGGCTTTTACGGACGAAGACATTCTTCACGGAAAAACTATAAAATCAACACCGACCGTCCTAATGATTTTTACAATGTAAAAAGTACCGTTATCATTCAAGACAGTGCAGAATTAAGATCGGACGCCTATTGGGCAAATATTAGACACATCCCCCTAGCAAAACAAGAACAAGGAATCGATAACATGGTGGATTCATTGAATAATTTACCTTTTTTTAAATTTCTTAAAAATGGTCTTTACTTTGCAACAACAGGTTATTTCCCCGTAAACAAACTCGAAATTGGGGATGCTTTTTCTTTATTTAGTTTTAATCAAGTGGAAACTTTTCGTTTAGGTTTAGCTTTAAGAACTTCCAATAATTTCAGTAAAAGGCTAGAATTCGGTGGACGATTAGCGTATGGGTTTGGTGATGAAAAATTCAAATATGGAGCAACGATTCGCTACAACATCACTCCAAAGAAAAGAGGGATGCTTTCACTTTATTACAATTATGATTTAGAACAAATTGGTCAATCTCCAACAGCTGCAGCCGTAGGATCTACTTTTGGAACTTTATTCAGAACGGGGCCGTTAGATAAACTAACCTTTGTTGAGAAAATTGGCATTAACTTAGAAAAGGATTTCAGGAAGGATATCATTTTATATGGTGGATTTGAGTGGAAAGAATACACTGCCGTTGGTTTAGCAAACTACCTCAAACCTAACCCAGTTTCTGGTATTGACGATACAATCACTCGAATTCAAACAACAGAATTTACAGCACGCTTTCGTTGGGCAAAAGACGAAGAATTTCTGTCCGGAGCATTTGATCGAAAAACATTGCGCACGAAATATCCGATTTTTTCAATTCAAGCCATTTTTGGTGTAAAAGATTTATTTGGAGCAGATTACAATTACCAAAAGGTAGATGTATTCATTCAACAAAACGTTCACATTGGTGCATTAGGAAGAATTGTATATGGCGTTAATATTGGGAAGATTTTTGGGAAAGCAGCTTATCCATTCTTAAAAGTACATACCGGTAATCAATCTATATGGTTAATGGACAATGCATTCAATAAAATGAGTTTTTTCGAATTTATTTCAGATCAATACATCGAAGCTACTCTTGAAAACCATTGGGACGGCTTCTTTTTTGACAGAATACTTCCTTTCAATAAAAAAATGAAATTAAGATTGGTTACTGGCGCAAGATTGGCTTACGGTACAATCTCTCCGAAACATGGCGAACTAATTCGTATACCAACATTTTCTAAACAATTTAGGGACACACCTTATATGGAAGTATCAATGGGAATTGAAAATATTTTCAAACTGATTAGAGTAGATGTTTTTTGGAGGTTGTCACATCTAGAACCAGGTATCCAAGTTGGCGACATTGAAGCGTTTGGAATTAGAGCAAAATATGTCATAAATTTCTAACTATGAAGTTACACACACAAGGAATAAAGAAATCCTATAAAAAAAGAAATGTTGTAAAAGGCATTACTGTTGAAGTAAATCAAGGTGAAATTGTTGGTTTACTTGGTCCGAATGGAGCAGGGAAAACAACGTCTTTTTACATGATTGTTGGTTTAGTAAAACCGGACTCAGGCAAAGTTTTTCTTGATGACAAAGAAATTACAAAAATGCCGATGTACAAAAGATCTCAAATGGGCATTGGCTACCTACCTCAAGAGGTCTCTGTTTTTCGAAAACTGAGTGTCGAAGACAATATTATGGCCATCTTAGAAATGACAGATCTTAAAAAACCGGAAAGAGAAGCTCGATTAGAACAATTGATCAGTGAGTTCAGTTTAGGTCACGTTCGGAAAAATCTTGGGAATCGCTTATCTGGAGGAGAGAAAAGAAGAACTGAGATTGCAAGAGCGCTTGCTACTGACCCTAAGTTTGTTTTATTGGACGAACCTTTTGCAGGAGTTGATCCAATTGCAGTGGAAGACATACAAAGTATCATTTCAGAATTGAAGAAAAGAAATATTGGAATACTCATTACCGATCACAATGTACAAGAAACACTTTCAATTACCGATCGAGCATATTTGCTTTTTGAAGGAGCTATTTTAAAATCAGGAACTGCCGAAGAACTTGCCGCAGATGAACAAGTTAGAAAGGTGTACTTAGGTCAAAATTTCGAATTAAGGAAGAAATAATTTTTTTAAGAACAAAAAAGTGATATTTTTGTCATTATAACCAATTGAAAACATTAACATTATGCAACTAAAGAAAACATTACTACTTAGCTTAACAGCTATTTCATTCCTATTCTTATCAAATTCATGTAAAAAGTGCAAAGTTAGTGATGACGACACAAACACTGGAGAAATTGTTAGTGATGCAATTATATACCCATCTGGAGCATCATTGACTAGTAGCTATAATACTCAACTTTTTGATGGAGTAAGTACTCCTGCTGATCTTTTTCAAGTCAGTTATGATGGAGGTGTTACAAGAGTTGCTATCGATTGGAACTCATACTACGTAAGTTCAATTCCAATGACTGTTAAATGTGAAACTGAATTTGTACGAAACATTTCAAAAGACGAATTAAATGGAATTGTACGTTATTCTGTTGATGCAACAACTTGTAAGGATTGCGACCAAAGTGTCTTCGTTGAAAACTGGGTTTTAGTAAAAAAATTCCCAATCAGTTACACTGTACTTTACTTACCTTCTGTAAAAGAAATATAGATAAAACCTTTTTTTTACATCCCTTTTCACTTTTGAATTGGGGTGTTTTTTTTACCTAAACTATTCTAAAAAAGGCTCATACATCATTATTGCGTGATTTTCAACAAGAAGAATTTCATCCACCTCACCTTTGTCTTCAGTCAATTTAAAAATTTGATTGTGCCTAGAGTAACCACCCCAAATCTGTTGATCAATACGATGATTCCTTTCCTCAATCCTATATTTTTCACTGAGTTCATTTTCTGAGAATAACTCTCCATTTAAATGGGTGTCGTCAATCCATAAAGACAATCGATAAGATTGTTCAGAATTATTAACAACCTGTAAGTCAATATAATTATATGACAAAGTTGCACCAGCCCCAAAAGGAACTTTTCTATTTACATCAGGAAAAACATCGTAACCATGCCTGAATCTTTCTGTAATTTCTAAAGGCGAGTGCGCAAAAATCCAAAAAAGAAGATTTCCTAATTGACATAACCCACCTCCAGTACCTTTTGTGATTTGACCTTTCTTCAATACTAATCCATCCAAATATCCTTTTCTTTTTGTCGGTCGGCCAACCAATTTCCAAATAGAGAATGTTTCTCCAGGTTGAATCACAGTACCATCGATGTGTTTTAAAGCCAATTCTAAGTTGGTTCGCTTATTTATTTGAAGTTGCATATCTACTCCCTGAAGTGGTCGTAAAATCATCGATTTATGGCGAAAAACAGATGCCTTAATTTCTTTCAAACGATTATTACTCCGCTTACGGCTATAACGATCTCCATCCATCTTCCATTTCCACTTTCTTTTGAGAATAAAAAACTCCTTGCCCAACAATTGTCTAAGCAAGCTTCTGTTTATAGGTTTGGGCAAGGATCTATTCATAGACTAAAATTAACTAAAAAGATGAGTAGCTTGCGTCAAACCTAAGAAAACGGAGATTAAACCAAACATTAATGCCATATACCCAATTTTTGATTTCTTAATTGAGGGATAAATAGATAACAACAAACCTACCCCACCAATAAGAAGTGCTTCAGTACCAGACTCAATCACTCTTTCGGAATATAAATAGCAGATGTCTGCATCTATACATCCTTCAGCCAATGGAACCAATTTGAATTGACAATAAAGTCCAGATATCATTCCAAATAACGATGTACCTAACGCAATAAAAGATAAAATTTTCATACAATAAATTTATAGATTAATATTCTATGAATTTAATAAACCTTATTCACACCAACAATCGAAAAAAAGTAAACAACACAAAAACTACGGTGAATCTCATCTAAAAATAAGGCACAAAAAAAAGGTCACCAAAAGATGACCTTAGACATAGATAAAAGTATCTATAATTAATTAGATGCTAAATCATTATTTTCAACTTGGTCAATAGATCCATAAGCGTCACAATGTCCACCTTGAGAAGATCCACATGAAGCGAAAACAACTGATAATACTAATCCTACTAATGCTAAGGTCAAAAATTTCTTCATGTTTAATTATTTTAAAGTTCTAGTTTGTTGTACAATAACGGCAAACATACAATAAATTACATACTTTTAAAAAAATAATTATTAACAATTCACTTTGAATAGAATGAAATAAAGTAATTTCAACAACGTTTATGTCTTTTATCGTACGGTTTTACTTCATATTAGCTCTTTTAATTAGTCCATATATTTATGGACAAAAAAGCTATGAAATAACTTTTTCAGCAACAGACCATCATTTTTTTGTAAAGAAACCAAAACAATTCTTCAAAGACAGTCTTTCAGCGATGAATTACATCTCTGATGTTCAACACAAAGCAATCTCAAAAGGATATATTTTAGCATCAGTAGATTCGATTCAATACTACAATAAGAATGCTGTTGTATATTTTTATACTGGGGATAAATTTGGGGAGATTAGTTTAAATATAACACCTGACGATCTTTCTTTTCTACGTAAAAACTCTACTGTTTCTGAAAAACTAATTGCCCATATTCCATTTACTCCTAATTCTTATGCAGCCATTTTAAACAAGGTTCAAAATGCCTTTTTGGAGAATGGCTACCCTTTTGTTTCTATTGGATTAAAAAAAACAATCTTAAATGACAAAAATATAGAAGCTGATTTAGAAATTATCAGAGGTCCTTATGTTACTTGGACAAGAATAAATGTAAAAGGAGACAGTAGTATTTCTGTAAAATACATTTCAAATTTATTAAACATCAGAAAGGGAGAAGTTTACAGGGAGTCTGAACCAAAAAAAATAAGCAATAGAATTAAACAGGTTCCATTTTTAGAGGAAATAAAATCCTCGGAACTTCTATTCACGAAAAAAGGGGCAGAATTATTCGTCTACTTAAAATCAATTCCAATAAGTTCTATCAACGGGATTATCGGTTTCCAACCCAATCCATTGAGTGGAAAATTAACCGTTACGGGGGAATTAGATTTAAAACTTCAAAATGTTCTAAAAAGAGGAGAGTTACTCAATATCAAATGGCGAAGCATACAAGCTCAAACCCAATCTTTGGATGCTCATTTTAATTACCCTTTTTTATTCAATACATCGTTCGGAATTGATGCTACGTTTCAATTGTACAAAAGAGATACATCTTTCCTCGAATTAAATTCTTCAATTGGAATTGATTACTATTTAAAAAAAGGAGCCGTTTTAAAAGTATTCTATCAAAACATTTCATCCAGCGTTTTATCTGGTGGACTAAATAACCCTACTTATTCTTCATTGGGAAACTCTCGCTCAAACAACTACGGAATCGCATTTACTTCAAAACAGTTGGACTACATTCCTAATCCTTCAAAAGGATATGTCATTTCTATGAAAACCTCTGCGGGTAGTAGAAAATCACAAATCAATGACACAACACTTGAAATTAAATCATTAACATTTAGAGGTGAAGCGATTTTAGAATATTATTTACCATTAGCAAAAAGACATGTTTTAAGATTCTCAAACCGAACAGAGTATTATTCAGCTCCCGAAATTTTTCAAAATGAATTGTACCGATTTGGAGGACTAAACGAACAACGCGGTTTCAATGAAGACGAACTACTTTCTACAACGAAAAATACGACAACCATCGAATACCGTTACTTGTTGGATCAGAATTCACACGTTTTTGCTTTTTACGACCAAAGCTGGTATGAAAACATTTCGAACGGATATTTTAACGATAGTCCATACGGATTTGGGGCTGGGTTTTCATTCAGTACTAATTTTGGAGTGTTTTCCATCTCGTATGCACTGGGAAAACAATTCTCTAATCCAATTCAGTTTAGCAACAGTAAAATACATTTTGGATACATCGTTTACTTTTAACTCTACTCATCTTCATCTGCCTCATCCGTTGACTCAGGTAAATCAAGAATTTCTTTAGACTCTAACGCTGTAAATGTTTCAACATCCTTTAATTTTCTTTCCAAAACATTCGTACGAGTGGTTCTCAATTTATCTAAGGTTCCCGTCGCTGTAGAAAGTTGTTTGTGTACCTTATCTAAAACCCCTGAAAATTCACTAAATTCATGTTTCACAGCTTTTAAGATATCCCAAACCTCACTGCTTCTTTTCTGAACTGCCAATGTTCTAAATCCCATTTGCAAACTATTTAACAGTGCCGAGAGAGTTGTTGGTCCCGTTACCGTTATTTTATATTTTCGTTGTAAAACCTCAAACAACCCAGGATGTCTTAATACTTCGGCATACAAACTTTCAACAGGTAAAAACATTATTCCAAAATCTGTAGTATGTGGTGGATCAATGTATTTCTCGCTGATCGTTTTAGCGAAAAGCTCAATTTTCTTAATCAAGACTTTCTGTGCAGCTTCAATACCCGATTTATCTCCTATTTCGAAAGCATCCAACAAAGAGTGATAATCCTCAATTGGAAACTTAGAATCAATAGGCATCCAAACTTCTTTGTCCGAATCTCTCCCTGGAAGCCTTAAAGCAAATTCAACATTCGATTGACTGCCTTTCTTCGTTGCAACATTTTTCGCATATTGATCAGGAGTAAGAATCTGCTCTAAAATATTCTCCAATTGGTATTCACCTAGAACACCTCTTGTTTTCACATTCGTAAGAACTCTTTTCAAATCACCTACACCTGTTGCTATATTTTGCATTTCACCCAAACCTTTGTGAACTTGCTCTAAACGATCACTGACCTGCTTAAACGATTCGCCTAACCTTTTCTCCAAGGTAGTTTGCAATTTCTCATCAACCGTAACACGCATTTCATTCAATTGTTTGGTATTGTCTTCTCGTATTGCTTTTAAATTATTGTCAATCGTTTTCTCAATGTTTTTAATGTTCTCTGAAGATAATTTACTTAAATCAAGTTGTTGTTTGTTAAAATTACCGAAATTATCTTTCAATAAAGCATTCAATTCTTTGATATTTTCTGAAAATTTATCTTCAAAAGATTTCAAGGATTTACCCAACTCTTCACGTGATGAAACTTGTGTTGACAGTAACTCCTCCCGGTTTATTTTTAATTGGTCACCTGTTTCAATTCGATTTCTTTGTAAATCATCTTTAATGGATTTTTCAGTTCTGTCAAGTGCATTTGTTAACTTTGAATGAATAGATTCCTCGATTTTTCTAAAATCATTGCTTAAATCAACCTCTTGTTTCGTACGAAAACCAAGTGCAATATTCAACAGAACAAGAAGTATTAAAATAATCAAAAGTATAGTCGTCATAATATTCAATTTTATTAAAAATACGAAAAAGAATAAAATATGAAAGTCGAAAACTGGGAATTATTCAATAAAAATAGGATAGAAGTAGATTACTTTCTACTTTCTTTCATTGAAAATCTAATTTCTTTCATGAATTCGGAAGCATAAACAAAATCAAGAATTTCTTTATTCTCAGTTGTTATAATCTCTTTGCGATCGCCTTGCCACCAATTTTCGCCATTGTGAATAAAAAGAATCGTATCTCCAATTTCAATTACAGAATTCATATCATGGGTAATAACGACGGTAGTAATATCATATTCGTAAGTTATTTCACGAATAAGATTATCAATTACAATGGCTGTTTGAGGATCCAAACCCGAATTCGGTTCATCACAGAATAAATATTTTGGATTCATTGAAATGGCACGCGCAATTGCAATTCGTTTCTGCATCCCACCCGAGCATTCTGCAGGCAATAATTTATTTCTTCCTGCAAGATTCACTCGATCTAGACAGAAGTTAACCCGATCCAATTTCTCTTCTTTGGTCATGTTTGTAAACATTGTCAATGGAAACATAACATTTTCTTCCACCGTCATTGAATCAAAAAGCGCTGACCCTTGAAAAAGCATTCCAATTTCTTTTCGGATATCTTTTTTATCGTTTCGATTCATTTCGGTAAAATTTCTACCATCGTAAAAAATACCACCTGTATCTGGCTCGTGCAAACCGACAATACATTTTGTTAAAACAGATTTCCCTTGACCAGATTGACCGATAATCAAATTCACTTTACCTTTTTGAAATTCGACATTAATATCATGTAAAACATGATTGTCTCCAAAAGATTTGTTGATGTCTTTTACCTCTATCATAACAGAATCAATTGAGTTAAGATAAAGTTAGCAACAAGGATAGCTACACTACTTGAAACAACAGCTTTTGTTGCAGAAGCTCCAACATCTAGAGCCCCACCTTTCGTATAATAGCCATAGAATGAAGCAATAGAAACGATTAAAAATCCAAAAACGACCGTTTTCGTTAATGCATAAACTACATTTGAAAACATAAAATAGTAACGAATACCATAAATATAAGTCTCTGTATCAGAAAGTCCCGATAGAATAAGTGACAACCATCCTCCGACAAGACTTAATCCCATCGAAAAAATAATCAATATCGGGAAAAATATAATTGCAGCAAGGACTTTCGGTAAAACCAAATAAGCTAAACTGTTTACTCCCATGATTTCGAGAGCATCTATCTGTTCTGTCGTTTTCATTGTACCAATTTCAGAAGCTACATTAGAACCAACTTTACCTGCAAGAATTAAAGAAATAATTGTCGGTGAGAACTCTAAAATTGTACTAGAACGTGTTATAAAACCAATTGTATACGCCGGCAATAATGGTGAATCCATATTAGATGCCGTTTGCATTGCAATAACTGCCCCCATAAAAGTAGACATTAATGCAACTATTGGAATAGAATTTATACCAATAGTCTGAATTTCTTCGAAAAATTTTTTCCGGAAAACACCCCATTTTTCAGGTCGTGAGAACACCACCCAAAGCATTTGTATGTATTTACCGATATTTAAAACTATATTTTTCAACAGTCGTAAAGTTAATCCTATTTTTTTTGCATGCAATTTATTCGCAAAAAATAAGTCACCAAATACGGTTAAAAAGTTAATTTTACCTTTATGAATCACCAGAAGTACCGTATTTTTTTTCAAAAACATATCCCAAAAGAATATGTAGAATATGTGGTGCACTTGTTTTTGAATAATCCTGTTCGTTTTAGAATTGTTAAACCTCGAAAAACTAAACTAGGTGATTTTCGTTCAGGAATCAAGGACGAAAAGCCTCAAATCACTATCAATAATGACTTGAACCCTTATTCTTTCCTCATTACGACAGTTCATGAGTTTGCACATTTAATCACGCACAATAAATTTGGAAGAAAAGCGGCTGCTCATGGAGTTGAATGGAAAAATGAATATTCAAAATTGATTTTTCCAATCATTGAAATGAAGCAATTACCCGCAGATATCGAGCGTGTTTTGTTGAATTCTTTGGTCAAAGTAAAAGCATCATCATGCTCCGATGTTGAATTGCAACGTATTCTTATGAAGTACGACATTCAACAAAACGACCAACTTCTTCTCGAAGAGTTGGATAAAAACACTATTTTTACTCTCAACAATAAACAATACAAGAAAGGCGACCTGAGAAGAACACGTTTTCTTTGTCAAAGAATCGAATCTAAAAAAGAATATTTAATACACGCACTTGCGAAAGTAAAATTGTCAATTAATAAATATGAATAATAATTACTCCATAATTATGGCCGGCGGAATTGGAAGTCGTTTTTGGCCACTTTCTACTCCAGAAAATCCAAAACAATTTTTAGATGTTTTAGGCATTGGGAAATCACTGATCCAAATGACCTACGAACGATTGTTGCACATTTCACCAAATGAAAATATTTACATTCTCACCAACGAACAATACAAAGAGAAAGTTTTGGAGCAACTTCCAAATTTATCTCCAGATCAAGTATTAACTGAGCCAGAAAGAAAAAATACTGCTCCCTGTATTGCTTATGCGGCAGGAAAAATACAATCCATCAATCCGAATGCAAACCTCATCATTTCCCCTGCTGATCATTTAATAATTCAAGCAGATGGTTTTGCAAAAACGATAGAAACAGCTTTAGAATCTGCTGAAAATGGTCGCATTGCAACCATAGGTATTGCTCCTTCTAGACCAGACACAGGTTATGGGTATATCGAAGTTGATGCTAAAAATGAAAGTCAACCAAATGCAACTTTCGAAGTTGAACAATTCAGAGAAAAACCGGATTTAGAAACAGCAAAATCGTTTCTTCAGGCTGGGAATTTCTTTTGGAATTCAGGAATATTCATTTGGAAAGCAGCGACAGTAATTGAAGCGTTAAAGAATTTTCAACCAGACTTACACGATTTGTTTACCAAAGACTTAACCTCTTATAATACAAAGAATGAACAAACGTTTGTAAATCATGCATTTCAAACTTGCGAAGACATTTCAGTGGATTTTGCAATCATGGAACATGCACAAAACATTGATGTAATTGTTGCTGATTTTGATTGGTCTGACTTAGGAACATGGGGAAGCTTAGACGATCATTTAAAGAAAG
>Ga0256845_1001404_pt1 | contig 19479 bp, 16 predicted proteins | sample RiftiametaG_FD_189101 | JGI IMG/M metagenome (GOLD analysis project Ga0256845, IMG submission 189101) | Tube worm associated microbial communities from hydrothermal vent at the East Pacific Rise, Pacific Ocean - Riftia | ecosystem: Host-associated > Annelida > Integument > Unclassified ...
CAGTTAATTTCTAATACAGAAGTATATGAGGACATGCAAAATATTCCTGCTAATCTAAAAGAAGGTGAGTGCTACATAACAGAAGACTATTATGGAGCAAGAGAGTTTTATATTATTGACAAAAATGATGACTCTAAAGAGTTTAACCACCCTTTTTTCCTAAGAATTTTGAGTGAACAAAGTGGTGGCTCATCTTTTTCAAATATGTTTTCTGTTGGTGGGGTAACAGAGTATAGTATTGAATCAACAGATGAGACTTTTAAACCCTATGTAAGTAATACAAAGTCAGTTAGAGTTGCTATTTTAAAAGTTTCTTCTAAAGTAAATAAAATTGAGAGTTTACTAAATGATTATTTATTAAATAACTCTATTATTCCAGCTTCTATTATAAATATTCAATTAATAAATGAAGAAAAAAATAAAAATTTATGGATATTTTACAGACCTTAGGGTAAAATATCTAAACTTCAATATAGGATGATTATTTGGTAGATGTAAATCTTTTTAAGAGTATGTCTTTTTTTAACTGTTTAGAAGAAAATGTCTTGGAACAGTTATCAAAAATTGCAACTTTAAAAGAGTATGTTAACTCTGATGTATTATTCTATGAAAAAGATACTCAAAATGAGATTTTTTATCTAGTTGAGGGTGCTATAAAGTTTTATAAAGTAGATAGATTTGATAATGAGATTTTTCTTTATAAGATTATCTCGAATTCTATTGTGTTTGATATAGCAAAGATGTGTGACGAGCATGTGATGAGTTGTTATGCAAATGCAGAGTTTTTGGAAGATAGTAAAGTTTTAGTTTTTAATAGTATTAAATTTAGAGAGTTAATACATGTAAATCAAGATTTTATGAAAGTTGTTTTGAAAGAGTCATTTAGGATGATTCAACAGTTGCAGTGCATCATAAGTCGTGATGTTGTGTTTGATGGAACTGCAAAAGTGGCTCATATGTTGGTCAATGATTTAAGAAACTTTAATACTCTGAAAAAACACGAAACAGCATATATGCTCCACATTCAACCAGAAACACTTTCAAGAATTTTAAAGAAGCTAACAAGAAATGGGATAATTGAAATAGAAAAGAACTGTGTAAAGATACTAAATCTCGATGAATTAAGAGAGATATACGAATAGGATTAGGGATGGGAATGTTAAAACCAAGAGGAATAAATAAAAAGTTGCACTTTGCGGGAAGTACATTATCTTTTATAATTATATGTGTAATTACGTTAACAGTTATAATGAATGAAAGAAGTAAAAAAGATTCCCTTATCATAAATATCGCTGGTAAACAAAGAATGCTTACACAAAAGATGAGCAAAGAGATATTTTATATAAAGTACAAACAAAGTACTGATTTTAGAGAATTAAACAGTGCAATTGATCTGTTTGATAATAACTTACATGACCTTATTCATGGTAATAGCGCAAAAGGTATATATCTTCCACAAAATACTAAGATAAAATCAAAATTAGAAGAGGTAAATGCACTTTGGGTTCCTTTTAAAACTGAAGTAGAAAAAGTGAGAAAAGCTGTCTCCTCTGTGAAGAGTGATTTAGAGTCTTTAGTAGGAAGGACAACTTCACTATTAGCTGAGTCTGATAAAGTTGTTAAGGTGATGGTAAAGCATAGTATGAGTGGAGAGTTTATAGATCTTTCTGGTCGACAAAGAATGCTCTCTCAAAGAATGGGACTTTTTGTTGAGAGATACTTAAGAACTGATAACGAAGATGATTATCTCCAGTTTGTAAAGGCTAAAAACCTATACAATGAAACTATAAATATTTTTATAAATAATGGCGATGTTCAAGCTTTACCAGAAGTTAAAAAACGTGTAGAAAAGACTTATGAATATTGGAAAAAACATGAAAAATATGTTTTAAATATACTAAAAATAGAAAATAGTATCAATGACTCAATTTCATATATATATGAGAAAAACATTAAATTACTAAATACAATGGATGCCGCAGTTTGGCTGTATACTGAGTATAGTGAAGAAAAAGATAGTCTGTTTATAAAGTTTCAATACATCTCTCTTATAGTAGCGCTTATAATTATACTTTTTTCTTATATACTCTCACGTGAAATAGTTAATCATATAAACGATTTCGTAAACAGAACAAAAGCATTAGAGAGTGATGATATTAACAGTTTAAATCATAATCATATAAAAGTAGATGGTGAGAGCGAAGATGAGCTTATAGAGGCTTCAAACTACCTTTCTAAATTTGTAAAAAAAGTAAATGTTGCTATGAGCCATTCAGAAGATGCTATTAGGCAAGCAGAATCAGCGGTTCATGAACTTCAACATTTAGCAGACAACGTAGAAGATGCTTTGCAAGATTTACAAATAGATGAAAAAGAGAAAGATAGTTTTGACAAGAGAGTAAATGCTACTGAAGATATAGCAATAGAATCTGCAGAAAATCTTATACATGTAAGAAAAATGCTAGAGAAACTCAAATCAAATCTAAACACAATGGTAGAAAATTCACACAAAATAGATTAATTCTATAAAAGAATCAATTTTTGACATAAGTCATAGCTATGTCACAAGTTGTATAGCTATAATCATCCTGTAACCTAAAGACTATCTATTAGAGATAGCTAAATCAGGAGGTATCTATATGTCGCTTTCAAGAAGAGACTTTCTTAAGACAACAGCAGCAGCAAGTGCAGCAGCAGCAGTGGGAATAACAGTTCCACAAGAAGCTAAGGCAGCAGCAGCTCAAGCTGAGTCAGGATGGAGATGGGACAAGGCCGCTTGTCGTTTTTGTGGTACTGGTTGTGGTATCATGCTTGCTACTAAAGGCGGAAAAATTGTCGCAGTAAAAGGTGATCCGGCAGCTCCGGTCAATCGTGGATTAAATTGTATTAAAGGTTATTTTAATGCAAAAATCATGTATGGTGCAGATCGTTTAAAACAGCCACTTCTTCGTATAGGAGATGATGGTAAGTTTGATAAAAACGGTAAGTTCCAACCTATTAGCTGGAAAAGAGCTTTTGATGAGATGGAAGTCAATATCAAAAAAGCCCTTAAAGCTAGTGGGCCAGAAGGTGTGGGTGTATTTGCTTCAGGACAGTATACTGTCATGGAAGGTTACGCTGCACAGAAGATGATGAAAGGTGGATTCCGTTCAAACGCAATCGATCCAAATGCTCGTCACTGTATGGCTAGTGCCGTTGTTGGTTTTTACCAAACATTCGGTATTGATGAGCCAAGTGGTTGTTATGATGATATTGAACTTACAGATACTATCATTACATGGGGCGCAAATATGGCTGAAATGCATCCAATTCTTTGGTCACGTGTTTCAGACAGAAAACTATCAAACCCAGATAAAGTAAAAGTAATTAATATCTCTACTTATAGACACAGATGTTCAGATCTTGCAGATATGGAGATAATTTTCTCTCCTAGTACAGACCTTGCTCTTTGGAATTATGTTGCAAGAGAGATTGTTTATAATTACCCAGAGTCAATTGACTGGGACTTTGTAAAAGAGCATATTGTTTTTGCATCACAACCAGTAAATATTGGTTATGGTCTGAGACGAGCTGGAGAAAAATCACTTTTACCAGTTCGTAAAGATGGTAGTGCTGGTAAGTACTCAGCCTTAGAAATGGAAACAATTAATCATGAGATGAGTAAAGTTGTATCTGAGAAAGAGGGTCCTGCATTAGAGCCATTTGGTTATAAAGCTGGAGATACTATGAAGATGAAACCAGCTGGTTTAAAACACTGGGAAATTTCATTTGAAGAGTATAAGAAATTCTTAGCACCTTATACATTAGATTATACTGCTAAGATAGTAAAAGGTGACCCTGAAGAGTCAATCGATAGTTTTAAAAAGAAACTTAAAGAATTGGCTAAATTATATGTAGAAAAAAATAGAAAAGTAGTATCTTTTTGGACTATGGGCATGAATCAACATACACGTGGAACTTGGGTAAACACTTTAGCATATAACGTTCACTTCTTGCTTGGCAAACAAGCTAAGCCAGGTTCTGGTGCATTTAGTTTAACAGGACAGCCAAGTGCATGTGGAACTGCAAGAGAAGTTGGAACATTCTGTCACAGATTACCAGCAGATATGATGGTAAAAAGCGGTAAACATAGAAAAATAGTTGAGACAAGTTGGAAAGTACCAGCTGGAACACTAAATCCAGTAGGTAACCAACACATTATGAAAATTCACAGAGATATCGAAGATGGTGTAGTTAAATTTGCTTGGGTGAATGTATGTAATCCATATCATGATACTGCAAGTGCAAATCACTGGATAAAAGCAGCTAGAACTATGGATAACTTTATAGTTTGTAGTGATGGTTATCCTGGAATTTCTGCAAAAGTAGCTGACCTTATTCTTCCTTCAGCAATGATTTATGAGAAGTGGGGAGCTTATGGTAATGCAGAGCGTCGTACACAGCACTGGAGACAACAAGTTCTTCCAGTAGGCGATGCGATGAGTGATACTTGGCAGTGGGTGGAGCTTTCAAAAAGATTTACTGTTAAAGATGTTTGGGGCGAGCAACCACTTCGTGGAAACAAAAAACTTCCAGATGTTATAGCAAAAGCAAAAGCAATGGGATATAACGAAGATACAACTATGTATGAAATCCTTTTTGCAAATGAGAGAGCTAAATCTTATAAAATAGATATGGATGACCCAATACAAGCAGGATATGATAACTCTGAGTGTAATGGTGATAGTAGAAATGTTATAGGCTCAGATGGTAAAGTGTTTGAAGGATATAAATTCTTTATTCATAAGTATTTATTTGAAGAGTATGCAAACTTTGGTCGTGGTCATGCTCATGATTTGGCAGATTTTGATACTTATCATAGAGTAAGAGGTTTGAAGTGGCCAGTTGTAGATGGTAAAGAGACTCAATGGAGATTTAATACTAAGTACGATCCGTATGCTAAGAAAGCTAGTCCAAATAGTGATTTTGCATTTTATGGACCACTTGCAAAAGCATTGTATCAAGGTGATTTAAATGGAATCAAAGATAAAACAAAGAAAAGCTTGAAAAATAAAGCAAAAATCTTTGCAAGACCATATATGGATCCTCCAGAGATGCCTGATAACAAGTATGATACTTGGATGTGTACAGGACGTGTTCTTGAACACTGGCATAGTGGAACTATGACAATGAGAGTACCTGAGCTGTATCGTGCAGTTCCTGAAGCTCTATGTTATATGAATCCAGGTGATGCAAAAGCTAAGGGATTCAAGCAAGGTGGACTTATTTGGGTTGAATCACGTCGCGGTAAAGTAAGAGCAAGAGTTGAGACTAGAGGAAGAAACAGAGTTCCAAAAGGACTTATTTTTGTTCCTTGGTTTGATGAGAAAGTGTTTATAAACAAAGTTTGTCTAGATGCTACTTGTCCGATGTCAAAGCAAACAGACTATAAAAAATGTGCTGTTAAGCTTTACAAAGCGTAATAGAGGAAAGGGATTGTTTTGAGCAATCTTAATTCAAAAAAACCAGTCATAACGAAAAGAAGAAGATTTCTTTCGACTATGGCTCAAAGTGTTGGTTTGTCGGCATTAGGTGGAATGGTTTGGACCGGTTACATAGAGGAAGCAAAGTCAGCACCGCTGATTTTGCGCCCTCCTGGTGCAAAACCTGAAATCGATTTTTTGCGTATGTGTATTAAGTGTGGACAGTGTGCTGAAGCATGTCCGTTTGACACTTTACTCATGGCGAAACCTGGAGACAATAAACCTATGGGTACACCGTACTTCATACCAAGAGATGTGCCATGTTATATGTGTACAGATATTCCTTGTGTTCCAGTATGTCCTACGGGAGCTTTAGATGAAGAGAGTGTATCTAGTGTTGTAGAGGGTGAAAAAGTTTTAGACATAAACAGGTCTGAAATGGGACTTGCAGTCGTTGACGAAGAGTCTTGTATCGCTTTTTGGGGAATTCAGTGTGATGCTTGTTATAGAGCTTGTCCTTTAATGGATGAGGCTATTGTTCTTGAGTATAAGAGAAACGAGAGAACAGGAAAACATGCACTGTTGATACCAAAAGTGATGAGTAAAGCCTGTACAGGATGTGGTTTATGTGAACGTGCTTGTGTAACTGAAAAAGCAGCTATTTTTGTACTACCTAATGATATTGCCCAAGGCAAAATCGGAGGTCATTACATAAAAGGTTGGGATGCAAACGATGAGAAACGTTTAAATGATGTTTCTACAGATGTTACGACTCGAACAAAAAGAAGTGAACTTGCTCCGCAAGATTACTTAAACTCTAATGAGGTATTGTTCGATGACTAATTTTCTTAAAAAATATCGTTTCTTGATGTTACGAAGAGTTAGCCAGATTGGTATTTTGGTTCTTTATTTTAGTGCTAATGCATATGGGTTTAAAGTTCTTACAGGAACTTTGAGTTCATCTTTGCTTTTTGGTGTTATTCCTCTCTCAGATCCATTTGCAGTAATGCAAATGTTAGCAGCAGGGGCAATACTAGGAGCAGATGTGTTGGTAGGTGCTTTGATAATATTACTATTTTATGGCAGTATTGGTGGGCGTGCGTTTTGTTCTTGGGTTTGTCCGATAAACATGATAACTGATTTGGCAAATTGGTTAAGAAGAGTTCTTCTTCTTGATAAGACGGAGAAAAAAGTTTGGCTTGGTAGAAGTGTTAGGTATAAAGTTATTGTACTTGCACTAATTCTGTCAGCTTTTACGAGCGTAGCTGCTTTTGAAATTGTTTCTCCAATTTCAATGCTACATCGTGGCGTTGTATTTGGAATGGGCATGGGATTTGCGGCGGTGTTGTCAATCTTTTTGTTTGACCTTTTTGCGGTTAAAAATGGTTGGTGTGGGCATATATGTCCATTAGGGGGATTTTACTCAGTTGCTTCAAAGTTGAGTATTATTAGAGTAAAACATGATCAACCAAACTGTACACTTTGTATGAAATGCAAGGATGTATGTCCTGAGAAGCAGATTCTCTCTCTTATAGGTAAAGAGAGTGGAGATGTAAGTTCAGGAGAATGTACCAATTGTGGTAGATGTATCGAAGTCTGTGACGATGATGCTCTGTCATTCGGTATTAGAAATTATATCAATAAAAACGGATAGGAGACATATGATGTTTAGTAAAAAGACACTTATAGCTGCTGCGACGCTAACAGCTCTTATAGCAACTGGGTGTGCTATGAGTAGTAGTGTTAGTGAAGAGTCGTTGGGGCTTAGAAAGACTGATCTATATACAGAAAATACGACTGTACCAGATGCAACTTCTTATAGTAAAACTGCTGCTGGAGAGTCGAAAGTATATGAGCGTGCATTTGAGAATGCACCACCTATGATACCTCATGATGTTGAAGGTTTGTTGCCAATTACAACAAACAATAACTCGTGTTTAGGTTGTCATGATCCAGCTGTTGCAGCGTCAGTAAATGCAACATCAGTTCCAAAGTCACATACGTTTGATATGAGAAATGAGACTGCACTTGCAACGGTATCTAATGCTAGATACAATTGTACACAGTGTCATGCTCCTCAATCAGATAATGCACCTTTGGTGGAGAACACATTTACGCCAGATTTTAGAGCAAAAGATGGAATGAAGCGTTCAAACTTACTTGATAACCTAAATGAGGGTGTTCAGTAAGAATGGCTGATACAAGCAGAAGGGAAGCATTTGCTTCCCTTGCTTCTCGTTTTAAAAAAACTAAAGATGAGAAACCTTTACATGTAAGACCACCTTATAACGAAGATGAGTCTTTGTTTAAGCTCTGCTTGGAATGTAAAGAGAAGCCTTGTGCTAGTGTTTGTGAAGAGGATATTATAAAATTAGATGGAGATAAAATTCCATTTTTGAGTTTTGAAAAGAGTGGATGTACTTTTTGTGAAGAGTGTGTAAAAGTTTGCCCGAGTGAAGTACTCGTTTTAAATCAAGAGCATTGGATAAAAGCAAAATTTAGTATTGATATAAATAGTTGCCTAGCTTGGAATAGTGTGATGTGTAGTAGTTGTAAAGATTCTTGTGACGAGAATGCTATAAACTTTTTTGGAGTCTTTAGACCTACTATAGATATGCTTAGATGTACAGGATGTGGATTTTGTTATGGTGTGTGTCCCCCTTACGCAGTAAAGTATGAAGCTATTAAGGAGAAGTTATGAAGTGGATGGTCACTATTTTTCTTTTGATGATGAGTATACAAGCCGACACTATTAAGCCATACGATTCTATTGAAGCTGGTGGTAATGTTATTGATATAGTTGTTGTAGATAGTATGCTTACTGTGAGTACAGATATAGGAACTGTTGAATCTTATAGTATGAGTACAAAAGAGCAGTTAGTAAAAATAGAATTTCCTATGATAACAGATTTTATGGGTGATGCAATTTTTCCTAAAATTTTCTCTACGGATTATCTTAAAGTTTCAAAACAATATTTAGCAGTCGTGCAGGCAAATAGTGGATATAGAGAGCTATTTGTGATAAAAGATGGGATTAAGAGCAAATTAATTAGCGCAAAAGATAAGCATTTTATATCAAAAGCAAAGTTTGTGGATGAAAATCGTATTATGATAGCTTTACTAAGTAACGAGTATATACTTTATGATATAAAAGAGGCAAAAGAGATTTATCGAGTTCATATAAGTTACTCTCATTTTTCTGATTTTATGTTAAGTAAAGACAGAAGTATACTTGTAGGTAGCTCAGAGTCTGGAGAGATAACAGTTTTAAACGTAGAAAATGCAAAAATAATCAAAACTTTAAAAGGTGCAAATGTTGATAATGTCTATAAAGTAGACATAAAAAATGGTAAAGTTTTAGCAGCAGGTCAAGATAGACGAGGGATTATTTATGATATGAATACAGGCTCTTTTGTGAGATTTGATGGACACTTCTTGATATATGCAGGTGCACTTAGTTCAGATGGTACAAAGGCAGCATTTGCTTTTACAGAAGATAATGATATAGTAATTTTTGATGTTAATTCAGAAAAAAAATTGTATACTTTAAAAGGTCAAAAAAGTACGCTTAATAGTATAGTTTTTGTAGATGATAAAACTATAGTAAGTGGAAGTGATGACAAATTTATAATGATATGGAGAATTAATTAAATGAATGTTTCAAGTATAGTAGTTCAGGCAAGAAATGAGTATATTGATGGGTTGGTTGAAGAGGTTAAAAATTGTGATTTTTGTGATTATCATTTTCATGATACTTCAATAGGTAAGATTATAGTAACTGTTGAGGGTGAAGGCATTGAGCAAGAGATGGAAAATGTAAGAAAGATTGAAGCTCTTAAACATGTTATATCAGCAGAGATGATGATGGCTTATAGCGAAGATGAACTTGATCGAGAGAGAGATAAATTAGGTAAAAGTGATATTGTTCCTGATGTACTTAAAAATGACGCTATTAGAGCTGAAGATATAACATATCATGGTGATTTAAAGAAAAAACTTTAGGAAGTTGAAATGATAACATCATACAGATATTTTGTAGAGACGACTGTTCCAGAAGATGAATTAATCATCTCAAGAACAGATTTAAATGGGTATATAACTTACGCAAATGATGTTTTTGCAGAGATATCAGGTTATACTCCAGAAGAGTTAGTTGGTAAACCACATTGTGTAGTTAGACACCCAGATATGCCACGTTCTGTTTTTAAAGAGTTATGGGAAGTTATAAAATCAGGGTCAATCTGGCGAGGATATGTAAAAAATCTTAGAAAAGATGGTGGCTACTATTGGGTATATGCTGAAGTATCGGGAGTTTATAAAGAGGATAAACTAATAGAGTTTAAATCTCTTAGAGCACCTGTTGAAGAAGATAAAAAAATAGAATTTCAAGACATATATGATAATAAACGTAAAGAGGAAGAGGGTAGTTGTCGAGTAGTAGCAAGTATTTCTATTGAGAATTATGAGAAACTGCAAAAACTCTCTTTAGATAGAGAAATATCAGAAGATAAAATTTTAGATTATATTCTTTCTGATTCTTTACTATAGTTTTATAAGATGTCATCTTTTAAAGTGACTAAATGTGACATCTTAACAGAGTTTTGCAAGAAAACTTATGTTTATAGTAGCATCAAAATTTAGAAGTTTTTTATGAAAGCATCCATACTCTTAGCATCTTTCCTTTAATTTTTGATTTTTTAAGTTTTTCAAATGTCTCTTGTGCAAATTCACTATTTATAGAAACATATGAGTCCTTTCTATTTATTGTGATTTTCCCTATCTCTTTTCCATCAAGTCCAAGCTCTTTTGTTAAAGCTCCTAGTATATCCCCAGCTCTAATTTTATCACGTTTACCACCATCAAAACAAAGTGTTGTCATTTTTGCTTTGTAGGAGCGAGGTGAGTCTACATGTAAAGAGTCTATGTTTTCAAGTTCAGCATCAATATATTCAGAATAACCTCTTACAAAAGAGATAGCCAAGCCTTCTTTATCCATACGTCCTGTTCGTCCAATTCTGTGCGTATAAACCTCTTCACCTCTTGGTAAATCATAGTTTATGACTAAATCAACACTTGGTATGTCTAATCCACGAGCTGCAACGTCAGTCGCTATAAGAAAGGTGCAACTTTTATGAGTAAATTCTAAAAGAGTTTCATCACGATCAAGCTGTTCTAAATCACTATGAATACTAAGTGCATCGTAATTCTTATGTTGCAATCTTTCTTCAAGTTCTTTACATTTTACTTTTGTGTTACAAAAGATGATACAAGTTTCAGGTCTAAAGTGCTGAATTACTTTTTCTATTCCCTCATCAGAAAACTTAAAAAATCTCTCTTGTATGCTTGATTTTTCAGCTTCGATTTCTACTTCAACTCTATTCGTCTGTATAGTTTTGCTAAATTCAAGGATTTTATCATCGAAAGTTGCAGAGAAGAGTAGAGTTTGTCTTTTTTTAGGAGTAAAGTTTATAATTTTTTCAATATCTTCAAAAAACCCCATATCTAGCATTCTATCTGCTTCATCTAAAACTAGTGTTTTGATAAAGCCTAGATTTAATGATTCTTTTTCTAAAAGTGCCAAAATACGTCCTGGAGTTCCAACAACTATGTGAACTCCATGTCTCATTGATTGAATTTGTCCTCGCATAGGTGTTCCGCCACAGAGCGTTAAAATTTTTGTATTCTCTACAGATGCCGCTAATCTTCGTAACTCTTTCGCTACTTGGTCAGCTAATTCTCTTGTTGGAGCTAAGACGATTGCACTTGTTTCGTATCTTTTTTTAACATTAAGTTCTAGTATAAGGGGAAGTCCAAAAGCAGCAGTTTTACCACTTCCTGTTTTAGCACGTGCAAGAACATCTTGTTTGTTAAGGATTAATGGTAAGGCTTTTTCTTGTATAGGGGTTGGGTTTTTGTAACCTAAATTTTTTAGGTTTTTTAATATTTTTTCATTATTGATTAGTTTATCAAAAGTCAAAGTAAAGTTCCTTTTGGGTAATATAACAGATTATATCATAATTGAAAGAGTTATATGAATAGTTTTAAAAGTAGTTGTGCCTCACGTCTTTTTGGAAAGTTTGCGTCAAAAGAATTTTGTTCAGTGTTACAAAATATGATCAATAAAATATACGTTAAGTTAATGAAAGTAGATTTGAGAGAGCATGCAGATACGGATAGATATAGTAGTTTAAATGAACTTTTTACGAGAGCTTTAAGAGTTCCAAGAGAGTTTGAACCTAATGAAGATGAATTCATATCACCTTGTGATGCGTTTATAAGTGAGTGTGGAGAAATCACAGATCAGAAGGCCTTACAGATTAAAGGATATTCCTATAGTGTAAGAAATCTTTTAGGTTATTACATACTTAAACAAGAAAAAGATAGATTAATAGCTGGAAATTATTTAAATTTTTATCTCTCTCCAAAAGATTATCATCGTTACCATGCGCCTTGTGATATGAGAATCAAAAAAGCAGTGCATATTCCTGGAAAATTATATCCTGTGAATTTTACCTGGTTGAAAAAAATTCCTGAACTTTTTATTGAAAATGAGAGAGTAATTTTAGAGTGTTATACAAATGATGAAAAACTTTTTTATATGGTTTTTGTAGGAGCTCTTAATGTAGGTAAAATGGAGTTTATTTTTGATCATAATATCAAAACCAATGCAAAATCAGGAAAAGAAGAATTCTATATGTATGATAATCTTTATCTTCAAAAAGGTGACGAATTAGGAAGATTTGAAATGGGCTCAACTATAGTTATGTTTTTTGAAAAAAACATGGTAGAGTTGCTATGTAGTAAAAATAAAACAATAAGATTCACAGAGTTAATTGCAAAAAAAGGATAATTTTGTTTTGAAAGAAATGTTAAAAGAAATTTTTTCATTAGACTACACTAAATTACAAATACATGCATTAGTAAATAATGTTGTATTTGTAGCAATAACAGTGAATGTCTTGTCACCAGCAATAATATTATCTGTCTTATGGAATCATTCCAATAGCCAAAAACTTATAATTTGGTATATAATTAGTTTTGTATTAGGCGGTATTAGAGTTTTTGTTGGTGGAAGATTAAAAAAGTATATTGAAAAAAACAGTGCACAAAAAATTCGTTTTTATTTTATCTCATATTTATTTATTATAGCTACAAATGCTTTACTGTGGGGTATTTTAATTTGCTTTGGTATACATTATGCAGACAGTACTTATATGTTTTTTTTAATGACAGTTCTCTTTGCTTTGATAGCTGGTTCTACCATAACACTAGGTTCTGTTTTTTTGGCTCCTTTGATATATATAATATTTATTGTTTTGCCTATGTTTTTCGTATTGGAATTATATGATTTTGACTTGTTGCACATGATGGAAATAATGTTAATTATATCTTTTATTGTGCTTATGTTAAAAACGTCTTATAGAAACAAAAAAATGCTACAAGAAAATCAAATTCATGTTGATCTGTTAGCGCAGTACCAAAATATAACCAATAATAGTGGGATAGTATCTAAAACAGATTTTAAAGGTGTAATTATATTCATAAATGAAAATTTTTGCAAAATTTACGGATATACAAAAGAAGAATTAATAGGACAAACCCATAGCATAGTAAGACATCCAGATACTCCACAATTAATTTTTGAAAAAATGTGGAATACAATTAAAAATGATAAAAAAACATGGAATGGAATAATTAAAAATAGAGCAAAAAATGGAGAGTCTTATTATGTTAGTGCAACAGTAAGTCCAATATTTGATATAAAAGGCAATATAAAAGAGTATATGGCGCTCAGCCATGATATAACTAGTATAATGAGTGATAAAAAACAGTTGTATGATTATTTATCCATAAATAAACTTTCTATTTTGATCATGGTACAAATAGAAGATTATATAACTTTAGAAAATTTTTATGATAAATCTACTTTAGAAAAAATGGAATTTAGTTTTGGTGAATCTATATTGTCGCTTTTTCCAAATGAGTGTAATTTTGATAAAGTTTATTATCTTGAAAATGGACTATATGCTTGTGTTAAATCAAGAAGAGATTGTCAACAATCTAAAGAGTATTTAGAAAAAATAATAAAAAACTTTATGTTAAATGTAGAAAAGCATAAAATAAAACTTGATACAATCGAGTATGATATTTCTGTAGTTTGTAGTTTTTCATATGGTGCTTTAAGTCTATATGAAGATGTAAAACTTGGTATAGAAAAAGCAATTGAAAACAAAAAACGAATTGTATATGCAGATGGGCTTTATGGGTATGAGTATGAAGGTGCTCTTAAGAATGTAGAAACTTTAAAAACTTTAAAAGTTGCATTAGATGATAAAAAAGTATTATCATATTTTCAACCAATTATTGATAATAAAACATTAAAAGTATCTAAATATGAATCATTAGTGAGGCTATTAGATAAAAATAATAAGATTTTATCACCATATGAGTTTTTAGATGTTGCAAAAAAAGGTAGATATTATCTTCAGATTACAAAAATTGTACTTGAAAATTCTTTTGCTATTTTAAATAATATAAAAGAAGGAGTAACAATAAACATATCTGTTTTGGATATAGAATCATATGAAATACAAATTATTATAAAAAATCTTTTAAAAGAATATAAAGATTCTGCAAAAAGAGTGACATTTGAGTTGGTAGAGAGCGAAGATATTAAAAATTTTGATCTTATCATAAAATTTATTACAGAGGTAAAGAAACTTGGTGTACAGATAGCTATAGATGATTTCGGAACAGGTTATTCAAATTTTGAGAGACTTCTGCAGTATCAACCAGATATATTGAAAATAGATGGTAGTTTGATTAAAAATATAAAAAGCAATGAACTAAGTAAAAATATAGTTGAGACTATAGTTCTCTTTGCAAAAAAACAGAATATTAAAACTGTAGCAGAGTTCGTTGAGAGTGAAGAGATTTATAAGATAGTAAAAGATATGGGTATAGATTATTCTCAAGGGTACGCTTTTGGTAAACCTCAAGAGCTAGATTAGTCACAGCAATTAGTTTTTCCTTTTTTAGGTATTATATATTTCCAAAATAATAGATACATAAAAGCCGTGGATATGGCTTCTAAAGGTGTTGCATTTTCTTCCAGATTTATAGTCTCTTTGACACTATCAAGTAGGCTGACTAAAGTTGTATCCATAAAATATGCAAATATTATAGTACCTATTATAACAGAGCTTAGATATATAAGCAAAGATTTGGTTCCTAGTATCTTCTTTACTACAGAAATAGTAATGAGACTCGTTGCAGGACCTGCTGTTAAAAATACAAAAGCAGTTCCAGGTGAAAAACCTGTGAGAATCAAAGTGATTCCTACGGGAATAGAAGTTATAGCACAAACATAAAGTGGTATAGAAATTAGAAGAACAAAAATATAGCTCAGTAATAGATTATCAGAAAGAATAGATGTCATATTTGCTGGAATAAGAGTTGAAAGTAGTGATCCTAAGGTGATACCAATAAAAAGTGATTTTGCAATATCAGAAAATAGTTGATTAAAAGCATAGTTATATACTCTCACTATAAAAGGCAATTTTTTCTCTACATGTAGAGTTATAATTGACTTTTTTTGTTTAGGTTTGTCTGTTGTCCACATTGGATCAAATTGTTGTTTTTTTTCATCCTCTTTAATGAAAATCATAGATAAAAAACCTGCCATGATTGATATAAAAACAGAAGTTATGACTCTGTAAATAGTAAAGAACCAACCAAATGCTCCATAAGTTGCCATGATTGAGTCTACTCCGGTTATAGGAGTTGAGATTAGAAAAGTTTGTAATGCACTTTTGCTAGCACCACTTTTTCTTAAAGATGTTGCAAAAGGTATCACACTACAAGAACAAAGAGGAAGAGGAATACCCAAGAAGGCCGCTTTAAAGATTGAACTAGCAGAGTTACTGCCTATGTGCTTTTGTATAAACTTATCAGGAATTATCTGTTTAATTACTCCTGCTATAAGAAGTCCAAATATAATATAGAATGAAATAAGGCTTGAAAAATGCCAAAAGTTACTTAGAAATTCTAAAAAAAACTCCATTTATTTCCTTTAAAATGATAATCAATATTGATTATACCTATTTTAATTTAATATTGGTTTAAAAAAACTTTAATATATAAAATAGAAGTATAAAAAGAGAAAAGATAATAATTGAATATTTCTATGATATGTATACTTAAAGTATTTCACTAAATTTATGTTTTGCATACCAGACTATAAATAGAGCTGATAGCCAGATGAAAGCTACAAGTCCCCACCAATAAAACTCAAGAGGTAGTTTATAATAAGCAAATAGACTAAATACTGAAACTGGTACTAAAAGTTGTCTAAAAAGACTTAGATATACTAGAAGTGCCGGTTTTTTTATGCCCTGAAGAAAAGAGATATTTATAAACACCAACATGTAAGCGTATAAAGAAGTGGCTGCTGCATAAAGATAGTCCAAACCAGCTTTGATAACTAATGAATCATTGGTAAATAGACTCATTAAAAATTCACCAAAAACAAATAGAGACAACATGCCGATTACCCACAGTATAAAACCAACTTTTTGGGCATAAATAACACACTCTTTAACTCTTTTATATAAGCCTGCACCATTATTTTGGGATACTATAGCTAATACTGCGACATTAATACCTATAGATGGAAGTAAAAATATCTGTTCAATTCTAATAGCGATTCCATAAGCAGCAACAACATGTTGCCCAAAAGCTGAAATATAGTAGGTAATAATAAACATTCCAAGTGCCATGAGTAGCATGTTTATTGTTGGAGGTGTGCCTTGTTTGAAAAAAGAGAATATGATTTTTATATCAAATCTAAATATTGGTAAGTCTATAAGTAGATATGTCCCTTTTAATACACTAAAGAGATAGACAAAGCCTAAAAATTCAATAATGATTGTAGCATATGCAATACCTCTAACTCCCATAGGTTCTAATCCTAGACCACCTTTTATAAACCAAAAGTCTAAGATGATGTTTAAAAAAAAGCCAATAACTAAGAAGTTTCTAAATGCTTTTGTATTGCCTAGAGAGTTTAAAATTGCATTTGTAAAGAAAACACCAACATAAAATATTGCTCCAAAAAGAACAATATTTATATATGATAGCGCCTCTTTTAAATACTCTCCCTCAGCCCCTAAAATTTGCATTAAAAACGGAGCACTAAAAAGTCCTATTAGTGTAATAACAAGAGCTATACAGAGTGCAAAAAATAGTATGTGAAGAATTATTTGTTTAGCTTCATCTATCTTTTTTGCACCAATAGCATTACCCAAAAGAGCAGTAACGGCTTGACTCATACCACCAGCAATTGCAATTATGATAAAAAAGATAGAGAATGTAAGCGAAAGAGAAGCTAAAGCTTGGGTTGATATTTCTCCTGCAAAAAAAGTATCAGTTACATTAAACATAGTATGAAAGAAGTACCCTATACTTGAAGGTATAGCGATACTTCTTAGATGTTTTTTTATACTTCCTTGTGTAAGGTTGCTAGACATTAAATCTAAAGTGCATTACATCGCCATCATTGACAACATAATCTTTTCCTTCAAGACGCATTTTGCCTGCATCTTTAGCACCATTTTCGCCTTTACATGTAATGAAGTCTTCATAAGCAATAACCTCAGCACGAATGAAGCCTTTTTCAAAATCATTGTGAATTACTGAAGCAGATTTTGGAGCTTTCCAACCTTTATGGATTGTCCATGCTCTTACTTCCATGACACCTGCCGTAAAGTAGCTGATAAGATTTAGCTTTTTAAAAGCAGTATGAATGATTTTATTTAATCCAGATTCTTCTATGCCCAAATCAGCTAAAAATTCGTTTGCTTCTTCCTCTTCAAGTCCACAAAGTTCTTCTTCTATTTTTGCACAAAGCACAATGACCTCTGCTCCAACTTCTTTAGCATGAGTTTTAAGTTTTGTAACAAAATCGTTATCTTCTAAAAGTGAATCTTCATCTACGTTTGCACCATAGATTATCTCTTTATTAGATAAAAACCTTAACTCTTTGTCTAGCTCATCAAACATAGGGTCATCTTTTTTGGCAAATGTACTAACTGGCTTTATGTCATCAAGATGAGCTTTAAGTTCAAGTGCAAACTCATGTGCTGCTCGTACAGTTTTATCTGCTTTTCCAGTACGATGAAGTTTATCTACTTTTTTATCAAGCTGTTGAATGTCAGCAAAGATAAGCTCACTCTCAATAATCTCAATATCTCTTAAAGGGTCAATTTTACCCTCAACATGAGTGATGTTATCATCTTCAAAACATCTAACCATATGCAAGATAACTTCTACTTCACGTATGTTTGATAAAAATTTATTTCCAAGACCCTCACCAGTTGAAGCTCCTTTTACAAGCCCTGCAATATCTACAAAATCAACCGTAGAGTATTGAATACGTTCAGGATTTACTATTTTTGCTAGCTCTACCAATCTCTCATCAGGAACAGGAACTACTGCCTTGTTTGGCTCGATGGTACAAAAAGGGTAGTTTGCACTCTCTGCATTTTGTGCTTTTGTTAGAGCATTAAACGTTGTTGATTTTCCTATATTTGGAAGTCCAACTATTCCTACACCTAAACCCATTATACGTCCTCTTCTTTACTTTTATCTATCATCCAGTAGAGGTTCATTCTTATTCCCGCTCCACTAGCTCCACATTGGTTATAACCCCAAGCACTATCTACAAATGCTGGACCTGCAATATCGAGGTGCAACCACTTGTCTTTATATTCATCTGCTACAAAGTTATCTAAAAACATACCAGCAGTTATTGCTCCACCCCAACGGTTTTTACCGATATTGCTTAGGTCTGCAATAGGGCTTTTAAGTTGTTTTTTTAAGTATCTGTTAAAAGGTAGAGTTCCAGTAAGCTCTCCACTTCCACTAGCTGATTTCATCAAAGAGTGTTTCATTTTACTTGAGTGTCCCATAATTGCAGTTGTGTACTCTCCAAGAGCAACAACACAAGCACCAGTTAGAGTAGCCATATCTATTAAGTAGTCAGGCTTTTGTTCACAAGCATAACACAGACAATCTGCAAGAACTAGACGTCCCTCTGCATCGGTGTTTCCTATTTCTATAGTTTTTCCATTTTTTGCGACTAAAACATCATCTGGTTTATAAGCTTCAGGTCCTATTGAGTTTTCAGTTGCTCCAACTATGGCATGAACTTCATAAGGAAGACCAAGCTCTGCCGCTGCTTTTACAATACTAAGAACTGCTGCTCCTCCACCCATGTCTGATTTCATAGAAACCATAGATGATGCTGGTTTTAGACTAAGTCCACCACTATCGTAAGTCAAACCTTTTCCAACATATACAAACTTCTCTTTTGCATTTTTTGGTTTGTATATAACGTGTATTAGTCTTGGAGGTATATGGCTAGCTCTATTTACTGCTAAAAATGCTCCCATACCTTGCTCTTCTAAAAACTTCTCATCATATACGCTACATGTAACATTCTCTATTTGGTCTAGCTCTTGCGCAACTTCTGCAAGTTTTACTGAAGTCATTTCATAAGGAATTGTGTTTATCAAATCTTTTGCATAGTTAGTTGCATTTGCTATTGTTGTTCCCACTTCTACTGCTTTTTTTGCAGTACTCATTGAAACATCAGGTCTACTATAATCATCTAAACATATAGTAATAGTCTCTATTTTAAGTGGATTCTTTTTTGACATATACTTTTGGAAACTGTAACTTCCAAGTATAAAAGCTTCACTCATAGCTTTGATGTTAATTCCAGGACAATCATCTGAGTAAGTTCCTACTTTTAGTGTTTTTGCATTTGTGCCTTTTATAGCATTTAAGGCTTTAGAAGCTGCAAGTCTAAGCTCTTCAGCATCAAGTGAGTCAACACCAACATAAACTACTTTTTTATCAGTTAAAAAACATACTTCTTCACTCTCAGCTTTGAAGCCTAAAAATTCTAAAGCTTCTTTGTCTTCTACACTTTTGTGATTGTAATCTTTGTTTACTA
>Ga0256845_1001405_pt1 | contig 19477 bp, 19 predicted proteins | sample RiftiametaG_FD_189101 | JGI IMG/M metagenome (GOLD analysis project Ga0256845, IMG submission 189101) | Tube worm associated microbial communities from hydrothermal vent at the East Pacific Rise, Pacific Ocean - Riftia | ecosystem: Host-associated > Annelida > Integument > Unclassified ...
GTGTGACAACAATTACGATTGTGCGCGTAGCGCGATTGATTCGACTTGAACAATGTCGAAAAAGTAAGAACTGAACTGCAATTATTATGTAAAGCCGGCCAGCTTTGTGTTTTTACGAGTGATGAAAAATAACTTTGACCTCCTGATAGAGTACGAGTGTGGCCAATTGAAGTGCACAAGGCATGGGAACCTGAATTCGAATCTGGAGCGATTTTTTTTGACATTGTGCAAAGAGTGCATTAGTTGCTGAAGTTTGAGTGTCAATATGACTACGTGACCACTACAATAGCTTTTAAAAAAGTGCCAAAAAATAACACCAAACGTGCCTAATGGCAAGTACATTTTATTTTACGACGGTTATATGGTTATTTTTGAGCAAGCGTGGGGCAAGGGCCGCACAACCTGCACATATAAGTGGCACGTCACCTGTTTGCATAAAACGACTAACATATAAAGAGAGCCAATATTGGCGAAACAATATTGAGGGCCTCATAAACAGGTGTGTTTGGTCGTTTGAAATACCAAGTCAAATAACTGCAGGTATCGAAAAGTTTGATATCTGAGGTGTCGATTTTTACAGTGGCACCAATCTTTAAAATCATAAAATTGGATTTCGATAATAGAAGGGATGGCTATTTCTTTAGGCCAAAAATACCGCCTATGGTTTGAGTCGCAAGTGCTGGCCGTGTTTTTGCTCGTGATCGGCTTGTTTTTTTAGGCAGATCTCTTTTGGTTTGGCGCCGAGGCTGGTCGGTTTTTATGCAGTGGTGTGGAACCGGTTTGCCGGTAGTTGCTTCCGTGTAAAAATGATAAAATAGAGCTGTTTGGGGGAAGTAGCTTTTTTTTCTCAGCCATTTAGGCCAGTTGTTGTTTGTCTCGTTGTGGATAAGCAGGGAAAGGTTGGTGAGGAGGGAGACAATTTCTTGGCGTAGGGATCTCCTGAGATTAAGGCTGATACCAATTGTCTGGTCGAGTTCTAGCCTGATTTGTTTGGATATCTGAAAAAGCTGGCCACCTTTTCTGGGTACGCTGAAAAGGTGAAAACGTGATTCAGCCCAGGGAGTGAGAAAAAGGGCAAAGAGGAAAAAGTCTGGCTGTCTGTGGATACTTAACTCCTGAGAAGTAGAATTCAGGCGATCAATGGTGGTGAAAATCTGCTTGAGTTGCGATTTAATATTGATGTTTGCTTGATGGCATTTGGAAAAAGTCTCTTTATAGAGAGGAAATAGCACGGTGAAGATGCCAGATCTAAAGGCCTGGCCAAACCAGGGAGCAGAGGAGCCGCTGTAAAGATCTTTGAGGATTTCATCACGCAGGCGTGACGGGGGGCATTGCGTAAGTTTGTCGCAGTTGCTGGTTATTGCTTGCCATGTATTTTCTTCAATGGTGAAATTGTTCCGAGCACCGTGCCGTATTGCCCGCAACATTCTTACGGGATCTCTCCGTATTCTTCGAATCGGGTCTCCAACAATCCTAATGATTGCATTGTCGAGATCGTCTATCCCGTTGACGTAATCAATAATGGTGTTGTCTGTGATTTCATAGAAAAGAGAGTTGATTGTAAGATCACGACGTCTGGCGTCTTCGCTCAATGTTCCAAAGGTATTGTTGGGTGCGAGAACCGCTTCTGGCCCATCAATGTCGTGCTCGCTGAGTGATCTTAAGGTACTGACCTCGATAGTTTTACCGCCCCTGAAAAAAACCTGAACAAGTCGGAAGCGACGGCCAATTGTGTTGCTGTTGGGAAAAAGTTTTCGTAGTTGGCCGGGGCGTGCATCAGTGCTTATGTCGAAATCTTTCGGTGTTTTTCCAAGATATAAATCACGCACACCTCCTCCAACCAGATAGCCTTTGAAGCCGGCCTTGTTGAGTTTTTTTAAGACAAACAATGCGTCCCTGTCGATTTTAGTCGGAGTGATTGCATGTTCCTTAAGAGGAATAGTGCGGGGTACGAGGGTGTGCACCCCTTCTTTTTTTGGGGAGGATGATTCCATCTTGGAATTCATGGTAAGGCTGAGTTGTTATCAGGTTGCAGGGAGAAAACCTTTATCTTCCTTGTACACTGACTCTGCCTGTTGCCGGAATTGTTTGAAGATTTCTGCCACCGAGAGTATTTTTTTCATCTTATAGCTGTTTTCTCCAGAGAAAAACAATCCCTTTTCGGTGTCGCCTTCGCGGGCAAGGGTGAGTCGTTCGTTAATGCAGTACAAATGGCTGCATTTTTTTATACAAACGTAAGCGCATTTTTTTGTGCTGACATCTTCTCCTGCATTCATTGCTTCAACGAACGCATTGTTAATTGCACGGCCCGGCATACCAACCGGGGAAGATGTAAGGACGATATCCTCTTTTCTGGCATCAAGGTATGTTTGTTTGAAAGAGTCTGATATGTCACATTCCTTACTGAGGACAAAACGTGAAGCGATCTGGACACCGTCTGCGCCGTATTTGTCCATCATCTCGGCCATTTCGTAGCCGGTTGTTATGCCACCAGCTGCAATAAGAGGTACCTTTTTGATAACTTCGCGTATTGGTGGAAATAATTCACGGAGTGGTTTGTCGGTACCGAGGTGGCCGCCGGCCTCCTTTGCTTCAACGATAACTGCAGCGGCACCAAGTTTTTCAGCGAGTCTGGCAAGGGCAGGAGAGCTGACTATCATTACGATAGGTGTATTGTGTTTTTTGCCGATTTTGAAAATGTCTCGGGAGAAACCCGCGCCAGTTATGATCATGTCGATACCGGCATCGATGGAGGCCATGACAAGCTGATGAAAGTCTTTCATGGCATACATGATATTAACGGCAACAACACCCCCTGAAGCTTTTTTTGCCTTTAGTATGTCGTCGTGAAGTTCTTCCGGGGGTAAGCCAGAGCCTCCGATTACACCGATGCCTCCGTTGCTGGCAACTGGAGCAGCAAGTGCGGAGGTGGAAACACGAATAGACATTCCACCCTGGATGAGTGGAAATGATGCTGCGAGGTTGGCAATGTTCAGTGATGGTAACTTCATAAAGCAAAACTCCTGTTAGGATGCAGATAGTAAGAAAAATAAGATAATGCACCGCCCATCATTTTTTGTCAAGAACAGTATGTCTGATTGTGGGTACATCGATGGGCAGTATGTGGAAATAACAATGTGTTTTTATAGTTCGTCTTGGGACGTTTGTATAATACTATTATGGATACTGCAAACTATACCGTTTCATTTTTTTTAGTAATCCCTGGCGGGTGATTTTGAGTATACGGGCTGCTTGAGATTTATTTCCTGAGGTGCGGGTAAGGGCACGGTTGATAAGCTGGCTTTCAAGTTTTCGTACCTGTTCTGCGAGAGTGTGGTCTGATAAGCTGTTGCTTGCAGCAGTATCCTGTTTTTTGTACCAGGAGAGAAGATCTCTTGAGCATGTTTCTATGGAAAGAGTTTTGCCTGAAGGGGTCAGTGCAACAAGCCGTTCCACTTCTTTGTTGAGCTGACGAATATTTCCGGGCCATGGATAGAGTTCGAAGAGATTGAGAATTTCCGGGGTAAAACCGCCCGTTGTCTTGTTGAACAGATTCTCTGTTTCTTCAAGAAAATGCAGGGCGAGCGGGAGGATGTCATCTGTTCTGTCCCGGAGTGGCGGTATGGTAATTTCAACGGAAAAGAGGCGAAAAAACAGGTCTTCACGGAAATTGCCTTTTGCAACTTCAGCCGATAAATCTTTATTGGTTGCACTGATAAGGCGGAGGTTGTATTTGATGATAGCATTGCTTCCTAGACGACTTCCTTCGCTTTCCTGAATAGCACGTAAAAATTTAGGTTGATTGGAGATGGGCATTTCTCCAATTTCATCGAGGAAAATTGTTCCTCCATTGGCCTCCTCAAATCGTCCAATTCGTGTAATTTCCGCACCTGTGAAAGCGCCTTTTTCGTGGCCGAAAAATTCACTTTCAATCAGGTTTTCTGGAATACAGGCGCAGTTAACCGGGATAAATGGCTTATGGTGGCGGTCACTGTTTTCGTGAATCATACGCGAGATAAGTTCTTTGCCTGTACCATTTTCGCCCTGGATTAATACGTTGACTGGGGTATTGCTGACTGTTCTGACAAGTTCCAGTACCTCACGCATGGCTTTGCTTTCGGAGATGAACAATCTTCCCTTAACATGGAATTGTTTCAGCCTGTCGACTTCCTGGTTCAGGTATCTAGCGATTCGAACAATTTCCTGATTGAGCGCTATGGACTCAATGGACATAGAAAGAAAATGTGCCATTTTGTCCAGTTGTCGTGTGTCCTGGGCTGTAAATGGCTGGCCATGATTTTTATTAAGCAGTTGTACTGCACCGGTAACGCCGTTTCCGCTTAAGCTTTTGATTGGAGAGCAGAGGCTGTTGTGGCAGGTGAAGCCGGTTTGTTCTGCCATGTCAAGATGAAAGCCAGGCTGGCTGGTGAGGTCGTTGAATCTGTTACTTTTCCCTGTTCGAATAACTCGACCGACAATTGAACCTTCGAGTGGTGGTTCAATTTGCATCTCGCCGAGACCAGTTCCGAAAATAGAGCAGATTTTTTCACTACCAATTTCCATTATATAGACAGTGCAACGCTCCACGTCCATAAACTTGGGAAGAATCTTGGTGTAATACGTAACGAAATTCCTGTAATCTTCAATGGCCCAGGACTGGGTGACTTGGATAAGTCGCTGTTTGAGAAGAGTGAGGTTGTTTTGGGAGTTTTGTGAAGAGATAGGCTGAATGGTACTCATATTGTAAACGTAATTTCCAGTTGTCGGCGGTTTCTGCCGAAAGGGCAGTGTTTCATGATTGTCACTACTTTTGTCTGATAGTTTGTGGATAATAGCTGGGTTGGGTGGTTTTGTCAAAAAAACTTGTAGATTCATTGGTTTTTGGAGATATTTGTCAATGCTCCGGCAAGGTGTTGTAGGGTATAATTGTAGTTTGCTTTGAAGTAGAGGTTGGTAAAAAGTGGTAACAAGGTTTACGTGTTGGCATGGTGTGCTAAGTTTTTTGTGTGCATGTCACCCTGAAATATATTAGGAATGGAGTCATTGTTCGCGTCATCTGGTTGATATTGCGAAATTTAAATGATTTTGTTTTTCTCGAGGATATTGAAGAGTTATTTTGGCATGATATGTGCTTAGTTGTGTACGTCGGTATTGTGAGCCGATGACAGTAAAGAAGAAAGATGGGGGGCTCATCTGACAATGTTCTGTTGATAGCAATGCACAGTACAATGAATTTTTTGGTTAATTGCTTAAATATAAGGGATGAATTTTATGAAGATGACAAAGCAGAATACTAAGAAATTGAATTCGAAAAAACGGCAGCAATTGAGATTTCGTGAGATTGGTAAAGGGTTTATTTCAAGGACACCAGGCCCAGATGTGATGCCGGGTATGCGTTTGACGACTACTTACGTGGATCAGTACGAACGAAGGTATATTCAAGTTGACGGCAGTTATGAGCTGATAACTGAGGAACATAGTTTTCTGGCAGCTGATTAGAGCCTTATTTCATAATTACTGCCAAAAGCAAGAAAACGAAGAAAAGTATTTAACCATAAAAATAAATAGATACTTCCAAGGCACTTGTGCCCCCTTGTGGGGTGTTGGTGCCTTGTTTTGTTGTGAGCTCTGATGGTGTTTCCGTCTTTCCTGCATCTGTCCCCGATAAACGGGACAGATGCTATGTAGTTTTCTCCCTATGCGATATGAGTTGTTAATAATCGCATGAAGCTGTTGTCTGCGTTTGTATAAAAAACAATTAATAGTTGGTCTGTACTTTTCTCCTAGGCTTTTTCGGTCAAACTTGACAATTTCATCAAATTGCGGTTAAATTCAGGGTTTTTGGCTTTCAATGGTTTATTGTTTTATTTCCCCTTTTATCCAGGAGAGAATTTTGAAAATCAAAGCCCTGAAAGGCTTTAAGGATATTGTGCCGGGCGATGTTGAGCTCTGGCAGCACCTCGAAAAAGTGGCAAGATCCTTGTTTGACAGGTTTAATTTTGCCGAGATTCGACTTCCCATTTTGGAAGAGACGGAACTTTTCGCACGATCTATTGGTGAAACCACCGATATCGTTGAAAAGGAGATGTATACCTTTGTCGAAAAGAAAGTGACAATGCGTCCCGAGGCTACGGCTTCATTGCTGAGGGCATATATTGAGCATGGGTTATATGTACAAAAACCGGTACAGAGACTTTTTACCATCGGTCCCATGTTTCGTCATGAACGGCCTCAAAAGGGTCGACTCAGGCAGTTTCATCAAATGGATGTTGAAGTTTTAGGTTCTGAAAGCCCTCGTGTGGATGCCGAACTTATGGCGATGGGGACGATGCTCTTTAAAGAACTTGATCTTATTGTCAGTCTGGAAATAAATTCTCTCGGTTGTCCCGATTGTCGTCCTGGCTATCGACAGGAGTTGATTCACTTTATAAATGATCGAATCGATTCGTTATGTACAGATTGTAAGCGAAGAAGTACGAGTAATCCTCTGAGGGTTCTTGACTGTAAAGTTCCCGGGTGCCGGGAACAGATGCTTGAAGCTCCTTCCATTCTTGAGCATCTCTGTTCCAGTTGTAATACACATTTTCATGAGGTTCAGGCAGGATTGCAACAACTCGGAATAGAATACCGATTAAATAAATTTATGGTTCGGGGGTTGGATTATTACTGTCGGACCACTTTTGAATTTATTACCGGTGATCTCGGAGCCCAGGCAGCGGTTGCCGCCGGCGGCAGATATGATGGTCTTGTTGAGACTTTGGGTGGGCCGAAAAATACTCCGGGAATAGGTTTTGCTATGGGAATGGAACGATTCATTCTCCTTATGCAGCAACAGAAAAAATCTGAAATAAAAAAACAGACTGTTGATCTTTTCATGGTTGGATTGGGTGAAAAGGGTACGGAAGCCGGATTTGTTTTGGCTCATGCTCTGCGGGGGATGCAGTTTACCGTTGCCATGGATCATGAAGGACGAAGCCTCAAAGGCCAGATGAAACAGGCCAACCGAGCCGGAGCACGCTATGTGTTTATTGTCGGTGATGATGAGTTGGCATCAGGCAAGGGTATCCTTCGTAACATGAATGAAGATGGACAGCAGGAAGTGGCTCTGGTCGCTGAGAATGTAGCAGAATTACTAAATATTACAACTTTAAGAGATTGATAACCTATGGAATCAATGGGGAAATTAAGCCGGACACATTCTTGTAATGATCTTGGTGCGACAAATGTTGGCGAGCAGGTAACGCTGATGGGATGGGTTCTGCGCAGGCGGGATCATGGTGGTGTTATCTTTATAGATCTGCGTGACAGATGGGGGCTTACCCAGGTGGTTTTTAATCCGGAGGTCAATCCAGAAGTGCATGCCAAGGCCCATCAGATTCGCAGTGAATGGGTCATTGCCGTCCGGGGTAAAGTCGAGGCCAGGCCCGGTGATATGGCCAATCCGAAGCTTGCTACAGGGGCAATTGAAATTCTGGTTGATGAGCTCAAGATTCTCAACAGTAGTGAAACACCGCCTTTTCCTCTTGATGAAGAAATGGAAGTATCTGATAACCTCAGATTACAGTACAGGTATCTTGATCTGCGTCGGCCGGAGATGAGCTTCAATTTGATTATGCGTCATAAGGCGGTGCAGGCTGTGCGCAACTATCTCAATGACAACGATTTTCTTGATATTGAAACTCCAATGCTTACCCGGTCAACACCGGAAGGTGCCCGTGACTATCTGGTACCTAGCCGGGTCAATACGGGGAAATTCTACGCGCTTCCCCAATCGCCGCAACTCTTTAAACAGTTGCTGATGATTGCCGGTATGGATCGGTATTATCAGATCGTCAAATGTTTCCGGGACGAGGATTTGCGTGCCGATCGGCAGCCTGAGTTTACCCAGATCGATATGGAGCTCAGTTTTGTTGACGAAGAAGAGGTGATGAAGGTCAATGAAGGGATGATTGTTGCCCTGTTTAAAGAGACACTTGGCCTTGATCTTGAGCCTCCTTTTGCCCGTTTGACATATGATGAGGCCATGGACAAGTTCGGCACAGACAGGCCGGATGTCCGTTTTGGCATGGAACTGATTAATTTGACGGATATTGCAGCAAATTGTGGTTTCAAAGTGTTTAGAGGTGTTGCTGATAAAGGAGGTGCTGTTCGGGCGATCAATGCCAAAGGATGCGCCACTTTTACCCGTAAAGAGCTTGATAACCTTACAGAATATGTTGCACAGTTTGGTGCAAGAGGCCTTGCATGGGTGAAGATGAAAGCGGATGGTGAATGGCAGTCTCCCATTGCCAAGTTTTTTACAGAAGAGGAACGAAGTGCCATAGCTTCTGCAACCGATGCCGTAGAGGGCGATCTTCTCTTCTTTGGGGCGGATAGCAGTAAAGTTGTTTTTCAGGTGCTTTCAGAATTGAGGGTGGAACTTGCCAGGCGTCTTGACTTTTTGAAAAAGGATGAATTCAATTTTGTCTGGGTGACAGATTTTCCACTGATGGAATATGATGAGCGGGAAAAACGGTACCAGGCCCTGCATCATCCTTTTACTGCACCCAAAGAAGAAGATATTGAGAAGCTTGATACAGATCCGGCTAAAGTATACAGCCGCGCCTATGATCTGGTGCTTAATGGTACTGAAATTGGTGGCGGTTCTATCCGTATCCACCAGAAAGAGCTGCAATTCAAGGTTCTTGAGGTACTTGGCATTGGAGACAGGGAAGCAAATGATAAATTTGGTTTCCTGTTGAGGGCTCTTGAGCTTGGTGCTCCTCCACATGGCGGACTCGCTTTTGGACTTGATCGATTACTTATGATTATTACCGGCAGTGACTCGATTCGAAATGTCATTGCGTTTCCAAAAACACAAAAAGCCACCTGTCCTCTCACCGAGGCGCCGGCACCTGTTGCCAGGAAGCAACTCACAGAACTCCACGTTCGTCCTGATTGGAAAGAGTAGTTATTATTGGCATCTCTCCGGGGGTATTTTCTTCCCGGAGAGATGCTCTACTGCTGGCTCAGTCCAAGATAAGCCTGGGCAAGGTTTGGATCATTGCCCGCATCTTTAGCAGTTCCCTGCCACACATCTTTTCCCGACTCAAGAACACAGACGCGATCCGCAACTTCCAGTGCTCGGCTGGTATTCTGTTCAACAAGCAGGATTGTGACACCCTGTTCTTTTAAAGTAGCGATCGCACTGTAGCAAAGGTCGATGACTTTTGGCATGAGTCCAAGAGAGAGTTCGTCGATTATAAGCAGTTCGGGTTCAGCCATGAGTGCACGGCCAATGGCAAGCATCTGCTGCTCACCGCCTGATAGCGTTGAGGCTTGCTGGTCAATGCGTTCCTCAAGTCTTGGAAAGAGTTCCAGTACTTTCTCACGATTACGGAGAAATCGTTTTTGGGGCAGAGAGTAACAGCCCATGGCAAGGTTCTCATTAACAGTCAGGTCGGTAAAAAGACGTCGTCCTTCCGGTGCTATCGCAATACCAAGTCCAACTCGTTTTGTTATCGGAGTCGTTGTTATATCATTTCCTTTGAAGAGGATTTTACCCGATTTTACCGTAACATGTCCGGCTACGGACATAATAGTGGAACTTTTGCCGGCACCATTTGCTCCAATGAGAGCAAAAATTTCGCCTTTGGAAATCTGGAGTGAGAGGTCTTCAAGTACGGTAAGGCTTCCGTATCCACAACTCATTTTTTCAAGATGTAGCATGGTGCCCCTCTCCCAGATATGCGTTTCTGATGACAGGATTATTCATAACGCTTTGTGGTTCCCCCTCACCGATTTTGGTGCCATTATCGATTACTACAAGTCGATCACATATACGAATTACCTCGCTGAGGTTATGTTCTATCAACAGGATACTATAGCCTAAATGCTTGAGTTCCAACAGTTTATCCGCAAGCTCTTGAGCCTCAAGTTGATTGAGTCCGGCAAGGGGTTCGTCCAGAAGCAAAATTTTGGGGTTCAGTGCTTTGGCTCGAGCTACTTCAAGACGTTTTAAATATCCCAGAGGAAGATTCTCGGGCTTTTGGTCAGCCACGTCTTCGATTCCGAGAATGCGCATGATTTCTTTTGCTTTTTGTCGTTCCCGGGCCCTTGATCGCCTGAAAATACTCATAGTTGGATATTTTGTTTTCATGTAGCCGGCGACAAATGCCACATTATCAAGCACGCTCATTGATTTGAAGGGGTGCACAATTTGCTGGGAGAGGCCAATGCCGAGGCGGATGCGTTTAAATGGCGGCTTTTCGTCCAGACAGGTCTCTTCAAGAAAAATGGAGCCCTGAGCGGGTTTAACGGTGCCGGTAATTACTCGCATCAAAGTGGTTTTTCCGGCACCATTAGGGCCAATAAGACCCAGGATTTCACCATCTTTCACGTTGAAACTGACGTCTTTTACAGCGGTAACTCCACCGTAAACAACTGTGATTCCATTAACTTGAAGCATTGAATTGTTTACCTTTTATGGTGCTGTAGATGTTTTTAAAAATACCGCTCAAACCCTTTGGGCTGAAAATCATAATCGTACAAAGCAGGCCACCGTATACCAGTAATTTGTAGTTGTCTATAAATTGAAACCACATGGGGAAAATGCTTAGAATGATGGCTGCGATGGTTACTCCCAATACGGAACCCGTTCCACCAATGACTACCATGGATAAAATAGTAATGGATTCGACAAAACCAAAACTTTCAGGATCAATAAACTTTACGTTATGAGCATAGAGAGCTCCTGCAAGGCCGGCAAAGGCGGTTCCCATTGCAAAGGCAATGAGCTTATAGCGTGAAACATCTATGCCCACAAGACTGGCGGTATCTTCATCGTCTGCCACAGCATCAAATGTAAAACCAAGCCAGGATTTTTTTAAATAAATGCTGAACAGAGCGAGCATTGCAGCCAGGCATAGTACGAGTGCCATGTATCCTGCTTTGCCAAGCCCGGGATCAGGAATTATAGCAATGCCCATTTCACCACCTAAGGCGTCCTGTTTTCTGACAATACCGAGAAAGAGGAAACCGATGCCCATGGTGGTGATGGCAAGAAAATCATCTCTTACCCTGAGGCTGGAAAAGCCGACAAGAATCCCAATAGTTCCTGCCGTGAGCATACTGGCAAAAATTGCAGCAGTAAAAGGAACCCCGGATAAGGTAAGCAGGGCTGAAGTATAGGCACCTATTCCGACAAATGCCGCATGGCCCAGGCTGATTTGACCACAGAATCCAACGATGAGATTCAGGCTGAGTGCAGCGATAATGCTGATTCCCATGGTCGTGAGCAGACTGATTTCATATTCCATTTCTAATCCTTTGTATCAGTCATTATCCTTTTGTGAACAGGCCCGTCGGTTTTACCATCAGTACCAGGATGAGCAGAGCAAAGGCAATAGAATCGCGATCGAGAATATTACCCAGATAGATGGTACCAAATGCTTCAACAACTCCGATCACAAGAGCGGCGATGAGTGTTCCGCGGACATTGCCAAGGCCGCCCAGCACAATAATGGCTAGAGCCTTATAGCTGGGAACACTTCCCATGGTTGGTTCCACAAGGTTGTTCATGACGGCTACCATGGAACCGGCAGCGGCAGCCATGGCTGAGCCAATAAAGAAATTCAGGTACCTCACTTTGATCACATCTACGCCAAAACTCTGTGACATACCGGGGTCGGTAACGGTTGCGCGCCAGGCGGTGCCGATACGACTGTATCTGGTGAAAATTGAGAGTGCGCTGACGAGCACTGCGGCTAGTATTATTGCTACAATTTGACTATGACGAAGGTAGACACCGCCAAGAATTAAAGATCCCTGGAGAGGTGGGGATGTAAAGGTAATACCGTACGCTCCGAAAATAATGCGGTAGACCTCTTCCAGGGCAATGAACAGACCAATTGAAGCGATAAGAGCCACAAAAGGTGGCTGGTCGAGAATGGGTTGATAGATCAGTCGGTAGATTACCATACCCACCAGCCCAACCCCAACCATCGAAGCAACTATGCCAAGCATAAAGCTGCCTGTACTGTTGGTGACAAGTACGGCAATATAGCCACCAAGAGTATAAAGACCTGAGTGAGCGACATGTAGTATTCTCAGCAGCCCGTATACCAGGGTCAAACCAATGGCGATCAGGGCGTAAATCCCACCCTGCAGAAGTCCCTGAACAAGAAGATCAAAAAATAACATGGTTCATTTTTACCTTATGGTTGCACGGGCTGTTGCCTGAAGTATTACTTTGCAGGAGGTGCAAGAAGTTTGGCGTCGCTGATAACGGCGTAATGTCTGAACTGTCCGTCTTTTACGATCTGTATCTGCACATCCTTGATGACTTCTCCGAGTGTGTTGAACGAGATAGTTCCGGTGGAAGCTGCCAGATTGGTTTTTGCGATGGCGTCTTTGACTGCAGTTCTGTCAGTACTACCCGCACGTTTAATAGCATTCGCTGCAACCTTGATGGCGGTATGGCCGGAAGCAGCAACCATATCCGTTTTGTGGCTGAACATTTTTTCGTACTGGGATATAAAATCCTGAGATTCTTTTGCCTTGGAGTCCCGATCGAGGGAAGTTGTGATAATTACCCCTTCAGATGCAGGCCCGGCAATTTTGATAAAGGTTTGTGTGTCAAACCCTTCCTGACCGATAATGGTGGCTTTGACTCCGGCAGCTCTAAGCTGACTGACGAGTGGGCCTGCCGTAAAAAAATAACCCGTGGCATAAATTACATCAGGTTTGTCGGCTTTGACTTTTGCTACAATGGCTCCAAATTGACGGTCTTTGATGGAATATGGGTATTCATTGATTACTGTAACGCCGTAACTCTCTGCTTTATCCCGAAACCCTTTCACCAGGGATTTCCCAAAATCATTATTCAGGGTGATAAGTACAGCGCGTTTCTTTTTCAAAATTTCACCGGCTAGTTTTGCACCGGCTCTGCCCTGTACTTCACCGACAAATGAGGTTCGAAAAACGTAGTCACCGGCTCGGGTTATGTCAGGATGAATTGCAAAAGCGGAAATATAAGGCACTTTAGCTGATTGAAAGACACCGGCAGCAGCTCGTGTTGCACCTGAATAACTGCACGATACACCGACAACCACCTTGTCTTTTTCGATGAGTTTGGTTGCGATTGGTACTGATTGTTTCGGGCTGGCCTGGTCATCATAGACAACGAGTTCAAGCTGTTTGCCGTTGATGCCTCCAGCGTTGTTGATCTGTTTTGTGGCAAGTTTGGCGCCGTTTAGAGCTGATGTACCGTCGGAAGCGGCAAATCCGGTCAGCGGAACATTTATACCAATCTTTATGGTTTCAGCAGCTGTGGATGTAGTTGCAAAAGCTGAAGTCAGTGCGAGAAACAGCAAACCTTTGGATAATGTTTTCAGATTCATAGCTTACCTTCTTATTTCAAAGATTAATCAAATGACATCACCCATAAAACAGGTGTTGTCCCTCCACCAGATATTCAAAAGTAGTGAGTCAATAGCTTGTATAGACAAGTTATATTGTACTCAGGGAGGACTTTATGTCAAATATAATTTCCATGCTTTGATTATTTTATAATACTGTTTTGGGTCTGAATGTTGTGAGCAGTATTCCGCCAAAAATAAGGGGAATTGCCTGGAGGTGAGTGGTAGTGAGGCTCTCATTAAGAAAAATAACGGCAAGAATTGTACTGAAAACAGGCATGAGGTGGATAAATGGTCCGGCGACATTGGCTCCAAGATCTGCAATGGCACGGTTCCAGAAAATAAAGGCAAGTACGGATGCGAAAAGGGCTACATAGACAATGGTGATACCCGTGTTGATGGAGAGCTGCATTGTTTTGCCAGCGGAAAGTTCGAAGAGATAAAAGGGCAGTAATACCACTACTCCAACGATAACTATGGAGGCCTGATACGCGAAGGGATGAAGTCCTTTGGGGTATTTTTTCAGGTGGGCTGAGTAGAAACCCCAGAAAAATGCGGCAATAAATACCAGGATATCGCCTGGATTAAACTGTAGATTAAGTAGTGTTGAAATTTTCCCGCCGGAGAGAATCAGCATGACTCCGCAGAATGAAATACATATTCCAAGATATTGTCTCATACTGAGACGCTCGTTATAAAGTGCCCATGAGATGATTGCGATGATAACAGGGATGCAGGAGTTGACGAGTACAGCGTTAATTGCGGTGGTGGTTTGCAGTGCCATGTAGATAAGACTATTGAAACCCGCTACTCCAACAATGGCCTGTATAATAATAAATTTCTTATGCTTGAGAACAATTCTCCGCTGGTGGTAAAGATGTTTGAAGGCAAAAGAAGACAATATAATCAGTGCAACTGCCCAACGCCAGAAAGAAAGGGTAAGTGGTGGAATTTCTGCGTTCATTCCCCGGCTGAGGACAAAATTACCCGACCAGAAAAGTGTTGCCAGGACTAAAAGAATATATGGCATTAGTTCCTTACTCCTGTAAAACAACCATAAAAATATTAAACCAGAGAATATAATTTGCAATTACGCAGCTATATTGCACCACCAAGGAACTTATACCCCCTTGTGGGGTGCTGGTTCCTTACTCCTGTAAAACAATCATAAAAATATTAAATCAGAGAATATAATTTGCAATTACGTAGCCATATTGCACCACCAAGGAACTTATACCCCCTTGTGGGGTATGGACAGACGGATTATTATTCATCGGAACACTCATCTGACTCTAAAGGGGCCTCTTCCCTTTTCTTAAAATTCATTTCAACGGTTGGCAGAAAATCTTGAAAAGCATCACCATAAATCTCCCAGATGGTTATAAAGAGTGCCGCAAGGATCGGGCCGATAATGATACCAAGCAGGCCAAACATGGAGATGCCGCCAAGGGTACCGAACAGGACAAAAAGATCGTGCATTTCGGTATCTTTTCCTACAAGCCTGGGGCGGATGATATTGTCAAGGTTTCCAGCTACGGCTCCGCATAGAATTGCCAGAATGATCACGCCGGTAAAGTTTCCGATCAGGGCAAGTATGATGAGGGCGGGAAACCAGATAATTGCCGTCCCGAATGCTGGTACAATGGAAAGAACGGCCATAAGTGAGCCCCAGAACACCGGACCTTCAATGCCGGCGAGAGCAAAGGCTATTCCACAAAGAGTACCTTGCATTATTCCAATGATAACGGTACCTTTTATTGTTGCTCTGGTCACTGAAGTGAACCTGATCAGGAGTCGTTGTTCATCCCTGTCGTCAAGGGGTAGAAAAAAGAGAATTTTTTCGAGGAGAATATCGCCCATGGTGAGAAAGTAAAACATCACATAGAGCATGATAATGGAAGAAAAAATAGCATCGATTGTCACCATGGTAAAAGATGACAGGGAATCGATGAGAAATGAAGAAATAGTGCCGACAAACTGACCAGCTTTCTCAATAATAAGATCCCGGTATGGAAGGATATTGTCATAGTAGGGAATTTTTTCGAGGTACCCGGAAAGGGCAGTCGGTTCATCAATAAAAGTTTGAACCCATGGCGTTACGGATTGCCCTACGCTGATGGCTTGGGTGATCACAACGGTAATAAGAAGAGAGAGAGGGATGAGCACCAGTAATATAATACCAATGACCGTGACGATGGAAGCGAGTGTCTCCCTGTTGCCCATCTTTTTTGTGAGCCAGTGATGCGCCGGCATGACCATAGCGGAGAAAAGTCCCGCCATGAAAATAGCCATCAGAAACTGATGGATCATGGTGAGAAATAGTGCAGAAATTACAAACACCATGCTAAGAAGAGTAGTGTTGCTGATAGTTTTTCGTTTCATAAAGAATCAGGGTAAGTCAGGTGTATAGACTATTTCATCAGATAAAACCCTATTGCCTTATCGCAACTTTCAAACGCCTGGGCAGAAGTGAATTCACATTTGAGGATATCTGGTCTGGCTGCGCGGACAACAATTTCTTTTTCTATGATGGATGCTTTTGCATCGTCGAGAGTGAAAGTTACCACCAACTTTTGTCCGGGTTGGAAGGTTTGAGCTGACCGTACTTTAATTTTTAAACCTGTGCGGGACAGGTTGAGGATTGTGACGGAAAATCGTCTTTTGTGATCACGAATGTGCCCCGGGAGAGAGACTTTTTTCCGGAAAAATTTTCGTCTTTCAAGATAAATAACATTTGTATTACCCGTGCTGCAATTGGCGTTATTGCATTCTTTGCAACTCTGGTGGCCGCAATCACAGGCGCTGCATTTAAATTTGATAGCTATTATTGCTTCTCCGGCAGCTTCCATGTAAGGAGTCGCATCAATTTCTCTTGTTTTTTTACAGCTGGGACAGGTCAAAACAACTCGATTGTTATCGTTAATGTACGCTGTTTGCATAATTCGAGAATTCTCCTTTTCTGTTGATGTGGGAGAAGCATGAGTATGTTCACGAACATTACCATACATCGTAAAGATGATGGATGGAGTACTTTTTTAAGTACAGCAGCGAGATGATAAGCTGGAAAAATGGTATCTTAACCCAGGTAGGGGTATTCCTTTTTCCAGGCTTCTTTCATCTGGCTGTTGTAATTGGCCAGAGCTTTATAAAACGCGCCGACGGCCAGCTCTGCGCAGTGATGATGATCGGGAGGAAGGGTCTCCAGGTAGTCAATAACGTTCTGGGGGCTAAGCTGCCAGGCGTCGTTTACAGATCTTCCTTCGACCAGCATTGATACAGTATTGCCACAGGCTATGGTGTTGGCACAGCCGTCGACAATAAACGTTAGCATTTGAATTTGGTTGCCCCGCACAGAGAGAAACATTTCAATCGTGTCACTGCAGTCACCTGTTCTTTTACCGTATCCGTCGGGTTTTTCCAGTACTCCGTATCGGTTCGCCCGGGAAACCATTTCCTGGTATTTTTCAGAGTGTTCTATAGCCGGTTGTGGATTGGTTGAATCCATGTGTGTTGATCCTTTATCGTCACAGGCTGATCTTTCAGCTCAATCCTTTGTCTTTAAAAAAATCTTTGTACTGCATATCTTCTGTGAGGATATGATTGATAAGCCAGGTGCTCAAGTAATCGAGAAGTGCAACAGAGAGTATATTCGGGCCAATATCGGCGGCCGAATGAAATGAAATAGTTTTGTCTATGAATGCCTGGTGCTGTTTTACCTGGTGTTCCTTTTGATCGTATCCGTACTCCGCCATGAGGTATTCTTCGGCTCTAAAATGTTCTTGAGCGTAGTCGGTCATTTTAGTTAAAAGATCTGCTATGGTCGCCGGGTCTGTGAGACTGTTCTGTTCAGCAATCAGGTCATTGATCATACTGATCAACTTTTTGTGTTGATCGTCGAGTTCTTTTACGCCAACGGAGAATTCATCTTTCCAGTTGATAGTTTTCATAAATTATTCCGATATAACTTGGTGTTCTGTCACAATAATCGTTCTTTGTGCAGAATACCACGCAGCCTGTTCTTTACAAGCAATAATTACAGAGGTTTTTGCAAAAAGATCAGCGTTCAGCGATGGAGATGTACGGTCTGGCGGTTTCACCAGTATAGATTTGTCGCGGACGCGATATGCGGAGTTTATGATCGTGCAACTCTTTCCAGTTGGCAATCCAGCCCGGCATTCTGCCTATTGCAAACATAACCGTATACATATTTAGAGGAATGCCAATGGCCCGAAGAAGCAAACCACTGTAAAAATCAACATTGGGGTAGAGATTTCTGCTGACGAAATAATCATCCTTGAGGGTAGCCTCTTCGAGCTCCAGAGCAATTTCCAGTAAATTATCGTTAATGTTAAGTGCTTCAAGCACGTTATGGACTTGTTTTTTGAGAATGATTGAACGTGGGTCAAAATTTTTATAGACCCTGTGACCAAATCCCATCAGCCTGAATGAATCGTTTTTGTCTTTGGCTTTATTAATATAGTGGGTGAGCGGGCGACCGGACTCTTTGATATCTTCGAGCATGGCAATAACAGCAGAATTTGCGCCACCATGCAATGGGCCCCAGAGTGCACAAACTCCTGCAGAAACAGAGCTGAAGAGATTTGCCCGCGAGCTGCCGACAACGCGAACGGTGGATGTTGAACAGTTCTGTTCATGGTCTGCATGGAGGATGAGGAACAGATTAAGTGCTTTATCGATAATCGGGGAAACCTCATACTCCTGATATGGGTCGGAAAACATCATATGCAGAAAATTTCCGCAGTAGGTGAGGTTGGGGTTGGGGTGATTGATTGGTTTGCCGTAGGCGGTTCTGTAGGCAAAGGCAGCAATTGTTCTAACTTTGGAGAGAAGCAGTGATGCCGTTCGGTCAAATTCTGCTCCGGTGGTGGGTACTTCAAGAACTTCAGGATGAAAACAGGAGACGAGGTTGAGCATTGCCGAGAGAATAGCCATGGGAGGTGCATTATTGGGCAGGCCGGAAAAATGATGTTCAAGATTAGTATTGAGGGGGGCATGTTCTTTGAGTCGTGCGGAAAAATCCCGCAACTGTTCGGCCTGTGGCAGTTCGCCATAAAGAATGAGATAGGCTGTTTCCACAAAAGTGGATTTTGTTGCTAGATCTTCAATGGGGTACCCACGATATTGCAATATGCCTTTGGCGCCGTCAACATAGGTTATGGAGGAAAAGCAGGAACCGGTGTTGCCGAATCCCGGATCGAGAGTGATATAGCCAGTTTCCGATCGAAGTTTTTGAATATCTATACATTTTTCGTTTTCTGATCCGGTTATGACCTCAAATTCAAAACTTTTCCCTTCAATGTTCAGCGTTGCACCATTACTCATAATTGTCTCCTTACCATATTGATCTGCATGATATCCAGGCAGTTGTCATAATGTTTGCTATCTTTGTAAGAATAGTAATCATTTAAACTATTGCAATAGTGTGGAGCATACTTCATCTGTTTATCCCATGTCGGGTATGAAATGGGAACAGTGACATGAGGCGGAGCACAGTTCTTGAACAGGTTTTTATCCACTGTGGTTGATTACGCCATCGACCACAGTAGTGACTATTGTGTTACAATCTGTTACCAGCCATATTTCGCCAGCTGGATAAAAAAGAAATAAGTAGTGGCAAGAATAATGACACCAATTCCAATTGTTGTAAGACATGTTGTAATTGATTCCCGGTAGCTGTTAAACAGTCTTTGTTGATTTTCTTTAACAAGTTGTTTTTGCAGGTGCTTTAGGTATATTTCGGCAAATTGACTGAAGTGAATTGAGCTGATACTTCCTGAATGTTGTTTCATTTTTACCCTCCTGTGCTGGTTATAGAAAAATTATAACCGGGGAGGGGTATCACAGAGCGAGCCCCCCGTGATTTTTTTTGAGGGAATGGTAAAAAAGTTATGAGAAATCATTCCTCACTCATGGTGCCTTGCAAGTAATTTTTCCAGTTCCTCTTTTTTGAAAATGTATCTTTGCCTGCAGAATTCACAACGAACTTCAGCCTGCCCTTCTGTCTGTAATAAAGAAGTGATCTCCTCTCTGCCCAATGAATAGATGGCTGTCGACATCTT